>OGPM01000494.1_pt1 | contig 40123 bp, 29 predicted proteins | sample 1552961 | NCBI WGS metagenome assembly OGPM01 (sample SAMEA2580304, study PRJEB22360) | human gut metagenome | biome: human gut; feature: human-associated habitat; material: faeces | place: Denmark | collected 2008/2010
GGGCTACCACGCTAGCGGCCGATAATGCCGACAAATTAGCCGGCGATGCGGGAACCCCTTGCTACGTACGTACCGGATATCCCGACGCCACCGACCAGACTTGGCAGCCGGCGGATCCCGACAACCTGTATATGCAGTTCGCCGCGGGTGACCCCGTGCTGATCGCCGGCGAAGGCCCGGAGACAGACACGCTGCGCCTCAATTACGGCAATACCTACCTCTTCAAGGACAGCCCCGACTCCCCCGTCGAGCCCACCAGCCCCGCCGAGCCGCTCAACATGGGCGTGTTCCTCTTCAAGGGCAATCGGGCCTCGTACAATGTGGAGATGCGAAACATATACGTCCTCAGCGACGACGGCAGCCGCTTCGAGCTGAAGGACCGGGTTACCCTGCGACCCTTTGAGAGCTATGTCGTGGCCAATGCCGCCACCCAAGCCCTGCTGAAGAGCCTCCGCTTGGACGGTATCGTCACGGGTACGGAGCTGGCCGAGATCCCGGCGGACAACAGCTTCCGCGCTTGGACCGCCGACGGACGTTTGCACCTTAGCGCCGACCATGCCGAGAAGGTGGCCGTATACCACGTCAGCGGGACCTTGAAGTGCTATCTGCCGCTCTTGCGCGGCGAGACGACGATCGCCCTTCCTTCCGGCATCTATCTCGTCCGCCAAGGCGGTACCGCGATCAAGGTCGTCCTGTAGAGCATACATTATATTATATACACTAAAACAGATACAAATATGAGAACATTCAGATATATCCTATCCTTGCTAGCCGCTACGCTCGCCCTGCTGGCGCAGCCGGCGATGGCGCAAGCCCCGGAGACGAGCACGAAGGCGCAACCTTCCGACCCAGTCTTCCCATACCTCCTCACCATCCAGCAACCCGCCGAGGGAGCGACGCTGGACGTAATGATCATGAACGCCGCCGGCACGTACACCGCCGTATCCTCCGGCCAGACCGTCTACAACGGGACCAAGGTAGACCTCTTCTTCGCCCCGCAGGAAGGCTACCGACTGACGGAAGGCTCCATCACCTACAACGGCAACGCTACGACCGCGGAGCCCCTAGCACCGAACGACAAGGGCTACACCGCACAGCGTAGCTTCACGATGCCCGCCCAGCCGGTGACGGTTACCGCCGAGGCCGAGCTTATCCGCTACACGATCACCTACGATCCGGCCGGCGGCACCCTCCCGCAGGGCAGCCCCACCCAATATACCATAGTATCGGACGATCTCACCCTCCCTACGCCGACACACGCCAATACCTACCTCTCCTTCGAGGGCTGGAAAGACGCCGACGGGAATACGGTAGCGACCGTGGCGAAAGGCTCCACCTGCGATCTCTCCCTCACCGCCCAATGGAAAGAGAGCGAGCTGGCAGAGGTGGTAGGAGGGCCGGACGAGACCCGGATCGTCACCACCATCATGACCGCCGAAGAGATTCTGGCCGCTCTTGCCGCCACATGGCCCAAGTTCACCTTCACCACCGACAGAGGCGACGTGATAGATAGCCCGATCTCGTGGAAACTGAAAGACGGCGCTACCCTCGACCTCACGCCCGGCAAGAAGAACCCCTTCATCTGGACAGCCACACCGCTGCCTGATGGCGTGAAAGGCAATGGGTACGTGATGTCCGGCACCACGCAGGTCTACCTCGAAGCCTCCCCTATCATACCGAAAGACAACGGCGAGATCACGATAACGGACGAGAACAAGTTCCAACAAGACGGTGGTACCGACAACTACTTCAACGGAGAGATCAACGGAGAGGAGGGCAAGACCATAAACAAACTCACCCTCACCCCTCCCGCCGATACCGATATGACAATAAAGCTCAACGAGGTAACCTCCGCGACCACCCTCATCAACGGGACCGGGAAGACCAACCTCACCTTGAACGGCACGAACAGTCTGGGTGCGGTCACGATCGAGCCCGGCAACGAATTGACGCTCACCCCCGGCGAGAATGCCGGCGACCTTGTCAACACCGCGGTCACCAACAAGGGCCATTTCACGGATCTTACCGCACGAGTGCCCACCGTGACACTCCCCGGCAACATCACCCTCGAACGGGTAGACCCGGCGGCAAGCACCCCGATACCATCCACTGACGGCTACGCGGAGCTTGAGGCCGGCATAACCGCCCCCGAAGGCACCCAAATGAATTTGACGTATCTATGGCAGATTTTCAACGCACAGGCCGGCACATGGTCTACCGCCCCGGATGACTCGCAGCTGCGCAACGCCTCGAATACCTACAGGACGAGAACCGTAGGCCAGTATCGTTGCCTAGTTACCGCCACCGTAACCGGAGACGGCGGCACGACCACGACCACAGCGCTCGCCACGCCCCCGGCTGCCGTAACGTCTTACGTTCCTCCCATAACGCCACAGCCCGCTACCTATACCGTAACCCTCCCCTCCTTGGTAGGAGCCTCCACCACCCCGGCAGCCGGAGCGCATACGGTAACCGAAGGCGACGGCTTCTCCTTCACCCTCACCTTGGACGCAGACTATGACCAGTCCGTCCCCGTAGTGACCATGAACGGAAACGCCCTCACCCCCGACGCAAGCGGCAAGTACACGATCGCCGATATTTCCGCCAACCTGACCGTAGCGATCACCGGTATCGTGAGAAATACCACAACCGGTATCGAGCAAGTGGAAAACGCTACCTTGATCCGTGCCGAGAGCGGAGCCTTGCTGATCCGTACGCCAGTCTCCGTGACAGCGCAGGTGATCGCCCTCACCGGAAACGTAGTCCGCACGGTACGGCTTCCCGCCGGAGACAGTCGTGTAGATGGCTTGGCTAGCGGTATCTATATCGTCCGCCTATCCAATGAGATAACGAAGAAAGTGATAATCCGATAGGCAAGGTTTCACGAGTGAGAGCGGCTGTCATCGCCGCTCTCACAAAAAGAGGTCGTTTTTAGCGTTCCAATAAGTCCAAGACCAGCTCGAAGCCTTCGGCGCCGCTATAATAAGGATCCGGGACGGGAATAGAATAAAGACAGTCACAAGAATAAACTACCGAAGCATTGTCTAACTGATTCTATTTCGTATATTTGCCATTGAAAACCAGAGACAAAAGAAGGATAAAGATATGACAGCATTAGAACTCAACGCAGAATTATTCCGCCAACTCAGTATCATCGCCGAAGATGAGACCTTGATGCGTAAAGCCGTAGAAGCCATCCGCCGTCTTGCGCAGCAAAAGGAAGCACAGACTGAAGAGACTGAATATATTAGTAAGGAAGAGGTACTGGAGGGAATAGATGCCGGACTGAAAGACATGATAGCCGGCAGAACACGGCCAGCGAATGAGTTATTAGAGGAGTTACGTCATGAATTATAGAATAAAAACAACCAAATCTTTCGATAAAGAAATCAAGCGGCTTGGTAAACACTACGCATCCATCGCAAATGACTATGCCGCACTCCTTGATGAACTGGCACAAAATCCCCGACTCGGTATCGACCTTGGAAGTGGTCTCCGCAAAATTCGTATGCAGATCACCTCCAAAGGAAAGGGTAAAAGTGGTGGCGCAAGGGTCATCACTTTTACTGTTATTGTATCGATGGAAGAAAGCGAAATTAATCTCCTTTATATCTATGATAAAGCGGATCGTCCCTCCATCAGCACACACGAAATAGAGAGACTGCTTCATAAAAACGGATTAAGGTAGCCTATCAGAGTAAACTCACAGGATACGATCCTTACAATATTCCAACAACCCGGCGCAAGCATCTTCCAATAGATCCAAGACCAACTCGAAACCTTCGGCACCGCTATAATAAGGATCCGGGACGTGATCGTACAACTTATTCCGGGAGAACTCTGTCATCTGATGTATCTTAGCGACGGATTCCAGATCGGGAGCCATCCGTTTCAAGTCCGTTATATTTTGGTCGTCCATGCCGATAATCAAATCGAAGTCATGGAAGTCCCACTGACGTACCGGACGGGAGATCGAATCCAACACATATCCCCTACGGGCCGCATGCGCCCGCATCCGTGAATCCGCCCGGTCTCCCTCATGATACCCGGCTATCCCGGCGGAATCGATCTCAATCCGATCTCCCAATCCCGCATCCTTCACCAACCTCTTCATTACTGCCTCCGCCGACGGAGAGCGACATATATTCCCCAAGCACACAAACAATAACCGTACCTTCTCCTCCTTCATCACTAAGCTCCTTTCCATTAATTTTCAATTCTCCATTTTCAATTCTCAAGCCGGGTCCACATCATAATGAACAAGCAACTGCTTAAACGGTACATATCCTTGCATCTCAGTATGAATCCCCTCCAATATCTCACGAAGCGGAGCGATCCCGGCGGATATCTCGATCTTCAAGACGATCTTCTTGATATGAAGCGTCTGTACCCGAGTGATAGGCGGCGTAACCGGCCCCAACACCCGCTCACCCAAACGAGCACGAAGTTTCTCGGCGTATAAAGCAGACATTTCCTGCAAAGCCTCCTCATTCCGACTTCGAAGGATCAAGACGATCAAACGGTAGTAAGGCGGGTAACGGAACATACTACGCTCGCTCAATTGCAAGCTCACCATTTCCTTATAAGCAAAATGCTGCACCATACGGATCAAAGGATGCTCCGGCTGAGTAGTCTGCAAGATCACCGTACCCCGCTTATCCCGTCGTCCGGCACGTCCGCTAACCTGTACCATCAATTGATAAGCCCGCTCGTGCGCCCGGAAGTCAGGGAAATTCATCAGGCTATCGGCACTCAGGATTCCGACCACGCTGACATTCCCGAAATCCAATCCCTTCGACAACATCTGGGTACCAATCAAGATTTGTGTCTTCCCCTTCTCGAAATCCGAGATGATCCGCTCGTAAGCCGTGCGGGTACGGGCCGTATCGAAATCCAGCCGCTCCACCTTCGCCGCTGGGAATTGCCCAGCGATCTCCTCCTCTACCTTCTCCGTACCGAAGCCTTGCATCTTGAACTCCGTCCCCTTACACTCTGGACATACCTGCGGCAAGCGGTAGGTATAACCGCAATAATGGCAAACCAGCTGATTATGCGCCTTGTGGTAGGTAAGGCTAACGTCGCAATTCACGCAACGAGGCACCCACCCGCACCCTCGGCACTCGATCATCGGGGCGAATCCCCGGCGGTTTTGGAATAGGATCGCCTGCTCGCCCCGGGATAGGGCCTCCCGCACCTTCTCCAGCAACTGAGGAGAGAAAAGGGTATCTTTCATGATCTTCTTGCGCTTTAGCTCCTTCACGTCCACCGTAATAATCTCCGGCATCAAGCAATCACCGTAGCGGGTAGATAGCTCGACCAGACCGTATTTCCCCGCCGTAGCGTTGAAATAGGAATCGATGGAGGGAGTGGCGGAACCCAATAAGGTCTTACCGCCGTGCATACCCGCCAAGACGATGGCAGCGTTACGGGCATGGTAACGGGGTGCCGGGTCCTGCTGCTTATACGTATTCTCATGCTCCTCGTCCACGATAATCAAGCCCAAGTCCTTAAACGGAAGGAAGAGGGAAGAACGGACCCCCAATACCAGCATAGGCTCGTCGCTATGCAGCAGCTTGTTCCAGACCTCCACCCGCTCGTTGTCCGAGAACTTAGAGTGGTAGACCAATAGCTTATCCCCGAATAATTTCGCCAGCCGTTCCGTGATCTGGGTCGTGATAGCGATCTCCGGCAACATATATAAAACCTGCCGCCCCAGCCGCAAGACCTCATGGATCAAACGGACGTATATCTCGGTCTTACCACTGGAAGTCACGCCATGAAGCAAGCAGACCTCCTTCGTCTTGAAAGCCTCATGGATCTCTCCATAGGCTTTCTCTTGCGCCGGACTGAGCGGATTCGGCTCTTGCAAGCGGCAGACGGATACTTGCAAACGCCCCACCTCTTTCTCGTAACTCTCCAAGATACCCCGTTTCAGCAGACCCTCCAATACCGCAGAGGTATAACCACTGCGTTCCAATAGCTCTTTCTTGGAAAGCTCCTTCGATAAAGCAGGATTTAACGTATGACTTAAATCCAAGAAACTGACCAGCAGAAGCTCTTGCTTCTTCGCTCGTTTCAAATCCTCGAACACCGCCTGTAATTTCGTCTCATCCCGGTAAGCCTCGGCCAAACGGATAAACGCCTGTGTCTTGGGAACGAATCCTCGCTTTAGCTCCTCGCTCACCTCGACCGCCCCTTTCACCATCAAGGAAGAGACGATCGGGACAACATTTCGAAGACCGGTCTTCTTCTCCAACTCCGAGATCGTCAATTTCAAGATCCCGCTAAAGGCATCCAGTACCGCTTGCTCATTCGGGCGCAAGGGGGCGGTGGCCTCGAAATCCTCATTATAGGTAACCGCCGTCTCGCTTTCCAACTTTAAACCGGAAGGCAAGGCCGCCTTATACACGTCGCCCAGCTTACATATATAATAAGAAGATATCCATTTCCAGAAACGGAGTTGCGGACGGCGGAGCACCGGCGTGGCATCCAGCAAAGCGTAGATCTCCTTCGTCTCAAAATCGGATACCGGTTCCCGGTCGTGTACCTCCATGACGATGGCCGTATAATATCGTTTCTTCCCGAAATGCACGATCACCCGGCAACCGGGAGTCACGGCTCTTTCCAGATCTTCGGGTATCCGATAGGTATAGCTATTCTCCAAAGGAAGGGGAAGTATGACGTCCGCGTATTTCATTCAAACAGGTGTTTCATTACGAGCCCAAAAATAACAAAAAAGGCCGGACTTCTAAAGCCCAGCCTCTCTCATTTTATTTTCACCTATTTAGAACAAGATCGCTGCCGTGATAGACCATCCACGGTTCTTTCCGGCACCGTCGGAGAGGTTCACCTTCTCAATGCTATAGTTATCAGTCAGTCCCAGACCATAATTGAAACCCACCTGCAAGTGACTGATCAGCTCCACGCCGGCACCGAAGTTAAGACCTGCGCTGAAATTCTTCGCCTTCACCTGATCCGCTACGGAACCCGGGATATCCCAAAATTTATCACCGCCTACACGGAAACCGATATACGGACCGGCTGCCAAATACGCCTTGACGATCGGTAAACCGAATTTCCATTTCAAGTTGACCGGAACATCGATATAATCCGTCTTCATCGAAGTCTTAACCCCGCCAGCCGAGGTCGTCTCCAAACCTTTTTGCGAATACAACACCGCCGCATCGATCCCGACACCGACCAACGGTAAGGTCGTCTCGATCATCGGACCCACTTGGAAGCCGGTTACATTATCCGCTTTCAACACGTCCGAGTTGAAATGAACAGACGATATATTCACACCTCCCTTGATACCGAATTTAAGCTGAGCGTTCGCCGGAAGCGCCATCAACGCTAGCAAGGCAACCATAACAAGTCCCACAATTTTCTTCATATTCATACTTCTTTTGTTAATTACTCGTTGCAAATAAACGCACTTTTCTAATAATAAACAAATATTCTCTATAGAGTGTTCACGGAATACCCCAGTCCTTTAAACGCAAAGAAAGCATGCATCTTACACACGGAGCTCATCCCGTCGGTCAGATTCATGCTTCTTTCCCTAATTATTATGGCAAAATAATTATCCGAAACCATGAGACGACTTGATAAGAAAACCTTGGATAAAGAATAGTAAAAACCGGATACGGTTCTTGCGTTCTCTTCCGGCCTTTCCTCGAAGCCGTCGAAAATATACACGCCTTGCAGGTCTTCTGACTTACTTCCGGTCTTAAGCGCCTTCCCATTCACTTGAATGAACAGTGGCAACAGTATTGCTCAACCCGTTTATGAAGCTTACAGCAGCGGGACTGTCCGGGATTCTCACCCGATTCCCTTTTAATCCCTATCCGGCGATTGCCGAAAGGGAACAAAGCATGTAGCAAAGATACATAAAGTTTTGATGTAGCCTAACACTTTCCACAAAAAATATCCTTATATTCCCGGTTCCTGATATAGCATAAAGCCGCCCCGATAGCCGTGCGATACTCGGCATACTCCGGTATCTTGAAATGGACATCGCACATCTCCTCCAGACGGGGGAAAATATCCGGGCATTGTGGCAAGCGAGTTAGGTTACCGATCAATACGATATTCTTGATATCGCCATTTAACGAGGCGAAAACAGCTCCTTGCCCGATGGTCTGCAAGACCATATGAACGATACCGAGAGCGATATCCTCAACCTTAGCGTTCGCGTCCGCTTTTCCGAAAATAGAGGCTGTCACGTCCAGCGGCAGGCCGGGTAGCGGATGCGGCGTAATATCCCGGATATGCAAGTCGATATCATTCAAGGAACCGTGCTCGGCCAAAGACGCTATTTGGTGAAAGTCATGCGTTTTCAATAATAGCTTAGACAAGCCGAGGATTGTTCCGCCACCGATACCCAATCCCCCGATATGCTCGATCGTGGAGCCTTGTACCTTGACAAAGGAGGTACCCGTTCCCATGCTGACCACCAATAGACTGTCCAGTCCCGTATTATATTGCGCCCCTAGCCCATTCGCAAGGAACTCATCCGTCTTCGCAGTTGGTAAGCCATATAAAGGTTGATCGATATAGGCGCTACCTACACCCGTCAAGATCACTTTCTCTATATTCGAGAGCGAGATGTTATTATCATAAATATACTTACCGAAGGCTCCGAATAAAGAGGTTACCGGATCGGTAGCTTTCACGAACATCGGGTTCTTGATCTTCTTATCCTCCACGCCGACGATCTTAGTCGTGCTACCTCCCACATCTATACCTATAACGATTCCCATGATTCTTTCCCTTTTTAATTGAATAATCGCTACAAAAGTACATAAACCCGTATACAATACTAAAAAAGGCCGGACAAAATCAATTGTCCAGCCTCTCTTTATTAAAAAACCGTAAGGTTTAAATGCTATTTATTCGCCTAACAAGATCTCTAGGATCTGGCAAGCTGCCTTCGATACGGAAGTACCCGGGCCAAAGATAGCGGCAACGCCAGCCTTATACAAGAAGTCATAGTCTTGAGCCGGGATTACACCACCAGCGATAACGATGATATCCTCACGACCTAATTTCTTCAACTCCTCGATAACCTGCGGAACCAACGTCTTATGACCAGCGGCCAAAGAAGAAACGCCCATTACGTGAACATCGTTCTCTACAGCTTGACGGGCAGCCTCGGCCGGAGTCTGGAACAACGGTCCCATATCTACGTCGAACCCACAGTCAGCATAACCGGTAGCAACAACCTTAGCGCCACGGTCATGTCCGTCCTGACCCATCTTAGCGATCATGATACGAGGCTGACGGCCCTCTTTCTTAGCGAATTGCTCGCAAAGCTCGCAAGCTTTCTGGAAGTCTGCGTCTTTCTTAGTTTCTGATGAATACACGCCTGAAATAGTTCTAATGATTGCTTTATAACGACCTACAACCACCTCGCAAGCATCGGAGATCTCTCCCAATGACGCACGCAAGCCGGCAGCCTTAACAGCCAACTCTAATAAATTGCCCTTCTTCGTCTTCACGCACTCCGTGATATCAGCCAAAGCTTTTTGAACAGCGGCTTCGTCACGGTTAGCACGCAACTCCTTCAAAGCGGCGATCTGCTCGTTACGTACGGCTGTATTATCAATCTCAAGGATATCGATCGGATCTTCCTTCGGCAAACGATATTTGTTAACACCAACGATGGTCTGAACACCTGAGTCGATACGAGCCTGTGTACGAGCGGCCGCTTCCTCGATACGCATCTTAGGAAGACCTGTCTCGATGGCTTTCGCCATACCACCCATGCTCTCGATCTCTTGGATCAACGCCCAACCTTTATGTACCAATTCATTCGTCAAAGACTCTACATAGTAAGAACCAGCCCACGGGTCGATTTCCTTACAGATCTTAGTCTCTTCCTGAATGTAAATCTGTGTATTACGAGCGATACGAGCGGAGAAATCGGTCGGCAAAGCGATCGCCTCATCCAATGCGTTCGTATGCAAAGATTGTGTATGTCCTAATGTAGCGGCCATAGCCTCGATACAAGTACGTCCTACGTTATTGAACGGATCTTGCTCGGTCAATGACCAACCGGAAGTCTGGCTATGTGTACGCAATGCCAATGATTTCGGGTTCTTAGCGCCGAAGCTCTTCACGATCTTCGCCCACAACATACGAGCCGCACGCATCTTGGCGATCTCCATGAAGTGATTTACACCGATAGCCCAGAAGAATGACAAACGGGGAGCGAACGCATCCACATCGATACCGGCGTTGATACCGGCACGAAGATATTCCATACCGTCGCACAACGTATAAGCCATCTCGATATCAGCCGTAGCACCAGCCTCCTGCATATGATAACCGGAGATAGAGATAGAATTGAACTTCGGCATCTTCTGAGAGGTATACTCGAAGATATCAGCGATAATCTTCATGGAGAACTCAGGCGGGTAAATATAGGTATTACGTACCATGAACTCTTTCAATATATCGTTCTGGATCGTACCGGCCATTTCCTCCAACTTAGCACCTTGCTCCAAACCTGCGTTGATATAGAATGCCAATACCGGAAGCACACCACCATTCATGGTCATGGAAACAGACATCTTGTTCAAAGGAATACCATCGAACAACACTTTCATGTTCTCCAAGGAACAGATAGATACACCCGCTTTACCTACATCACCAACCACACGTTCGTTGTCGGCATCGTAACCACGGTGAGTCGGAAGGTCGAACGCAACGGACAAACCTTTCTGACCGGAAGCCAAGTTACGGCGATAGAAAGCGTTAGACTCCTCAGCGGTAGAGAAACCCGCGTACTGACGGATTGTCCAAGGACGCATAGCGTACATACCGCTGTACGGGCCACGTAGATAAGGAGGCAGACCGGAAGCATAGTTCAAGTGCTCCATACCCTCCAAGTCTTCTTTTGTATATACAGGTTTCACCTCGATATGCTCGGGTGTTTTCCAATTGGGCTCGATACCATTGGCTTTTGCCCATTCGGCAGCGTTTGTAGCTGCGAATCCGGCATTCTTTATATCTATGTTTTTAAAATTTGGTCTCATAATTGTTTATACTTAAGCGATTCCTAATTTAGCGTTGAATGCTTTCAATGTCTCAAGCACATTGCTCTTTACATTTACGAACTGGTCGATACCTTGAGCCTTCAAGTCGTCCGCACAAGCAGGAGCTCCGGCTACAACGAATTCGGCACGTCCGGCCAAAGCCTTGTAAGCAGCAGGAGCGAATTCAGCATACTCGTCATCACTAGAGCAAAGAACCACTATCTCAGCACCCGCCTTGACTGCAGCCTCAACACCAGCCTCAACCGTATCGAAGCCTAAGTTATCAATTATCTTATATCCGGCACAAGCGAAGAAGTTAGCGGAGAACTGTGAACGAGCCAAACGCATCGCCAAGTTACCGATCGTCAACATGAATACCTTCGGAGTCTTGCCACTCTTCTCTGTCGCCATACGCAAAGCCTCGAATTCGGAAGCGCCGCGAGAGAAATCAAGAGCCGGGATCGTTGCCTCGCCGCAATGACCACCGCCACAACAGCAAGAACCTTTTTCCTGAATCTTATCGGCAGCTACTTCCGTGAAGTTAGGATACTGGTTAGAACCCAACAGGATCTCACGACGGGTAGCAACCGCTTTCTTACGAACTACATTCGAAGCGTTAACGGCATTTTGGATCTCACCTGCGTTCACGGCAACGGAGAATCCTCCTTTTTCCTCAACCTCCAAGAACAACTTCCAAGCGACATCGGCCAAGGAATTCGTCAATACCTCTACATAATAAGAACCGGCAGACGGGTCAACGACCTTATCCAAGTGGCACTCTTCCTTCAATAATAATTGTTGGTTACGTGCGATACGCTCGGAGAAATCGTCCGGAGTCTGGTAAATCTTATCAAACGGGCGAACCGTGATAGAGTCTACGCCAGCAAGAGCGGCAGACATAGCCTCAGTTTGAGAACGAAGCAAGTTTACGTGAGCATCGTAAACCGTCATGTTCCACTCTGAAGTCTGTGCGTGAGCAACCATCTTGCAAGCGCATTCGCAGGCCGGCTTATAAGCGGCTACGATCTCGGCCCACAACCAACGAGCCGCACGGAACTTAGCGATTTCCATGAAGTAGTTAGAGCTGATACCAAAATTGAATTTGATCTTCTTGGCAACCTCGTCAGCGGTGAAACCAGCCTCGGTTAGTTTTGCCATCAATTCGTTACCCCAAGCCAAGGCGTAACCTAATTCCTGAGAAATGTAAGCGCCAGCATTGTTGAAAAGGAACGCATTTACAGCCAATACACGGTAGTTAGGCAAAGCCTGTCCAGCTTTGAGCACAGCTGCGGCACCTTCTACCCACTCACTGTTTTCTTTACCTTTTACTAAAGGTTTCTTGAAAGCGTCATAGTTTACAGAACCGTAGCACTTCTCTGCATCGACACCCTTGCCTTTGAAGTAGTCAGCCAAGATACCGATCAACTTCTCCGCTTTGCAGTTGCAAGTGTTGAAGTTCAATTCTACGGAAGCCGGACAAATACCCTCTAATAAAGTAGCTATGTTCTCCTCGTTCACCTCATCACCTTTGATGATGAACCCAAGAGAAGTAACACCTTTCGTCAAAAGGTCTAGTGCTTTCTCGTTAGCACCCTTGAAGCAGCAAACTTCAATGTTCTGGCGTACCTTCCAATCGTTGTCTTTCTTCGTTCCACGAACATAAGGGAATTCACCGGGAAGAGACTCTGTAGTCTTTAAACCCTCGATGTCTTCTGCACGATAGAAAGGATTTACATTAAATCCTTCGCCTGTCTTCCAAACAAGCTTTTTCTCAAACGGTACCCCTTTCAGGTCGGCCGTTATCTTCGCCATCCACTCTTCAGTAGACACAGGTGCGAATTCTGAGAAAAGTTTTTCTTTAAGTTCTGCCATAATATTAGTTGTTTATTAAACTGGTATTAGTAATGTTCAATACTATTTTGTTCAATTACAGATGGCAAAGGTAGAATAAATAAACAGTACCGACAATGAAAAAACAATGAAATCGCAACTACTTTTAACGCCTTTTAGTGGTATTCTCCCCGTTTTCTTGGCATTTTGATAAAAAACACACTTTTTCTTCAAAAAAACTCAGTCCAACTATTGCAGAATTAAAAAATATATCTACCTTTGCATCGTCAAACAAAAACAATGACATCTAAATGGTGGATTCGTCTAACGGTTAGGACACATGCCTCTCACGCATGCAATACGAGTTCGATTCTCGTATCCACTACAAAAGCTCTCAACCTATTGGTTGGGAGCTTTTTTTTATATACCTTCGCTACCCGATAGTATCCTAAGATTTTTATTATACACTTAAATTATATCATGAAAAGTAAAAAGACCGTCTTTCTGACCGGAGCCACCGGGACGATGGGCCATGCCGGATTGGTCGAGTTGTCCAAACGGCTAGATCGTTTTAATATAACACTCTTGGCTCGTCCGAGCAAAATCAATAAAGAGAAGTTGGCCACCTATGAGGCTATGGAAGGGATCCGTATCGTTTGGGGAGACTTGACGAGTTATCAAGATGTCTTAAATGGAGTAACGGGGGCGGACTACGTATTACACGTAGGTGGAATGGTTTCGCCGGCGGCGGATTATTTCCCTAAAAAGACCTTGAAAGTAAACACGACCGCCGCTCAACACATCGTGGATGCCGTAAAAGCGCAACCGAACGCAGATCAGATCAAGGTAGTCTATATCGGCTCCGTGGCGCAAACCGGCCACCGTAACGCACCGGTTCATTGGGGACGTACGGGAGATCCGATCAATATAAGTGTCTATGATCATTATGCCATCTCAAAGACAATAGCCGAACGTATTTTCGTGGAGTCGGGTATTAAACATTGGGCGTGCCTTCGCCAAACCGGTATCTTATGCCCCGAATTATTATTCAAGGGTTCGGACCCAATCACATTCCACGTACCGCTAGACGGCGTGCTGGAATGGGCTACCGCCGAGGATTCCGGTCGCTTACTAGCGAATGTATGCGAGGAAGAGGTGCCGGATGAGTTTTGGAACCGTTTCTATAACATTAGTAGCGGCCCATCTTTCCGCCTGACGAATTATGAGTTTGAGAGTAAATTGTTAAAAGCGATCGGCTGTCCCGCCCCGGAGAAAATATTCGAACCGAACTGGTTCGCTACCCGTAATTTCCACGGACAATGGTATACCGATTCAGATCTATTAGAAGGATATCTGCATTTCCGCAGTAACCAAACTTGCGACGATTATTTTAAATGGATGGCCAGCCAAGTCCCTTGGTATTTCCACCTAGCAAAGATCGTCCCTCCTATCTTCATAAAACTGGGTATGGGAGCCATCGCTAAAAAGCCGGGACTGGGAACCCGTAACTGGATCAAGAACAGACACCAAGATCGTATATCCGCCTATTTTGGCTCGTATGAGGATTGGCAAGCAATCCCGGGTTGGGATAAGATCCGGACAAAACGCCCCTCCGAAACACCCGTCTTTCTGGATCATGGTTATGATGAAAGTAAGCCGAAGTCGGAATGGGATATCGAGGATATGCGTAAAGCCGCAGAATTCAGGGGAGGAAAATGCTTGTCCCCGGCCATGACAAAAGGAGACTTATCGACCCCACTCGATTGGGAATGCCAATTCGGTCACCGTTTTAAGGCCTCTCCCACATTAGTATTATTAGGAGGCCATTGGTGCCCGGAATGTTTACCGCTCCCTTGGAATTACGACGAGATCGCTAAAGGAAATCCGTTCTTCGCCCAAGTATGGTATCCATTCCACGATAAAAAGGAACACAATGTATACGATGAATCCATATTCGCTGACTTCAAGGAATAAAATTCAACGCATCAAGAGATTTTTGTTTTTTAGATTATTTATCTCAACGCAACATACTTTTACCGGATATTATCTGTTATAACAATATAAGCACTATATACCATAAACATAAAAACAGATTTTATCATGACAAAAGGATCGATCGGATTAAATGCAGGAGCTATCTGGAATTTGCTTTCAGATGGCCAACATTGGAGTTTTGAGGCGTTGAGAGCAAAATCCGCTCTAACAGATGCGGATCTATGGTCCGCTATCGGTTGGCTCGCTAGAGAAAATAAGATTGAAATTGATAACACCAGCAGCCACCCTATCTTCTGTCCGGGTACCAACTTTTATTTTTAAATGACATTTATGATATTTCATTGCGAAGGATTTCACTTTCTTCGCAATGAAATCTTCAAAAAAGTACTTACTTTGTAACCCTAACGAATAAAAACAATACGATTATGAATCCTACTTTCGGAGCTTCCATCCTTTCTTGGATACCACCTATGTGGACACCAGAAGGCGGTCTTTTCGCCATCCAGCAAGCATCTGCCGCCGGTTTTGATTTACTGGAAATCTTATTGCCTCCTTCCATGGAGTTCGACGCTCCAACCGTAAAGCGACAATTGAAACAACACGGATTGAAGGCGACTTGTTCTCTCAACCTTCCCCAAGAAGCGCATATTCCTTTTTATCCCAAGGAAGCGACTCGCCTGATCAAGGCGGCGCTGGATAAAGCGAGCGAACTGGAGGTTGATTACTTGGGAGGGGTCTTACATTCCGGCATCGGGGTCTTCTCCGGCAAACAGCGAACACGGGAAGAAGAGAATACGCTTTGTGAGGTATGGGCGGAGGTTGCCGAATACGCCGGCCGATCCGGAATCACGATCGGTATAGAGCCGATCAATCGCTATGAAAGCTATATGTGTACCTCCGCGGAGGAAGTCTTGCGCTTTATCAAACGCGTAGACGCTCCGAATTTATCTTTGCATCTGGATACTTTCCATATGAATATAGAAGAGACTAGTTTCTATGAACCGGTTATCGCCGCAGGCAGCCGACTTCGCCATATTCACATGACTGAAAGCAACCGGGGAATGCTGGGTGAAGGAAACGTACGCTGGGATGATTTGTTTCGGGGACTACAGGAAATCGATTTCAATGGAAACTTAGTTCTGGAGAATTTCTCCAATTCCGTTCCCGGCATGGCGGAAGCCGTATCTCTTTGGCGTCCATCTAAATACAACGCAGATGAGCTAGCTAAAGGCAGTCTCGCTTTCATGCGTAAGATGACATGCGAACATCAATAAGGCATCAATTACTGCAACCGGCTTTACAGTAGTACTGCAAGGCCCGTGCAGTAAATCCCCATTTAGAAAGTAGCGCGAAGTCCTATCATTTAAATAACCGCTGAACGACAGCGCTATCTCCATCATTCGGGGCGGGCTGTATATTCAATAAGCGTGCGATCATCAAATAGAGGTTCACGTTCGCCATTTGCGGAACCTCTACGTGTTTCTTGAACGAGGGACCTGCCGCATAGAATATAGCCTCCATCTCCGGTGTAAAATTATCGTAACCATGTGTCGCCGCATAACGGGGAGATGATTTCTCGCGGAATTGCACATACGTTCCAATATGTGGAGAAACAACCAGATCACTAACTCGAGGATTCTTTCCGTAAACCAATTTCTCAGGGATCTCGTTTTTCTTCCATACGGTTATATTCGGCACTTTCTGTAAAATCGCATAGGCCGTATCCACATAGGTTTTCTTCGGATATAATAATGTAGGAACGCCATCAAAGACATAATCGAAACTATCCCGGGGTAGATAATCATTCAAGTTCACATATCTCTCGGGATAATAGGTGGCCATTCCATGATCCGAGAGAACGATAAAATCGATCTTATCGAAAATATCCAGCTTACGGGCTTCCGTGAAGAAATGATTCAAGACTTTATCCAAGTTCTCTACCACATCCAAGGTTGCCGAGGAATCCGGGGTAGCGGAATGACCTATCGCATCCGGCTCTTCCATATACCACATAATCAAATGAGGACGTATATCTTCCGGCAACTTCAGCCAAGAGATCACGGAATCAGCACGATCTGAAAAAGAAACCGATTTATCAAACGGCTTCCATATTGAAGGCTGGCCACTCGCCAAAGGCACCTCGCTACCAACCCAATAGAAGGAAACGGTACGAACCCCTTGGCGTTCCGCCGTATTCCAAATAGGTTCTCCACCATAAAATCGCGGATCCAGGTTTCCCATCCGGTATGAACTATCAAGCTCCGCGTCATAAAAGAAATTATTTACCAAACCATGGTGATCCGGATGCAATCCGGTAGCCATGCTATAATGATTCGGGAAAGTCACGCTGGGATAACATGGGCGAAACGTGGAGCGAACCCCTACATTCGCCAAAGAATCCAACGTCGGAGTATGAGCACGTGAGGGATAATCAGAGCGGAAACCGTCCATTGATAAAACTACGACATAACGATCCGATCGTTTTTTCGTTTGGCAACCGGTAAAAGCCAATGAACAAATACAAAAGAAACTAACGAGTAAGAACTCAATACGATTATTCCACATATCATTAAATTAAAAAAGAGGTCCACAAAGATAGTGAACCTCTTCTAATTATTAAATTTTATCTAATGAAAGATTTTTCTTTTAGAAGATATACTTGATACCGAATTGCATCTGCCAACGAGACACATCGTTCAAATTATCCTTGAAGGTCTCATCCAAATCTTTCGCCATCGTATACTTCAACGTATAGTTGTTCGCCGCACTCGGGCCTTGTCCTTTCGGGATCGTCAAGAACTGATATTGCTGATTACCCAAAACGGTTGTTTGTACCACACCCCAGTTACGATTCAACAAATTCAAGAAGTTGGCGATATTGAAACTAAAGCGCAAGGTATGTGAGCGACCATTCTTCTGGTAAATCTTTATATCATGAGAAACGCTCAAATCCAATTGATTCGCAAATGGAGCGACAGCACCGTTACGTTCGGCATACTCACCTCTATGTTTGCTCAAATAAGGATCTTGCTCGATAAAGGCATTCATCGCTTTCCATGCATCTTCTTGGCTATCGAAATCGCCCGGTAACAAATGATCTTTTACCTCGTCAAAATTCGCAGGGATATACATCAAGTCATTGGAGAACTGAGAATCGCCATTCGCGTCACCATTATAACAATAAGAATAACGGAACGGACGATAACGCTGATAGATCAAACCAAAACTTGTTGCCGCATATTTACTCCAGTTAGCCGTATAAGAAGCGGACAATAACAAACGACCATCAAAAGAACCTGCCGTATAACCTACTTCTTCCGCATTTCCATCCAAGGCCGCACGGTACTTCCAAGCGGAAGTCGCCACAGACGATGTTCCGTCTGTTACACCTCTAGACTGCCCGAAAGAGTAAGATCCATTCAAATACAATCCCTTCAAGATTCCATCAACAAAGTTTTTCTGCAACTGGAAGGTCGTATAAAGCGAATGTCCTTTGCTGGTATTACGCAGCATCACGACATGATTCGCGGCCTTTTGATTTCCTTCCCTATCGCTATAATAGCCATTATAATATGGACGTGCGTTACCCGCTCCACCGTCATTTACAAATTGCTCGGTCCGATACAATCCGATATTGTCATGATAAATAGCGTTAATGTCTTTTGAGTACAGCAACTCTACGGTAGCTACCCAGCCATCACCAAACTTATAATCGGCAGCGATATTACTTTTCCATAAGCTCGGATATTTAAAGTCCGGATCCGTAATCGCTATATCCGAACGGGTAGCGCTACCTTCAGCCGGTTTATAAGTATCCATATTTCCGGTAAAACCTAGCGAAGGTCTGCCATCGCTAATGATATTGTCATTCTTGTCCTTTACCGCCCGGACATTCAAGTCACCAAACAAAACGCCATTGTTGCCGGCTTGATTACTGATCCATACATAAGGAGGAGTACCCGTGAAGAGTCCCGTACCACCACGGATCTGCAAACTTCCATTCTCATCGTCAAACGGTTTGTAGTTAAAACCAAATCGAGGAGAGAACTGAGGTTTGGCGTTCGGATATTTAGAAACATCGATCTTGATGCCATCCCGATAGGTCTCGGCGGCGACTTTATCATTCGACTGCAAATCAGTCATAAAGAACGGAACATCAATACGTAAACCTAACGTCAAGTTCAATTTATCACTTACCGTCCACTTATCTTGGGCATACAAACCTAACTGGAATACATTTATCTCGGCGAATGGAAAATCATCCGTCATCGAATATCTTTGCGCATAGTACTGGTACCCCGTAGAAGAAGAATTCGTAATACCTGTCACATTGGAACCAAATCCAAAATCTTTCGGATTAAACTCACGGATATCAAATCCTTGTACACTTCCGTTATGAGCGGCCATGTATTGTTTTGTAGCCAATACGTTGAACTTGAAATCATCGACAGAGTTAAATACCCAAGAACCCGGATAGTTTTGAGCGAAACCATTCTTAAAGGCGCGATAGTCACTTTGCGTTCCAACCGTAATCTGATGTTTGCCAAAATTCATCAAGAAGTTATCCTGTATCTGCCAGATATCACTGTTCAACTGGTTATTATAGGAGTTTGCCTCGGTTCCGAAAGTCGTATAAGCATTGTTATCACCATCCAAGATATCCACTTGCGGGAAGTAACCACCATCCATATCGCGATAATCACGCAAACGGGAATAACCGATCTTCAAATAATTAGACATACGGTCATTAATGGTCGTATTCAAGTCGGCCATCCAAATATTGAAGTTATTATTCGTCCGGTAGAAAGAAGAAGAGAACGGAATAGCGAACGCATTCGGTCCACGTCCGTTATTCGGCGCACCGGAAGTAGAAGGGTTATTCGTATTAAACGATTTCAAATAATAATATTTTAAGCTCAACACATTATTTGAGTTGATATTCCAGTCTAAACGAGCCGTGATTCGATCCGCTTGAGTATTTGTCTTATTCACGTCGAATTTACCCGGATTATACCCAAGCTCATCACCTAAGAAATCAGATAAACCCTGCAAGACTGTCGCATCCGCCGCAGAATTAGCGGTCGTATAAGAAATCGGTTCCTCCTGACGATCCATCTCACCATTGATGAAGAAGAATAACTTATTCTTAATGATCGGACCGGATAAACTGATACCGTATTGGTGATTAGAGAACTCTGAAACACCAATCGTCTCATCCTTCACACGATATCCCATCATAGACGGACTCTTCGTGTACATATATACAGAAGCATGAAACTCATTCGAACCGGATTTCGTTACGGAGTTAATACCCGCACCCGTGAATCCTCCATTTCGAACATCAAAAGGAGCGATCATCACCTGTACCTGCTCGAGTGCCTCCAAAGAAATCGGTTCCGTACCGGAAGCTCCAAGAGCAGAAGCCAGACCAAACGAGTTATTAAAGGAGGCACCGTCCACCGTTACATTATTAAAACGGTAAGAGACACCGCCAAAATTCTTTCCGCTACTCATCGGGGTTAATTTCACGAAATCATCCAAAGAACGGTTAATCGTAGGCAGCTTATCCATCTTCTCACGAGTGATGATTTCCTGCGCACCTGTACGGCTTCCTGAAATAATGGGGTTCTTATCCGCAACCACGACTACCTCATCGAGAGCTTGGGTATCTTCCCGCATTACTACATTCAGTTTCAGATCCTCACCCAAAACCAAGTTTATTCCTGTCCGGCTCTCCGTATTGTATCCAATATAAGAGAACTCTACCACATAAGGGCCTCCGATACGAAGGTTGTTAAAAGAATAAGAACCATTCGGCTGGGTAATCGTGTAGTATTCGGTACCCGTTGGCGTATGCGTAGCCTTGATATTCACTCCGATCATCGCTTCCGATGATGTATCCGTGACTTTACCACTCATACTCGCCGTCGTCACCTGAGCATGTATGGATATTCCCACGCACAACAAAAGTAACGTTAAAAGTAGATAAGTTTTCCTCATACAAGAAGTATTTATATTTAAAATAATTATAACATTTTTGTATATCGCCGCAAAGATAGGGATTAGATATCTCTTTTTGTCACAAACTATATATAATATTCATAGCATTAACATTCCTCACACAGATCTCCAGATTATTATTCTCAACCAATCACATCCATAATCCAACAATATGCAGGAAAAGCGTCTATAATTCTTTTAAATCACCGCCCAACAGGGAATGTTAGTTAAGAATCATCAAATTAAAAATTTCATAAAGAACCCTCTTGTTTTGCCAATACAAGCCATCCATCTCCGAATAAGGACATTACTCAATTCCGCCCCGTCACAACAACTTCATGAATATGAAACAAGTATTAAATAAGAAACATACAATGATATTAAAAAATAACCCATAACTTTGCGAAAGTTTTTATTACATTAACTATTTTAAATTATGAGCAGACATTTACAGACGCTATTCCTTTTAGCTGTACTGAGTTTCTTGTTTGTCATCCCGACACAAGCACAGGTAACAACAGCCAGTATGAGTGGAACAGTTATGTTTCAAGATGAACCCGTTATTGGTGCGACCGTTTTGGCGGTTCACGAACCTTCTGGGACAAATTATGGTACGATCACAAACGTTGACGGACGCTTTTCCTTACAAGGTATGCGTACAGGAGGTCCATACAAAGTTACGATCTCTTACGTTGGTTATCAATCTGCCGTTTATTCCGGCATTACCCTGCAATTGGGAGAGAACTACAACTTGAATGTTAAGTTGAAAGAATCTTCTGAGACCTTGGACGAGATCGTAATCACAGCGGCGAAAACGAAGTTCAATACGGAAAAGACGGGTGCGACAACCAATATCTCCTCGTCACAGATCACCTCTTTACCCACCATTAACCGTAGTATCTCCGATATCGCACGCCTTTCTCCTTATGCCTCCGACATGAGTTTTGCCGGTGGCGATGGCCGTTCCACGAACTTTACGGTAGATGGAGCGAACTTTAATAACAACTTCGGCCTTTCGGATAATCTTCCCGGAGGCGGTAACCCGATCTCTATGGACGCTATCGAGGAAGTACAAGTGGTAATCGCCCCGTTCGATGTCCGCCAGACAAACTTCATTGGTGGCGGTATCAACGCTATCACCAAATCCGGTACAAACACATTCAAAGGTTCCGCTTACACTTACTTCCAGAACCAGAATATGCGAGGAAACTCAATCGATGGAGAAGACTTGGGCGCACGTGCTAAGGAATCCAAAACGATTTACGGAGCTACGTTCGGCGGTCCGATCATCAAGAATAAATTATTCTTCTTCGCCAATGTAGAGGTGGAAAAACAACCGCAACAAGTGATCAAATGGAGAGCTCGTACCGAAGGAGAGCAACCGGACGAGAATAACTACATATCTCGCACTACACTCTCCGACATGCAAAAGGTATCCGATTTCTTAAGAGATAAATATGGTTATGATACAGGATCAGCCACGAACTTCCCCGCAGACGAAAAGAATTTGAAATTGTTAGGTCGTATCGACTGGAATATCACGAATGGCCATAAATTGAGCGTACGGTACAACTATACAAAGAATACCGCATGGAACGCTCCCAACGCTAACTCTATGGATGGTGGTTCCGGCTCTCGTCTGTATAATACAAGCCGTGTAGGTTACCAATCCATGTCTTTTGCCAACAGCATGTATTCCCAAGACAATAAAGTGTCTTCCGTATCCGCTGATTTGAACAGTCGCTTCTCTGATAAGATTTCCAATCAGTTACTTTTCACTTATACGGATATCGAGGATATGCGCGGAACCAACTCTTCCCCTTTTCCCTTTATTGATATCTTGGCAGGTAAAGATGCGGAAGGTAACCAAATCATGGAGCCTTATATGAGTGCCGGATATGAATTATTTACTTACAACAACGGCGTGAAGAACAAGATCACAAGTGTTATCGATAACTTCACTTACTTTGCCGGCGACCATAAGATCACAGCTGGTATCAGTTTCGAGCACCAACTTGCTAGCAATGCTTATATGCGCAACGGTACGGGATATTATCGTTACAGCAGCTTAGATGATTTCTTGAACGGTGCCGCTCCTGAAACGTTCGCATGGACATACGGTTACAACGGTGTTTCCGACCCGAAAGCTCAGGTTACTTTTAACCAGATCGGATTCTACGCACAGGATGAGTGGAACATTCGTCCGAACGTGAAGTTAACTTATGGCATACGTTTCGATGATTTAATTTTCGACAATAGTGATCTTCAAAGAAACGACGCAATCTACGATCTTGATTTCGGAGGCAAACATATCGACACCGGCAAATGGCCTAAGTCTAGAATGCAAATATCCCCTCGTGTAGGTTTCGTTTGGGATGTGTTCAAGGATAATTCCTTAAAAGTACGTGGTGGTACAGGTATATTTACCGGACGTTTACCCTTGGTATTCTTTACGAATATGCCGACAAACTCGAATATGGTACAAAATGCTGTAGTATTCGGTACAAAATATGAGAATGGAATTGCGGTAAGTCATGATTCCCGTCTGGATCAATTGGCTGGCGGCATGATTACGAATGTAGACGATGCGATCAAGAAATTCGGCCTTCCTACCACGATAGAGAATCCGGTTGCCGGTTCTAAGATCTCTGGCGTAAAGGACAACTTCAAGATGCCACAAATATGGAAAACCTCCTTGGCTGTAGATTATCAGCTCCCTACTTCCTTCCCATTATCCGTAACCGGCGAGTTCATCTATAACAAGAACATCAATGCCGTAACCCTTGAGAATATCAACATCAAGGACCCGTCAAATTGGGAACATTTTAACGGAGCGGATAACCGTTTGATTTATCCATCTGATTATACGTATGTATCCGGTAAGAATGCGGTTGTATTAACTAACACATCCAAAGGACATGGTTATACCGCCAATGTTACGGTTAACGCTCAACCCGTAGAGGATTTGAACATGATGTTGGCTTATACGCACACGGAATCCAAAGAAATTTCCGGTCTTCCGGGTAGCGACCCTGTATCTACATGGCAGGGAATGTTAACGATAGACGGACCGAATTTCGCAACCGTACAACGTTCACGGTATGTAGTGCCCGACAAGGTAATCGCAGCGATCAATTATAATCTACCCTTCCGCCATAAAGGTCTGCTCAGAAAAACAAGCTTAAATCTGTTCTATTCCGGTTATTCCGCTTCCGGATATAGCTTCGCTTATACGAATGATATGAATGGCGACGGTATCAATAATGATATGATGTATATCCCGAAAGATGACAGTGAAATCAAATTCAAGAATGAAGCAGATAGAACCGCTTTCTGGAACTTCGTAGACCAAGATTCTTATTTAAAGAATCACAAGGGAGAATACGCTGAGGCTTATGCCGCACGTGCACCTTGGGTACATCGTTTCGACCTTCGTATCACGGAAGATTTCTCATTCAAGGCAGGTAAAACCGAACATCATTTCCAATTGAGCCTTGATTTCATGAATATCGGTAATATGATCAACTCGAAATGGGGTGTAATGAAGAACGCATCTTCTTCCAACGGTTGCCGTATCTTGAAATATGAAGGCATGGATGATAACAAGACTCCAATTTTCTCCATGTATAAGATCAATGGTGAATATCCGACTGAGACTTATTCTTATAACCGTATCTATACTGAATGCTGGAAAATGCAGGTTGGTATCCGTTACATCTTTAATTAATCAAGAGATATAACTCCATAAAAAAGGCGGGAAATAAATTTTCTCGCCTTTTCTATTTCATCATATATCCTCTCCCCCTCGCAAGGCATCCGCAATATCTTGATGCTGCTGGGCTAATTCGTCCTCTCCTATCGCCCGGAACCCTTCCGCTAGATATTCGTGGGAAGCCGCATGTTTAGGTTTGATGCTTATCGCCTGCTGGAAATCCAGAATAGCTTCATCGTAATATTTGAGTTTCAATAGGCATTTTCCACGGTTATAGCGAGCCTTAAAAGACTTCGGGCTTAATTTTACCGCCTTGTTTAAACAAACCTGAGCGTCATAGTCCTCACCTATATCCAATAAAGTAACCCCTTTGCGTACCCAAGCTTCCACATAATTCGGATTCAAATTCAAGGCCTTATCAAAACAACGGATAGCGGCATTCGCGTCATGGGCCTTCGTTATGCACTCGTTGCCCATCAAGTAATATTCATGCGCATACTCTTTCTGGGTCTCACGAAGCGAATGCAACTCTTCCCGCAAAGCCTTAATCTGTGCCTTTTGACTATTCAACGCTTGCAATTTCAAACGAAGCAGCCGTTGTACCATCGGATTATCCAATTCATTCCGTTTAGATACAGCGGCGGCAAAAGCCTCGACCGCCTCTTGCATATTACCTAGCCGAAATCCCTGAGCCGCCCGACCATATTGTAGTTCCGCCTCACTTTCCTTGAGGCTTTTCTCTATTAACGCTTGGTTGTTGAATATTTGGCTGAATTCCACGATCTCTTTCCGGATAAAGATATCCCGGGAAGAGATCTTGCTTTTTAGCACCAATCCCTCCAATGAGGTACAACGGCTCAACGCCACATAGGTTTGTCCCCCGGCGAATACCCCCCCGGTCAAATCAACTACCACCCGGCTAAAAGTCAAGCCTTGACTCTTATGCACCGTGATCGCCCAAGCCAAACGAATCGGCAATTGTTCGAACGTACCGACAATCTCTTCCTCGATCCGTTTCTCTTTCTCGTTATATTTGTATTTATAATTTCGCCATGAGGTAGGTTCCACCAAATGTTCCACACCGCTCTCCAGCAAGACATAAACATTTCCATTCTCATCGATACCCGATACCATACCAATCGTCCCGTTCACCCAACGACGCTCATAATCATTATCGATAAAAATAACCTGCGCCTGTTCCTTGATGGATAAATTCAGCTGGGTAGGTAGTGAGGATTCTGGAAAATCCCCCTCGATCTTTCCCACGGAGACGTACTCTTCTCCGGGAAGCTCGGCCAACTTCTTCTCATTGATAAAATCAACCTGATCCCGGCGAGTGGCCAACGTGATATACATATCCTCATTCTGAGGCTCGAAAGACGGAAAATAACGACCGTTCAACGTATCCAACTCCTGTTTTCTAGCGGCATTATTACGAATCCGATCCAATATATTGATAAAAACAGAATCGGTCTGGCGATACACTTTTTGCAACTCGATCGGCACTAAATTAATGTCCTTGAACACACGAGCCGAGAAAAAGAAAGGGCTCGCATAGAACAAACTCAATATCTCTTTTTGATCCGACGGAACAACCGGTTCCAACTGGAAGACATCTCCCACGAACAATAGCTGCTTTCCGCCAAAAGGCAATCGCATATTACCGGAATAGACCCTCAAGATACGATCTACACAATCAATAATATCCGCCCTCACCATCGATATCTCGTCAATGATGATCAAATCGACCTCCGCGATAATTTTCCGTTTCTCCTTCGGATACTTAAAAAACTCAAAGATACGACCATGAGACAAACTTAAATCCGGATCATCCGGCAACATCGGCCGAAAAGGGAGCTTGAAAAAGGAATGCAAGGTAACGCCGCCCGCATTTATGGCCGCTATTCCGGTAGGAGCCAGCACCACATACTTTTTCTTCGTATGATTGCAAATATACTTCAAAAAAGTAGACTTGCCGGTCCCTGCTTTCCCTGTCAGGAAAACAGACTGGCGAGTGTGGGTGATCAGTTGCAAGGCATCCTGAAACTCCTTATTGTTCGTGTCTAACTGAAAGTCCAAGTATATAATTTTTAGATGAGACAAAGCTATGAAAATATTTACAGATCACTCTAATAATATCCCTCAAAATATTTGGCAGTCTCCATAAAAATCACTTATTTTGTGATATCAAATTAATATCAAAAACAAATCATCATGAAAGCAACCGAAAAGACATTCAACGGACTGAGAATCTCGGGGTTTATTGCTCTTTTTCTCCTATTGGCTCTATCGGGTCTCTGCTGCTATTTAATCGCAGGCACCAACGGGACTTGGAGCGTAATCACCGGCATCGTCGGACTCTGCCTGTTAGTGGTTTGTTTATTGGGATTCATGGAAATCGAGCCCAACAATGCCCGAGTAATGCTCTTTTTCGGAAAATATAAAGGGACAATTACTGATAACGGATTTTTCTGGGTCAATCCACTTTACAGCAAAAAGAAAATCACGTTACGTGCCCGTAACTTAGATGTCCCTCCTATCAAGGTTAACGATAAGGTCGGTAATCCGGTTATGATCGGGGCCGTGATGGTATGGAAAGTCAAGGATACTTATAGAGCGATGTTCGACATCGATTCTTCGTCCATTAGTATCTCTTCGAATAAATCATTCATATCAATGGGAGAATCCTCTGAATTATCCCAACGAATGCAGAATTATGAGAATTTCGTGCAGATACAAAGTGATGCCGCCATCCGTAAGATCGCTGGCATGTATGCCTATGATTATAACGAGAGCAAAGATCCCGTGACCTTACGGTCCGATGACGGGGAGGTCGCTCAAAAGCTGGAGGAGGAATTAAACAGCCGTCTGGCGATAGCAGGTATTGAGGTATTGGAAGCCCGTATCAATTACTTAGCGTATGCTTCCGAGATCGCCGGAGTCATGTTACGCCGCCAGCAAGCGGAAGCAATTATCGCCGCCAGAGAACGGATCGTGGAAGGAGCGGTTAGCATGGTTCAACTCGCCTTGAACAAACTGGATAAAGACAATATTGTGGAACTGGATGAGGAACGAAAGGCCGCAATGGTCAGTAATCTGTTGGTTGTCCTTTGTGCTGACGAGGCAGCGCAACCTGTCGTAAATACCGGGACTCTACATCATTAATGTAAGAATTTAATATTAATACTAGTATATGGCCAAAAAAGATAATACTGTCAAAAGCTTCATCCTGCGGGTGGACGCTGATATGATGGAAGCTATCGAAGCTTGGGCTGCGGACGAATTTCGCAGCACCAATGGCCAAATCCAGTACATTCTGGACCAAGCCTTACGAAAGGCAGGACGGTTGAAGAAGAAAAGACTGCCCCGGCCACAAAACGACGACAAGTCATAAAAAAAGCCTGATCTTTCGATCAGGCTTTTTTATTAACGGCTAATGAACAGCCAAGCATCTTTATACTTTTCTATTTTTCGAAGTGTCGCCATGTAGCTCTCGGCATCCGCCCGGTTATTAAACTTATCCGCATAAATACGATATTTACCATCACGAACCACCTTGCTTACATTTTTACATTGCGCACGGTCTACACCGGATATATACTCATTCGCCTGCTCCTCTGTCGGGAAACTCGCTATCACGATATGATACATCTTCTTTGGTGCCACGGATTTCACTTTCGGAGCGGGAGCAACAAGCTCTTTCTTTACCTCAGGAGCAGAAGCCGCTTTGGCAATCTCTGTCTCCTTAGTCGCTTCTATTTTGGGAGTTACCTCCGCTACCATCTCGTCCTCTTGGGATACTTGAATTTCCTCCAGCTGAGAAATCGGTTCCTCAAACCTATAATTTATCATCTCCGTAGGAACAAAACTAGCTGTATAAGCGGACAGGTTTACTTCTTTCACCGGAGTCGAAACCACAAAGAATAATGCGACAGCAGCAGCTGACGCCGCAACAACCCGGATCAACTTACGACTAACCGGGATATAGAACACATCTTTCTTTTTCTTACCCGTAAGTAAGGCAACCTCTTCCCGCTCTTCCTCCAACGATCGCAAAACCGGAAAATGAAACGATGATAAACCATACGAATCCGCATTAAATACCCCAGAATCGCCCGGCGTAAAAATGGTCTGCCCTTCCTCTCCTATAGAGAAAGTCCCGATTCGCCCCAATGTTATCCGCTTGTCTTGTTCCAAAGAAACATTCAAAGCCTCGATATCCTCTTCCAGCATCAATTGAGCTTTCCGGTAATCAACGCCATACGTCTGCATATACGACTCGGAAAGCAAGCCGTCTGTATGCTGTAGCGTTACATTGAACATAACCTCTTTACGCATCGGCCGAAACGAATGTTCCTCTTCCTCATACGTCGCCGGCAAGATTTGCAGCACGAAACCACCAAACTTCGGCAAGATCACACAATCATGCGTCAGCAATAAGCGTTCAATATGTGTTATTATCCTTAACATAGAGACAAAGGTAAATATCTTTATAGAAATAACAAAAAAAGAGCACTTTTTTCCTTTGAAATGACCCGGAAAAACATAGTTATGAAATACTCAAAACATAACTATGTCTCAAGAAAATCATAACTATGAATTTTAAACAAGTTATTAGGACTTATTTTCTCATATCATTTGACACGCAAGCAACTTTGTCATCTTTCATCCACGTCTTCCGCAAACCAATCTCCACCTTCAGCTACAACTTCCTGCTTAAGTTTCAACATCTTTGATTTCAGTCTCGCTACAATTTCAGGATGTTTATCTGCCACATCTATTCGTTCCTCACGATCATCTCTCAAATTATATAACTCAAAATATTTTGGAAACACCTTCTTGGCGAACTCCATATGTTCTTTTGTCAAATACCAAGGCTTCACTTTACCAAGCGCTAATTCATCCAAACTAAAAGCCCATGGTAGAGGCTCATCGTATCCCAGTAGACACCAGTCGCCTTCACGTATCATACAAATAGGATCATGAATATACCGGAAAAAGAACAAAGGGTTTTCTCTTTCCAACGTTTCAGCTTTCCCCAAAAACACCGGAGAAATATCCATACCATCAATAACACGATCTGTAGGAACCGGAGCATCCGCTAAAGACGCTAACGTTGGTAATATATCCGTGAAACAACCGTTAAACTCACTAATCACACCGGTTGGTACATGTTTATTCCATCTAACAATACATGGAACTCGCAATCCTCCCTCATAATTAAAATGTTTCTCTCCCCGAAATGGCAAATTAGAATAATCCCACTGAGAACCATTATCAGAAGCAAATATGACAATCGTATTATCTTCCAGATTCTGTTCTTTTAGATAATTCATTAATTTACCAATCGCTATATCCATATTTTCGATACACCCATAATACTCAGGATTAATAGCATGCCTTTTCTTCAACTCCTCCGGGGCCGCCATTGGAAAATGAGGCTCATTGAACCAAACATTTAAGAAGAAAGGTTCCTGTTTATTCTTGTCTAGCCATTGGAGTGCTTCCGTTACCACAATATCACAGGAATAACCTTCGATCTCACCTTGCGGTTCTCCATTCCGGAAAAAGCTCGTGGGATTATGATGAGACGGGACTGAATTATTCAAGGCATAAAAACTATAATCAAAACCTTGATCATTGGGATAAGGTTGATCCGGACGTCCCGAACTTAAATGCCACTTTCCAAAATGCCCCGTCGCATAATCTGCTTGTTTCAGTACTTCTGCTATAGTAACCTCACTATCTCTCAAATGCATCGGTGAGTTTTGCTCCAGATAATTATAAACCCCTGTACGAGTACAATTCCGACCGGTCATTAGAGCCGCACGAGATGGAGAGCTAACAGCCGCACCACAATAAAAATTCGTAAAGCGAATACCTTGCCGGGCCAATAAGTCCAAATTCGGAGTTTGGGAAGTAGGAAAGCTATCCGACTGCTGCGGAAAATTCTCATTTCGATAACAAGAGACATCATTATATCCCAAATCATCCGCTAATAAAATTATGATATTCGGCTTAGGAACAGCTTCCTCTTTTGCGCCACAACTTACGGTTGACAACATCAATGCGGCACTATTAACCGCAACAAAGATCTCTTTATAATTCATTTTATATAATCTAAATTCTAATAAATATATTCTCTAAATCACCAACCCGGATTTTGCTCTAAATTTGGATTCAAAGAGCGCTCACTATCAGGAATAGGTAATAAATCATAGTATTCCAAATAGCCGTTCGGGAATTTTGTCTCAATCACGCTTCCTTCATGATCCTTTATAATCATCGGATAAAGCTCCTTTCCTATTTTCCAACGCTTCACATCCGACCAATAACGACCTTCCAACGCCAATTCTATTCTTCTTTCATGCCTTAGTTTCTCACGGGCCTCATCCCGAGATAAGGACAAAGGCAATGGGGAAATTTTCACGTCATCTCGTTCCGTACGGATCCGGTTTAATATAACGATCGCCTCCGAAACATTTCCACCAGATTCAATAATCGCTTCCGCTTTCGACAATAGCACATCCGCATATCGCAAGATAATATCGTTGATATAAGACTGGCCGGCGGGAGGTAAATCCGCCTCGTTCTGAATCCGGTACTTACGAGTACTCAAATGTTTCAATCGATTACCCGCATGATTAAAAGCTCCCCCCGGATACAAATAACTAGGGAAACGATGTCCTAAAATATAAGAGCCCGGAAGCACAACCGTGAACGCTAAACGAGGATCACGGTTCTCATAAGGATTTTCCGGATCAATAGGGCTCCCATCCACGGTCTCATAAGCCGCCACCAAATCATCTGTAGGAACATAGCGACTACCACGTGTCCAACTACCGGTTCCCGTTCCGCAGTATTGATCCAGAAAAGTACCCTGTGAATTTTCACCCTCTATATATTGGATATCAAATAGAACCTCCTTATTTCCTTCATTAGCCGGATCGAACAATGTCGCATAACTATGAAACAAGCCATATTTCTTCAGAGCATCAATCTGATCTACACATTCCAAAACCGCCTTATACTTACCTTGATATAAATACGCACGCATTTTCATACCCAAGGCAGCGCCTTTCGTAGCACGTCCTTTCTCCGGAGCATCCGCACCTAAATTAGCGATGGCGACATCATAATCATCCAACGCCTGTTGCCATGTATCTTCTCGACTGGAACGCTTTAGGTTACGAGCCTCCGATGTTGAGATTTCTGAAAGTACGACAGGAACACCCCCATAAGTTTCCGCAAGTACCGAATAAGCCAATCCCCTCAAGAAATGAGCCTCGCCAACATACAACTTTTTCGCCTCCCCCGCTAATTCTATTTTTTCTAAACAAGCCAATAAATAATTAGCCCTAGAGATCATTTCATAACATCTTTTCCAACGAAAAGTAACGACACCGCCATCACTAGAGCTCAAACGTCCGGCTCCCAATTTATTGAAAACCTCGACAGTTCCCCAATTATATGCATTGGGAGTCGCACAATCTGTCATTCCAAACCCAAACAAACCTTGATCTATGACAGCGGTCTCCCTTAGACAAGCATACGTTCCATCTAACAGTAACTTAATATCCGATTCTTTTTCCGGAAAGTTAGCGGCCGTGATTTTATCCTCCGGATACAAATCCAGATAATTCTCCATACAACCACCAAAAGAGATCAATAACAAAAACGACAAACAATATATTATTAAACGTTTCATAGCTTTAGAAATTAAGATTTAAACCAAATGTGAATATTCTCGGTGTCGGATACGGAGAACCTCCCGCATCAAACGTATTTCTTTCCGGATCGTATCCCTCATAGCCTTTTTTCCACATAACCGTAAATAAATTCTGAGCATTAGCGTATACATAAAGCCGTTGCATTTTCAACTTTGACGTAATCCTTTCCGGAAATGCATAACCCAATTGTAAGTTCTTCAATTTCAAGAAGTCAATCCGATGTACCCAAAATGAGGAGTCGTATCGATCCCAAGTAGAGTCATATCGAAGCATAGGGATACTAGAACCTGAATTCTCCGGTGTCCATGCGTCTCTCCAAAAGCCCGCGATTCGCATATACTCATATCCTAAGCGAGTCATTTCATTTTGAGTAAAGACATTCGCCTTTCCTAAACCCTGAAACAAGAGGCTCAGATCAAATCCCTTATAACGCAGCCCTGCAGAAATACCATAAGTGATCTTCGGAATCGTATTTCCTAATACTTGCTTATCTTGATAGTCCAATTTTCCATCATTATTTACATCCTCATACTTCAAATTACCCATGGCAGGCTTATAGCCATTATTATGCATATGCTCTACCGCTTCTTCATCCGATTGGTAAATGCCAATCGCTTTATAACCATACAACGCTTTGTAAGGATATCCCTCACGGATCAAATACAGTTGATCCGGAGAATTACCACCTTGGAACTTTGTTACTTCATTATTTATGTAAGTAAAATTAAATCCTACATTAAATCCCAATCGATCCCTACTGGCTTCCAAATTATCATAATTCGCAACCAATTCAAAACCGTTATTTTTCATCTCCCCAACATTCTCGAAAGGCGCTGTCTTATCACCTAAGATATTGGAGATTGGTAATTGAACAATAATATCGGTAGTCTTTTTATTGAAATAGTCCGCTTCAATGCTTAATTTATTATTTAAGAAGCCCAGATCCAGACCAATATCTAGAGAAGAAGTTGTTTCCCAAGTAATATCCTCATCAACCAAGGCTGTTACAGCCGCACCCGGAGCCAAGGAACCTCCATAATTATAACTTAAATTATAATTCTGATTGATAACAGTTAAATAAGGCCAATACCCCTCGATCGTCTGGTTACCCAATTGTCCCCAAGAAGCTCGCAATTTCATGTTAGAAAAAATATTCACATTCTTAATGAAGCTTTCCTCACTCAACCGCCAACCAGCTGAGAAACCGGGAAAAACACCCCATCGATTACCTCGTTTGAAACGGGAGGAGGCATCCGCACGAAGATTCATCTCGAATAAATATTTATCAGCGAAAGCATAATTTAGACGACCGAAGTAAGAAGCCATACGTAATCCTTGCATATTACCCTTGCCCTGAATGCCATTCGTTCCCGCATCCACTTGGGTTAATCCGTCTTTAGCGGGATCCGTCCTACGTGCATATACGTTCTTAATATTATAATTTTCTAATTGAGCACCCAAGATTCCCGCGACCGAATGTTTTTCCACAAACTTCTTGCTATAGTTCAAGGTCGCATGAAAGTTATTACGCATAGTAGATATTTGCTCTCTACTCATCTCCAAGCCATCCCGGTTATAATTTATGGTCATTGTCTCTATACCGGAATCCGTGTATCCATAAAGGGTCTCATTATATTTATCGACCATTTTCCAATTGCCATTAGAGGCCCAAGTGACTTGCAAATTCAAGTCCTTCGTAAAGTCAACAGTAGCGAACGCATTTAACGACATATAATCCAAAGTCGTCTTGGTAGCGCCATTGGAAGCATCAATTAACGGGTTCCTGTTATCATACAATAAAGTTCCATCCTGCGCAATCGCCTCAACCGAACCAAAACGTCCATCTCTCGTATAAGGAGCGATAAAAGGGGCTGCTCCCGATTGTATAAAGAATACACGCGATAAATCAAACGGTTCTTGAGAATTCCGGCGTATATAATTTAAACGAGCGCCAACTTTCAACCACGAATTAACCTTATATTCCAGATTAGCCCGCATACCGAATCTCTCCGCATCTGTATTCGTAATAATACCCTCTTGCTTCAAATAATTTAAGGACAAAAAAGAAGATAATTTTTCCGAACCACCTCGAATTGATAAATTATGGCCTGTAATTAGAGCATTCCGATAAACGTGTTCGTACCAATCCGTATTCGGGTATTTATAAGGATCCGTGCCATTCTTGAAATCAGAGATCAAGGACTCGGGATATAAAGGACTCTCGCCACCATTAGCCAAGGCTTGGTTTGCCATGGTCATTAACTCCGCACTATTTGTCACCAGATCAAATCTCCGCCCCAACTGTTGTACACCTACATATGAGTTCAATTCCACATGCGTCTTCTCATTATTTTTACCCATCTTCGTCGTTACCAAAACGACTCCATTCGCTGCTTTCGATCCATAGATAGCTGCGCTAGCCGCATCCTTCAACACGGTGATACTCTCAATATCGCTTGGATTGATCTGACTAAAAACGCCTTCTACTCCATCAATAATTACCAACGGATCCGAGTTATTCAGCGTACCCCAACCCCGGATTCTTAACTGAGCGCCATCATCCCCCGGCTTTCCCGAATTTTGACTGATCCATACACCCGACACTTTACCAGAAAGGGCTTGTGAGGCATCCGTTATAGGCCGGTTTGCCAATTCCTCATCAAACTTCACGGAAGAAACAGATCCTGTCAAATTCACTTTCTTCTGAGTACCATAGCCAACAACGACAACCTCATCCAGTTGTTCACTATCCTCTGTCAGTGTAATCGTTAGGCTAGAACGATTATTCAAGGCTATTTCTTCTGTCTTATACCCTATATAAGAAATAGAGACCATCGCATTCGGACTTACCTCATTTAATAAAAAATGTCCGTCCATATCCGTAATCGTACCCGTTCTACTCCCCTTCACCAGTACATTTACACCAATGAGAGGTTCCCCATGAGTATCTTTCACAATACCAGTGACCGTGATTTTTTTAGCTTGCTGAATAGAAAGGGACGAGTTTTCTTTTTTCTCGTTCCTTCGTACGATAATTTGTCGGTTGTTGATAATATATTCAACATCCGTTCCTTTAAATAACCTTTCCAATATAACCTCAACGGACTTATCCCGTACGTCAAAATTTACCCTGCGATGCAAGTCGATATTAGCGCCATGATAAACAAAAACAAACTCACTATTTTTCTCAATGTGGTCAAATACATCCTTTATGGTACAATTATTCATACGGACTGTCAACGTGGTTTGTTCCGTCTGCAAGGTAGCGGCGTACACCGCAGAGCCTCCAGAACTGATCAAGCATAAGGCTAAACAAACACTTTTGAGAAAATGATTCGATTCTCTACAGAAATCATCTTTTTTTTTCATACATTTGTAATGTTTTTTCTTTAATACATAATTAATTGATTAAACGAAGTCTTTGAACCGGTGGATATGACGGTATCTTCCGGTTCTTTTTGTCAATTTTTCTTTTTAACACAAAGTCTTTTCACCAAATAGTTCTTTTACATAGGCAATCTATTTTAATATGATTATATTATTCTCTTTATCCGTCTCTTGTCGCAAGAATAGAGATTGACAAATAATCTCAACAACATCTTCCAAACTTCCTCGCAAATCAAGTTTACCGGAAAGAGGTATTTCCGCGATCTCTTTATCAAACACAATCGTACGCCCATAGTATCGGGCTAATTTATTTAAGACATCCCCAACCTTACGATCGTTCACTTGCATCAGATTATCTTTCCAACAGATATACTCAAACACATCCACTTCCTTAATAGATACCCCTTTATTTCCCAACTCTATCATCTGGTTAGGAGCTAGCACCTCTTTAACATGCTTATCATTCTCTACCTCCACCCGGCCTTCGACTAATACAACGGAAGCCTTCGGCTCATCTCCATAGACGCAAACATTAAATTGGGTACCGAGTACCTTTACATTAAACGCATTTGTCTTTACGATAAAAGGGCGGGAAGAATCTGGGGTAACATCCAAATAGGCTTCTCCCGTAACTAAGATCTCTCGTTTATCTTTAGCAAACACGGCCGGATAAATCACACGGGTATCGGCATTTACATATATCTGGGTACCATCTGAAAATATAATATTTGCCCGCTTGCCCTTCGGTACTATGATTTGATTCAAATTTCCAGTCTTAGTAGCTAATACTTTCTTCTTTATCTGAGAGTCTTTTACACTTGGTTTACCTATATTATCATGCGTAATTGTAGCCCCATTTTTAAGCTGTACCCAGCTTCCATTTTCCACCAGCACAATCTCATCGTCCGGCAAAGAGTCTATGCTCTTTTCTTCCAACAAAGCCAATGGCAAGGAGGATTTATCATCCCCCACCATCCAGAAATAACATCCTATGGCAAGGAGTAACACGACCGCCGCCGCCACAGAAGAAGCTAGATAGCGTATGCGTAAAACAAAGGTTTTACGGGGAGCTTTCAAACGTTCCTCGACCTTCTGCCATGAGGATAAAGCGAACTTGGAATCCAATTGTTCCACTTCTCGGACTTTACGCCATAAATCCTCTCCAGCTTGCCGGAATAAATCTTTTTCAAATATGTCTCGTTTCTTATTCACAGGTTACATTTTTATTCTTATTACGGATCAATTTGATTTTGGTACTCACTTTTGCGGAAAAAAACACAATTTTTCATATTCTTGTGTTTTGAAAAGCACGATCTTCCACACTCGCTATATATCGACACCCGGTATCCCTCCAATATACATAAATAACTAATAATATGACATTTACAGTTTTTTCTTAGTATCAAACAAAAGTTTTCCGTACACTAAACCTTAGTTTACCTATAGTAAAACAAAAGTTTCTTCAGTACGAAACTTTTGTTTTCCCTAAGGGAAACAACTCTTAAAGACTCCATTCCCTACTCACAAGCCTAAGTGATAAATTGCTTTCTTGCCATTCTCCTTAAAACATGGTAGGTCAAGAGTGATAATTGTAGATGTTTTTATATCTACAACCACCATGTAATATACTTATTTATAGGGCATATAAGACATAGTTGTAGATATGGTAGATATTTTAAAAACCAATCGCTTATGTAAGCATAGGGAATAAAACATAATGGATGCCCCCCATTATTAAAGCGTCCAGGGAAAACCACCTTCTTAACTTACTAAGCGTTCTGGATAATAAATTTTGGTAACTATATACAATCTTACAGTATAACCCTTGTAAAGGAGTGTGAAGGGATGTTTAATTGTTAAATATGCATTTGAAATGAATCAAGCTTACATTTTCTGCAAATTATTTTGATTTCTCAAATTTACGGATTATTTTTGCTTTGCAATATATAAATATGGAAGCATTGTTTAATATAGGAGATTTCGTTTGTCTTAAAGAAGATGATTCAAATCAAATCTATTGTGTATTAGATTTGTCTTTAAATTTTGTCAAAGTCAAAGACGAAAAAGGTGTTATTTTTACAATTGAAAAATCTTTACTGAAATCTATATCTGTTAATGATAAAAACTTGTCGAATTTTGAAGATTTAAAAGAAAATATCTTTTTAGATTTACGGTAAAGGAATCCATTCTCCATTTTTCTTCTTTCCCATCCATTTCCCTTCTTTATCAATTTTTATAGATTCAAATTTTTCAGAAGTATAAAGAGGTTCTATTAATTTATCATATACTTCATCATTGAAGCCTCCTCCTCTTTTACAAAATTCTATAGGTACTTTGGGATTTTCAATACCAATTTCTAATTCATTTGCAAGATTATGCAATTTAATTATTGTTTCTTTTAAAGAAGTTTCCATTATTATTACTTAAAAAAACAACACTTAGAAGCTATTACTTCTAAGTGTCTAAACTATTACTTTTTAAAGTAAGTATAAATTTGGAAACTTTGGAGTAAGATATATTTAATGGCAGTATTTATTCTTAAAAAAGTTTAATATATTTTGTTTGTCTTCTGGTTTAAAAAAGTAAATATAAAAAATGCTACCACCTAATACAGGATTCTTTTTAGTGGTTATTTCGATACTAATTTTATCTTTTATAAATTGATGAGTTTCTATTGATTGAGGATTGTCATTCCCATAAATATTATAATCAGATTTCTTATTATAATAATCTAATGATGTCATTACAAGATTGACATCATTAGTCATTATATATTCTAAAAAACAAATATCATTATTAAAATAGTAATAATACAAAGTAGTTGATTTACCTTCAGAAGAATGCCACCATCTTTCATATCCATACTCAGAACCTATTGCTACACCTCCATCTGAAAAGCTTTTTGGCAAAATTCTCTTTGCTACAACTCCTTTTGCTTGTTCCTTTGTTTTACCTAAAAGATTTTGGGCTGAAATAAAGCCAACACTTAATACAAGAATACACATTACATACAATAACCTCTTCATGGCATAAAATAGTTTAATTTCTTCTTTGCAGCCTTGAAGAAGTATGAATATAAAGAAAGTGGGCTGCCATCCATGCATACTCGTTAAGTATCGCCAAACACTTGTATATACGCACAGATGGGCAACCCACTTGATATAGGTTGTCCTCTGTGCCTTGTATATACCTTCTTGAGATTGGCGATTTCAACGAGTATAAGGCACTTTCTCTTGTTTTCAAAAAACTTTGTCTCGAAAGACGGGACAAAGATAATGAGAATATTGATATGTACTTACATAGCTTTCTCATTTTCTTTCAGTCTATGCAACAGCAATAATATTTTGATAAGTCAATTTCTTTTCAGCATTGCAGAGAAATAGCTTAAATCTACTTCCTTCACTAATTTGTCTTGTGTTATACCTAAAAGCGAACTCATTTGCATATAATTGTAAATGCTTCTTACTCATGTGATGATAGATACCAATGATTCCTCTTTTAAGTATAGACCAAAATCCTTCTATCGTATTGGTATAAATATCTCCATCGACAAATTGCTTTTTACTGTGATCTACTGAAAAACGAGTATAAATTTCAGCAATATCATTATATCCCTGCCATTCATCAGTATATAAGATAGATGAAAATTCAACGAACTTTAAAATATTTGGAGTAATTTCATATTGAGAAGTATTTTCTACTACTCGACAAATAACATCACCTTTTCTTTGTAACACTCCAAATATTGGAGTCTTATCTTTAAAGCTTCTTCCTTGAGAATTTTTCACTTTTTTATTCTTATGCCTATTCTTATTTTTACCACCTACAAAAGTCTCATCGCATTCAACCTCTCCATCAAGCTTACCTTTATTTTTACAAATCAAGCAGGTTCTAATCTTCTGTAATATATACCATGCTGTTTTTTGAGTTATTTTCAAATCTCGTGATAATTGCAATGATGATATACCTTTTTTATGAGAAAGAACCAACCAAATAGCCATAAACCACTTTCTTAAAGGCAATTTAGTGCTATGAAATATAGTTCCTACTTTTACATTGAACATCTTTTGAGTATTTTTACACATATATCTATGATTACCTAAATGATAAACTTTTGATTTCTTATCAAATGGAGATTTTACTTTATTAGGCCACCTTAAATGCTCCAAATAAATAATGCAAGATTCTTTATCAGGAAATGCATCAAGTAATTCTATTAAAGAATCAAATTTAGCAATCTTTGCAAGCTTCATATTTATATTGTTTTATTATTAATATTACAATTAATATTTTGATATAAATAATTGATTATTAATTGTTTATATCTCAACAATGCAAAGGTAAAAAGAGAATTTACGATTCAATATTGAAGCCTGTAAATATGTGTTAATAGGGGTTAAGTTCTTGGTTTATAATTAATAAGATCGGAA
>OGPM01000530.1_pt1 | contig 37841 bp, 30 predicted proteins | sample 1552961 | NCBI WGS metagenome assembly OGPM01 (sample SAMEA2580304, study PRJEB22360) | human gut metagenome | biome: human gut; feature: human-associated habitat; material: faeces | place: Denmark | collected 2008/2010
ACATGGAGCGGGACATTGAGCACCGCTGCATGACCCTGCTGCTCCGCCAGCAGCCGGTGGCAGGCGACCTGCGCCGCATCTCCACCACCATGAAGGTGGTCACGGATGTGGAGCGCATCGGCGACCATGCCTCCGATATCGCGGAGATCATCCCCCATCTGGTCACTGTCCGCAAGGAGGGTGACCCTGCTGTGAGCCAGGCCATCAGGATGGGCCAGAAGGCGCACAAGATGATCCTGGATGCCCTGAATGCCCTGACCTCTGAGAACGAGCAGGCCGCTCTCAGGGTCATTGCCGCCGACGATGAGGTGGACTACGATTTCAACGCCATCAAGCATACGCTGGCGCAGGAGATCGCCGCCGACCCCGGCAAGGTGGATGCCGCCCTGGATCTGCTCATGGTCATCAAGTACCTGGAGCGCATCGGCGACCACGCCGTGAACCTGGCCGAGTGGGTGGAGTTCGTCCGCAGCGGGCGTTATCATAACGAAAATATGTTCTGATCTTTTGTTTCTGTAAAAATTTGAGCTATCTGCAATTATTTCTGTGACCCGCCCGTATTATAGGCAGAAAGGCTTCCCCAGAAAGCCTGATGAACTGGCTGCGGCGGGGGTGCGGCCAACCCCTCTGCCCCCCCCCCCCCCCCCCCCGCCGCTGCCGCAACGGAGGGTTTTAACGCTATGGTACAGACCAAGAATTTCCCGCTGGAAACGCGCGGCGAGGCGGTCAGCCGCGAAGCGCTGGTCCAGGCGGCATTACAGGAGATCACCCAGAATTACCGCGAAGCAAGCCTTTCCAATGTGGCCCGCAGCTACGGCGTTTCGCTGGCGTATGTCAGCGAGTGCGTCCGGGCCCAGACCGGAAAGACCTATAAGGAGCTGCTGCAGAAGCACCGGATGGAGACCGCCGCCCGCCTGCTGCGCCGCAGCGACCTGAACATCCAGCAGATCATCACCCAGGTGGGCTACGAGAACACCAGCTACTTCTACCGCCTGTTCCATGAGCGGTATGGCCAGAGCCCCCGGGAGTACCGCCGGGCACGCAGCCAGCGCACATAAGTGCATCAGTGAACGACCCTCTCCGCCTTTGCAGCAGGCTTTGACGGAGAGGGCCGTTTTGTGTTATATTAAGGCAGAACGATCAGGGCGGGCAGCGGCCTGCCGGAAGAGAGGTTGGATGACGATGTTTCGTGGAGCAAGACGTGCAGATCTGGATGCAATCCTGAAAATTTATGCCCGCGCCCGGCAGGCGATGGCGGATTCCGGCAACCCCACCCAGTGGGGAGATCATTTCCCGCCGCAGGAGCTGCTGGAAGAGGACATTGATTCCAACCGGCTGTTCCTCTACCTTGTCAACGGCGAGCTGGAGGGCGTGTTTGCCTTTATCCTTGGCCCGGACCCCACCTATGCCCGGATCGAGGATGGCAAGTGGCTGAACGATACCCTGCCCTACGGCACCATCCACCGGCTGGCTTCGGCGGGCAGGCACCCCGGCGTTGCCGCCGCTGTGATCACCTGGTGTCTGGAGCACTGCGAGAGCCTGCGGGCCGACACCCACGCCGACAACAAGATCATGCAGCACCTGCTGGAAGAAAACGGCTTTACCAAGTGCGGCATCATCCATGTGGAGGATGGCACGCCCCGCATTGCCTACCAGAAAATGTCCCTTACCCTGCCTTTGCGCCGGGATTGAACCGCAAAAATGCGCCGCCCCACCGGAAACGATGGAGCGGCGCTGTTTTTATGCAGTTCTGTCAGCCGTGGAAGGGAGCGGGTGCGCCTGCGTTCAGGAAGCGGCAGCTGCTGCCGGAGCTTCCGGGGCGGGCTGCTCTGCCGCAGTTTCTTCCGGCGTGGGCTGGAAATACTTCTCGTACAGCTCCATGCCGATGCGGTAGCCCTGCCACACGATGACCGCCGTGCCTGCACCGGCCACGCCGATGATGGCGGCAGTGCCCAGAATGCTGGGCTCGCTCTCGATGGTGGCATCCCGGTACTGGGCTTCCACGGTCACGGTGCTGTCCTTGGCCACGCTGCCCGCCGGGATGGTAAAGCTCTCCTCGTTGTAGGCGACCGCCGGGTTGCCCAGCAGGCTGGCTTCATCCATGGCCCACAGGTCGAACACCATGCCCTCGGGCACGGCGCTCTGGTTCAGCGTCACCTTGACCTCGGCATCCACCGGCACGCTGGCGCTGGTCATGGCTTCGTTGCCGTTGTAGGTGAACGTGCCGCCTTTTACCGTCAGGGTGTAGGTGGGGGCTTCGGGTTCGGGCTCGGGTTTGGGTTCGGGCTTCGGGTCGGGAACAACGATTTTGGTCGAGTTCAACTCCACATCGCTGTCGGGCATCTCAAAGCACACCACGGTCTTGTCGGTTTCACCGTTCGGGTAGTAGCTGTTGAATGCCTCGCGGATTTTTTGACCGTTGATATTCGTAATATCTACATTGGATTCTACGGTGAGGACGGTGCCTGCATAAGAATACAGATTCCATGCGGAGCCCTGCACCAAATCAAGGCCGGTTTCACCGGGGACGAGAGGAAACGTGTCGTTTACCTTCACGATGGCTCCACCATTCACGGTAACAGAGCGATAATTTCCACTCAGCACGGTTCCCTGGGTGAGAATGCTGTCTTTTCCGTTGAATGCACCGCCGGTTATCGTTCCGTCATTATAAAGCAAACCGGCCGCAAATGTGCCGCCCTCGATTTTATGCGTTTTAGTGGGATCGCCATTAGGCCAACCATTTGTTACTATCGTGTTGAAGATACCGTCCTCAATGATTCCATATTCGTTGGAGATGCCGCATTTCACTGCATCCAACTGGCCGGTTTTATTGACGGGGTCGGTAAATCGGAAGTTGTAGGTTTTTCCGCCGGTCAGATACAGTGTGCCGATGCCCTCAAATGATTTCTGGATGTGCCAACCGTCACCATAGTAGGTATAATATCCTCCATCGGCCTCAAAAGGAGCATTGACTATAACCGGTGTGCCATTACTGTCCATGATAAGGGGCAAACCATGGGAAGCCTGGTTCAGTATGATATCCGCTTCCGGATCAAGAGCACTCACAGAATTAAGAGATTTTATATTGATGCACACGGTGTTTTTGTTGGAAGAATCCGGATATACGCTTTCCAATAAAATGCGGTTGATATCAAGGATGGGTTTACTGGCGGTAATGGTATTATTCCCGGTCTTGACTGCATAAAGCGTGTTGCCCCAATCGCCGGACGCAAGACCATTGACTGCTGTAATAGAACCGGTTCCGTTCAGGATGACTTTTTTGAATGTGCCTGCACCGTCACCAGTGGGCATGTTTTTGAACGCGCCGCCGGCCAGCGTTGCACCGGATTCAACCACCAACTGGACATCCGGGTTCAGGGGGCGCAGTGCGTTTTTCTCACCGGAGAAATCATAACTGTCGCTTGTCAGCGTCAGCGTGCCATTCTCAAACTTCCAGCCGTTGCCGCTGTAATCCTGGGTGCCGCCTTCGGTGCCAACGGGGTAGCCGTTTTCGTCGATCACCAGCCGGGTCAGTATGCTCAGGGTAACGGTGTCCGCAGTGGCGTGTGGTGCGGTGAAAGTGACATGAAATTCACCGGCATCATTGAAGTTTTCTATATTCCCAGCCCATTCGGTCAGAAGCATTTGCTGAGTATTGTCGATTGTAACATCAATAGAAAATGCAGAATAGGGATTATGATACCGGACGGTGATACTAGTAGGATGAGAATAATTGGGGATAATATAACAGGAACTACTACTTAAATAACTGATGCTTGCATTAGTATTAGCATCTGGAGATTCCACATTCAAAGTATAGCCGTCAGCAACCTTGCCACCATCTGGCTTTTTTGAAAAAATGCCGCCCTCTATGATGCCGTTGTTGGTAACGGTAGAAAGAAACGTGCCATTTTCAATCGTGCCATTAGATTCATTGGTTATGGCAGAGCGAAATTTGCCGCCGGTAATAGTACCATGATTTACAACGGGCATGTCGTAACCGCCACTCGTTATAGTGCCATAATTGGTAATACTGGAATCAGGATTCTTGTTGTCCCAAAAACTACCATTTACAATCGTTGCGTATTTCTCTATGATGGCAGAACATAAAATACTGTTTTGATCCTGACGGATGCTTCCGCCATCTATCAAATCATAGGTAGTAGGATTTTCGGGGGCTAAGGTCAAAACTTTATCTGTTCCATCATAGCTCCAGCCATCACCAGAACAATCTTGATCATGGTTTTTACCGGAACCGACAGGATAGCCATCTACAATTTTTAATTGGCCGCCTCCCTCCGCCCACGCTGTGATTGCCGACACAGGCAGGAGCGTTACCGCCATGCACAGCGCCACCAACAGGCTGAGTAGTCGTTTTTTCATAGAGGTCCCTCACTTTCTTTGGGCCGGAAGTGGAGCTCCGGCAAAAATGGATGCTCTTACTTCCTTAAATACACGCCGCGCGGAATCCTTTCACCCTTTTTCAAAAAAATTTGAAAAAAAAAAAACGAACTGCAAAACAGTCCGTTTTCGGGTCATCTTTCGTAATGTGTCCAAAGGCTTAAAATCTTGATGGTTTGCTCTTCTTCAAAAACATCATACACAAGGCGGTGCTGTACGTTGATGCGCCTGCTGTACGAGCCGTTCAAATCGCCCACCAGCTTTTCATAGGGCGGCGGGTTCTGGAACGGATTTTCTTTTATAACGGAGATCAGCGCCTTCGCCTTTTCGTCAAGATGGGCGGATTTCAGCTTTGGAATGTCCTTGAGCGCGGTTTTCGCATAAACAATCTTGTACATTTACCACTCCACAGCCGATTCGTCAACACAATCTTCCAGCGGTTCGGCCTTGGCCGCCATGAGCTTTTCCCGCATTCCCGGCACGGAGACGAGATAAAGCGTTTCCATAATGCCGCTGTAATCTTCTTCCGAAAGCAGAACAGCGTTGCCGTCTTTGGTGCAGATGTTCAGCGGTTCATTGTACTTTACGGTCTGCTCTACATACTGGAAAGCATTCTTGCGAAAGTTCGTGATATTAGTGGTCGTCATCGTGCATCACCTCTTATGTACATAATAGCGTACATGCTGCGCGGTGTCAAGACCTTTTTTGCCGAACTGGGGGCTTGTGGAGCGGGGGCAATCGTTCTATAATACAAGCTGTGAAATGAATCACAAAAGGGGTGGAACGTATGGACAAAAAACTGAACGAGGCCGTGGCGGCGCTGCGGCCCCAGATGGTGGCGGCGCTCCAGCGGCTGGTGCGCAGGCGCAGTGTGGAGGCCGACCCGCTGCCGGGCAAGCCCTTTGGCGAGGAGGTGGATGCCTGCTTTGCCGAGGCCCTGACCCTCTGCCATGAGCTGGGCTTTGAGACCACCGACATGGATCGGTACATCGGCTGGTGCGAGATCGGCACCGGGGACGAGATGGTGGCGGTGCTGGGGCATCTGGACGTGGTGCCCGAGGGCGAGGGCTGGCATCACCCGCCCTACGCCGCCGAGATCGAGGGCGGCAGGCTGTATGGCCGGGGTGCCATTGACGACAAAGGCCCGGTGGTGGCCAGCCTGTTCGCGCTGAAAGCCATCCGGGATCTGGGCATTCCGCTCAACCGCCGTGTCCGGCTGCTGTTCGGCCTGAACGAGGAGACCAACGACCGGGACGTGCTGTACTACAAGGCCCACGGCGGGGAGATCCCGGTGCTGGGCTTCACCCCGGACGGCGAGTATCCGCTCATCAACGGCGAAAAGGGCATCCTGAACGAGAGCTATGCTGTGCAGCTGCACCAGACCGGTGCCTGGCAGCTGAGCAGGGTGCAGGGCGGCGTGGCCGGCAATGTGGTGCCGGACTACGCCTGCGCTGTGCTGACCGCCCCGGCGGGGGCCTCCCTGCCGGATGCGGAGCACATCACCGTGACAGCCATCCCTGGCGGCTATCAGGTGGAAGCGGTGGGCGTTTCGGCCCACGGCAGCCACCCGGAGCAGGGCGAAAACGCCATCGGGCGGCTGGTGTGCTACCTTGACCGGCTGCCGCTGGAGGGGGATGTCAAACAGGCCGTGCACTTTCTGGCCGAGAAGCTGGGCACCGACCCCTACGGCGAGCGCCTGCTGGGCCACCGGCTGGAGGATGCGCTCTCCGGCCCCATGAGCTGTAACTGGGGGCTGATCGAGGGCGACGCGCAGCATCTGTGGGTCAAGCTGAACTACCGCTATCCGGTGACCATGGAACGGGCAGACTGCCAGCCCGCTGTGCAGGCCGCCTTTGAGGCCGCAGGCTGGGCGCTGGATGGGCAGGTGCACAAGGAAAAGCTCTACTACCCTGCCGAGACCCCGCTGGTCAGCGCCCTGCTGGAGGTTTACCGGGATGCCACCGGCGACAATGCCCCGCCCAAGTGCATCGGCGGCGGCACCTACGCCAAGATGCTGCCCAATGTGGTGGCCTTTGGCCCCCTGTTCGCGGGTGACCCGGTCAGAGAGCATCAGCCCGATGAATGCATCGATCTGGAACGTCTGGTGCAGAACGCCCAGATCATTGCAAACGCCATTGTCAAGCTGGCAAACCTGCCGCTGAAATAAGAAGGAGGATGGGACTATGAAGATCACACAGGTGCGGCTGGGCCGCATTTCCACCCCGCTGCGGGTGCCGTTCAAAACGGCACTGCGCACTGTGAACAGCGTTGAGGATGTTATCGTGGAGCTCCACACCGATACCGGTGCGGTGGGCTACGGCGAAGCACCCCCGACCGGTGTTATCACCGGCGACACCACCGGGGCCATCCTCGGTGCCATTCAGGATCATATCGCCCCTGCCCTGCTGGGCCGCGACCTCGATGAATTTGAGGATCTGACCGCCGCTGTGCAGAAGGCGCTTGTCCACAACACCAGCGCCAAGGCCGCTGTGGACATGGCCCTGTGGGATCTGCTGGGCCAGAAGTACAGCGCCCCTGTTTACCGGATGCTGGGCGGTGCCCGCAAAAATATCGTGACCGATATCACCATCAGTGTCAACCCGCCCGAGGAGATGGCCCGGGATGCCCGCACCGCCGTCCAGCGCGGCTACGACTGCCTGAAGGTCAAGGTTGGTATCGACCCTGAACTGGATGTGGCCCGCCTTGCCGCGGTGCGGCAGGCCGTGGGCCGGGACATCAAGCTCCGCATCGATGCCAATCAGGCCTGGAACGCCAAGCAGGCGGTCCGCATCCTGAACCAGATGCAGGAGAAGGGGTTGGACATTGAGTTCGTGGAGCAGCCCGTGCCCGCCGCAGACCTTGAGGGGATGCAGTATGTCACCCGCCATGCCGATGTGCCCGTGCTGGCCGACGAGAGCGTGTTCAGCCCGGCAGATGCCCTGCGGATCATGCAGACCGGCGCGGCCGACCTTGTGAACATCAAGCTGATGAAGTGCGGCGGCATCACCAATGCCCTGCGCATTGCCGCCGCCGCTGAGGTGTACGGCGTGGAGTGCATGATCGGCTGTATGCTGGAAGCAAAGATCTCGGTCAACGCCGCTGTGGAGCTGGCCTGCGCCAAGAAGATCATCACCAAGATCGATCTCGACGGCCCGGTGCTCTGCAGCGAGGACCACATCCTCGGCGGTGCCGTGTTCGACGAAAAGAACATCACCGTCTCCGACGCGCCCGGCATGGGCATTCAGGGCTTTGTGCCCGGCAAGGTGTCCTATCTCGACTAAAACAGGAACAGACCGCATCCCGAAACACACGGGGTGCGGTCTCTTTTTGTGAATCTGTATTTCATATACGGACAGTGAAAAAAGCTCGTGTCTGTATATGTTGAAATGAAAAACAAAAAAAGCGGGCAAAATCTTTGACTTTTCGGCCTGCGAGGCGTATAATCGTACTTGTTCCGTGTAGAGGAATGGGAAAACTGTGCGCAATAGGCGCACAATCTGGATAGGGGAGTAGAAAAGTTATGAAAACGTTGAAAGCGGTTGCGGCAAGGTACAACGCCACCAGCCTGATCCTGCGCATCGTCATCGGCCTTGTGGTCGGTGCGGTGCTGGCACTGGCGGTGCCCGGTGCGGGCTGGGTGCAAGAGTTCGGCAGCCTGTTCGTGGGTGCCCTGAAGGGCATTGCCCCGGTGCTGGTGTTCGTTATCGTGGCCAGTGCGCTGGCGCAGGGCACGTCCAAGCTGGACCGGCGCTTTGGCACGGTCATCTGGCTGTACATGCTCACCACCTTCCTGGCCGCCGCCATTGCGGCGGCGACCAGCTTCCTGTTCCCTCAGACCGTCGTTCTGGCCGAGGCGGCAGAATCCGAGGTGGTGCCCCAGGGTCTGGGCGAGGTGATGAACACCCTGCTCACCAACTTTGTGGCAAACCCCGTCAGTGCCCTGCTGAACGGCAATTACATCGGCATCCTGTTTTGGGCCTGCCTGTTCGGTCTGGCCATGAAGAAGTACGGCGCGGACAGCACCAAGCTGTTCCTGGCGAACACAGCGGATGCTGTCTCCCAGATCGTCCGCTGGATCATCAATCTGGCACCCTTCGGCATCATGGGCCTTGTGTACACCAACGTGTCCAGCAACGGCCTGTCCATCTTTACCCAGTACGGCAGGCTGCTGCTCCTGCTGGTGGGCACCATGCTCTTTATGGCACTGGTCGTCTCGCCCTTTATCATCTTTGTGTATCTGCACTGCAACCCGTATCCGCTGGTGTTCCGCTGCCTGCGTGAATCCGGCCTGACCGCTTTCTTCACCCGCAGTTCTGCCGCCAACATCCCGGTCAATATGGATCTGTGCGAAAAGCTGGGGCTGGATAAGGATATGTATTCCGTTTCCATCCCGCTGGGCGCTACCATCAATATGGATGGTGCCGCCATCACCATTACCATTATGACGCTGGCTGCGGCCAATACGCTGGGCATTCAGGTGTCCCTGCCCGCCGCCATCCTTCTTTCGGTGATGAGCGCTCTGGGTGCCTGCGGCGCTTCCGGCGTGGCTGGCGGCTCCCTGCTGCTGATCCCCATGGCCTGCTCCCTGTTTGGCATCTCCAATGATATCGCCATGCAGGTGGTCGGTGTCGGCTTTATCATCGGCGTGGTGCAGGATTCCGTGGAAACTGCCCTGAACTCCGCCGGTGACGTGGAATTTGCCGCCACTGCGGAATATCACCAGTGGCGCAAGGAGGGCAAGCCCCTGCCGGCGTTCCTGTGCAAGTGATGCAAAACTGACAAAACTGAAATGGCTTTTCAAAGGCTGCTGTGCTGCTGGCACGGCGGCCTTTTTTGTCTGGAACTTTTTTCTGGGCATTTTGCACAGGAAAGCCCTCGTCCTGTTTGAAATTGACTGATTCTGACGGATTTTGCATGATAAGAACTCTTTTTGTAGAAGAAATTCTGGGCAAAACGGAGAGAAAATCTGAAAAAACTTTCCAAACAAGGTTTCAATCGTCCATGTATACAAGAACTTTATTTTTCATAAAAAACGTTTTGTGCTAGTTGCGCAAAGAACGAAAGAACGTTAAAAATGTATCACTAAATTCATAATTTGTTCATAGAATTTATAAAACGATTTCATAATTGAGTGGCATAATATGGCCATCCTCAGAGAGGAGAACAAAAGAACGAAGGGTTCTGAACGGTTCCGCTCTGAGGATGCAGGGAGATAGAGGCCCTGCCAAAAAACACAATGACATTTACCGATATACGGAGGATATTTATTATGATGAACAAGAACACTGCTATTCTGGACAACACTATGATGGACGCTTACCTGACTGTCACCGAGGGCGTGTCCGATAACTGCGGCATTGGCCTGGCTTTTGCAAGCCTGCTCGAGAGCGCAAAGATGAACTTTGTCAACCAGAGCAACCGCCGCGCTGTCAATGCAAGCTTTGCCGGCTGATCTTCTCCAATTTGCCGGTTGAAGATTCTCCTTCTTTTTTGTTACAGCTGCTGCCACACTGTAATATGAACTGAAAAGCCCGGAACCACCTGCCGCCATAGCAGGTACGGTTCCGGGCTTTTTTGCTGTGTGGGTTCGGTCAGCGCAGGGATTTTAAGCCGTCAGCTTTGCTTTCTGCAGTGCAGCCACGATCAGCGGAATGAGGATGAGCTGCGCCACGATGCCGGGCACGGCAGTGAGCACCGCACCGGACAGGAACGCGCTGAACGGGAAGCTGGAGCCGGACAGACCGGCCAGCACAAAGCGTACCGCACCCCAGACAAGGCGGCCTGCCACCATCGAGGTGACAAGGGTGGCGTAGATCATGGGCAGGGTGTGCTGCACCTTGCGGTACATGAAACCGGCCACAGCGCCGTACGTGGCCAGCTCAAAGGCCATGGCGATGGCAATGGGGTACATCGGGGGCATCCCGAACAGCACCGAGCGGAGCAGCGGGGCGGCAAAGCCCAGTGCCAGGCCCCAGGGGCCGCCCAGCACGAAGCCTGCCAGCAGCACCGGGAAGTGCATGGGGCAGAGCATATTGCCGATCTGAGGCACATGGCCGGTGATCATGGGCAGCACAAAGGCCAGTGCCAGAAACAGTGCGGTCAGCACCAGATCACGGGTCGCGGAACGGGTCTTGGTATTCATCAATGATTCCTCCTGAAAATGCACAGACAAAAAGGGCCTGCCGCCAGCACGCGCGCCAGCGGCAGACCCCTTCATGGTGTCTGTTTCAAAATAATGTTTGCGGGGAGAAACACGGGCTTCGGCCCGCAAAGCCCCGGCTTCGGCCGGGAATTGTGCAAAAAGTATAGCAGATGCAAAGCCGCCTTGTCAAGCTCAGCGGATGAGGATGGTTACGGGGTGGTGTTTGCCGATTTTTGAAATTTGTAGATGTAATAAAAGGAATCTTCACCGGGGCCTTCTGCAAATGTACTGTTACAGACATTGGCGTGAGAATAACCATTGTCGGAGGCTGCATTCAATTCGGCATCAGAAAGCAAGCCGGCCAAAAGCTGCAAAAATGTTTTGCGGGGGCAAAATGGCCCTGCATTTTCAACAAAAACGGGAACATTTACAAGCGATTTTGCCAAGGGATGTACATTTTGACGAAAGAACCTTGACGTTTTTGCATAGAATAGATAATATAGACTTGAGAAATAGCGCATCGGGGCGTACGGCCCGGGTGCGTACCATATCCGATGCAAACGCTGAGGTTCATACGGGAGGACCAAAGATGACAAATGCAGAAAAGCTTACCCTGGCAAAACACGCCTGCCACATCCGCATGGGCGTGATCGAGGGCACTCACAGCGCCAAGTGCGGCCATCCGGGCGGCAGCCTGGATATCGCCGAGGTGCTGGCGTACCTCTATTTCGTAGAGATGAAGGTGGATCCGAAGGATCCCAAGAACCCTGACCGCGACCGTCTGGTGCTCTCCAAGGGCCATGCGGCCCCGGCGCTGTACGCCGCGCTGGCTGAGCGTGGGTTCTTCCCGGTGGAGGACCTCAAGACCCTGCGCAAGATCGGCAGCTACCTGCAGGGCCACCCCAACATGAACAGTGTGCCGGGCGTGGATATGTCCACCGGCAGTCTGGGTCAGGGCGTGAGCGCCGCCTGCGGCATGGCACTGGGTGCCAAGCACGCCGGTAAGCCCATCAATGTTTACACCATCCTGGGTGACGGCGAGGTGGAAGAAGGCGAGTGCTGGGAGGCCTTTATGTTTGCTTCTCACTACGGCCTGTCCAACCTCTGCGTTATGCTGGACCGCAACCATCTGCAGATCGACGGCACCACCGAGACCGTGATGAACAGCGCCCCGCTGGAGGAGAAGCTGAAGGCCTTCAACTTCAACGTGCTGACCATCAACGGCCACGATTTTGATGCCATTGAGAGCGCCATCGCCGCTTTCCGCGCTGAGAACGAAAAGCCCACCTGCATCATTCTGGATACCCTCAAGGGCAAGGGCGTTTCCTTTATGGAGAACTCCGTTGACTGGCACGGCAAGGGCCCCAACGATGAGGAATACGCACAGGCCATGCAGGAGCTGAATGCAGCTTACGCCGCGCTGGAAGAGGAGGACAAGTAAGATGGCAGAAGTGAAGAAGATCGCTACCCGTGACAGCTACGGCAACACCCTGAAGGAGCTGGCCACTGAGGGCCACGACGACCTGGTGGTGCTGGACGCTGACCTGGCTGCCGCCACCAAGACCGGCATGTTCCGCAAGGCGTACCCGGACCGTCACTTCGACTGCGGCATTGCCGAGGGCAACATGATGGGCGTGGCCGCAGGTCTGGCCACCATGGGTTATGTGCCCTTTGTTTCCAGCTTTGCCATGTTTGCCGCAGGCCGTGCCTTTGAGCAGATCCGCAACTCGATCGCCTACCCCCGCCTGAACGTCAAGATCGGTGCCACCCACGGCGGCATCTCTGTGGGCGAGGACGGTGCTTCCCACCAGTGCTGCGAGGACTTTGCCCTGATGCGCAGCCTGCCCGGCATGACCGTGATCTGCCCCGCGGACGATGTGGAGGCCCGTGCCGCTGTGCGTGCCGCTTACGCCATGCAGGGCCCTGTTTACCTGCGCTTCGGCCGTCTGGCTGTGCCTGTGTTCCACGATGAGGCTACCTACCACTTTGAGCTGGGCAAGGGCGAGCAGATCACCGAGGGCAACGACATTGCCATCATCGCCACCGGTCTGATGGTCAACGAGGCCCGCCTGGCTGCCGAGCAGCTGGCTGCCGAGGGCATCCACGCCCGGGTCATCAACATCCACACCATCAAGCCTCTGGACGAGGAGATCGTCCTCAAGGCCGCCAAGGAGTGCGGCAAGGTCATCACCGCCGAGGAGCACAGCGTCATCGGCGGTCTGGGCGAGGCCGTCTGCGCCGTCCTGAGCGAGAAGCTGCCTACCCCTGTCCGCCGCGTGGGCGTGCAGGACAAGTTCGGTTGCTCCGGCCCCGCATGGGACCTGCTCAAGCTGTACGGTCTGGATGCAGCGACCATCTGCAAGACCGCTCACGAGATGCTGGGCTGATCCGGAAAGTCAATACCAATAAAAAAGCCGGTCGGCGTATGCCGACCGGCTTTTTGTGTGCAATTACCGTAAAAATTCGTGATTTTTCCGCACGATATCCGGGGAAACGTGCTGGCTGCTTGCACCCGGCGGCAAAGTGTGTTAAAGTGGGGCCAGATAAAAATTTTGAGAGAAGGAGCACCGCTATGAAATACGATTTCACTTCCATCATGGACCGCCACGGCAAGGATGCCCTTGCAGTGGATGGCCTTGGCACCGGCTTTGCCCCCGCCGCCCCCAAGGAGGGCTTTGACGCCATCCCCATGTGGGTGGCCGATATGAACTTCCCCACCGTGCCCACCATCCAGGAAGCCATCATCGAGCGCACCAACCACCCCGCGTTTGGCTACTTCAACCCCACCGATGAATACTTCGATTCCGTCATCCGGTGGCAGGCAAAGCGCAACGGCGTGCAGGGCCTGACCAAGGAGTGCATCGGCTACGAGAACGGCGTGCTGGGCGGCGTGATCAGCGCCCTGAACTGCGTCTGCTCCAAGGGCGACAAGATCCTGATCCACAGCCCCACCTACATCGGCTTCACCATGAGCCTGAAGAACAACGGCTACGAGGCTGTCCACAGCCCGCTGGTCAAGGATGAGAACGGCGTGTGGCGGATGGACTTTGAGGACATGGAAAAGCACCTGAAAGAGGAAAAGATCCATGCCGCCATCATGTGCAACCCCCACAACCCCTGCGGCCGTGTGTGGGAGCGCTGGGAGCTGGAAAAGGCCATGGAGCTGTACAAGAAGTACGATGTGTATGTGGTCTCCGATGAGATCTGGTCGGACATCATCCTGAGCGGAAACAAGCACATCCCCACCCAGTCTGTGAGCGAGGATGCCCGCCAGCGCACCGCCGCTTTCTATGCCCCCTCCAAGACCTTCAATCTGGCTGGTCTGGTGGGCAGCTACCATATCGTTTACAACAGCTGGTGGCGTGACCGCATGGAAAAAGAGTCCAGCCTGAGCCACTACAACATGATGAACGTTCTCTCCATGCACGCCCTGATCGGTGCTTACAAGCCCGAGGGCTACGAGTGGACCGACGAGCTCTGCGAGGTGCTGACCGGCAACATCGACTTTGCCTGCGATTACATCGAGAAGCACTTCGAGGGCGTGACCGTCTCCAAGCCGCAGGGTACCTACATGCTGTTCGTGGACTGCACCGACTGGTGCAAGGCCCACGGCAAGACCATTGAGGATGTGGAGCACGCCTGCTGGGATGTGGGCGCTGCCATCCAGGATGGCACCATGTTCTTTGGCCCCTGCCACCTGCGCATGAATCTGGCTTCTCCCCGTTCCCGCATCGAGGAGGCGTTCCACCGCATGGACAAGTACGTTTTTAACGCATGATCGCTTAAACACAGCAAAAAGTCCCGACCAGAACGGCCGGGACTTTTTTGCGCTTACTTCAGATCGAAATTGCCCACCAGCAGGTAGTAGAGCACCTCCACCACCAGCGCTGCCGAAAGCTGGGAAGGCAGCATATCGCTGGCAATGCGCTGGATGCGGTTGGAGGCCAGCAGGGTATAGCTGGCGTGGCCTGCCAGTGCCGAGCGCTTGTCGCAGGTGATGAGGATGACCGGTGTGCCGTTCTTCTTGGCGGCACGGGCGGCCGTCTCCAACGTCTCGCAGCGGCCTGCGCTGGAAATGAGCAGCAGGGCATCTTTTGGGGTCAGTGCCGAAGCGAAAGACCGTGCCTTTTCTGGCACCGGGCTGATCATGCAGCGCTTGCCCAGACTGCCCAGCTTGAGCGAAGCATCCATGGCAACGGGCAGGCTGCTGCCGTTGGCTTCGATCTCAATGATCTCTGCTGCCCGCAGAATGGAAAGCACCTTTCTCAGCTGGACAAGGTTCAAGGCCTGAATGGTGGCCTGAACCTCCTCCTGACGGTTGTTCTGAAGATCGAGCAGGGCCTGATGCAGCGGGTCATTGGGGGGCCTTTTGCGGGCCTCCGTTTCCTGCTGCTCCAGCACATCCCGCGCAAGCTCCAGTTGGAATTTGCGATAATTTGCGTAGCCGAGCTTGTGGCACAGCCGGGTGACCGTGGCTTCGGACGAGTGGCTGGCCTTTGCAAGCTCCGCAGAGGTGGCGACCGAGGCCCACTTTACATCTGCAAGAATGCAGTCCGCAATGCGCCGTTCGGCGCTGTAAAGCTGGAGCCCGGAGCACAGCTGGGTGACGACGCTTCCCGGGGAATCGTGCATAGCAATACCTCCCTGTGCGCGCTGTGCATTGGGCACAACGCACAGTACTCTGGAAATAGTATACCGATTTTTTGGTGAAAAATCAATTGAATCTGGCAAGAAAATGCATGTCATTCCAAAATAAACCGGGATCCCGCCAGAACTTCTTTGCCCGCCGCTATGACTGGCAGACCTTGCTCTACCGGGAGGGCGGTGCCATGCGGAACAACGCTGCGCACACCAGATCGAGATCTTCAACGAGGTGGAGCGCCAGAACCCGCTGCCTGTCAAATTCTCCAAACCGGAATAAGCTGCGCTGAAATTACAAAAAAGGACTGCTCCGCTGGAGCAGTCCTTTTTGCGTTTTAAGGGGCGGGAAGGTGCGATCAGCACCCTTCCTTTTCGGCCAGCTTCCGGCCCATGAGCACGCCCATGACGGAGGCCATCATCAGGCCGCGGGTCCAGCCGGAGGAGTCACCCAGGCAGTGCAGGCCCCGGATGTTGGTGTCGAGGTTCTCGTCCATCTTGACCTTGTTGGAGTAGAACTTCAGCTCGGGGCTGTAAAGCAGGGTCTCGTTGGCGGCAAAGCCGGGCACGACCATATCCAGCATCTTGATGAACTCAATGATGTTGGTCATGGCGCGGTAAGGCATGGCGGCGGTGATATCACCGGCCACGGCATCCTTCAGGGTGGGCTTGACGTTGGATTGCGCCAGCTCCTTGGGCCAGGTGCGCTTGCCGTCCAGAATGTCGCCGTAGCGCTGGACCAGGATGTGGCCCGCGCCCAGCATGTTGGTCAGCTCACCCACCTTCTGGGCGTAGGCAATGGGCTGGTTGAAGGGTTCGGTGAAGTTGTGGGAGACGAGGATGGCCAGGTTGGTGTTTTCGCTCTTCTTCTCCTTGAAGCTGTGGCCATTGACCACGGCCAGATCGTTGTCGTAGTTCTCCTGAGCCACAAAGCCGCCGGGGTTCTGGCAGAAGGTGCGCACCTTGTTCTTCCAGGGCTTGGGGTAGCCGATGAGTTTGGACTCGTACAGCACCTTGTTCACCTTTTCCATGACCTCGTTGCGGCACTCCACGCGCACGCCGATGTCAACGGTGCCGGGCTTGTGGGCGATGTGGTGCTCGGCGCAGATCTTCTCCAGCCAGTCGGCACCGCGGCGGCCCGTGCCGATGACCACAGTATCGGCATAAACGGCATGGGCTTCCTCGTCCTTGGGTCCCTTGATGAACACGCCCTTGCACTCCTCGTTCTCCAGGATGATGTTCTCGCACTCGGTGCTGAACAGCATCTCCACGCCGTTGTCGGCCAGATAGTTCTGGATGGCCAGATACAGCTGCTGGGCCTTCTCGGTGCCCAGATGACGGATGGGGCAGTCCACCAGCTTCAGGCCGGCGTGGATGGCGTTCTTGCGGATCTCCTTGATGTCCTCGCCGGTGTAGATGCCCTCCACATGGGGGTCGGCACCGAACTCGAGGTAGATCTTATCGGTGTAATGGATGAGCTCCTGTGCGAACTCCTCGCCGATCAGGCTGGGCAGGTCGCCGCCCACCTCATAGGAGAGGCTCAGCTTGCCGTCCGAGAACGCGCCTGCACCGGAGAAGCCGGTGGTGATGGCGCAGGTGGGGCGGCAGTTGACGCAGTGGCCCAGCTCGGCCTTGGGGCAGTGGCGCTTTTCCACCGGCTTGCCCTTTTCCACCAGCAGGATCTTTTTCTTGCTGCCGTGGCGCAGCAGCTCTACAGCGGTGAAGATGCCGGCCGGACCGGCACCCACAATGATCAGATCGTATTTTTCCATGGTTTTTGATTTCCCTTGCATTAGATTTAGAATACTCTCTTTTGGCAGCGTCCTCGCCCTCTCAGGCCGCTTCGCGTCCAGCTCCCCCAAAGGGGGAGCCTCTGGCAGAACGACTCACCTTGCGGGGAATCGCGAAAGCCTCTCCCTTTGGGAGAGGTGGCAGCGCGTCAGCGCTGACGGAGAGGGCGAGCCCGTTAATCGTTGATGTCTTCCTGCTCCACTTCCGCGCTCTCATCCACATGATCCAGCTCCACGGCGGAGGCTTCCACGTCGGCAGGGGCGATGTCCGGGGCGATCACGCCGTCACCGTTCAGATCCTGACCGGTCAGGGATTCCAGCATGGACTGGGTCTCGGGGTGGAGTTTGGCAAAGCGGCGGATGGCCAGCACGGTGTACAGGGCACTGAGCAGGTTGATGGCACCCTCGATGATGAGGATGATGCCAATGGCCATGACCAGCGTCTCCATGGTGCCGAAGGGGTTCAGGATCATCACCACGCCCAGCACCACGCTGAGCACCGGCAGCAGCAGGAAGCCCTTCCAGCTGGGGTACTCACAGCGGCGCAGGTCAAGAGCGTTCTGGATGCGGCCCAGACTGTCGAAGATGACGAACAGGCCGAACACGATGGGCAGGATGCGCACCACGATGTCGCTGCGGAGGATGAGGAACGCGCCCAGGCCCAGGCAGATGATGCCCGAGATGAGGGTGAGCTGGCTCTGGAAGATGCCGCGCTCCACGGCAAAGTAGCGCACCAGCTGAACGGCGGCACACACCAGAACCACGCCGCCCAGGGCGTAGCAGACCACGTTGAGGGCGGTGGAGGGCCGCATGAGCAGGAAGATGCCCAGCCCCAGGTAGAGCACGCTCATCAGGATCAGATTCCATTTCAACTTCTTTGCCATAAAAGGTCACGTTCCTTTCTTGTGCCGGACGGGTTCTGAAACGGTTTACTGTGCAGCGGCAGCGTTGTCGTACATGGGCTCGATGATCTTTTTGTCCAGGCGGGCAAAGAACACAAAGCTCAGGGTCACACTGGCCAGCTCTGCAATGACGAAGGACCACCACACCATATTCACGTTGCCGGTCTTACTCAGCAGCCAGGCAGCGGGCAGCAGGACCACCAGCTGGCGGCAGACCGAGATGATCAGGCTGAACATGCCGTTGCCCAGCGCCTGGAAGGTGGAGGACAGGATGATGCTCATGCCGGCCAGCAGGAAGTGGAAGCAGATGATGCGCAGGGCAGGCTTGCCGATGGCCAGCATGGCCTCGCTGGCGGAGAACAGGCCCAGCAGCTTGTCGGGCAGGAACTGGAACAGCAGGAAGCCGACCAGCATGATGGCCTCGGCATAGAACATGGCGCACTTGATGGTCTTTTTGACGCGGTCGGGCTTGCGGGCACCGTAGTTGTAGCCGATGATGGGCACCATGCCGTTGTTCATGCCGAAGATGGGCATGAACACGAAGCTCTGCAGCTTGAAGTAAACGCCGAACACGGCCACGGCGGTGGCGGTAAAGGCCATGAGGATCTGGTTCATCAGGAAGGTCATCACGCTGCCCACGCACTGCATGGCGATGCTGGGCAGGCCGACAACGTAGATCCGCTTGATGGCTTCGGCGCTGGGGCGGAAGCCCTTGAAATCCAGCTGGATATCGGGGTTCTTGCGGAGGTTGAGGTAGAAGGAGACCCCTGCGCCGCAGAACTGGCCGATGACGGTGGCCAAAGCTGCACCGGTGGTGCCGGACAGAGCCTCGCCGCAGTAGCCAAAGATGAAGATGGGGTCAAGGATGATGTTGACGATGGCACCCACCAGCTGGCTGATCATGCTCAGGGTAGTGCGGCTGGTAGCGGCCAGCAGCTTCTCGTTCATCACCTGCATGAACATGCCCAGGCTGAGCACGCAGCAGATGGTCAGGTAGCGGATGCCCTGCTCGGCGATGTCGGCATCGGCGGTCTGGGCGTAGAAGTAGGGGCGCACAACGGTCAGGCCCAGCACCAGAAAGACCAGGTAGCTGCACAGTGCCAGGAACAGGCCGTTCTCGGCGGTCTTGTTGGCGCGGTACTGGTTCTTTTCGCCCAGGCTCTTGGAGAGCAGGGCGTTGACACCCACGCCGGTGCCGATGCCTACGGCGAACATCATGTTCTGCAGCGAAAAGGCCAGAGAGACGGCGGTCAGAGCGTTCTCACTGACACGGGCGACAAAGATCGAGTCCACCACGTTGTACAGTGCCTGCACCAGCATGGAAATCATCATCGGGATGCTGAGCTTGATCAGCAGCGGGTTGACATCCATGGTGCCCATGATATTTTCGGGTTCGGAAAGATTGAGCTGTTTGTTTTCCACGATTTCTCCTTTTGACGTTGAATGATAGACGAGGGTTTATGCTTGAACAGGAGGGCGTTGCCGTTGCCCAAAACGTGGGCAGAGCACAAAAGCACCCTACCCACGAAGCAGCATTGTTTTTTGGGCCGTCCGGCCCGGCGGGGATCACTCAGCCATGGTCTTTTCCTTGGCGGCGACAGCGTCCAGGATCATCTTGACGCAGGTCTCGCGGCCCAGGGCGGCGTTGATGGCCAGATCATAGTTGTGGGCATCGCCCCAGCGGTTCTGGGTGTAGTAGTTGTAGTAGGCAGCACGGTTGCGGTCGGTCTTTTCGATCTCTTCCTTGATGCCCTTCTCGTCGTGTGCTTTGACCAACGGGTCGGTCTTGGCCAGCTCACGCCGCCATTCCACCGGTGCGTAGATGAACACGCGCAGCACATCCTTGCGCTCCCGCAGCACATAGTCACCGCAGCGGCCCAGAATGACGCAGGGGCCTTCCTCGGCCAGCTGTTTGATGATGCGACTCTGCAGGATGAACACCTGATCGCCCAGCGGGAGCTCGTTGCCCATGGTATACAGGCTGTACAGCAGGCTGTGGGTGCGGCGTTTTTCGCTGGCGGCTACGGCTTCCTCCGAGAGGCCGGAGTGCTTTGCGGCCATGGTGATCAGCTCCTTGTCGTAGAGCTTGATGCCCAGTGCGTTTGCAACATCCTCTGCGATGTAGTTGCCGCCGGTGCAGTACTCACGTCCAATGGTGATGATCGTTTTTGCCATAATGTGTTCCTCCCTATGTTGTGGTTTCTATCCCGAAAAGCGCTTTGCGCTGCCGGCTCAGAGGCCGGGCTGCACGGTGCTTGGGTCCTGTTGGGGTGCGGCAGGCTCTGCCGCGGGCTTGGGGTGCGCGGGGAGACGGACTTCCGCCACCCGCATCCGCCCGGTCTGGTCCACCGCGTACACGCTGCAGCGGCCGCCTGCGGCCAGCTGTTCGGGCGGGAAGAGCAGCCCGCCCTCGGGCGTGCGCTCCATCCGGCGGAAGGTGCGGTGGGCAGTGGTGGCGTGGGCCACGCCATCGTGGACGGCATAAGCTGCCCAGCCGGAAAAATCCTCCGGCAGCGGGTCCTGCTGGCCCCGCTGCTCAAAGAAATAACTGCCATCCTTGGCGCGGGTCAGGTCGCACCGCACCCGGTTGGGCAGGTCGGCGGCCACTTCCCGCTGCTTGGGCCGCAGGGCAATGGCCCGGCCCGTGAAGTATCGCATAAAATCCGACAACGCCATGGTGCAGTTCACGGCGCCGTCGCTGTCGGCAGTGGGGTCGTTCAGCAGCACGAAATCCGCCAGAACGGCATCATCGTGCCCGAAGCCCCGCAGGCCCATCCAGACCCCCACGGGGTCCCGCTGGCCCCGGACGCGGCGCTCCACCCGGACTGCGATGGAGCAGTCATCGTGGATCTGGGCGCGCAGGTCGGCCAGATCCATCCAGGCCTGCCAGCAGGGGTAGCCGCAGCAGCCCGCCGCAGCAGCCGCAAAGGCGGCGTTGCCGGTGGAGCTGGTGGCTTTGTCCTCCATGGCGTAGGCAACTTCCTCAGGCAGGATATCCTCGCCGTAGCGGTTCATCAGGGCTGCCATCACAAGGGGCAGGTCCATCTCACGGCCAAAGCTGGGGTCGTGGGCGCTCAGGCAGTATTCCGGCAGGTAGAGCCGCCGGTTCAGTGGGTGGCCGTTGTGCTTCTCCCAGGCAAGGGGGCGTGCGGCGGCGGCCAGCAGCCGGACAGCCGGGGTCGCCTTGTCATCGTTGGTGGAAAGGTTCACCTGCAGCTGGATGCCGGTGCCGCCGCCCGGCGTGGCAACGGTGACGGTGTCCCCCATCAGGAACACCAGCCCGTCCTCGCTCTGGGCTTTGATGCTGCAGCGGGGGTAATCCGGTGCCCACTTGCCAAAGCTGAGCCAGCCGGTCCAGGTGTTCCCGGCATAGACCCGGCAGCGCACCTCGACCATGGTGTTGTGGGGAGCGCTGGCGTTCCAGCTGACATTCAGGTTGCAGAAGGCCGGCATGGCGAATTCCGGGGTGGTATAGCTGCCGTAGGGTAGGTAGCGGCCGGCGGAGGAATCCAGCACCACCGCGCCGCTTTCCAGCGCCACATTGTCCAGTGCGCCCCGGGAGAAGGTCTCGGTGCCGTGCAGCACCAGATTGTTCCGTTGTTCCATCCGCACTTCTCTCCTTTGCGCGCTGTGGACGGCGCAGTGTTATTCTTCGGGGGTGTCCTCGCCGCGCTCGGCGCGCAGCTCCTTTTCCAGCTGGGCATCGTGGAGCTTCTGGATGCTCTCCTCAATGTGGAACACCCGGTTCAGGTCGCCGTAGACGATCTGGCAGCAGATCTCGCACTGGAACCAGAAGCCGAACACCAGCATCAGCAGCAGGCCCAGCGGCATGCACAGGATCACCAGACCCCAGAACAGGATGGTGACCAGCGCTGCGGCCAGCGCATGGGGCAGGAACGCGATCATGCAGTTCAGGCTGTTTTTCAGCGTCAGGCGCAGGGGCTGATCCAGCAGCACGATCTGGGGCCACATGTAGGAAAACAGCATGTGGAACAGCACAAGGTTCAGCACCGTGGCCACCCACATGGGAACGCCCACGTTGGTGCCGTGGTACAGCATGTTGAAGCAGAAATAGACCAGGAAGATCTGCACCGTGACGACCACGCAGTACAGGATGCCGGGCAGGATGCTGGCCTTGAAGTTCTGCCGGAAGGCCCGGCGGTAGGTTGTCCACCAGTAACCGGCCTCGTCACGCAGGGCGCGCAGCACCGTGTCGTACATGCCGGCCAGTGCGGGGCCTGCAAGGATGCCGCCCGCAATGGCGCTGACGATCATCACGGTCAGGTTGTTCATCAGGAAGCCGATGTACACCAGGCAGATCACCGGCAGAAAGCCGATGCAGGTGAGCAGGTTTGCAAGGAACATGCTGCTCATATCGCGGCCCACCAGCTCAAAAAAGCGGCCTACGCCCGTTTTGCGGGGCGTGTCCTTTTCAACGCCCGGCCCATCCTTGAAATCTTTAGAAGAAGGAAATAAACCCATTTGTTCCGGAATACCTCTCTTTTGTAATGGGCAGCAATGCCATTGTGCTACCTTTCTGCTTATAAATATACCCGGATTTTGTGGATTTTGCAAGCTAAAAAGCACGTATTTGTAAAAAAAGTGTGTTCTCTCCCATTTTGTCCCAAAGTATGTTACAATGATACTGGCCTTTTGGGCCGGAAGGAGGAAAGGAATTTGAGCATTTTACGCACCATTGCGTTATTCGTTTATCTGTTTGGCTATATGATCGTGCACTATGCCACCCTGCGCCGGGCCGAGCGTGCCCTGGCTGCCGGGGATCTGGACACGGTGGAGCAGATCGTCAAGGCCAACATCCCCCGCTGGAGCCGGGGCATCCTGCGTGTTACGGGGGCCAGGATGACGGTGGAAGGGCAGAAGAATATCCCGGCGGGGCCCTGCGTGTTCGTGGGCAACCACCGCAGCTACTATGATATCCCCATCCTGCTGACCGCGCTGGACGCGCCCCACGGCATTCTGGCAAAGGAGGAGCTGGAAAAGATCCCCCTGCTCAACCGCTGGATGAAGCTGCTGGGCTGTGTGTTCGTCAAGCGGGATGACATCCGCGCTTCCGTCAAGGCCCTGAACGATGCCACCGCCATCGTGGAGAGCGGCCGGAGCTTCGTCATCTTCCCTGAGGGCACCCGCTACAAGGGCGAAGAGGGTGGCGCGGGCGAGTTCAAGGCCGGTGCCTTCCGCATTGCCATCAAGACGGGGGTGCCCGTGGTGCCGGTGGCCATCTCCGGCGCGCGGGGCCTGTTTGAGGGCCACGGCCTGCGGGCCACACCCGGCGATATCCGGGTGCGCATCCTGCCCGCCATCCAGACCGCAGGCATGAGCAAGGCGGAACAGAAGCAGCTGCCCGATGCCGTGCGCCAGACCATTCTGGCCCAGCTGTAAGGAGAACTATGGCAAGCTATCGTTACGAGCGGGACATCGACCCCGCAGACCTTGCCCCGCGGGCGGAAAAACAGTATACCCGCAAAGAGCGCTGGACCAACTGGTGGGATTATAACCTCAAGTGGGTCCTTCTGATCGGTATTGCCGCGGCCTTTGTGGCCTACAGCTTCATCGGGCAGTATTTCTTTACCACCAAGCCCGATTATAATGTGGCGGTGGTGGCCCCCTACTACCTGCCGGATGACACCGTGACCGCCCTGCAGGAGCAGCTGGCCCGGTATGGCGAGGACCTGAACGGCGACGGCAAGACGGTCGTGACCCTGAATGTCTACACGCTGGATTATTCTGCCGGGGACACCCAGACCGAGAGCGATGCCTACCTGACCATGGCAGGCACCACCAAGCTGTCCACGGATGTGGCGGGCGGCCTGAGCTCGGTGTTCCTGCTGTATGACCCGGCGGGCTTTCAGGAGAGCACCGGCTCCCTGCGGTATCTGGACGGCACCCTGCCCGAGGCCGGAAGCGACAGCGACTGGTGGAACATGGTCTACCGCTGGACGGACTGCCCGGTGCTGGCCGGGCTGGACCTGGGCGAGTACCGTGCCGACACCACCCACGCCCAGGGCGGCGACAGTCAGGCCTATCTCGCGGATTTCTACGTCGGGATGCGCGGGGCCTGGAACATCGGCACTGAGGAGAACCTTGCGGGCGGCGAGGAGCTCTGGCGGGCACTGACCGCCGGGGCAGTCTCCACCGTGGAAGCGGAGGGGTGAGCCGATGCGGTTCCGTCTCCTGCGCCGGGAAAAAGGCGCGCCCCGCCGCCCGGCCCCCGCGCCGGAACCGCCGGCCGCGGCTGTTCCGCCCCGTGCCGCTGAGCTGGAAAACCCTTATGGGAGATACTATGGAACGGCGCGGAGCCGGGAAGATCTGAAACGCTGAAGAGGTGCTGCCACGGGCGGCACCTCTTCAATTCTATTCGCCTCTTACGGGTGCTAGTTGAAAAGTTATCCACCCTGAAACCGTGCGCCCTTTGTTGTTTCCGTGTCCGAGTTATGGTATACTAATCCAGTATCACGAAATGCAAAGGATGTGGAATGATGGACGCACTGGAACAGGCCCGCCGGGAGATCGACACGGTGGATGCCCAGCTGGCTGCCCTGTTTGAGCGGCGGATGAAGGCAGTGCTCAGCGTGGCGGAATACAAAAAGGCCCACGGCCTGCCCATCTTTGATGCCGCCCGCGAAAAGGCGGTGCTGGACAAGGCCGAAGCGCGGATCGGGGACCCGGCCCTGCGCCCCTATTACCGGGACCATGTGCAGAATATGATGGACGTGGCCAAGCAGTACGAGGCCGAGGTGCTGGGCCGCAACCGCGCCGCCTATCAGGGCGTGGAGGGTGCCTTTGCCCACATCGCGCTCCGGGCGCTCTTTCCCCATGCCGAGGCTGTGAGCTGCCCCACCTGGGATGAGGTGTTCGATGCCGTGGAAAAGGGCGATGCCGCCCATGGCGTGGTGCCTTTTGAAAACAGCCACGCGGGGGATGTGTCGGCGGTGCTGGACCTGTGTTACAACCACCCCGGGCTGTGGGTGGTGGATGTCTACGACCTGCCCATCTCCCAGAACCTGCTGGTGCTGCCCGGCACCCAGCTTTCCGACCTGACCCGCGTGTACAGCCACCAGCAGGCCATTGCCCAGAGCGAGACCTTCCTGAAGCAGTTCGGCCTGCCTGCCACGGCCATGCCCAACACGGCCATGGCGGCAAAGTACGTGGCGGAGAGCGGCGACCGGACCAAGGCGGCAATTGCCAGCGTGGAAACTGCCGCCCTGTATGGGCTGGAGGTGCTGGTGCCCAGCATCAACACCGACGGCGACAACACCACCCGCTTCATCGTCCTCAGCCGCGAAAAGCCCACGGCGGGCAACCGGTTCTCCCTGCTGTTCACGGTGGACAACAAGCCCGGCAAGCTGGCCGAGGTGATCCAGATCATCGGTGCCAGCGGCTTCAATATGGAGTCCATCAAGAGCCGGCCCATGCCCCATGTGCCGTTTGAGTATTATTTTTACGTCGAGCTGGTGGGCGATCCCACAGCCGACGAGACCGCCGCGCTGCTGCGCGAGCTGAATCATGTCTGCCGCACGGTACGGCTGTTAGGAGTGTATACGAAATGAGCGATTTCATCGGGACAAAGCTCACCATGAATCTGGGCGAGCGCAGTTATGATATCATCCTGAAAAACGGTGCACTGGAAAACCTGTACCAGTTTGCCCGGCTGGACCGCAAGGTGGCCGTTGTCACCGACAGCGGTGTGCCTGCCGAATATGCCCAGCGCGTGGCCGACCAGTGCCGGGAATCCACCATCATCACGGTGCCGCAGGGCGAGGCCAGCAAGAGCTTCAAGATCCTGGAAACGGTGCTCCGGCAGATGCTGGAGTTCAACATGGGCCGCGGCGACCTGGTGGTGGCCGTGGGCGGCGGCGTGGTCGGGGATCTGGCCGGATTTGCCGCTGCCATCTACATGCGGGGCATCGATTTTATCAACTGCCCCACCACCACCCTTTCCATGATCGATTCCTCCATCGGCGGCAAGACCGCTGTGGATCTGGGCGATACCAAAAACATCGTGGGCGCGTTCTGGCAGCCCAAGCTGGTCATCGTGGACCCGGCCACCCTTTCCACCCTGCCCCGCCGCCACTACATCAACGGCCTGGCGGAGGCGGTCAAGGCAGGCCTGCTGGCGGACCCCGAGCTGTTCGCCATCTTTGAAAAGGGCGATATCGACACCCAGATCAGCGAGATCATCTACCGCAGCCTGCGGTTCAAGAAGAATGTTGTGGAGCAGGATGAGACCGAGCGCGGGATGCGCAAGGCCCTGAACTTCGGCCACACCATCGGCCACGGCATCGAGGCCGTCAAGGGCATCAAGGGCCGCCGCACCGTGGGCCTGTTCCATGGCGAGTGCGTGGCGCTGGGCATGCTGCCCATGATCGAATCCAAGGCACTGCAGAAGCGGGTGCGGGCGGTCTACCGCCGCATTGGCCTGCCCACCCGCACCACCTATAACAAGGAAAAGGTGCTGGCCGAGATGCTGCACGATAAAAAGGCCCAGGGCGGCCAGATCACGGTGATCAAGGTGCCGGGTCTGGGCTGCTGGCGGGCCGAGACCATCCCCGTGGAGGGCCTGCGCCCCCTGCTGGGTGTGGAGGAGTAAGCCATGAAAAACACCTTTGGCAGCGACCTTTCGCTGACCATTTTTGGCGAGAGCCACGGCAGGGCTGTCGGCGCGGTGCTGGACGGCATGGCGGCGGGCGTGCCTGTGGAGGAAGCCTTTCTTGCTGCCTGCATGGACAAGCGCCGTGCCCGGGGCGACGGCCTTTCCACCCCCCGTGTGGAGGGAGATGCGGTGCAGTTTTTGTCCGGCGTGGTCAACGGCCGCACCACCGGCACCGCCATTGCCCTGATGATCGAAAACCAGAACACCCGCAGCGGAGACTATGCCAAAACGGCTGACCTGCTGCGGCCCGGCCACGCGGATTACACTGCCTACGCCAAGTACCACGGCTATCAGGATGCCCGGGGCGGCGGTCACTTTTCGGGCCGCGTCACCGCCGCGCTGGTGGCTGGCGGCGCTTTGGTGCTGGGAGCCCTGAACCGGGCCGGGATCGAGATCGTGACTCACATCGGGCGGTGTGCCGGGATCGGCGATGCCCCCTTTGCGCTGGATGATCCCGCCGCGCTGGCGGCGCAGGCCGAGGCACTGCTGAACAAGTCCGAGGGCTTTGCCCTGCTGGACGGCAGTGTGGAGGAACCCATGAAAGCTGCCATCCGTGCCGCCGGTGCCGAGGGCGACAGTGTGGGCGGCGTGCTGGAGACCGCCATTCTGGGCCTGCCCGCAGGCGTGGGTGAACCCTATTTCGACAGTGTGGAGAGCAAGCTCGCTCACCTGGCCTTCTCCATCCCGGCGGTCAAGGGCATCGAGTTCGGTTCCGGCTTCGGCTTTGCGGACCAGAAGGGCTCGGAGGCCAACGATGCCTTCCGGATGCAGGGAGAGCGCATCGTCACCGCCACCAACCACAATGCGGGCCTGAACGGCGGCATCTCCAACGGGATGCCCGTGGTGTTCCGCACGGCGGTCAAGCCTACCCCCAGCATCTACAAAACGCAGGACACGGTGGACTATATCGCAAAGAAGGACGCGGAGCTGTCCATTCAGGGTCGCCACGACCCCTGCATCGTGCCCCGAGCTGCCATTGTGCAGACCTGCGCCGCCGCGCTGGCCGTGGGCGACCTGCTCACCGCAAAATACGGCATGGCCTGGATGGAGGACCCCACCGGCTACCGCAAGGAGGTGCTGTAAATGGAATACGGACTCATCGGCGGGCGGCTGGGCCACTCCTACTCCAAGGTCATCCATGAGATGCTCTGCGGCTACCGGTACGACCTGTGCCCCCTGCCCACGGAAGAGGAAGTCCGGGCCTTTATGACCCGGCGGCAGTTCAGGGCCATCAATGTCACCATCCCCTATAAGCTGGTGGTCATGGAGTACTGCTCCTACATCGACCCCCACGCCAAGGCCATCAACGCCGTGAACACCATCGTCAACAGGAACGGCCTGCTCTACGGCTACAACACCGATTACCCCGGCTTCTCCTACCTGTGCGATGCACACGGGGTGGAGTTCAAGGACAGGACTGTGCTCATTCTGGGCACCGGCGGCACCCACAACACCACCTGGGCCGTGGCCCATGACCGGGGCGCGAAACAGATCTATACCGTCAGCCGCCATCCCGACCCCGAAAAGGGAGAGCTGACTTATGCTCAGGCCCTGACCACCGGGGCGCAGATCATCATCAACACCACGCCGGTGGGCATGTACCCCAATGTGGGCGTGAGCGCCCTGGATATCACCTCCATGCCTGGGCTGGAAGCCGTGATCGATGTTATCTATAATCCCGATAAGACCGAGCTCATCCTCCGGGCCGAGGAGCTGGGGGTGCCCGTTGCCGTCGGCGGTCTGGAAATGCTGGTGGCGCAGGCAGTGTACGCGGCAGAATTTTTCCTCGACCGCAAGTTTGAGGATGCCGGTGCCGAGATCGCCCGTGTGACCAGCGAACTGCGGCGGGAACAGCTGAACATTGCCCTCATCGGGATGCCCTCCTCGGGCAAATCCACCCTGGGCCGCGCTCTGGCGGAACGGCTGGGCAAGCGGTTCGTGGATCTGGACGAGGAGATCGTCAAGGCCGACGGCCGGAGCATCCCGGACATCTTTGCCGCTGAGGGAGAGGCAGGCTTCCGGAAGCTGGAGGCCGCGCAGACCGCCCGCTTTGCCAGGGAGAACCGGCAGGTCATCTCCTGCGGCGGCGGCGTGGTCAAAGACCCGGCAAACCTCCGGGCGCTCCACGCCAACGGCATCGTGCTCTTTATCGACCGGCCGCTGGAAGATCTGCTGGTGGGCGGCGGAAGGCCCCTTTCCACCAGCCCTGAGGCCCTGAAAACCATGGAAGCCCAGCGCCGCCCGCTCTATCTGGCGGCAGCGGATGCTGTGATCCCCAACAAGACCACCCCTGCGGATGCCGTGACGGCGGCAATGGAGGCGCTGGATGAAATTTTTAGTCATTAACGGTCCCAACCTCAACCTGACCCAGTTCACGGAGCCGGGCATGGAGGGGCAGATCGATTTCAATACACTGCTGGATTATATCGAGGCGGGCTGTGCCCAGATGGATGTTCAGGTGGACTTTTTTCAGTCCAACCACGAGGGTGACCTCATCGATGAGATCCAGTCGGCGGCAGGCCGGGCCGATGGCATCATCCTCAACCCGGGCGGCTACGCCTATTACAGCGTGGCCATTCTGGAAGCGCTGCAGGTGTGCGGCGTGCCCGCCGTGGAAGTAATGCTGGCCGACCCCAGCGGCAAGGAGCCCTTCCGCAGCGTGGATGTGGTCTCCTTTGGCTGTCAGGGCCGCTTTGCAGGCGAGGGGGTCAGCGGATATCTCCATGCCTGCGCCTACCTTGTGCAGCTGCTCCGGCTGGATGGCGGCGCGCAGACGCACCTGGTGCAGTAAATGAACAACCTCTCCGTCAATGCTGACGCATTGCCACCTCTCCTAGTAGGAGAGGCCTTGGCATTCAGGAGAAGTTCCCGGTTTTGCCAAGGGCTCCCCTATTAGGGGAGCTGTCGAGCGAAGCGAGACTGAGAGGTTCAGAAAAGGGAAAGGAATCAAAAGAGATGATCATTTCGACCAAAAAAGGCACCCCCAAGGAAGAGCTGGAAAAGATCGTAGACAAATTCGAGAAGCAGGGCCTGGATGTGACCCTGATCACCGGCAAGGATTACAATGTGTTCGGTCTGGTGGGCGATACCACCAAGATCGATGAGCGCGACGTGCTGGCCAACCCCTGGATCGACAACGTCACCCGCGTGTCCGCCCCCTATAAGCGGGCCAACCGCCTGTTCCACCCCGCCGATTCCATCATCGATTGCGGCGGCGTGAAGATCGGCAGGGGCGAGAAGATCGCCGTGATGGCAGGCCCCTGCAGCATCGAGGGCGAGGAGCAGGCACTGCGCATTGCCAACGGCGTAAAGGCGGGCGGTGCAAGCCTGTTCCGCGGCGGCGCTTATAAGCCCCGCACTTCTCCTTACTCCTTCCAGGGTCTGGAGACCGAGGGCATCCTCGATATGGTCAAGGCCCGGGAGGCCACCGGAATGCCCATCGTGTCCGAGCTGATGAGCGAGGACCGGATCCCGGAGTTTGAGGAATATGTGGACGTGGTACAGATCGGTGCCCGCAACATGCAGAATTTCCAGCTGCTCAAGGCCGTGGGTAAGATGCACAAACCTGTCCTGCTCAAGCGCGGCCTGTGCAACACCATCGAGGAGTGGATCATGTCCGCAGAGTATATCATGGCCGGTGGCAACGAGCAGGTCATTCTCTGTGAGCGGGGCATCCGCACCTTTGAGAAGTACACCCGCAACACCCTCGACCTCTCCGCTGTGCCTATCATCCACGAAAAGACCCATCTGCCCATCATCGTGGACCCCAGCCACGCCACCGGCAAGGCCAATCTGGTGGAGCCGATGATGATCGCCGCTGTGGCCGCCGGTGCCGACGGTCTGGAGGTGGAAGTCCACTATGATCCCCGCCACGCATGGAGCGATGGCGCACAGTGCCTGACCCCGGATGCCTTTGCACAGGCCATGGCAAAGTGCCGTCAGGTCGCATGGGCCATTGGCCGGGATATGTAAGATGGATGTGGTGGTAAAACGCGCCCGCGCAGTGGCGGGCAGGATCGCCGCGCCGCCCAGCAAAAGCATGGCTCACCGGGCGGTGCTCTGCGCGGCGCTGGCAAAGGGGACTTCCCATCTCCATCATCTTGCTTTCAGCAAGGATATCTCCGCCACGCTGGGCGCGGCGGGCCGACTGTGCGCCCGTGTCACCACCGGTGAAAACGACGCGGTGGTGGAGGGGCTGGGCCGCTTTCTGCCGGTTGATGCCCCCGTGGACTGCTGTGAGAGCGGCAGTACCCTGCGCTTCCTCATCCCACTGGCCAGCCTGACCGGGCAGGAAGTGACTTTTACAGGCCGTGGGCGGCTGATGGAGCGGCCCCAGTCGGTCTACAAAACGCTGTATCAGCAGCAGGGCCTGCGTTTTGAGCAGGGCGCGGACCGCCTGACCGTGGAAGGTGCCCTGACCCCGGGCGAATACGAGCTGGCGGGCAACGTGTCCAGCCAGTTCATCAGCGGGCTGCTGTTTGCCCTGCCCCTGCTGGGCGGCACCAGCACCCTGCACCTCATCCCGCCTGTGGAGAGCCGGAGCTACATCGATATGACCCGCGCGGTGCAGCACGCCTTTGGCGTGGAGAGCCGCTGGCTGGATGAAAACACGCTGGAAATTCCCGGCGGGCAACACTATCTTCCCGGTGATTACACCGTGGAGGGCGATTACAGCCAGGCGGCTTTTCCTGCCGTGCTGGGCGCTGTGACCGGCGGTGTGGCCATCACCGGCCTGTCTGAGGAGACCTTGCAGGGCGATGCGGCCATTCTGGAGATCCTCCGGCGGTGCGGTGCAAGATTCACCCGCACCGGGCAGGGCGTGGTGTTTGAAAAGGCCCCGCTCCACGGAACGGACATCGACCTTGCCGACTGCCCCGACCTTGGCCCTGTGCTGATGGTGCTGGGCCTGCTGTGTGAGGGCACCACGGTCATCCGCAACGCCGAGCGTCTCCGCATCAAGGAGAGTGACCGCATCGAGGCCATGGAGACCGAGCTGCGGGCCTGCGGCGGGCAGCTGGAGAGCGAGGGCGGCACCATTACCATCCATGGCTGTGCCGGCGCGCTCCATACCCCGGAGCAGCCGCTTTCCGGCCACAACGACCACCGTGTGGTGATGAGCCTTGCGGTGCTGGCGCTGGCCGCCGGGCTGGCCCTGCCCATCAGCGGGGCCGAGGCCATTGCCAAGAGCTGGCCGGATTTTCTGGAAGCCATCAAGCCTTTGGGCGCGGAGGTGGAACATGTTGGATAAATCAAAGCGTTATCTCATCGTGGGTCTGGGCCTGCTGGGCGGCAAGTACGCCTTGGAGCTGAGCAGGGCCGGGTTCCATGTGGACGGCATCAACCGCAGCGAGGGCCATCTGCAGTATGCCATCGCCCACGGCTATATCGCCAGCGGCAAGACCCACGATTTTGAGGATCTGGTGCGTCAGGCCGATCATATCATCTTTGGCTTGTACCCCACGGCCCTGATCGAGTGGTTCCGGACCTACGGCCACCTGCTGAAGGAGGGCTGCATCTTTACCGATGTGTCGGGCGTAAAGACCGGTCTGGTGGAGCCCATTCAGGCCATGTGCAGGCCGGGCGTGGAGTTCATTGCCAGCCACCCCATGGCGGGCCGTGAGACCTCCAGCGTGGAGCACGCCGCCGAGGTGAATTTTGCCCCGGCCAACTTCATTGTGACCCCCACGGAAAAGAACACCCCGGAGGCCGTTCAGTGGGCCAGGGAGCTGGCCGAGGTGCTGGGCTTCAAGCATATCTGCACCCTGACCGTGCAGGAGCATGACAGGATGATCGGCTATGTCAGCCAGCTCTGCCATGCCATCGCCGTCAGCCTGATGTGCGCCAACGACAATACCTCGCTGTGCGAGTACACCGGAGATTCTTTCCGGGACCTGACCCGCATTGCACGCATCAACGATAAGATGTGGGCGGAGCTGTTCCTCTGGAACAAAGAAAACCTCATCTCCGAGATCGACCAGTTCAGCGGGGCGCTGAACGAGATGCGCAACGCCCTTGTGGCCGATGACCGGGAAAAGCTGGAGGAGATGTTCCGCCTGTCCACCCAGCGCCGCGCGGCGTTTGATAAGAAAGCGCCGTGATCTTTTCAGCACACAGCACTGCTGCTTTTCCCAGCTCCCCTGCCAGGGAAGCTGGTGAGCGGAGCGAGACTGAGAGGTTTGGCACAACACGAAAAAATGAGGTGTACCGAATGCCCAAACAGGAAGGCCAGAAATCCAAGCTGCTGGCGCTATTGCGCATTTTTGAGCAGCAGACCGATGAAAACCACCTGCTGAACGTGCCGCAGCTGGTGGAGCTGCTGGAGGCGCAGGGCATCCGCTGCGAGCGCAAGAGCGTGTACAGCGATATTGAGGCACTGGGTGCGCTGGGCTATGATATCAAGCTGCGCCGGGGCCGGGGCGGCGGGTATTTCCTTGCCAGCCGCACCTTTGATCTGGCGGAGCTCAAGCTGCTGGTGGATGCCGTGCAGGCAAGCCGGGTGGTATCCGGCACCACGAGCAGGCGGCTGATCCACAAGCTGGAAAAGCTCTGCTCCAACTACGAGGGCAGCCAGCTGCAGCGTCAGGTCTATGTGGAGGGCCGCCCCAAGACCGACAGCAAGAGCCTGCTGTACAGCATCGATGCCCTGCACGAGGCCATCAACAACGGTAAAATGGTGGAGTTCCTCTACAGAAAAGCCGACAGCCGCGAGAAAGAGAAAAGGATCGTCAGCCCGTGGCAGCTGGCCTGGGAGAACGGGTGCTACTACCTCATTGCCTTTGCCGATGAAAAGGGCATCCGCCATTATCGGGTGGACAAGATGAGCGGGGTCCGGGTGCTGGATGCGCCCCGGCGCGGTCAGGAGCAGTTTGCGGATCTTGACCTGCCTGCCTATCTGCGCAAGCACTTTGGAATGTACGGCGGGCCGGAGCATCGTGTTACCCTGCGGTGCACTGCGGATCTGGAAGGCGCCATGCGGGAGCGCTTTGGCGCAACGCCCATGTTCCTGCCCGAGGAGAATGGCTGCTTCCATTTTGATGTCCCCATCTGCGTCAGTGACCAGTTCTATGGCTGGGTCTGCGGCTTTGGCGGCAAGATAGAAGTGGTCGCTCCGCCCGAAGTGCGGCAGGGAATGCGGGAGATGACCGCCCGGCTGGCAGAACAGCATCAATAACAAAAAAGGACTGCGAAAGCAGTCCTTTTTGCGTGTTTACGGTTCCTTCAATTCCAGATCACTGGGCAGGATCAGATCCAGGGCGGCGGCGGGCTCGGCGACAAGGCGGCGGCTCTGGTGGAAGATGGCCTTTTCCAGTGTGTTGCGGGCAAGGCGGCCATTGCCGGCGGTGCGGGCATCGGATTCCTGCCAGCGGGCATAATAGCCCAGCAAGGGTTCGGTGCAGGCTTCGGCCAGGGTGTAGCCCTTGTTTTTGGCAAGGACCCGGGTGATCTGCAGCAGCTCCACGGCGGTGTAGTCCGGAAATTCGATCCGGTTGGGAAAACGGCTGGCAAGGCCGCTGTTGGCGGTGAGGAAGGTCTCCATCTCCCTGGTATAACCTGCCAGAATGACCACCAGCTCATCCCGGTGATCCTCCATCCCCTTCACCAGCGTGTCGATGGCTTCCAGCCCGAAGCTGTCCTGCTCGCCGCGGTAGAGGCTGTATGCCTCGTCAATGAAGAGCACACCACCCAGCGCGCTCTCGATGACGCTGTTGGTCAGGGGGGCGGTGTGGCCGGTGTAGCGGCCTACCAGGTCGGCACGGGTCACCTCCACCAGCTGGCCGCCCTTGAGGGCACCGATGGCTTTCAGGTATTTCGCCACCAGCCGGGCAATGGTGGTCTTGCCGGTGCCGGGGTTGCCCGTGAAGATCATGTGCATCGAAAGGCTGGCAGTCTTGAGCCCGGCGGCGGCGCGGCGCTGCTGCACCTGCAGGTTGTCGGCCAGACCGAACACATATTCCTTGACCGGGGCAAGGCCCACCAGCTCGTTGATCTCGGCGCGGATGGCATCCAGTGCGCCGGTGTAGGCGGCAGGCAGCAGGTCGAACAGGGGCTGGTCTGCGCCGTCGTTCAGGCGGAACAGCACCCCTTCCGGCCCGGCGGTCAGGGTCACGGTGCCGGTAAGGGTTTCATCGGTCCGCAGACAATATTCACTCAGGGCGCGGAAGATGCGGTCAGTGCACGCGGAAAGGCCTGCCGCACCCTTCTGTGTGGTGCACTGGGCTGCGACATAGTCCCGCACGTCGGCCCCGGCGGAAAGGGTCAGCCCCAGCCGGGTGCGGATCTTCTGGGCCAGCGCGTTGAGCTGCTGTGCGGCAAGGGCGGCCAGATCCTCCCGGGTGTAGGAGGCCGTCTCGCAGACATCCCCCAGTGCCGACACCAGCGCCGCACCGAATTTGTCAGCCAGTGCCTCCCGGCCCTTGTGGGAGTAGAAGATGAGGTATTTGCCGCAGGGGTCGATGCGGCTGACGGCTCCCGGGGCCAGCGCCGTGCCTGCATCCACAAGGATGCCCTCCTTGTTCACGAGATACCGGCTGGACAGGGGGGCGCTGCCCTTGACGGCCAGATCAGACAGGGTCTTCAGAAAGCCGGGATAACAGCTCTCATAGTGCTCAAAGGCAAGAATCTCCCCGGGCGCGTGCAGGGCGGCGTAGAGATCCTGCAGGAAGAGCTTCTCGGCTCCGGAATTGGGGTAAAGGGCCAGATCCAGCGTGGCGATCCTGTCGCTCTGCAAAAGGCCCCGGGCCGCCATGCAGCGGGCAGTTTCTTCCAGTGCAAAATGCCTGCCTGTGCCTGCCCCGCCTGTGAGCAGGATGACGTTGCGGGCGGCGGGGGCTTCGGTGCCCAGCACAAAGGGGCGGCGCATGGCCCGCACCACGCTGTCCACAAAAGCATCCTGCCCCAGCACCGTCTGCTTGACCTCGGCGGCAAGGCCTTCAAAGCTGCCCAGGTGCTCCGGCTTCACGTCGGTGGTGCCCCTGGCCAGCAGGCCTTCGTCCTCCATGTCCCGCAGCATCTGGCGGCTGCTTTCCAGCGCGGCGGCGGTGGCATCGCTCTGGGTTTTGAGCTGGGCGTTCTGCTGCTTCAACAGCTCGTCCAGCCGTTTCTGCTGTTCCAGAAGCGCCGCGTTCAGGTCGGGCAGGGCGGCGCTGCCGCCTGTTTTGGGTGCAGAAGTGCCGGGGGCGGCCTTGAATCTGCCCCCCGGGCCGAACACGCCGTTCATCAGACTTTCCCAATCATCGGTGTATGCCATAAAACTTCCCTCCGTGCAGTGTTTTTTCTTTCAGTATAGTGGAGTCTGGTACGTTTTGCAAGGAAAGGGTTGAAATAAAGGACAAGGTTCGTTACACTATTGTCAAATGAAAGGATGAATTGCTATGGAGCCAAGAACACCTGCTGAATGGAAGACGCTGTTTGAGAGCGAAGCCTTTGCCCGCCAGACGGAATACTACGGCCCGCTGGGGGTGGAGTATACCCCCGCCGGGACACACCTGCGCCTGTGGGCTCCCACGGCAAAACAGGCAGCAGTGAACCTGTACCGCCGGGGCACCGGCGGGGCCTGTGTGGGCACCCTGCCCCTGCAGCAGCAGGACAAGGGCGTGTGGAGCATCTATCTGCCCGGCGACCAGCACGGAAAATACTACGATTTCACCCTTACCACCCCATTTGGCACCTGCAATGCAGCGGACCCCTACGCCCGCTCGGCAGGGGTGAACGGGGTACGCAGCATGATCTTTGACCCGGCCCGGGTGGACCCGCAGGGCTGGGAGCGGGATGTGCGGCCAGTGATCCCACCGGCCCGCCGCAGTGTGTGGGAGGTCAGCGTCCGGGATTTCTCGCAGGACCCGGCCAGCGGTGTGCACACGGCCTGGCGGGGCAAATTTCTGGCCTTTACCCAGCAGGGCACGACCCTGAGCAGCGACGGCATCCACCCCACCTGCCTGAATTACCTCAAGCGGCTGGGGGTGAGCTATGTCCAGCTCATGCCAATCTTCGATTTTGGCAGCGTGGATGAGAGCCGCCCCCTGACCCGGCAGTATAACTGGGGCTACGACCCCACCAACTTCAATGTGCCCGAGGGCAGCTACTCCACCGACCCCACCCGGGGTGAGGTGCGGGTGCGGGAGTGCAAGCAGATGATCGCGGCCCTCCATGGGGCGGGCATCGGCGTTGTAATGGACGTGGTGTATAACCACATGTACCGCTCCGATAATGTGCTGAACCGGGTGGTGCCCCTCTACTACTTCCGTCAGAACGATGACGGTTCCCTCTCCAACGGCAGCGGCTGCGGCAACGAGTTTGCCTCCGAGCGGCCCATGGCCCGGCGCTATCTCATTGATTCGGTGCTCTACTGGGCGCGGGAATATCACATCGACGGCTTCCGGTTTGACCTGATGGGCCTGTATGACGTGGAGACCATGAACCTCCTCCGGGCTGAACTGGACAAGCTGCCCGGCGGGCGGGATATTCTGATGTACGGCGAGCCGTGGCAGGGCGGCTGCAGCGCCCTGCACCGGTACGAGGCCAACAAGAACAACCTGAACATGCTGAACGAGCGCATCGGCATCTTTTGCGACAACACCCGGGATGCCATCAAGGGTGGCTGCTTCGATGCCCGGGAGCCGGGCTATGTGGAGGGCAAGCCCGGGAGTTTCTGGGATATCGGTGCTTCGGTGGCGGCGTGGTGCCGCAGTGAAAAGCTGCCGCCTCACGCCCCGGGGCAGATCATCAGCTACGTTTCGGCCCACGACAACTTCACCCTGTGGGATAAGCTCCTGATGGTGCGCTACGCCCGTCCGGAGTTTGCCGCTGTGGACAAGACCGCGCTGGCCCAGAACCGGCTGGCGGCGGGCATCTACCTGACCAGCATGGGCCTGCCTTTCTGGCAGGCGGGCGAGGAGTTTGCCCGCACCAAGAAGGGGCAGGGCAACAGCTACCGCTCCAGCCCGGCCCTCAACCGGCTGGACTGGCACCGGGCCGAACAGTTCCACAGCCTTGTGGATTACTACCGCGGGCTCATTGGTCTGCGGGCGGCGTTCCCCCGGCTGGGCGCGCTGGACAAGGCCAGCCCTGTCGCCATCGAGTTCTTCCCGCTGGAACAGCCTCTTGTGGGCTGGCGGCTCCCCGCCCAGTGGGGCGACGGCGCGGCATGGAGCGCCCTGTGCGTCTACTATAACCCCACCGAGACGGCGCAGGTTGTCACCCTGCCCGGCGGCAGCTGGAAGCTGCTGAGTGACGGCATCTCCTCCAGCCTGTGGCGGGGGGGCAGCCGCCCCCGCCCCCCGCCCAACCGGTGGCCCGGG
>OGPM01000542.1_pt1 | contig 37521 bp, 32 predicted proteins | sample 1552961 | NCBI WGS metagenome assembly OGPM01 (sample SAMEA2580304, study PRJEB22360) | human gut metagenome | biome: human gut; feature: human-associated habitat; material: faeces | place: Denmark | collected 2008/2010
TTTTATTTACTGCCAGAGCCGCTTAGGCGTGGCGAATTTTTAACGAATTATTGATCTGAATGAAATGTTTAATAATGAAGGGGAGTTCAGACAAAATCTTACGCAGTCGGAAGATTATATTTTGCAGGCGACACTTTCATTGTTGAATGCTCAGCAGGCAATGACTAAAGAAATGACACCTGTTGTCACTCCTGTACAACCGAAATTGGAACCGGCTTCTCCGCAACCCTTTTCCGGTCTGAAGAAAGAGAAATACTCGTATGCTTTGGGTGGGACTGCTATTGGTAGCGGTGTAGGCGGTTTGTTATTGGGTACTTGGGGAGCAGTCTTTGGTGCTATAGCTGGAACAGCCATCGTATTGTATTATGCTTCTAATCAAACGGCTCCGACTCCTCAACGGAAAGATTTGGGAGAGAAACCTCTGTTACAGCAGCCCAAATTGAACGTAGATGTCTTTTTGGCTATTGTGAAGAATATCTGTGGTAGCGTGGATTCATTGATTGATACTTTCCGGGCACAGATTAATCGTGTAGTTAACAAATACGAAAGTCAAGAGAAACCGACATTGGAGAAAGAATACCGTTTCTTGTTGGAAAGCGTGCAATCACTTATGGGATATAAGCGTGCGCACAACAAGGATGAGAAGTTTGTACGTAAGATTCAGGAGCGTATCGAAGATATGGCGGAATCTTTGGATAATTATAACCTTGTTGTGGAGGATTATACAGATGAGCATGGAAACTGGTTCGATAAAATAGAAAACTCTAATGTACAAGCGACTACTCAAGTATTACCTGCTATTGTGAAGAATGGGAATGTAGTATTGAAAGGACGTGTGTTTATACCAACGACTAATTCTTAATACTATGACCATTATGGATACGTATGTACAGTGCCCTTATTGTATGGGATATAATACCCATAAGGTGCCTATGTATAAAACATTAACTGGTGAAATAGAGATTGTTGCACCAAGTTGTATTAAAGTTCTCTCTGGAATTAATAGTAAACCTCGAAAATGGAATCAAATTGTTGACGAAGGACAATTTAATTTCTTGGGATTTTGCGAGAGTTGTCAAGCAAAATTTGTAATGCAAGAGAAACTAATTATTAGAATTGGAAGCGAATTGCCTGAATCAAACCCAGATGTATTTTTGATGCAAATAGATGAGATATTTTCGATAAATATGCCTAATGCGGCTTTTCCTAATATGAGTGTTGCAACAGGAAAAATTTCTAGTGGCAAAATACAGATGGGTGATTCTGTTAGGATAGATTCAGGTCTATATAGCATTGAAGCCGTGGTGCTAGGAATCGAAATGTTTCGGAGGATATTGCCTTGTGCAGAAGTCGGAGATAATTGTGGGATTCTTCTTAATGTAAGTAAGGATAGAATACGGCAAGGTGATATTTTGAGAAATAAATAATTCGATGAATATAAATATAGTAGATATTGTTATGAGTGTAGCTAATTATCGTTTACGGGAACAGATATTGCAAATGATTTCGCAATGTTCTTCTCATCATAATTTGAATGAGGGATGTTCGGTTGGTTCTGCCGGATTAAATCAAGATAAGTTAAAAAGAGTTTTGTATAATACTTATCATTCGTATTGTGGTCTGGATAGAGTGGAGTTTGCATTTTCTGCAACAATTGGTAAAGTGATAGATATGATTGTGAAGAAGATGCCTGTTGAGACTCCAAACAGTGGTACGATTTCTCAGGGAACAAGTTATTCTTATTCTTATTCTGAAACAATCGGGACTTCAAGCAAAAGCCCTAATCATAGTATTTCAACGTCAACTAGTGCTGTTAATATGGAAAAACGAAAATATGAATATGTTATCGGTATTGATTTAGGGCATGGAGAAACTTCTGCCGCTATCTGTCCGTTGCAATGGGATACACCCGTTGAACAATTAGATCCGGTTAAAGACCTGGAAATGGGAGGAAATAAGAAGGTCATACCTTCTGCCATTACGATATTGGACAATGGGAATGCATATATCGGAGACTCTGCTTTCAATCCAGAAATTTTGAAACAAGCTGATGTACACGTCTGTTTTAAGAAAGCACCTAAAGATATCAATGGAGAATCGGAGAAACTAATGATACGTTTTATGCAGGAAGTATATCGCCGTATCCGTGAGAACAATTCTGCCATGTTGACGGATGATAATCATTTGGTATATATAGCCACTCCATCTGGTTGGGATAAGCCGACTCAAGATTTATATTTGCAAATGGCTAAACAAGCAGGTTTGCCTATGGGCGGAATAACTAAAGAATCGAGAGCTGCCTTTGTGCGTGCCCAACATGATGTGACTTCCGGCTTGGGAAAATATATAGAAAAAGGAGCAGTCGTTTTTGATATGGGTTCCAGCACATTGGACTTCACTTATATGACTTCTAACAGTAAGTTGATAGACCATGGATATGATTGTGGTGCTTCATTCATTGAAAAAACGATATTCAAAAATTGTGAAGAAAATTCTCCGGCTATTCGTCGGTTTGAAGAGAAGTATGAGCGACTGACTCCCTATCTTTTGTTCGAAGCAAGGAAAGTAAAAGAGCAGGTATATTTCGACCCCACCTTGAAAGTAAAGAAAACAATTAATTTTGAAGATTTCATTGATGATGAGGACTTTGAAGACGACCGTTTCAAAATGCTTTTCCAACCGAAAGAGTTGAATGCATTATTGGAACAGGTAGGTTATATTAAAGAAATAGAAGATGCTGCACGTGATTTTGCTACTAACCATATTCATAATGCTTCTATCTATGGTGTATTTCTTACCGGTGGAGCTTCACGGATGGATTTCATTAAACCATTGGTAAGCAGATGTTGGAATATACCTGAGTCGCAGATTTATCGTGACCAAGACCCTTCTTTAACGATATCTCAAGGTGTGGCAGAAGTGGCTCGTATGGATTTGCGGACAGAAAGTATGGATGAAGGCCTGGAAGATGCTATTAATCGATTACAGAATAGTGATACGATATACAATACGTTTATAGATAAATTTTGTTACGCCTTATGGGATCGTATTACAGATGAAGTAGGAGCTACTGTAACGGCATTTAGAGATGCTGAAGAAGATTTTTCGTTAAGTGACTTGCAGGATTCGATAACGAGAAATGTTCAAGAAGGTATCAATGAAGTTGTTCCAAACTTACCTGTTTGTATTCAAGAAGCAATAACAGAAAATACGCAGAATATACAAAGCAAGGTAGAAAGCATCATTTCTCATTATTCTAATCAAGGACTGAATGTCCCTAAGCCTAAATTGGAATTACATGAGATTGATACAGGTGATGTTAATTTGGATGATGCAATTAATTCCATTTCTGAAAAGATAGCATCTGAAAGTGAGAATTGGACGGGTGCTATTGTCGGAGGAGCTATCGGAGGTGCCATTGCTATGTTATTGGGGGGACCGCTGGCGTGGATTATTGGCGGAGCCGCTTTCTTGGGACAATTATTCTTCGGTAAGTCTGATGAAGAAAAGAAAAGGGATGCAATGATGAAAGAATTGGATAAAGGAGACCGTGCTAAAGTCTTTGATTCCATTAAGGATCAATGGGAGAAGATTCAAAAAGACATTGATGAGTCTGTTTACAAAGCTGTTTCCCGTAATAGTGAGATAAAGCAATCTATCAATCTTGCAGTTTATCAGTTACTGCAAGGTTACAAAGAAAGCCTGAAGAAAGCTCGAATTCTAATTGATTAAGTTATGGATACGCAATTACAAGCAATAGAGCCAACCGCAAAGGTCTTGGCTGCCACAGCTTTGTCGCAGTCCTTGTCGTTCTGTACGGAGCGGAAGTATTTGGAGAGAATTGGTGATAAAAGTTCAAACGATATATTCCGCATAGAAGCTATACCCGGTACATTGAAAGAAGAGGCTACATGGATTGAAATAAAGCAGGTAGGAAAACCGTTGGATAATTCTGCGGAGAGTTGTTTCACAGCTATTCAGAAAATCCTGTATTCTTGTTTCCTGCCCAAAGAGACCCAATTGCTTTTTCTTATTACAGGCAACGGAATAGAGAATAAGTTGTATTTAGGACTACGTGCAACGGGAGAAAATGTTCGCTCGAAAAGTATAGTCAAGTATCTGAATGAATTTATAAAAGGTGCATGGCCCGGACTCCAAACCCGTATTGTGCAAGAGACGGATGGGAGTTTATCCACATTCAAAAAAGAAGTAACGGAGGATGTTTTTGAGAATATCTACGCCTTGACAGGAATCCCGTCAATGGAAGGACAGTATAAGAATCTCTATCCTGCGACCATCGATAAATTGATGGCAGGGATGAGCAAGAGCAAGCACTATGCGTATTTGGTTGTGGCCGATCCGATAGAAACCAATGATGCGGAATTTATGCTTTACCAATGTCGGGAGATGAATGGACAGGCTGAATCGTTGAAATCGATGAATGTAACGGAAGGTTTATCCAGAGGTAAGTCTTCTTCATTTACTTCTTCGCACACAGAAGGAATTTCTAGTTCTGAATCTTACCAAAAGAAAGATTTTTCTAAAATGGGTAAGCTCGCTTTGCAGGCAACCGGATTAGGAATGGCGGCTTCGTTCTTTCCTGCGGCACAGTCCGTAATGGATGGCGTGGCAGATGCAGGCGGTGCTTTATTGGCCGGAGCGGCCGGGATGTTAGGTTTTTCTGCTGTGGGTAATATCATCAATTCGTTAAGTCCGACAAAAACGACTTCTACTTCTACTAATTCAAGTGACTCAACAAGTACTACACAAGGAACGAATGAAAGTCAGTCGCAGAGTCTGAGCCGTAATATTGTGAACAAACATATAGAAGCGGTTTCCGAGCATCTGTTTTATCAATCCAAACGATTGGAAACCGGGAAAGCCATCGGTTTGTGGAAAGTTGGCGTATATCTGATGGCAGAAAAGAAGTCAGACATTCAAGGAGCAGCCCTTCAGTTGCGTTCTATTTTGAGCGGACAAGAATCCATTTTCGAGCCTATTCGTATTCATGATATTACTAGCATCTTGGATGAAGAAGATAGAAGCGGAAGAACTTTACGTGAAATGAGTCTGGCGCAACTGATTGCTCCTACACTGATGATTAACACACGCAATGGAAAGCGCTTTGACCATCCTCTAGGTGAACATTATAAGGAATTGAAAACTGTACTGACCACTAAGGAACTTTCCTATTTGGTTAATTTCCCTTTGCGTTCCGTACCGGGAATAAGTGTGATTGACAGTTCTCCGGAATTTAGTTTGAACCAGCCGGAAATTAATCCGGAAGAGAAAACGATAGATTTCGGGAAGTTGCTCTATGGTGGTACCGAGACAGAGATGTCTTATAGACTTCCCCAAGATTTATTGTCGAAACATACGCTGTTGTGTGGCATTAACGGAACAGGCAAGACCAATACAGTACAGGCTATCTTGAATAGTATTTCAGGGAATATTCCATTCTTGATTATTGAACCTGCAAAGACTGAATACGTGGATTGGGCGATAGAATATAATAAATCGCATCAAGACAATCTCATATCTGTTTATATCCCCGGATGTAAAGCCTATAAAGATAAGTCAACACGGGAAAAGATAGGTTTGAAACCCTTGAAGTTGAATCCGTTCGAGATAGTGTGGCTGAACAAGGAACAGGAGCCTAATATATTGACGCATATCGACCGTTTGAAATCGACTTTTGCCGCGGCGTTTCCGATGTATGACATATTACCAGTATTGATGGAAGATTTGATTTATACCATTTATCAGAATAAATCAACGGATTGGTTGAGTAAAGAACCGATTTATAATCAAACCCTTCCACCTACACTGAACAGCATGAGTCTTGCCGTGGATGTCGTAATAGGGAACCGACAATATGAAGAACGGGTAGAACGCAACATGAAAGCTTGCCTGAATACACGCATTGACAGTTTGAAACGTGGTTGGAAAGGTGAAATGCTGAATACGATACATTCTACTCCGTGGAATGAATTGTTCGAAAAACCTTGTGTGATCAATTTATCGTATGTGGGGGATGATACGGACAAGTCCTTTTTCATGGCTCTGATTTTACAGTTCTTGTATGAATATACTACGGCTAAAGCAGAACTCGGTTTGATAGATTTCAATGATAACGGTTGTAATCATTTGACGGTGATAGAAGAAGCACATCGGGTAATGATGAAATGCGATAGTCCTGAACTTCCCCAATATAAATCGGCCATGATGTTCAGTAATATGCTTTCTGAAATACGTGCTTACGGCGAAGGTTTGTTTCTGGTTGACCAGGTGCCCACGCGACTGATTCCGGATGCTATCAAAAATACGAATATCAAAATTACGCATCGGTTGGTGGCCGAAGATGATTGCAAGGCTATTGGCGAATCTATGGGAATCAGCGAGGAACAACGAAAAATAATTCCTACACTTTTAGTGGGGCAATGTGTGGTTTCTACTTCATTGTCTCCAGATAAGCATTGGGTAAAAGTAAACAAGGTGAAATGATAAAGGCTTATGATTGAAGAATGTAATGAATGTACACGGGATTCTAATGTGGAGGGCACAAAATCACCGCTCGAACTGAGTCAAGTGCAGGAAAAATATCTGAAGGAATTGAATATTCCTTCGGATGTTTGGAAAGGAATGTCTCCGGAAAGCCAAGCTCAACAACTGGAGTTTATTGTGGGGCGATTCAATGAAATCAATATGCCAGAGGGATTCAACAAGGAAGAAGCCATGGGCAAATTGTTCTCGCCTGAGATAGTGGAATCCTATAAGCAGTTAGAAGCTCCGCAGGACTTTATACAGATAGAGCAAGTTTCGGATGTATTGGCTAATTGTGAAGAATTGAATTTCGAGCGTTGGCAATCCTTGGAACTTTCAGAAAAAGAAAGCGTATTGAATGCATTGGAAGTCAAGATAGCCGGGATTGAACATCGTCCGCCATGTCCGGTAAGATTGACGAATATGCCTCCTCAAACATGGGGAGGATTTAATCCTGGTTCTAAGACGATTGATATAAACTGCTCTTATGTGGAGGCATCCGCACAAGAGCGTGGTTTATTTCGTGAAATTTTGGACACTTTGGTTCATGAAGGTAGACATGCTTATCAGGATTATAATGTGAATGTTTGTGAGGTTCATCCGCGCCATAGTGAAGTGAACAGTTGGGCTGAAACTATGGCCGGCGGTAAATGGGGTTATCATGGAGATACAAGTACGCTTTTAGGACAACGGCTTTATGAGCAACAGTCCATTGAGATAGATGCTCGCAACTTTGCGGCAGATGTATTAGATAGGTTTGATCAAAAAATAATGGTATGATGGAAAAGGACTATATATATAATGTATTGCTCGGAAGAGGTTATGACGAAAAATCTGCCCAGTTGGTAGCGGTGGATTTGATAGATTTAAGCCAGCCGCTTGATGCTTATCTTGCAAAGTGGATGCAAGATGAATCTGATATGCAGGATTACAGCCTTCATGGCTATTCCATCAAGCAGTTGATGGAAGAACGCAATATGACTTATCCGGCAGCTTTGTTGACGTTGGATTGGGTAATGAAAGAACCGGATGCGGCTGTAGCAAGTCTTAAACGTGGAATTAAGTAATGAAGCTAAGTAATATAGAATTATGTCTACATTTTTATTGACGGCAAAAGTAAATATTCCATTAAGCGGTGGAATGAAGATTGAGAAAGGGCAGATCTTTGAAGTGAATTTGCCTTTTGGTAAGATTCCTTTCGATTCAATAGATAGTAAAAGCCGTGTTACAAGAATCTTGGAATTGGAAGGTTTTGACATAAAAGGGCACGAAAGTATATTGAGTGGTGGATTCTTTGATTACAAGAAAATTTGAGTTTATAATGTCTTCCTTTTGATGGGTAATTAGTCGGGTGATATGAAATGGATTAAATATACAGGCATTAATAAGAAGTTTCTTATTACGCAATCAGGTATGGCTAAATGTTCTCAATGCGGATGCGTTAATTGCAAGAGATTGACTATTATAGATTATCTCCCGCATAAGAGGAAACAGGGTTTACGTTTTTAATTTGATTAATATACAGGGAATTGGATTGCATTTACTTTTGTCGAATAGAAGAATATGCAATTATTAGGAAGAGGTGAATTGAAATCAAGCTGTTTGTCTTTCTAAAGTCCCTCTTTAGCTTGCCAAAGTGCCTCCTTAGGCTGCTCAAGAGGCACTTTATAAAAACATCCGAATGTAGAGTGATGAGAAAGCCTTTATACAATGCGATTCTACCGGTTACCCTTGTAACGTCAATGCGTTTATAGCATTTGTCTGGCATACTTGCAATGGCTGTATCTGAACTTCGGTTGTTTCGACTTCATTGTCACTCCGCAAGAGGAATATGTATTCCAGGAATGAAATCCTAACGGGCTGTGGCTTTGGATAGAGCAGGAGACCGGGATGAAGATATCACAGGCGATAGCAGAATGTTTAATGGAAAAATGTGAAACTTATGAAGACAACAAACAAGGATAAACGTTATCCACCAAGCATAACTAACGGCATTTGGCTTTGTATCCTTTCTCTTTTATATCTTCACTTGGGTTTGCTAATTGTACCCATTCTTACCATAGTGGCGCAACTCTATTTCATCTATGCCACTAAGCAGTGGTTGAAACGTTATGGAGGCAAGCGGAACTTCGACATGGCGCATTCACTTTTCCATTTGGGGCATCCTCGTTGGATGACGGATGCAGGGATAACCTCGTATGTGGCGAGTACTTATCTGGCACCAGTCGTGATGTTGGTGCAGAGCTTTTGGATTGATACAGATGGTAGTCTATCACAGACGCTACAATGGTGGATTGTCAATTCATTTGCTGTTGGTTATTTGGGTGTATGTAAGTATCAAAAAGCATAGTAATTGATACTATTTCAGTGAATATCGAATCCGGAGCAGACCAAGCCAAAAGAATAAATCAAGTTTTTTACGATATTTGTATAGGTAACTATTATGTATATGTAATGGAAAACTGAATTTTATAAACGATTATTATGATACGAGGAACAACCTTATTCATTTGCACCAAGTGCAAGAAAGTCTTTTTAGCTCCGGATATGGAATATAACGCAACGTTTTTTTCGTTGCCCATACCCTGCAAGCATTGTGGGAGCAGACGGACAATGCCTATGTGGCATCGTCTGGCTAAGTCCGTGTATGAGAAGATATGGGAAACGATGGAGAAGAAATAATTTTTATATAGTGAAAATATGAGACCCATTGTTATATGTATCGGTACAGGTGCTTGTCTGATAGCACAACGCTCTTTGGTTCAACAGGTAGATAAACTGTCCTCTTTTATTTATGTTGACGAAGATAAGAACGTTGATGGGGAAAAGGAAAAAGTAACATCTGTGCTTGGGGAGTTAGCCAAAAGTCATTCTCTTAATAAGGATGCCAAGGTAATACTTTTAGCCACTTTGGGAGGTGTCACCGGGAGTAAATATGTTCCCAAAATAACTTCTATATTGAAAGACTGCGGAATGAAAAGTTATGCAATAGTAATCATACCTTTTGAATGGGAAGGTAAGAAGAGAACAGACCTTGCTCTGGATATGCTTGACAGATTTGTAGAAGCCGGTTGCCATATCTACGCTTTCATGAATGATCGCATTACGGAACGTTACGGTCTTTTTACGGAAGGTTTTGCATGGGTTGATGGAATAGTTTTCGATTTGATAAAGTCGATTGTGAACTCTACTACTGAAGATTTCTTGAAAGGAGAAGGCAAAGATTTATTCCTGTATAAATAGCTGCTATGGATTGGGACGATATTAAAGAGAATTTTGGGTATGCCGCACTTGCGATAGGCGTGATATTTGGCTATATCATTTCTGCCCCGTTCTATGGCGTTTACCTGATAGGAAGAGGTGCTTATTATTACCTACCTTCGAACATCAGGAAGCGAAGGATGGAGGCACAGCAAGAGCAAGATAAGAAAGAAAAGGCAAAGCAACGGGATGCGGAAATCAAAGTATTGGAAAAGCAATTGGGAATGAATACCGAGAATAAATTCCGCATCTTATGTGATAAGTACTATTATAAGAATTCCGAAGATCCTGAATATAGGAGTAGGTACGGATACTTGGAAAATTTGAGACAGAAAGCAGCGGAAAACTATATCAGTCCTGATATTATTGTGGCCGTGGAGTGTTATGAACCGAAATATTACGAAGGGCTATACAAAACAGGTGAACCTTCAGAACTTTTTGATGAATTTTGGGATGGTGATAGAAGAATTCTATATAAACAAAAATTCTCATCGTTTAAAACTTATCATACGCATCAGAAAGAGCAATTTGACTCAGAACAATATGGAGCAGACGCGCCCCGCAAAGATTGTTATGTAGTGCTTTTGGTGCATAAGGATTATTACCGGGTGCCGGAAGATGCCCTCATCCGACATAAAGAAACGATAGACAGCAAGTATATGGGAACTTTTTCTTTCAGTGACGATGCGTCGCTCTATGTTAATAGCTTCAATAACTATATGAACCATTTTGCTTTCCATCCCTCGCAGATGACGGAGCCGGTCAGGAACTATTTCCGCCGCCTGTACACCTTGGCGGAATGCGGAAATTATGACAATTATTTCATCGTGCAGATACCTGGTGAATTCCAATTCTCTGATGTGGAAGCGGGAACGGATGAACGGTTGAATAAGTTTATAGCGGATTTCAAACGGAAATACAAGAAAGTTGATGAAAGATCATAATTCTGATTTTATAAAAGACTTGACGGCAGAAGCGGAAAACGGTGATGTGGACGCCCAATATAAATTAGGTTTGCTGTATCGGACAAAAGAGCATCTTCATTATAAAGAAGCCTTCAGATGGCTATTGAAAGCGGCTGAACAAGGACACGCAGAAGCCCAAAATGCAGCAGGAGAGATGCTCCTTTTGTGCAGGAAGAAAACTGCCGGGCAAGGACACACTGGCTCACAAAACACGGTGGATAAGATGCTTCATCCGCTCAAAGATACACAGCAAACAGATAAAGTGGCTTTCCATCAGATTATAGAAACCGCCGAGCAGGGGAAAATAGATCTGGAAGCAAAGTTTGACAACCGGTTAGGGCATATCAGAAAAGATTGGAGCATAAAAGAGCTGGAAGCAATGTTGGGGCTTACCGGAAGAGATGATTCGTGTTGTGCGTACGATCCTTACTATTCTCCTCATTACAGTCCTAATGTATTCGATTTCGAAATTCCAAGCAGGCGGGAATACCTGGAAGAACTGAAAAAGAAGATAAAGGAGGATTTCCAAAGTCCGGGTATCATACTTGCTACAAAGGAAATTACATATTCTTTGGAATATTCAGACAAATGTCAGGTGCTGATGTTGGTAAACAAGAATATCTATAAGATACCCCCGTATTCTCAAAATGCTGATGAATACTTCAAGCACTTTTACAATGAAATACGCCGGGAGAATGCCGATAGACGGGATGATATCTGTCTGATCTATCGGAAGAAGCAGGGAAGACTACGCACGCTTTCCAAATGTGGAAAATATGAGGATTATTTTGTCGTGGAAATTCCCGGAGCATTTCATTGTACAGATGTAAGTTTTGAGAATAAGTCAATCAGACAGATTGTTGAACATTTCAAGAAGAGGTACATGAAATAGAGGCAGATAAAGCGATATTTCAGGAAAGATATAACGCACCGAGACCCACCCCAAGTCTCGGTGCGTTTCTTTTTTTCCGCCCAAATGTAAAAAACGCGCTTTCCATCCGCCCAAATCCTAATATCTGAAAACAAACAGAACCTTACCATGTTTACAGATTTCATTAAACAGATATTAGGAGCAGAAAGACGTACTACTACTTCTAATCGCTTGGAAAACGCTGTGCCAAGTGTTATCGCAAAAAAAGACAGCAACAAACCTATCCCTGAAAAATACGAGAAAGATATAGAAGCCTTACGAAAGAAGTATGGAGAGAATTTTAAAACTGGTCTCTGCATTGAAATAACACTGAAGGAGCTTCTGGAGATATGCCCGAGAGAAAGAAGGCGAACTGATGCTTATACAGGACTTATATCATTCCTGAAGGGAAAAATGGGAATTATACTAACAATTAAATCACAAAAATCTAATCTATGAAAAACTATTTTATTGCAAACAGAGAAGTCCTCGATACTACAATGACGATAGAGGAAATTGAATCAGCCGTAAATGATTCTTTGGAGGAAACAACTGGTAGAATAGTGTCTTTCTCGATTGAGGAGTTAAGCGAAAATCTTGTAATTATGAAATTTATTCGTGATTTTAATATCAATCCGGACAAACCTGTAATATATGATACTGACGCAAATATTATATCAGGTATTGGTCTTAGAGCATTTACTCCTAAAAAGATGGGCGGTTATCCATTAATTAGCCCACTGTGTTTTAATGGTAAAAATTTCTATACTGACATAACTACCTTCATTCAGTTCTATAAGACGCTGTTACTATTTACATGTAAAGGGGAAGGGTTTGTTGAAGAAATCGGTATAAGATGTTATCCCGATTGTATCATAATGAAAATCACGTATTAAACTAAGGAGGAGACAGTAATGAAAAAAGAAAAGAAGGTATTCGTTATGGGTAAAGTATATACCATAACTGAAACAAACATTAGTGAAATTGAAAAAGCTGTGCAGGAAGATTTGGATGCTTATGTTGGTAAAGATAAAGTTAGCTTCAAGCTATATACATTAGGAAATGTTGTAGCCATGTTTTTCAATAGACCTTTAGACTATTCCACTTTAGGGGCTAATCCGGAGAAGGATATAAATGCTGCTGATGCCTTGATTATAACTGGAGAAGGATATAATGGATTTAAAATGCCTTCGCCTCTTCCACCAATGCCTTATTTAGGACGTATAATTTATAATCTGGAACAGTCAGACTTTCTGGAGATTTATAAAGAAAGTGCTAAAAGATTAGGTGCCAGTAAAATAAAGGATGCTTGGTTGGAGATAAATCCAGAATCAATCATATTGAGAGTACAGACAAAGTGATAATAATGTAAGGAGATGGTCTAATTTGAGATTGTCTCCTTTTTTGTCATTTAATAAAAATGGGAAATTTGAAGGGCCTGAAAACTTTATATCTGAAAAACAAAAAAATAAGAAATATGGGAAATAACGGAATTTTTACTTTATTGCAAAGAATTAATTACACAAAGTATGGTTTGCAATATATTGACTTTAATGAAGTTGTAGAAGTTATTCGTAATGGGGATTTGGTATTGTATGATAGTGAATATGGGGAATATACACTAAGACAAGCAATTGAACACATCAGAACTGTACCAGAAGAAGATAGGCAATATTGGAAATCCAGATTATTGCCTGCTGTTGCTTGTAATGCCCGATTTTTAGAGGTTAATAGTAAGGGACTGGATGATTATTCGTGTATTACAGCTATGGATTTTGACCATATAGCTACAAGAGATGAAATGATACATCTACGAAATCGCTTGATAATTACTCCATGTGTAGTCTGTGTGTTTGTTACTCCCAGTGGAGAAGGACTGAAAGCTCTAGTACTGCATGATAATGAGAATCCGGACTTGCATAGGGACTTGTATGAACAACTATTGAAGAAATTCGATGTAGCAAGTAAAGATGAGAGCTGTAAGGATATAGCCAGAAGAAACTATCTGAGCTATGATCCTGATATTTGGGTAAATCATAATCCAGTTGCTTTTCATTATATTCCTACCATAAAAACTCAGAATAATTCAAAACAATACTCTTGTAATAACATAAAGAGTGTTTCAGATAAAAGTATTATTCGCATAATGGATTCTTCATGGAGGAAAAACCATCCTGAATATTGGCAGGAAGGCAACAGAGCTAATAGTATATTTAAACTGGCTTGTCTTATGTGCAAATGGGGAATTGATAAAGATCTAGTTATTGAATATTTCGTTGATGGATGGAAAAGCCAGACAATGAATGAAGATGAAATTATGAATCATGTAATAAATGCTTATAAAGCAGAAGCTGATAACTTCGGAACATTACAATTCAGGATGTATTGAAGTTTATATGGTATGAGTAAACCGAAGGCAGATTATAATAAGTGTATTATACCACTCAAGCGGCGTTAGCCTACGACAAACGAAAGAGAAAATATAGATAATGCACTTTTTTTTAATGAATTTATGAAATTTACTTATAAGTAATAGTGTTTTTAAGAAAAAAAGTGATGCGTTCCGTTTACTCATCAAAGAGGAAACGGGATGCAGCCAATAACTATAAAATAAAAATAGTATTATATGATGAAAATAATAGATATACCTATGCCACCAAGTTGTAGATATATGAGTGATTATGATAAACTTATAAATGGCCTTTTACCTATAAACGGTAAGTTTATTCTTAATAAGACACTTACTGGTTGTGGAGGAACATCGTTATTTCTTAATTCTGTTCTGATGGTAGTAATCATTTCCCCCCGTATTCAGGTATTGAAAAATAAACACAAACAGTATCCTGATAGTTTTTTGTTTCATATTCCTCAATGTGATGACAGACAATGTGCTATTAAACAGAAAATGGAAGATTTGAATTCGTATTTACATTTGCATTATGGATTGACACCTTTCGGACAACAACCTCCTCCTAAAATATTGGTTACATTGGACTCGGTAGGTAAGGTGTTTTCTGTTTTGGAATCCTGTGGTATTATAGACAAGTTCTTTTTTGTGGTAGATGAGTTTCAGTGTCTTATGGGGGATGCGACATTTAAAGGAACTGTTGATATGAATTTTCTTGTTAATATAGATAACAGAGCCAGACGTATATGTTACTTGTCGGCTACACCTATTCCTGAAATATACTTGGATTATATCCCGCAATTAGCCAATCTTCCTTATTATAAGTTACAATGGGATCCGGCTGTCATTGAGGAGCCGACATTGAAAAAACGGAAAATGAGAAATGGTGAGAATGCAGTGAAGTTATGTACTGAGTTGATACAGAAATATAGGAATAATGGGTATTTTGAACGTAAAATTATACAGGGAAATGTGGTGTATTCTCGTGAGGTTTGTATTTTCCTTAATGAATTAAAGTCTATTATAAGGATTATCGAAAAGAATAATTTGCTCCCGGAAGAAGTTACAATTTTATGTTCAGAAAGTAAAAGTTCAGAACTGCCAAAGGGTTTTACAATAGGCGGTTTATGTACCGATCGCAATAATCCGATAAACAAGACCTTTACGTTTTGTACAAAAGCTTCTTTCGAGGGTGTAGATTTTTATTCTACAAATGCCAGTACTTATATTTTTATTGATGGAGGAAAAGAGTGGTTAAGTCTCGATGTTGCAATTGATCTTTCACAGATTCTTGGAAGGCAAAGGCTTGACAGTAATCCATTTCGTCATGATGCTACGTTATACTATAAAACTGTTCCAAATCCTGTAACAGAAGTTGAGTTCAGGCAAAAACAGAGTGAGATGGAACAGACTACAAAAGAGCGTCTTGACATGTATGATGCAAGTCAAGAAAAATCAAAAAAATGGTTAGTTGATCTTCATCTCAAAATATCGCCTGAAGAGAAGTTCGTAAGTGATTATGTTGATGTCATACAGGAAAATGGCCAGTCCACACTTGGTTTCAATTATCTGGTTATGGCTGCCAAGTGGAATCAGTGGTATCAAAGACGTTATTATTACAGTAATTCACATCAATTGATATCAGGTATTCAGTCTGCATTAGGAATAGGACGGAAGCCTGTAGAAATAAGAACCTTTGAGTCATGGTATAATAACGCATCAGATAAAGATAAACTTGCTGGATATGCTGATTTTAGAAATAAATACCCTCAATATGATGAGTGGATTTATCAGAACCCATTTATAGATTTACGTTTTCATCAGTGGTATGCTACCTTGGGTTATTCAACTTTAAAGAGAGTAAATTTTAAAGAGGATAAGGTAATAAATATATACAATGAGTATTGTGTGCAAGGTTCAATAAAGACTGCTTGCATAAATGCTTTTGAAGTTGGAAAAATTTACTCTCTCAAAGACGTAAAAAACATGCTGCAACAAATATATGACCATGCTGGATTTTCTGGGAAAACAGCCAAAGCGACAGATTTAGGGAAGTATCTTTGTTCCCAAAAAGTGCAGCGTACTGATGGACAAGGTAACCGTCTTTGGTATATTGAAATTTTAGGATAGTCATTCGGGGTGGATTAAGGTTGGTATAATGGAATAATTCTTTATCCCGAATTGTGACTCAATTCGGGATAAATTATGGAGGTAAGCTACGTAACGGTTTGCCTCTATTTTTATTTTATGGGACTCTTATTATGCCATAATTAGGTTACATTTATGAGTGTTTTGTGTGTTGTTAATTGGCTGGTAATGGTTCACATATAATTGTTTCTTGTTTGATTGACTTTATGTATTTATTCACAGTCTTTCGGCATAGCTGTAAGAGGTCAGCGATATGCTGTTGAGTTTTTCCTTCATTATATAGCTGCTTTATTTGTGATAATACTTCTTGTGTAACCTTTCTACGCTTATCTTGCTTTGCGGAATTAGGTTGAGCATTATTTTCAACAGGTTGATTGGCTAGGGTGGATTCTTTAGTTATTCTGGGTTTTGCTGTTTTTGGGGTAGGTAAAGCAGCTTCTTCAGGTATAGAACATTCATACTCAAGATGTAGATAAGGATGAGATGCTATATTGCAAACAGATACTTCACTCGGAGTACTACCGAATTTATATTTAAGAATTTTTAACGCTCGTTTGCGGTTTCCGAATCTTGACTCTGTTAATGCTATTGCAGAGTTGGCAAACCTGCTAAATTCAGCGGAGCCTGATAAATCATTAAGTTCAAGAGGCTTGTGTTTTTTATAATTTTTTGCAGTGTGTATTACAATTATGACAGTAAGATTGCATCCCTGCCTTTCGTATTTAGCTTTTAATGTGTTTATAGATAGGAAGAAACCATTTACATCCTTCGTGCTTTTACTTCTATTAAAACACGCAATGTTATCAAAAATTACTGTGCAATCTTCATGTGGATGTTCACTGGTTATACGTTGATGTACGTCATTATATAATTTTCCCAAGCTATCTAGTTCTCCACCTTGTATCCGTATAAATGTATTGGGATATTTACCCATATTCTCCCCAAAGCGTTTGCGTATATCAGAGTTTCTCATTTCTCCATCATAATAATAAACCTGTTGTGGTTTTATTACCTGATTGTCATTATTGGGAGCTATCTTAGATTTTTTTCCTCCAGCTATATCTAACCCTATTTGCATTGCTAATATGGATTTACCAGTATTAGGAGCTCCAACAATTAGACAAGTATCCCCTTTATAAAGCATGTTGTGAATTAAGCTTATTTCTTGGGTGCTTGTATCTTTGTTTATAGCATCATTGAGTGTTTCTGAAGGAGCTAATTTGTCAGACCTTTTAATGATATGATTTGTTTGTACTACATTTTTCTTACACCACCATTTTTCTATCTGCTTAACAAATTTTTTACCTATATATACGATTAATTGTACCGCACTCCTTTCTATTATCTTCTTTAGGCTCTTATTCATACCTTAATAACTGATTTAATTTTAGCTGCAAAACTATTTTTTTTAATTGATTATTTCTAAAGGAAATTAGTAGTATAAAATAGCAGATGATTAAATTGTAATTATTGATAATTATTTCTATTTATTACTAGTCGCATAATGTGTTGATGGGCATTATTTGCGATAGATGAGATAGCATAAGGTTCTCTTTGGTGGTATAGCTGAAAGACTCCACCCAGATAAACGCTCCTTGATAAAAATACTTCATATAGACTAAAGGTAAGCATCCGATTAAGTATACATTGTAAGGCTATTCACTCTTCCGTTGTTTGGCTAACAAAAAACATGGAACGAATAATGAGTAAAGAAGTATTCTGTCTGTTTATGAAAGATAATGAATAGTGGCCTGCCTATCAACTTTATATTTGCTTATAGGTAAACTTTGTGGTTTTATGAATCTACAATGTGTATTTTATTGGGTGTTTACAACTAAAGAATACAAGATGGAATAAGTTAGGCATTGAATCTGTTACAGCTTTAAAGTAAACACGCCTTTAACGTGAATTTATTAATGCCCGTCATTAATAGCAATTCCCTGATTATATGAACGGGGTCAGGTTTTTATTTTTGTGAGAATATTCAATGGATGTAGCTTTATATTTTGCATTTATGAAGACTAAGTTATTTTTCTATATCGGATTTAATTTTTTCTAATTTTTTCTTTGTATCTATGTATTGAAATTCGTTTTCCAGATTTTTTCGTTTGTAACTATTATAACCAGATTCATTGCCTGTAATATCGAAATAGTAACTTGCAGATTTAAAGGTAGGAATCTCGCTTAAGATTCCACAGTCTTTGGCTGCTTGCATTATTGTCATTGCTTTTTTGCCTTTTTCCCGTTGGCATAATTTCTTTAATTCTTTAATATAAAGCTCCTGATATTCTTGTTTATCAGTTGTGAATGGAATGGTAGTATCTGCTTCAGGGCGACCTCGTTTTACTATTTTAGGTTTTGAAAGTATTTTGATTATATCGTTTTTTCTTTCTTCAATTATCTTAAAAATAATATTATCTAATCTTCCATTTTGACATACTTCAGTATACAAGGTTAAATACGGATAAGAATCTGTATTATTATATGATTTGTATATCTTAATGCACTCTTCAGGTGAAAAACATAATGTGTTTGGTATATGCATATTCTTTAGTTCTGATTCATAATTTTGGGGGACTAATTTATTTTGTCTTATTCTGCGTTGACCAGGTGTTTCGTTTCTAATAGCTTTAATTATTGCTTCTTTTATTGCTTCTTTTGGGGATTTTTGGGATTCTTCTTTCCTTTCCATAATGTAACTTTATTTTTTATAGTTTCAAATTTATAAAAATGAAAGGACAAATCAAAACCACTATTATGATTATGTATTTATTTTCCAGGAATATATAATAAAATACTGTGTTGATGCTTATCTGAAATAATTATTATCCCACTCACAATAACTGCAAGTGGGATAATCTTAGTTGGTAGGGGTTAGAAGTTTGAATCTCCAGTAAATGTTTCCATGAGCCTATCCATCTGTTCACCTATGCACTTATCTATCAGTTTGGCATAATGAGTAGTCATTCTGGTATTGGTATGACCAAGTTTGTTAGATACGGCATTGGATGATATTAAATGATGTTTTATAGTCTATTATCAAATATATGTAAGTCTGTCATGAACTATAGCAAGTTTTTCATAGCTTCATCTACTTGTTCGTTATCAAAACGGCTGAGATAAATTTGAGTCGTTTTTATATCTTGATGTCCCAATGCTTCAGATATAATTCCTATGTTAACACCGGATTTTTTTAATATGGTAGCAAATGAATGGCGCGCAACATAGGTCGTAACTTCTGATTTTATGTTCAATTCTTTAGCCAATAATTTTAACTCTTGGTTTATTTGATGGCAGACCTTGTGTACCCTATTATTTTTTTGCATAGGAGTAATATGTTTCTTTCCATGTAGAATAGGAAATAGATAGATTGCTTTCTTCTGATAATCAATATATTTATCTATAATCTGTTGTGCTTTGTCTGAAAGAGGGAGGTTTATGTTTCCATGTGTCTTTTGCCGTTGATAGATAAGTCTGCCATCTACAATGTTTTTAGGGGTTAAATTAGCAATATCAACAAATGATATACCACCACATAAATATGAAAATGAAAATAAATCATGCGTAAGCTGCCTAAGCTCGCTCTTCCCAATACAATTCGCATTGATAATTTTCATAATATCTTTCTTCGATAAAGCTCGTTTAATAGTCTTTGTATTGAAATGGCTTAATTTGTATTCAATGAACGGATTCTTTTCTCGTGCTACAATTTTAGCTTCAATAGCCTTGTTGAATGCAGCACGTAGAGTCCGGAATTGATAGCTGAGAGTTGTATCTTTGTTTCCTTTATTACGCATCCAATCTTCAAACTTACGACAGAAGGTTACATCAATGTGGCTGAAAGTATAGTTCAATTTCTTCCCATGATTAAAATTTCTCAAAGTATTGTATGAGTTCAAGTAAGCGTAACTATTACCGATTCTGCCTTTTTGCTTTAATTCTTCTATTAATGACAAGTAAAACTCTTCAACTGTTTTAGCCTTGATTTCTTCTTTCTGCTCATTGATTAATGAAGAGGCGGTAAATTCTTCATTTTTTGATAACTTCTCTAAGATTAAATGTTGATATTCAGATTTTACTTTTAGAATGATGCTTTGGATTAATTCGTAGTCCGGGCATTTAGGTTTAGGTTCTCCTTTGCCGAAATCCCAATATTTAGGGTTTATGGAGATTCCCAAACTTTTCATCACTCGTTTTTTGTTCTCTGTAATGCGTAACATAAGAGGGTGGTTTCCATTTGATAATACCTTGCTCTTAAAACAAATCACTGAAACCTTGATACTCATAGTTTTAAAGGTTGTGCAGCGGTTTACACTACGGTTTACACCAATGCCATTTTTTTATCCTTTTTCCGGCATAAAATCAAGAACACCTAAAAGCAAAAAAGCATCGACAATCATCAGATTATCAATGCTTACAACCAGTCGGGGTGACTGGATTCGAACCAGCGACCACACGCCCCCCAGACGCGTACTCTAACCGGGCTGAGCTACACCCCGAAGCTACTCAAGGTTGGGCTACTCGGACTCGAACCAAGAAAAACAGGACCAGAATCTGTTGTGTTACCATTACACCATAGCCCAAAAGTAAATGTCTTCTCCGTGAAAACATCCTTTATAAAGAAGTTGGGCTACTCGGACTCGAACCAAGAAAAACAGGACCAGAATCTGTTGTGTTACCATTACACCATAGCCCAAAATCTCATTTTAGTCATCCCCTCTCGGTTTGACGCTGCAAAGGTACAACTTTTTCATAACATACCAAGCATTTCTCCATTTTTTTTCAAAAGAAATCATTTTTTTCTTCATTTTTCCCTCATTTTAGCCTCATAACCCTGGTCAGACTCTCAAAAAATCCAAAAGGTAAAGAGAAATATGTCGGTTTCTTTCGCAATATACAGAAAAGCCAGTATATTTGCCTACCTAATTATATTAATTAAAAAACTAAAACAGAAAAGTCGAAATAGAATGGACAAAGTAAAAAAACTGATAGAAAAAATAACAGAAGGTATTCAAGAAAAGAAAGGAAAAAAAATTGTAATAGCAGATCTGACTGGCATAGAAGACACCATATGTAACTATTTTGTAATCTGTCAAGGAAATTCTCCAAGCCAGGTTTTGGCCATTGTTGATTCCGTAAAAGAACATGTAAGAAAAGAAATGGGAGAAAAAGTATATGCCATTGACGGTACCAGAAATGCACAATGGGTAGCAATGGATTATAGTGACATTATCGTACATATTTTCTTACCGGAAGTTAGAGACTTCTATAATTTGGAACACCTTTGGGCTGATGCGAAATTAATTCAAATCCCCGATTTAGATTAAACAAAGATAACTATGAACGAAAATTCAAATAACAAACCCAAGATCAATGTACCAAAGCCAAACTTAAGTTGGCTATATGTAGTCATAGCAATGGTCTTTGCTTTCCTCTGGTTCTCCAGTGATGAAGGTAGTGCCAATAAAGAAATTACCTATACCGAATTTAAGGATATGGTAAGTAAAGGCTATGCAAGCAAAATTATTGCATACGACAATAACACGGTTAATATGTATATCAAGCCTGAACATATTGCTGATGTCTTTAAAAGTGATGCAAATAAAGTAGGAAGAAGTCCTTCGGTCAACGTACAAGTTGGATCAATGGAGGCTTTAGATAAGTTTTTGGATGAAGAACAGTCGCAAGGACATTTTACCGGATCAATAAGCTACGAAAAGAAGAATGACTATTTCGGAGTTATTTTCTGGAATTTAGCTCCCTTTCTGTTCCTCATCGCACTCTACTTTTTTGCTATCCGCCGTATGGGAGGAGGATCTGGTCCAGGAGGAGGAACCAATGTTTTCAGCGTTGGGAAAAGTAAGGCTCAACTTTTTGAGAAAGGAGCAAACAGAGTTACATTTAAAGATGTAGCAGGGCAAGCTGCAGCCAAACAGGAAGTAGAAGAAATTGTTGAATTTCTAAAACAGCCCCAGAAATATACTGAACTTGGAGGTAAAATTCCTAAGGGAGCATTACTTGTCGGTCCTCCGGGAACTGGTAAGACATTGCTTGCTAAAGCAGTTGCAGGAGAAGCAGATGTACCCTTCTTCTCTATTTCGGGATCTGACTTCGTTGAAATGTTTGTCGGTGTAGGAGCATCACGCGTACGTGATCTGTTCCGACAGGCCAAGGAAAAAGCGCCTTGTATTATCTTTATTGATGAGATTGATGCTGTCGGACGAGCACGCGGAAAGAATCCCAATATGGGAGGAAACGACGAAAGAGAGAATACACTGAATCAGTTGTTAACTGAAATGGACGGATTCGGTTCAAACAGTGGAGTCATCATCTTAGCAGCAACCAACCGGGTAGACATCCTGGATAAAGCGCTGTTAAGAGCAGGACGATTCGACCGCCAGATCTATGTTGATCTTCCGGATCTGAATGAACGGAAAGAAGTTTTCGGAGTACATTTAAAGCCTTTAAAGTTAGACAAGAACGTAGATGTTGACTTGTTGGCCCGCCAAACTCCCGGGTTCAGTGGAGCAGATATTGCCAACGTTTGTAATGAAGCTGCTTTAATCGCAGCACGTCATTCAAAAGCTTCTGTCGACAAAGATGACTTTTTAGCTGCAATCGACCGAATTGTCGGAGGATTGGAAAAGAAAACTAAAGTTATGACTGCTGCAGAGAAGCGTACCATTGCTTTACACGAAGCCGGTCATGCAACCATTTCCTGGTTCCTGGAACATGCCAATCCTTTGATCAAGGTAACCATCGTTCCTCGTGGACGTGCGTTAGGCGCCGCCTGGTATTTACCGGAAGAACGGCAAATTTCTACCAAAGAACAAATGTTGGACGAGATGTGTGCAACCTTAGGAGGACGCGCCGCTGAAGACGTTTTTGTAGGACATATTTCTACGGGAGCTATGAACGACCTGGAACGTGTAACCAAACAGGCATACGGCATGATCGCTTATGCCGGTATGAGTGACAAGCTGCCGAACTTATGTTATTACAGCAATGACGAATACAGTTTCAGTAAACCGTATAGCGAACATACGGCTGAACTGATAGACCAGGAAGTTCAGAATATGATCAATGAGCAATACGCCCGTGCCAAGGCTTTGCTTCTTGAGCATAAAGAAGGACATAATCAGTTAGCCCAACTTTTGATAGAGAAGGAAGTAATCTTTGCTGAAGATGTGGAAAAGATCTTCGGTAAACGCCCGTGGACTTCCAGATCTGAAGAAATCATGGCCTCTGAAGAAGCTTCTAAACAGAAGGAAGAGAAACAGGAAAAAGAAGAAACACCAGTTTCCACATCTGAAAATGAAGCTAAAGATCCGGAAGTAAAAGAACTTCCTGAACCAACAGAAGATAAAACAACCTTAAATAACTAAGCGTGAAAAATAATTTTATTCAAAGGGCAATTACCGGGGCTATATTTGTAGCCGTACTGATAGGAGGTATTGTGAGCGGACCTATTCCGTTCACAATACTCTTTTCTCTGATCAGTGCTCTGACCATTTATGAGTTTGGAACAATTATTGGTAAAAGTGGAGAAGTACAAATCAACAAATCCATTACCATTCTGGCAGGTATTTTCCTATTTATAGGATTTGGATATTTGGGAGTAGCACCGGGTAAGAATGAGATACTGATTCCTTACCTGTTTCTCATCATTTATCTATTAGTCAGTGAACTTTATCTCAAAAAGAAAAATCCGGTTCACAACTGGGCATATGCAATGATGAGTCAAATATACATTGCTCTCCCCTTTGCACTGCTGAATGTTTTGGCTTATCACACATCTTCAGACGGCAGCATTTCGGAATATAACCCGATACTGCCTCTTTCCATTTTCATCTTCAACTGGGTAAATGACACTGGCGCTTATTGCACTGGCATGCTTTTCGGCAAGCATAGACTGTTTGAACGTATTTCCCCCAAGAAGTCATGGGAAGGTTCAATCGGCGGAGGTGTTTTCAGTATCATTGCTGCCATAGCAATGGCTCATTTCTTTCCGTTCATGTCAACCGCGACATGGATTGGTCTGGGCTTAACCGTTGTCATTTTCGGTACATGGGGAGATTTGACAGAATCATTGCTGAAACGTACTTTGGGTATAAAAGACTCCGGAAATATCCTTCCGGGACACGGAGGTATGCTTGACCGGTTCGACAGTACAATCTTAGCTGTACCTGCAGCTGTGGTATACCTTTATATAATATCTCTGTTTTAATGCAGCAGCTATAAAGTTGTCCTTATAAATAAAATACCCCGGCAATCAATACAACTCGCAGACAAACTGATGTATTGATTGCCGGGGTATATATTTCCCTCTATTTCTTTTTATTCAAACATCGAAGTATTTCCTGAGCCGCGCGTTCTGAAGCCCCAGCCTTTCCCAATATCTGAATAATTCGATCATAGCCATCCAGCATTGCCTTTCGTTCAGGAGTTTCAGCCAGTAGCTTCTTCAGTTCTGCCTGTATATTCTTGACTGTCATTCCATCTGCAACCAGTTCCTTCACAACTTCACGATCTGCAATCAGATTGACTAAAGATATATATTTCACTTTCAGAATATGTCGGCGTAAAAATGAAACAAGCCGTCCTGCAGCCGTATAATAACAGACAACCTGCGGTACCCGGAACAAAGCAGTTTCCAATGTCGCAGTGCCAGAAGTTACCAATGCTGCTTTTGCATGCTGAAGCAAACGACATGTCTGACCAAAGACAATCTCTGCATCCTCGTTCATATAGGATTGGTAAAATGAAGGTTCAATCCCCGGAGCTCCGGCAACGACAAACTGATAGTCTGGAAACATCTTGGCTGCTTCCATCATACGAATCAAGTTATCTTTAATTTCCTGCTTTCGGCTTCCTGCCAATAGAGCTATAATCGGTTTATCCTTCAAGTGATTACAGGATATAAACTCAGTAAAGCTTTCTTGATTTTCCGACCGGAAAGCTTCCACAGCATCCACACAGGGGTTTCCTATATAATGAATCGGATATTGATGCTTCTGGAAAAAATCTACTTCAAAAGGCAGAATGGAAAACAATTCATCAACATCACGCTTAATATTTTTAATTCTGTATTCTTTCCACGCCCAAATCTTAGGAGAAATATAATAATAGACAGGAACAGAGGTATGACGTTTTACATATTCCGCAATTTTCAGATTAAATCCCGGATAGTCTACCAATATCAAGACATCAGGCTGCCAGGCAACAATATCCTGCTTGCAAAAATCCATGTTACGGAAAATCGTCCGAAGATGAAGCAGAACCGGTATAAATCCCATATAAGCCAGGTCCTTGTAATGTCTGACCCGAGTACCGCCAACTGCTGTCATCAAATCACCTCCAAAGAAACGAAATTCAGCCTGAGGATCTTCTTGTTTCAAAGCTTTCATTAAATTGGAAGCATGCAGATCTCCTGAAGCCTCTCCTACTATCAGATAATATTTCATATCATACGGTTAAATTCCAATGAGACAACTCTTCAAAGATTTCATAAGCTGTCACGTCAATCTTTGTCGGTGTTACAGCTACATAGCCATGATCCAAAGCCCAATGATCTGAATCTTCCGCTTCAGGTTCATCGTTCCGGTATTCTCCTGTCAGCCAATAATAGTATCCTCCCCGAGGATGTACCGCCTGCTGGAATTCATTGATCCATACACCTTTTGTCTGACGACAAATGCGTACACCTTTCAGCACAGAATCATTAGGGAAGTTTACATTCAGACAAATGCCGACAGGCAATCCATGCTGCAACACCTCCTCCGTAATGCGGCGAACATATGGCAATGTAAACGAGAAATCAGCATCTGCAGCATGATTGCATAAAGAAAAGCCTATCGAAGGTATTCCCTTCAGGCAGCCCTCTATCACCACTCCCATTGTTCCTGAGTAATGTACATTTACAGATGAATTATCCCCATGATTGATTCCTCCCACTACCAGATCCGGTTTTCGGGGCACAATCGTATGCAAAGCCAGTTTTACACAATCAACGGGAGTTCCAGAACATTCATAAACAGAAAGTCCCGGCTCTCTTCGAATCATTCTGCATTTCAAAGGAGCTTCTGACGTAATAGCCCCGGAAGCTCCGGAACGGGGGCCACTGGGAGCAACAACAACAAGATCAGCAACCGGCCTCAAGGCTTTTATCAATTCCTGTATTCCTTTTGCTGCCACTCCATCATCATTCGACAGCAAGATCAATGGTTTATCTTTCATTCCTATTCTAAATAAATTCGGTGTAAAGTTACAATCTTTCCGTATAGGGCCAAAAAAAACAATGGTACAATGCGTTTACAAATCTTAATCTTCTCAAATCAAGTATGTAATTAAACGATTTTGACTATCTTTGCCCTGCCGAAGTTATTAACAAAAGCGGTGAGTTATCAACACTTTTCCAAAAAGTAACCTTTTCTTAACTAAGAGTATCACCGATTATTAGTTACTTCGCAATCAGATTAAACTGATTAATATGGGAAAAATTATTGCTTTAGCCAATCAAAAAGGAGGCGTGGGTAAAACCACAACGACCATAAACTTGGCCGCATCACTAGCCACTCTCGAGAAGAAAGTACTAGTAGTCGACGCAGATCCTCAGGCAAATGCTTCATCAGGCCTGGGAGTAGACTTGAAAGATATAGACTGTTCGATCTATGAATGCATTATCAATAAAGCAGATATACGAGAAGCTATTTATACGACAGATATTGATGGTCTGGACATTATACCTTCTCATATAGATCTCGTGGGAGCAGAAATCGAAATGCTGAATCTTGAGAACAGAGAAAAAATCATGAAGCATGCTCTGGAACCCATGAAAAAAGAATATGATTATATCCTGATCGACTGTTCACCATCCCTCGGGCTGATTACCATCAACGCATTGACAGCTGCAGACTCTGTCATCATTCCGGTTCAATGTGAATATTTTGCACTGGAAGGTATCAGCAAACTATTGAATACAATCAAGATAATCAAAACCAAGCTGAACCCTTCACTGGAAATTGAAGGCTTCCTGCTTACGATGTTCGACTCACGCCTACGTCTGGCCAACCAGATCTACGATGAAGTAAAACGTCATTTTCAGGAACTGGTATTTAAAACCATTATCCAACGTAATGTCAAGTTAAGTGAAGCTCCAAGCCATGGAATTCCGGCCATTCTTTACGATGCAGAATCCACAGGAGCCAAAAATCACTTGGCGTTAGCTCATGAAATTATAAACAAGAACAACTAAGAAAGGATATATTCCTATAAATAACTATGGCAGTACAGAAAAAATTTGCATTAGGCCGAGGTCTCGACGCCTTGATATCTACTGAGGAAGTCAAGACTTCGGGTTCGTCATCCATCAGCGAAATAGAACTGAGCAAGATTTCAGTAAATCCCAATCAGCCTCGCCGTGAATTTGACCCGATTGCCTTACAGGAACTGGCAGATTCCATTGCCGAAATAGGCATTATCCAACCCATAACCCTGCGTCAGATCAGTGAGGATTCTTATCAGATCATCGCAGGAGAACGCCGTTACCGTGCTTCTATTCAGGCTGGCCTCCATACCATACCGGCCTATATCCGTACAGCTGATGATGAGAATGTCATGGAAATGGCCCTGATCGAAAATATCCAGCGTGAGGACCTGAACTCACTGGAAATCGCTCTGGCTTATCAGCATCTCATCGAGCAGTATGAACTGACACAAGAACGGCTGAGTGAACGAGTAGGGAAAAAAAGAACCACTATCGCCAATTATCTGCGACTTCTTAAATTACCGGCTCCCGTACAGGTTGCCTTAAAGAACAAGGAAATAGATATGGGACATGCACGAGCATTGCTGGCTCTGGATGACCCTAAGACTCAAATCCGTATTTTCAATGAGATTATCTCTCAGGGATATTCCGTCAGAAAAGTGGAAGAAATTGTAAAATCCTTATCCAGCGGAGAAAGCGTTGAATCAGGAGGAAAAAAGATCACTCCTAAAGGAGCCAAGCTGTCAGAAGAATACACCATGTTGCAAAGCCATCTTTGCAGCTTCTTCGGAGCAAAGGTACAACTGTCCTGCAGTTCAAAAGGTAAAGGCAAAATTAGTATCCCCTTCAATGACGAGACTGATCTGGAACGAATCATGGAAATACTCGATTCATTGAAAAAAACCGAATAAACTGCAACTACATTGAAACGACAGAAACAAACATATCTTGGTTATCTCTTCCTGTTCTTATGGCTACTGACAGGATTTGCAGGTGAAGTCCAGGCACAACGCGCCCTCAAACATCGTACGGGACAGCTGACTGCCGACTCGATCCGTATGCAGCATGTTACAGACAGCCTGGCCTTGCTGGATACTCTGTCCCTGCAACGTCAACAGCAAATAGATGCATTGGAAGCTCCTGTGGATACTGCGGCTTTGGCCAGCCAGAGTGACTCCATCCAGAAGGCCGCGCAGAAAAAAGTTAAAGAAAAATGGATTCCCAATTCCAACAAATCGGTATGGCTGGCACTGGCTATTCCCGGAGCGGGACAGATCTACAACCGTAAGTATTGGAAACTTCCCATCATATACGGAGGTTTTGTCGGATGTGCATATGCACTGACCTGGAATGGGAAAATGTACAAAGACTATTCGCAGGCTTATCAAGACATTATGAGCGACAATCCGAACAACAACAGTTACATGGATTTCCTCCCGGCCAGTACCACTCCTGAAGAAGTTCAGAAGAACCTGGCCAGCTATCAAGAAAGATTCAAGAAAAAGAAAGACACTTATCGCCGTTATCGCGACTTAAGTATATTTGCATTTATCGGTGTCTATCTATTATCAGTCATTGATGCATATGTAGATGCTGAATTGTCGGATTTCGACATTTCTAAAGATTTGGGTATGAAACTGGAACCCGCAGTATTTAACGACGCATTCCGCAACCGGCCACAAGGAGTCGGCCTGCAATGCAGTATCAAATTCTAAATCCATGAAGAAATTTGTAATTGGTCTTATGACCTTTCTCAGTGCAACAGCACTTTATGCACAACAAACGGAAAAAAGCATTACGATACAGTCTGCTGAAGGAAAAGTAGACGTAATCGACCTGCCGGAAGGAATGCTTTCCGAAACGGACAGCCTATACCTTGACTGGGTGTCCAAACACTACATCAACATGTCGGAAAACTGTACCATGACTTCCGAAAATCCGGTCGTAAGTGATTCCATCTATATGAGCCGCCTGCAGCGGATCCCTGCTATCATTGAAATGCCGTACAACGACATCGTTCGAAAATTCATAGACATGTACGCAACCCGCCTTCGGCAAAAGGTGGCATTCATGCTTAGCGCCAACAATCTTTACATGCCTATCTTCGAAGAAGCACTTGACTTATACGATCTTCCTCTGGAACTGAAATATCTTCCGGTTATCGAATCAGCACTTAACCCCACTGCTACATCCAGCCAGGGAGCTGTCGGCCTCTGGCAATTCATGCTACGCACCGGAAAAGTGTACGGCCTCAAGACAACCAGTCTGGTTGACGAACGGCGCGACCCGATCAAATCAACCTGGGCTGCTGTCCGTTACTTGAAGGACCTGTACGAAATCTATCATGACTGGAATCTTGTGCTGGCAGCATACAATTGCGGTCCCGGAACCATCAACAAGGCTATCCGCCGCGCCGGAGGAGCTACCGACTTCTGGACTATTTACAATTACTTGCCTAAAGAAACCAGAGGATATGTACCTGCCTTCATTGCTGCAAACTATATCATGACTTACTATTGTGAGCATAACATCAGCCCGATGGATATGAACATGCCGGAAGGAACAGATACGATCCATATATCCCGCAATCTGAATCTCAATCAGGTTGCCGGTGTCTGCAACATCAATATCGACCAGCTTCGGGCACTGAATCCGGAATTCAAGAAAGATATTATTCCCGGCAACGAGGAACCCTATGCGCTTCGTCTGCCCAATAACATGATCAGTTGTTTTATTGAACACGAAGACAGTATCTACAATTACAAGCCCGAAGTATATCAAACCCGCCGCAGTACGGTAGAAGTCAAGGATCCGGCAGGAACCTCCACAGGAAAAGCCGTTTACTACCGCATCAAAAATGGAGATACTCTGGGAGGAATTGCCGCTAAATATGGTGTCAGTGTCAACCAGCTTCGACGGTTGAACGGCATAAAAGGTAGCAGCATCCGTGCCGGAAAGTCCATCCGTATCCGATAAGAAAGCAAAAATATGCAAGTCTTTTGATTCTATTCCCCTAAAAGACTTGCATATTTCTGCATTTTTCATATTTTTGCAGAACCGTTTTCAAGAAAGGGAGGGAGGAGTATGACGGACGAAAGACAAGTTCAAGAACAAAACGATGAAAAGCTGATCAACGATGCCTTTCAGGAATTGCTCGACAGATATCTGGAAAGTAAGCATCGCAAAAAGGTCGAAATAATAACCAAGGCTTTTAATTTTGCCAGACAAGCTCATAAAGGAGTGCGCAGACGCTCCGGTGAGCCATATATCTTGCATCCTATTGCCGTGGCACGCATTGCATGTGTGGAAATCGGCCTGGGATCTACTTCCATCTGTTCCGCATTGCTCCATGATGTTGTGGAAGATACGGATTATACCGTTGAAGACATTGAAAATCTCTTTGGTCCGAAGATCGCCCAGATTGTAGACGGTCTGACCAAAATCTCCGGAGGTATTTTTGGAGACCGTGCGTCAGCACAGGCAGAAAACTTCAAGAAACTGCTGCTGACCATGAACGATGATATACGGGTTATCCTGATCAAGATTGCCGACCGGTTACACAACATGCGTACACTAGGCTCCATGCTCCCCAGCAAACAATACAAAATAGCCGGTGAAACGCTCTATATTTATGCTCCTTTAGCAAACCGTCTGGGGCTCAACCGTATCAAGACTGAGCTGGAAGACCTGAGTTTCAAATATGAACATCCCGAAACTTACCAGCAGATACAGGATAAGCTGAAGGCAACCCAGGCTGAACGTGACAACGTTTTCGAGGAATTTACCGCTCCGATCCGGGAACAGCTGGATAAGATGGGACTTCCATACCGGATTCTGGCACGCGTAAAATCACCCTATTCCATCTGGAACAAAATGCAGACCAAGCATATCACATTCGAAGAAATCTATGATATCCTGGCTGTAAGAATTATATTTACCCCGCGCAACGAAGATGAAGAACTGAACGACTGCTTCAACATCTACGTCTGCATCTCCAAACTCTATAAGCCACATCCCGACCGTCTGAGAGACTGGGTCAGCCATCCGAAAGCCAACGGATACCAGGCTCTGCATGTCACCCTGATGAGCAACAAGGGACAATGGATCGAAGTGCAGATCCGAAGCGAACGCATGAACGACGTTGCCGAACAGGGATTTGCGGCTCATTGGAAATACAAGGCAGGAGGAGGCAGTGAAGACGAAGGAGAACTGAGCAAATGGCTGAAGACAATCAAGGAGATTCTGGACGATCCACAACCGGATGCTCTTGACTTTCTGGACACCATCAAGCTGAATCTTTTTGCCTCTGAAATATTCGTATTTACACCCAAAGGTGAAATCAAGACAATGCCACAGAACTGTACGGCACTTGACTTCGCCTTCTCGATCCATACTTTCCTGGGAAGCCATTGTATCGGTGCGAAAGTCAATCACAAGCTCGTACCGCTCAGCCACAAGCTGCAGAGTGGAGATCAGGTAGAGATTCTGACTTCCAAATCACAGCGCGTACAGCCTTCCTGGATCAACTTTGCAACTACAGCCAAGGCCAAAGCCAAAATCCTGTCCATCCTGAAACGGGAGCGTAAGGAAATGCAGATGAAAGGCGAAGACATGTTGCATGATTTCCTTCAGCAGGAAGAGCTGGCTGCCAGTGAAGAAAATATCAAAAAACTTTGCGATCTGCATAAACTGAAAAATGCGGACGAACTGGCTTTACAGATCGGACAGCGTGTCATTACCCTCGGAGAAACAGACCGGAATGAACTGAAAGAGAAACCGACTCCTACAAGCTGGAAGAAATATATCGCTTTTGCTTTTGGCGGAAGCAAGAAGCAGGAAGAAAAGCAACCAGAGCCTCAGCCTTTGGAAATTGACAAAAAGAAAATCATCAAGCTGACTCCGGATGCCATTCAGAAGAACTATATCATTGCCGACTGCTGCAAACCGATTCCGGGAGATGATGTACTGGGATATATTGACGACAACAACCGCATTATCATCCATAAACGTCATTGTCCCATTGCCAACCAGCTGAAGACCAGTTTCGGCAACCGGCTGCTTGCCGTACAATGGGAGATCGGAAAAGCCCTCAACTTCCCGGTCAATGTTTACATCAAAGGAATAGACGGTATCGGTGTGCTGAATCAGGTAACGCAAGTTATCTCCCAGCAACTGAATGTAAATATCCACAAGTTGAATATAGAATCAAACGATGGAATCTTTGAAGGACGTATCCAGCTGTTTGTACACGATGTGGATGATGTAAATACGATCTGCAACAACCTGAAAAAACTGGAAAACCTAAAACGTGTAACCCGTATCGAGAACTTCGACGACACGATTACCGACTGACAACAGAAAGAAATTCCGGACAATCTTCCAAAGAGAACAACATCTCCTGAGATTGTCCGGAATTTCTTTTTCAAGTGAGATAATCAAGTTCTTTCCGCATACTTACCAGTTCTTCCCTCACTTTCTTAAGCCTTTCTATGATTTCTGCCGAACTGGCCGCTGACTCACGGTTCTGCTTCAGACGCTGCTTGGCTCCAGCCAGAGTCATCCCCTTCTCCTTCACCAGATGATAAACCAGCCGGATGTTTTCAATGTCTTCCTTACGGTATTGCCGGACATTTCCTCCTGTCTTCTTGGGAGCAATCATCGGAAATTCCTTTTCCCAATAGCGCAACAATGACTCATTCACATCGAACATACGCGCCACCTCGCTGATGGAGTAATATAATTTCAGTTCTTTATCGGTTCGTAAAGCCATACGTTTTCAGTTTTAATTAATCGAAGACCTTACCGTGATTTGCCGCAATCTCTACCATCCGGCCATAATCATCAGCATTCAAATCCATGAAATAATAGTTCACCGGATTCACGATCTGTCCCTTCACCATCACCTCATAATGCAGATGTGGTCCTGTACTCTTTCCGGTAGTTCCCACCTTTCCGATGGTCTCCCCTCGCACGACCTTTTGCCCCACACGTACATCAATCTTACTGAGATGGGCATAGCGGGTCACATATCCGAAACCATGATCAATCTGGATGCAATTGCCGTAAAGTCCCTCCCATCCTGCTTTTCTGACCACGCCGTTGCCGGTTGCATAGACCGGAGTTCCTACGTTAGCCGAGAAATCCATTCCGGAATGAAACTTCACAGTCTTGTAAATAGGGTCAATCCGTGTTCCATATCCCGAAGCAGTCTGCTTCAGATCCTTATTCGAAACAGGCTGGATGGCCGGAATACATTCCAGCATCTCATCGTGCTTCTTGCAGAGTGCAAGAACTTCATCAAATGACTTCGACTGAATATACAACTGACGTTCCAGCAAGTCCATTTTCTGAGTAGTGTTCACCACCAGTTTGGCACTGGGTAGCTCCATCAGGTCTTCGTAACGGTTCGTCTTGTTATAACTGGGAGTTCGCAAAGCATCTGCTACCGGATCGGCCTGCATCATGACACGATACAGGTTGTCATCACGCTGCTGCAAGCCTTTCATCACCTGCAAGGATTCGTCCAGCCGGCTGGACAAAATGTGATACTGAGCCTGCAGACGGGAGTTTTCCATACGCAAGTCTTTTTCGGATGGAGAACCGAAGATCAGCAACAGAACAATGAAACTTCCGGCTCCCAGTCCCATCCCCACGAACAAACGGCGCAGGTAACTCATTACGCGTTGGCGCATAGTGGGATAAATACGGTCGTAAGTACGCGTTTTCGGATTATAAATATAGTAGACTTTACGCATTCAAATCTGGTTTTGATTTTTTTATCGTACAAACATTCAAGTTTTTGCACCAAACATACGGACAAAAATAATAAAACAGATTATCTTTGCAAACCGATTTTAAGAAATTAACTACATAATATATAAACAACTATGTTGACAGCAAATGAAATCCGCGACTCATTCGTCAAGTTCTTTGAGTCGAAAGGACACCAGATTGTGCCCTCAGCACCTATGGTCATCAAGGATGACCCGACCCTGATGTTTACCAATGCAGGGATGAACCAGTTTAAAGATATTATCCTCGGCAACCATCCTGCCAAATACAGACGCGTAACCGATTCACAGAAGTGTCTGCGTGTAAGCGGAAAGCATAATGACCTGGAAGAAGTAGGTCACGACACATACCATCACACCATGTTCGAAATGCTGGGTAACTGGTCATTCGGCGACTACTTCAAGAAAGAAGCAATCAGCTGGGCATACGAATACCTGGTAAACGTATTGAAGCTTGATCCGAAAGATTTGTATGTTACCGTATTCGAAGGAAGCCCGAGCGAAGGAATCTCACGCGATGACGAAACTGCAGGCTACTGGGGACAGTTCTTCCCGGAAGATCACATCATCAACGGAAACAAGCATGACAACTTCTGGGAAATGGGCGATACAGGTCCTTGCGGTCCCTGTTCCGAGATTCACATCGACTCCCGTTCTGAAGAAGAAAAAGCTGCTGTTCCGGGACGTGAACTGGTGAACAAGGATCATCCGCAGGTTATCGAAATCTGGAACCTCGTGTTCATGCAATATAACCGTAAGGCTGACGGAAGCCTGGAACCGCTTCCTGCAAAGGTTATTGATACCGGTATGGGATTCGAACGTCTGGTACGCACCCTGCAGGGCAAGACTTCCAATTACGACACTGACGTATTCCAGCCAATCATCAAAGTGATCGGCGACCTGTCAGGCAAGAAATATGGTGATGACGAAAAAGTGGACGTTGCCATGCGTGTCGTTGCCGACCACATCCGTACCATTGCTTTCTCTACCACTGACGGCCAGCTGCCTTCCAATGCCAAGGCCGGTTATGTTATCCGCCGTATCCTGCGCCGTGCAGTCCGTTATGCTTACACATTCCTCGGGCAGAAGCAGGCCTTCATGTACAAGCTGGTTCCGGTACTGATTGAAAACATGGGAGGTGCTTATCCTGAACTGAAAGCTCAGCAGGCTCTGATTGAAAAAGTAATGAAGGAAGAAGAGGAATCATTCCTCCGTACACTGGAAACCGGTATCCGTCTGCTCGAAAAGACCATGAACGAAGCCAAGGCTGCCGGCAAGACAGAAATCAGCGGTGTAGATGCCTTTACGCTGTATGATACATTCGGATTCCCGTTCGACCTGACTGAACTGATTCTGCGTGAAAACGGCCTGACAGCCGATGTGAAAGGTTTCGAGGCTGAAATGCAGAAGCAGAAAGAACGTGCACGTAACGCCGCTGCCGTAGAAACGGGCGACTGGGTTACCTTGAAAGAAGGTGAAACCACTTTCGTCGGTTACGACTATACTGAATATGAAACCAGCATTCTGCGTTACCGTCAGGTAAAACAGAAGAACCAGACCTTGTATCAGATCGTTCTGAGCGACACTCCGTTCTATGCAGAAAGCGGTGGTCAGGTGGGTGACACCGGTGTGCTGGTCAGCGAATTTGAAACCATCGACATCATCGATACCAAGAAGGAAAACAACCTTCCGATCCACATCACCAAGAAGCTTCCGGAACACCTGGATGCTCCGATGATGGCTTGTGTGGACACCGACAAGCGTGCGGCTTGTGCTGCCAACCACTCTTGTACGCACCTGCTCGACGAAGCATTGCGTCAGGTTCTCGGCACACACGTAGAACAGAAAGGATCGCTCGTAACTCCGGACTCTCTGCGTTTCGACTTCTCTCACTTCCAGAAAGTCACTCCGGAACAGCTCCGCGAAGTAGAACATCTGGTCAATGCCAAGATCCGCGAAAACGTTCCTTTGACCGAATATCGTAACCTGCCGATCGAAAAGGCCAGAGAACTGGGAGCTATCGCCCTGTTCGGTGAAAAATATGGTGACGAAGTACGCGTCGTACAGTTCGGATCTTCCATCGAATTCTGTGGAGGTACTCACGTATCGGCTACCGGAAAAATCGGTATGGTCAAGATCATTTCTGAAAGCTCTGTTGCAGCCGGCGTACGCCGTATCGAAGCTGTAACCGGTGCCAAGGTAGAAGAAATGTTCGACACCGTTCAGGATACTCTTTCTGATCTGAAAGCACTGTTCAACAATGCTCCCGATCTGAAGGCTGCCATCTCTAAGTACATTGACGAAAATGCAGGTCTGAAGAAGCAGGTAGAAGAATTCATGAAGGAAAAAGAAGCCAGCGTGAAGAACAAACTGATCGAAGGCGCAAAGGATATCAACGGAGTGAAAGTCATCAAGGCTGTGCTCCCGATGCCGGCAGACGCCGTGAAGAACATTGCCTTCCAGCTGAAAGGACAGTTCACTGAAAACCTGTTCGTAGTTATCGGAAGCGTATTCGACAACAAACCGCTGCTGACTGTAACCATGAGCGAAGATCAGGTGAAAGCCGGACTGAATGCAGGCCAGCTGGTACGCGAAGCAGCCAAACTGATTCAGGGTGGCGGTGGCGGTCAGCCTCACTTTGCAACTGCAGGTGGAAAGAATCCGGACGGTCTGAGTGCAGCCGTTGACAAAGTCATCGAACTGGCAGGATTCTAATCCTTTCCTCTGACAACATAAAAATCCTCACTGGACTTCCGTCCGGTGAGGATTTTCTTTTTCCCTTCTCTCCCCGTTCTGTGCTTCCCGCCAGCCGGACCGGCATGCCCGGAATAACAGAACTCAGCTGACGGCAAACATTCTGAACCTGCCGAAAAAAACCCGAGACGTTTTGCCTAAAAGCCCGAAGCGTTTTCTCTCATTCGCCGAAACGTTTTTTTAAAAGCCCGAGGCCTTCTGCCGGCAGGGCTGAACTCCCCTGTACACTGTTTCCAGAATGTCTTTCCGATGCACCGGAGGCGACCGCACAATCAGGCTGCAACGACCGCATAATTCGGCTCCATCGAACGCACGATGTAAACAACTCATTTCCAAGGCCTGCCGGCAGACAATAAAAAAGCTGCCGCTGCTTTTCCTTATCCGTCCGGCGGACTCAGAAAAACAACGGCAGTATAATGATTAATGCGAATCAGCAGTTGGCTTTCTGATTCAAAAATTAAAAATTAACAAATGTA
>OGPM01000558.1_pt1 | contig 37040 bp, 54 predicted proteins | sample 1552961 | NCBI WGS metagenome assembly OGPM01 (sample SAMEA2580304, study PRJEB22360) | human gut metagenome | biome: human gut; feature: human-associated habitat; material: faeces | place: Denmark | collected 2008/2010
AAAGTAAAAAGGAGCTGTGAAGAAATGAATCCTCATTTCTTCACAGCTCCTTTTTCGTGCTTTTGACGAGTTCTATTTCTTACCTTCGACAAATACGGTCAATTTCTGTATTTTCCCAGTGCTTATCGCTCGCATAGTCCATTTTATCTATGTTTCCTTATCTGCTATACGCTCGATAACTTTCCGCAAAAATAGGGTTCATTGCTACCCTATTGCTACCCACTGCCACCCTGTTACTGCCCTTACTCCTTGCCTTCTTTTCCCGGCCCATACAGGCGCTCCATGCCCGCCTTCGTTACCAGCCATGCATTCCCTGATTTCCGGCATTCTTCGGTGGTAAGGCGCGGGGGGCGCCCTTGAATTCCGGTGCAGAGGTGCTTTACAGAAATCGGGGATTTCCCCCATTTTTCAGCAGCTTCTCCTACGGTCATGATGTCGGTAAATTCATGCTTCATAATGCTATCTCCTAGCGAATAACCAAAATCAAGTTAATGATGGAAAGAATGAATGCGATGATCGAAATAATAAATGCTGCTTTTTGAATGTTCATAGCTCCCATGATATAATGAATAAAGAAGGAGGGTTGCCCCTCTGCTTGAGGGGCTTTCCTTCCTCTCAGGGATCAATCCCCTTTGAATAAGCTTGTCACCATGTTGATGATTGCTGCCGCTAAGCTAATTATCGCCGTGGCCAAGCTTATTTTTTCTTTATTCATTTTCATGTTTTCACCTCCTTCCTTATATCTATATTATAACCTATCTAGGTTATACAGTCAAGTAAAATCCTCAATTTCCCTTCGATTTTATCGTACTTTTCAGCATTTTTGCAAAATAAAAAAAGACGTCTTGATTTAACAATGTACTAAATCAAGACGTCTTTTTTTTTTATCGCTTCGCGGCTTCCTCGATCCGTTTCTTTGCGGCTTCAAAATATACCGTGTCTTTCTCAATGCCGATAAAGTTGCGCCCAAGGTGCTGGCAAGCGACGCCGCAGGAACCGCTCCCCATGCACGAGTCCAGTACGATATCGCCCTCGTCAGTGTACGTCCGGATCATGTACTCCAGTAAATCCACCGGCTTCTCGGTCGGGTGGATCTTGCTCGCATTGTTGCCGTTTGAAAATGTCAGCACATCGCGCGGGCATCGCATCCCGTCGTCGTTTATTGTCGTTGCCCGGTCGAAGCGCCCATAATTGCGAGTAGGTCGTGCGCTTCTCTTTGCAGTGTAGGGCTTCCCCGGCGTTTTCTGCGGATGATACGTCGGCAGGCGCTCGTAAAAGACGAGGATATTTTCGTGCGTTCGGAGCGGCATTCTGTTAGCATTCAAGAACCCGACCGGCATCGTCTTATGCCAGATCCACTCATAACGATACCACTTTCGATTGCTGTTTATGAGATCAGCGCCGAAGGGCATCTGTGTGAAGAGCAGTACCGCACCGCCCGGCTTCAGCACTCGCCGATATTGCGTCCACAATGCATCAAGAGGGATCGGCACATCCCATACATTATGAGTTGTCCCATATGGTAAATCGGTAAAGATCATATCCACGGTATGATCCGGGACCTTGTCCATCTGATCTAAGCAGTCACCTTGATAAAGATCGATCATGCGCTCACCTACTTTTTACTCAATGCATACAAAAGCCCGCCGGAAATAGCAATCCACAGATTGCGCTGGCGGGTCTTTACTCTAATTTTCCTTTTTGCCTCGTCCTCGAACTGCTTCAAGGATTGATTGGCTCTCTCTAATGATTTCTGCGTCGCTTCGTTCAAGTTCTTGGACGCGATCAGTTCTTTCTTCACTGTCTCTAATTGCTGATTGGCTTCTGTCAGCTGCGTTTTCTGCTCGGTCAAGAGCTGCTGCTTGGTCTCGTTGTTCTTCTCGAGCTGATTCAAGTTCACTTCGAGTCTCGTCAGCTCGCTTTCCGATATCTGATACATCCCCTCGGCCCGCGAAGTAGAACCAGCAGCTAGCCACAAGAAGCACGCCAGCAGCAACGGCAGTAAGTATTTTTTTAGTATTTTCATTCATGTTTCCTCCTATAGCCCTTGGTTCTGGTAAAAGATTGCTTTCCCGCGGAGGGTGTCCCCTCCGCTCATCCATTCATCACCTTCGGACAGAACGGCGAGGTCCCATCTCTCGCAGGTCGTCGCGGGTCCGTACCCATCCAGATCTGCTGCCTCCGCGTGTGTCATGAAATGGTCTACATCGACCGGGATGTCAAACACGTCAGCGATGCCCGCCATGACCTGCGCCAGCGTTTCAATCTGTGCATCTGTTGGCGGTTCTTCGCCAAGGTCTACCTCATAAGGGTCTCCTTTATAGGCCGTTGCCCCGGCTCCGCAGCAGAGAGCAATCGCAATACTCCCGGAGTTCCTGTGCCATGTGGCCTGTGGGATTTCAGTCAAAGGCAGGGATTCGATGATCTCCCCGTCAGCGTCAATACAGATATGATACTCCGGAAAGCTGGTGTAGTAGTGACCAGCTGTCCAGTGGAGATAGACTCTCACGGGCTCCGGATACTGATAAAAAGAAGGTCTTGCCTCTTTTAAAATTTCTCTGAAATCATCCATTGTCATTATGCGTTACTCCCCTCTGCTGATAACTACCTGGAACGGAATTATACTTTGAATTGATAAGTTTATTGACTACCTGTATGGCACCGCCCCCGCCGCCCGTGATACTTGCAAAGGTATCATAGTTCTGCCAGTATTGGTGCTCCATGACAAGGTATACCGACACCGCCAGGAAGGCAATCCACCCCACAATGGCAAGCGCCCTCGTGAGGGATAGTTCGTTGTTCTCATACATCAGCATTTTCAGATATTTCATCATAGTCACCTACGCTTTCGGGAGCTTTCTAATGTCTTGAATCATTGAGGTCCCTTGGCCGTTTCCGCCGAGTGCGTGATAAGTACTATAGATTTCCTCTGCGCTGGCTTCATCGGCGTAAGAAATCCTGTGTTCAGACTGCCCCTTCTCATGAATGCGACGCAATTCAATCTTGAGAAGAGCCCTTATCCCACACTCCGTGCTTTCCCGCTTTTTCTTGTTGCCACGTTCTTTGTTTAAAAGGTAGCCGATAAAGAAGGAAAGCACAGCGTATGAGCCTTGGTAAGCCACAGATGTGGCGATTGAAAGAATGTCCATATTCACCTCTGTTTGACGAATATTATTGGAATTAACTCAATCAATTCGGAAATTTATCAATCTTCCGATTCTCAAACTTCTTGTATGCGTCAAGGTATACTTCTTTCTTATCGCCGTTATAGGTAACTTCATAATACATCCCGTCGGGGAGAGTAGTGGAAACCAATGCTTTCCAATTCTGAAGTGTCTTGCAGAACCAAACGATAAACACATTATCCAGTGTAATCTGCTCCGGCGGATAGTCTCCGGCTTGGTATCTACCCCGAAGAGGTAGAAGGCAAACCCGTATCCCGTGTTGCGGTAAAGCCAGAAAACACGGTTAAGATAATGCTTTAGCCAGAGACGTTTTGGAAACGGATTTTTCGCTATGACAATTTTCTTTGACCGCCCGTGCCCTATGGTCATAACGGCAGTGTCATAGTACTCATCAAAGTCATAGGATAGCCACTTTGGGCAGTCATACAATACATACTGTCTGTTGTCCAAGGCACTGTCCCACGTCTGCCAGAGTTTTAGGAAGGCTGGTAACTCGCCTTCATCATCGGCAAAAAGGACTACGATAGGATTGGTAAGATAACAGAGCCCCATGCACAGTAACTGAAGGATGGAAAAAATGAGGTATTTGATATACATAGAAATCACCTCCTTTCTTAAAGAACCAAAGGGGAAATGACACAGCACGGTATTTACCCGTTGAGGAAATGCCAGCCCATATACACGGCATACATTGGCACGCCATGGCTGTAGGTGGTAACCTTCAATCTGCGGCGGGCGATGGATATAATCCAGCAAACGACGTGACAGATAAAACCGGCAGTGACTTGCCGCACAATAACATGCAGCCCTATAAGTCTGTTTATATCTTCCGTAGGCTGAGATAGCCGTTGAGGAATTGCCGCATGTTCAGGGTTCCTGGGATTCGGCAGTTCCAGATAGTTTTAGAGTAGCTGGGTGTGTTTCAGCAAATGGTGGGAAAAGTAGTGGCTCGAATAATGGCATTTATGGCTCGTTCACTATTTCATTCGGCTCAGATATTCCCCACGAAAATAGGATGCCATATTCCGTGGTCTACATCTGGAAGCGTAGGTCTTGACCGTTGAGGAACTAGCAGCGCATTCCCATAATTTTGCCACGGCACCTATAATGTTTGATCGGATAGACACAAGTGATAATAGTTGCATTAATCCAGACACACGAAAGGGCGCCTGCAGAGTTGATACTCGTACGACTACCTCTACAGGAGGAAATGTCCCCCATGAAAATAGAATGCCCTACTTAGCAGTCTACATCTGGAACCGTACCCGATGACCGTTGAGGAATTAGCAAGCCATGCGCACCCATTTTATATAGGTGGATATAGTGGATGGCCGTTAGAAATAACTGTCAATCCACAGAGATACGTTTTTAACTATGATCATTCGTTGAACACTGATGGAACCCCATACACCGGGCGTGTTTGTGAAGATACAGTCTACCCAACAGGAGGCGACCAACCTCATAACAACATGGAACCTTACAAAATCGTTTATATTTTTAGGAGGAACGCTTGAAGATGTATACAACGGTATACGGTTCCATATTGTTGTGCGCCTTACTGCCACCGCACGGCTTGACTGCTTTCACACAGCTGAAGAATGTCCAACTACCACCGCTCGTATGCCCATATATGTGTTCATGTGTATCAGTTGGGTCATCAATTCTTGGCAGTAATCCATAAGATTCGTGTTCGTGCTCTGCCAATTCCTCAACGGATAATTTGTGTTTTTCTTCGCCGCCGGTGTCCCCAGCATTATAGACTGTTCCACTGTCAGCAGTACCGGCGCCGATGAGCACACGCCCTGCCGCTGTCTGTACCCACGTTGTATCACTCATATAAGGCAGGTAAGTGGCAGGGTTATCTGCTTTATCTGAATAGATATAACTTCCCACTGGATACTGGGCATGCATGTTATCCGAAAGCGTTTTCGTGACGCTTGCCACTGCCGCATCAACCGCAGACTTAATGGCACTTGCCGTTTCCTTCGTTATAGCGGTGTGCATGTCGCCAATGGCTTTGTTTCTTTCGCTAACCATAGTGTCTTGGGAGTCGGTATTAACTTTCCACTTACAAGAACCGTCGGTCACAGTCGTGCCGTAGGCAGTCCATTTTGGTTCAGTGGTTCCGCTGGTGCCAGCGGTGGTGCATGTGGCAACGCATCCGGCAGGAAGGCTCGGGCTTCTGATGATGGCGCCGACGGTGTAGGACGTTGACGGCTGCCAAATGCCACTGGCAAGATTCATGACTACATTGTTCTGGTTTTTCATGAAGTCGTACATGTTGGCATAGGTAGTCGGCTTGGACGTATCGTCCCATGTCCCATAGCCGTCCTTCACAAAGTCCTTGCATTTTTCAATGGTCATTCCTTCTCACCATCCTTCTTCTCTTCCTTCTTTTCTGGCAAAGGCTTACTTCTCACGCACTTGGGATTCGTACAGAGGCCTGTCTTTTCGTCCATCTTCCGATGGCACAAGAAACATCTTTCCATGGTTAAATCTCCCCTCTCTTTGTTGTGTACTCAGTTACTAGGGACTCACGCTCTTCTTTAAGCTCGGCAAGGTAATCCGCATCCCCGATGGCATTTGCCTTAGCCATTTCAGTTTCTACGTCGGAAATCTTCTGGCTATATTCAGAATCCAGTGCTGTAAGTTTCTGTTCCCTTAGTTCCTCTTCCGTCGGCGCCGGCCGCTGAACAAGTTGTCCTGCGCTGTAGATAAGATCATTCTGCACGGCGTTATTCCATTCTGCCCCACCCTGCTCAATGGCTATACCATGTGGGTAGTTCTGCTTGGCAAGGGCTTTTAATTCGTCCATGCTGTTTCCGTGAATCCCTACAACGTAAGACGTTTCACGTTCGCCGGTGTCGTTGTTATAGATTGACAGGTAATGAAGGGTGGCATCTGTACTGTCCATTTCTTTAATCTCCTATACTAAAATAGCTCCCAGAAAGGGAGCTGATATTTATGAAAAATCCAAACGGTTATGGGTGTATCAAACATTTAAGCGGGTCAAGGAGGAATCCTTGGGTGTTTGTAGTCACTGAGCATGGAAAGCAGAGGGCAAAAGGCTACTTCCCTACTAAGCTGGAAGCCCTTGCGTTTCAAGTCGATTGGAATAAGGCTCATGACAGGCACCGCCTTTCAAAAATCACTTTCGCTGAGTTGTACTTGAGGTGGAAACCGAAGCATGTGGAATACTTTCGTGTCTCAGAATCCACTGTTAAGGGCTATGAATCAGCATACAAGCACTGTTCATCACTCTACGACATGCCAGTTGAGAGCATAAGATACAAAGATTTACAGACCGTCATTGACGCCATGCAGGGCCTGTCTTATGCATCCAAGAAAAAGGTAAGGAATCTGCTTTCTTTAACTTTCGCCTATGCACGGAAGATGGAATACACTAACCGTGACTTCTCCGGCCTTATCCACATCGGCCGTAACAGACCCGTGAATCCCCATCACGCCATAAGCAGGCGGAAAATCAATCAGTTATGGAAATTGGCTGATACAGCGCCGGACGTTGACTTAGTGCTTATCCTTATCTACACGGGGCTTCGCAACGGTGAACTCCGGGCACTTCTGAAATCAGATATCAACAAGCGCCAAAAGTTTCTGCGTGTCACTAAATCCAAGACTGCCGCCGGTATCCGCATTGTCCCTATCCACCACCTTATATGGCCCTTGGTTGAGAAACGCCTTGCTTCAGAAGGGCCTTATCTTGTGAACGTTGACGGCAAGCCATACGACTATAGCCGTTTCGCAAGGACGTTTAGGAGAATCATGAAGCTCGTCCACGGCGAGAAGCACAAGCCGCACGACACACGCCATACCTGTGCTACCCTATTGGACGGTGCAGAGGTCAATGACAATGCCCGTAAGATGATACTCGGCCATGCAAGGGCCGATGTTACCAACGGCGTGTACACCCATAAGACGCTCCGGCAGCTCAGAAAAGCTATCGAGTCCCTGTGATACTTACCTGTTACTAACTGGCAGAGGACATAGTCTGAGATATGCGGTAAAAGCGGAGAGAGTTGGGATACTGATATGCTACCCAGAAAATTGGAAAAAGTAAGGGCAAATGGCGGATATGGTTTTACCGATATCCGATAAAATCGGGGACGGGGGAGCTTAAGGTAAAGGCATTTTTATACAGGGTGGATATACGTGGGTAGGTTCACGGAGTGATATCACGGTCAAGTATCCTATCTCGTTTTCGAAGGTATTAGGCATTGCTGGGCTTGCAGTGGTAAACGATCAGAATCCGAGCGGCCGTGGGCTCGAACATATTAAGACGTTTGCTGCACAATCTTTCATATATTATTCGGGTTACGATATAGCCGATAAACGGCTAACATGGCTGGCATTTGGCATATAAGCAGCTATCCTCATAGCCCGATAAGCCAACAGTATGTCCCGTCACTGTAACTATTTTGGCGAAAGCGAAAATACGATGATGTGGGCGTTCCTAGTATTTCTCCCCAGTCACTGTCATAATTTCGTGAAGACATCCTTGTTGTGGTGCCCCCAGTAAGGAAGGTTGATATTGATATGGGGTAAGTGAATTTGCCCGATGAACTAAATCCACCCTGTCTAATAGCCTATCGCGATAACTCGTACATTAGACCCAGCTCCAGACGCGCTCCAGCTAGTAGTATTCCCACTGATTGATGGTCCCCAGTCCATCTTACCGCCGCCAGTTCCTGAATAATCGCCTGATATACCCAGCAGAGCATGAGGGAATGCTATTGCCCATGCTCCAGATTTACCAGTTTCATATCCACCCTGTATAATAAGCGGAATGGTTCCACCTAACTTTACCCACCAGCTGTTTGGGTTGGAAACGTTGCCTGCGACTACGCCTGCCTGCGATTTGACGTTGTCGATATAGTTCATGATGTCAGTGCCGTTGACCATGAGCTTGCCGCCTGAACTTGCAAGCCGGAGGGAATAATCGGAAGTATCAGCACTCTTTTCGTGGAAGTTGAGGATGCTGCCTACTTCCGCTACACCATCGGAGCCGATGGCCGGGAAATGTGTACCATCCCATGCGCTTCCATTTACATTTGGCGTGTACGGCAGATGGTCCAACCCTGTGCCGCCGTGGGCCACTGGAAGTATGCCCGTAACACCCGGCGTGACTGACTTGTCCGCTCCATTGATGTTTACCCTTTTAGTGCTTGCAAGGTCTACCTGTACGGTCTGGCCCAGCATGGCCGGTGTGACAATCTTATTGTCTACTTTTCCGGCGGTTACCTCCGCCTGTGATGCAAAGTCTATAGTCCGGGGGAGCATGATATAAGTCACTGTCCCGTCGGAAATGGTGCTTCCTACGTTCCCCCACACCGGCTCTGCGGCACCGGAAGAGCCCGCCGCCGTAACTCTTGCTATTATGTTGGCTGGCATATTAGGCGACAGGACCACTTGCCCCACGATATAGTTCGTGCCGGGCTGCCAGAGTGACATGGCCACGAGGGAGTACATCACGGCGTAGTGGTTTTTCAGGTATTCCTGGAATTGCTGTTCTGTTGTACCCTTGCTGGCATCATTGGGGTCCGGGTAATCAAGCATACCGTCAAGTGTTTGCAATTTTTTAACGTCTATCATTTAACCCTCCAAAAGTTCATTCACAAATCCCTGCCAAGTAATGTCCACGGTTCCAGCCACCTGTCTGCCATTACTGTCAAGCAGGGCGATGACACAGGGCGTCTTGCTGATAACTTTTACGCTCACGGCATCATCATCCTGGATGGCGTCAACGTGGACGGAAGTGGTTTCGTAAAACGGAGTCGTGATAGGCAGCTCGATGCCTTCAGCGGGTACTTCCAGGTCTTCAAAATGTTCCTGCCTATCCGGCACGTCCACGTAGGCATGGAGGCCTTTAATAATTGTTTCCTGATACGAATTATTTTTAGCCTCGATCCTTATCTGGATGTTATCTCCGGCACGAATCTCAACTTTGTCGGACCACTGCTTCCATAGGTCGGCGGTAGTACCCCATACATTGGCGTCCTTCCTGCCGGTGCTCCAGAAGCTGGCGTCTGCCTTAGCAGCCGGCCAGAAGGATGCACTGAGAGCCAGCCTGTAGTAGACTGCCGCAGGCCCTTCGATGTCTGTGGTCAACCAGAACTGGCCACTTGCAGGAGCTTTGAACTGGCAGTTAGCAACGTAGGCCTGGAAGGAGCTGTCCCACATCTTGGCATCTTTCGTGCTCCAGAACTTTCTTCCTGCCTCATGCCACATCTTTTCTGAGTTGACTGCGTGAATGTAGCCATCAGACAGGACAGTACCGTTGTTCTTGACATCGGCAAAGTTAGCCGCTCCAAAGTCCTTATCATAGAGGACGTTTTCCTGCAGGAGGTCTCCCATGTCCAGCAGACAATAGGCAAAGTTTTTGGACTCATTGCCGTTGGTGTCTACCGCTTTAATCATAACCGCATGGGTTCCCTGCCTAATAGTCTGTGTTTCGTATGGTTGTGTGGTTATCAGTCCCTCTTGTACTGGTATCCCAGTTTCCCAGTTGAGCTCCTTACCTTGTGTGTATTTCAGAATGAATCCTGCAATATCATTCGGCTCTGGGTAGGTGTATTTCCACCAATACCGACGAATGGAACTAGACATTTTCTCGACATTCAGCACCTCGACATCAGGCGGCGGGATCTGTACCGATTCTGGCTTGAAAGCATAGGCTTGCACATCTGCCAAGCTCTGCTCCATTCCACCGAATACGTTAAATGCTGTGAGCTTGAAAAACATTGTTTTCCCAACATACCTATTTGCCAACCCAGAACGTAAGCAGGTTTCATCACATCGGATAATCTGGGAACCTCTAGCATGGAAATCTGCTTCGCTTCCAAACTGTCCTCTTACCAACCCAGATAATCGCCATGTACCATCAGAAAGCAATTCTGCATTTGTATAAGACATGGCTTCCCCACCTACATACAATACGGTATTACCATTTTCAGCACTCTGGGTATCTACGGACGTGAAGCTGCCTTGATTCAGCGTCATTTCAAGGACTGTATCTTCAATGTTCAGCGGCTTAGTCAATGTGCCATATCTGGCGCGGTTGTCGATGGTGCCCAGCTTTTTGTAGTATTGATTCGTATCAGACACCCAAACAGAGCAGCCACCCCAGTTCGGGTTCTTGCCCCACGTGCCGATCCATACCTCATTATCCGCATTTGTCATGAGTGCTGGCGGCTGAAATATCATGGGCGGCTCACAGACACCGGGATCCGGGTTGAAATCAATGAGTGGGCGTTCGTTATCATGAACGTTGTACTCCGCCCCACTATAAACTCCCTTTGCTCTCGAAATCGCAGTGAAGGTGATGATTCCGTCCGTGCCTTCCGTCGCACTGTCGATCATAGCCGGTTGGTTCTCTATCCCCATGAGCGGGTCATTCAGCATGACAAGGTCACCGGGCTCTAATCTGCAAAAGGCCCAATCGAGCTTGAAGGTATATTTCACTCGTTCGTATTTGTTTTTACGGCACAATTCCTCCGCCAGCCTGACGGCGCGGGTCTTGGTATACAGGTAATGTGCCTGCGTCGTGGACGCCTGCCGCACCCCAAATTCCTTGATGTCATCATTGTCTTGGTAATTGACGATTTCCTTCTCATAGGAATTCGCGCGGTTCAGAAATTCCACAGATATGCGGTTATAAATCTCCGATGAATCTTTGCGGCTATAGGAAATACACACACCGCCGGTCTGTGGGATGAAATCATCCGGCGTCAGGTTGTACCGAATCGTCTTGTCCGGTTTCCATTTCCCAACGGGGCGGTCAGCGCGCGGTACAATCTTAAGCCGGTTATTTGACCAGAAGATATAAGCATTGGTGATGTTGGCGATGTCATTGATGATCTCTCGGGCTGCCTTCGCGTCCAGTTTATCGGACGGCGTAGAAATCAGCATGTCCGCTTCCTTGCAGTACTGCCTGTAGTTCTCTATCCCGTCGATTTCTATCCCGCCAAGGCCGATTTTGTTCAGCACATAGAGGATATAGTCGGCGGGGTTCACGTCTATTCCGTCCCCCGTTTCCAGCAGCTTGCCTTTCACCTCGAAATTGTAGGACGGCATGGAGCCGTTATCCCCGAGGTCAATAACACCGGCCATGTAAGCCAGCCCGCTATAAGCGAGCGCCTTGTCAGGATGCTTCCCTGCCGTGTACGCCCAGGGCTTCTGATCTTCTTTCCCATCGAAAAGCGTGAGCCCAATGTCTCCGTTGGGATACTGGTATAGGCTCTTGTCCTTCCACATTTTGCCGATGCTGGAAATCTGTCCTTCGCACAATGCGAGGATCACCGCCACGGTATAGGTGTAAGTGATGGTCGTCGTCCTTGACCGACCGCCCTTACCGCTCTTCTGGCTGTTTCTGTGCTCATGCGCGGTGAAGTCATCGTAATAGATGACATTCGGAGAGATGCGCGTCGTACTAAGGATTTCCGGAACGGTTGACCCATATTCGGCCGTGGAGACAGTGAAGCTGGAAATCTTATTTTCCCGTATGGTCGTATTGTGGCCACCAAATAAGCCCATGAATGACTACCTCCTAATAAACCGATACACACCATGCAGCCGCGATTTCCCTTTGGCCGTTAAAAACATAACGTCATTGATGTCTGACAGGATGACGCCACGCTCTACCATGGCATGAATGACACGTCCGTCCCCCACATATACCGCGCCATGCGACACGCAGCGGCCAAACTTGTATAGCAAAAAGTCCCCTGGCTGCATCTCATCCACGGGAACTTCCGCGCAATATCTTTCTACCACTTTGAGGAACCATTCCTCGCCGTGGTGCAGATGCCACTCATTGGAATACGGGGGGATCTTGATGGCCCCACGCTTGATGTATCCCGCTCCTTCGAGGCAGGCGATGAGCAGCATGCCGCAATCAATGCCCTTGCCTTTGACCTTCGCCTGGTTCACGTGCGGCGTCCCAAGCCATGTATAGGCCTCTTTTACGATAGGATTCACAGTAACACCTCTTTCAATGGGACAAACGGCGCAATGACGGACGCAGAATCTTCTTCATTGCTGGATGATACAGTGCCGCCGCTATTGGCATACGTACCTTGCGGGTAGAACCTGCGCCGCGGAAATTCTTGTGACATGCCCTGTACTTTACTCTTTACCGTGAGCTTCATAGCTAGACCGCCGCAGGACTTGACCTCCGTCAGCCCGGAAAATAGTCCCACGACGCCCATCACCTCCCCGTCAAGGTCGAAGAAGCAGCGGCTCATGGCAAGCGTCGCACGGTCGAATGCTCCGTCATGCGCCGCGAGGAAGATTGGTTTATCGCCCAGCTTGTCTTCGACAGTCGCGTATATGGATACCGTCATGGAATCGACAGACACTACATTGTTCAGCTTTGTCTGCTCTCTCTTCAGCATGATCGCATTATGCAGGTACTCATGCCCGCCGTAGGTCACATCATGGTCGGCATCGGTGAAATAATATGCAGTCCCGCTAAAAAGCGTGAGAACATACAAATCACACGATACCATTTCCTTCTGCGTATTGAGATACTTAGCCAGCTCTTCTGTTACGCTTTTCATCGGACCACCTTCAATGCGATAGAGCACTCAAATAAATTCACGAATTTCTGCTTCACCGTGATACTCTTTTTAGCGAATACCACTTTCCACCAATAATCGTAAGTCGCTGTGACAACAGCCCCCGTGTTCGGCGGATGATTGAATACAATCGCCCCGCGATCGATGGTGTATTCCTGCGCCGTACGCTCCGCCCCGTCTACCCATACCGTCAGCTTATCCGCATAATACGTCGGCTCCTGCTGGCCATGCATGTTTGCCGTCAGCTGGTAGGATCCATCGCCGTTCCTTGCTAGCCGCACTTTCTCGCAATGGTAGTTTTCCGCATCCTTGTAGAAGAATGGAATAAGCGTCCCCTTCACACGCGCGCGGAAGGCGAAGAGCGTATCCTTCTCTTCTGCCGTCATGGCAGGGAAATCGATGGTAAACTGCCAGCCCGGCAGCGTCTGCGAAGTGATAGCGCGCCGCTTCCCGCTGGCAGTTGTCTGTTCCGCCACGTCCCAACTATCCTCGACCTGCGAAGACCACTTCACGCGTCGAGTATTCAAAGGGAATAAAAGATTCGACATTTACCACACCCCCGCGTCCGTCGTAAAATCTCGTGTCCCATCGAAAAGCATCTGCTTGATGGAGTCCATGCCGCCGCCTCGAAGGAAATCCATAAAAGACGATGCGTCCATGGCCGATACATTCAGCGTCACGCTGCCACCGCTTCCAGCTACGCCCATGGCCGGTGTTCCCACCTGCCCGCCTTCTGCGTAGTGGGGACTATTGAGGGTATCCAGATAGGCCGTGCCTAAGCGCTGCACCGCAGCTGCGTTGATGACATATTCCCCGTTGGAAAGCATCGCTGGGATAGAATCCGACGTCCCGGTTCCGGGGCCGGTAATCAAGCCGCCGGTCGCCTTCTTCTTCGAAACGCCAAATACTGTTTTATTCGCCGCATCTGCAGGCGTCATCCCACTGGCCCACATAGGAAATGCAGAGTAAATCGCGAATACAGCCAGCCATTCCGTCAGGATAGAGACGGCATTCTGGATGATTCCCCGGACAAAATCGCCCAGCGCCTCTTTCGCTGTCTTCGCGCCCATGATGAAGTCAGCCATGGCAGACCCCATAGATTTTCCTACAGTTTCCGCATAAGACTTCATTTTATTGGACCACTGCTCGCCGATAGAAAGCTGCTGAATTTCGGCTTCAGACGTTTCCGCCAAAGTCTCTTTGTACTGCTCGGCGAAGGCCTGCAGGGTCTCTCCTTTGGCGGCCAATTCTTCCTCCAGGTCTTCGGGAGCCATCTGCAGCAGCTTGTCCATTCCGTTCAGCGCTTCCTCTTCATCCGGATTCGCCATGGCCACGTCTACATCATTCAGGCTTTCGTTCAAAGTCTTTTTGATTTCCTTGATACGCGCTGCCACTTCGTCATCCGTGCCCAGAATGTTATCCAGTAACGTCTTGGTCGCTTCTTTGTTCTGATCGTACATGTACTGGAATTCCTGTGATTTGACCTTGGCCTCATACAGCTTATTCTCTGCATCGATCTGCTCATTGATGGAGCGGATCACCTTGTCACGGATTTCCGCGTCGGCGATCTTTCCCGCAACTTCCAGCTCGTTGTCCCAACCGGTCAAAAGCTTGTCGTGCGCGTCTTTCAGCCCCTGAAGAGAAATCCGATTTTCTTCCGCCTTCTTATTTTCGCCAATAAGCATAGCTGCATTGGCCTTAGCCAATTCGATAGAGGCCTTAGCCAAGGCCTGCTTCTGTTTGTCTGCGTCGGCATACTTCTTAATCAGCGCGTCAATCTGCCGTTCTTCTTCCCTTTCTTCTCGAGAAACGGACGCGCCGCCGCCGGAACGACCTCCACCGCCTCCACCGCCGGAGCGAGCCCCACCCATGCTGCCGCCACCGGATGCACGCTGTGTCGGGCGGAAATTATTCGCCTCCGAACCAGTATCCGGTGCACCGGGAAATTCATTGTGCCAGCCCACATCAATACCAGCAGAAATCTGTTGGCCAAGAGATCCGAGGATCTTAGATAGGATGCTAAAGATTTCCCCCAACGGCTGCAGGATCGGAGATAGTGCATTGGCGATTCTTACCCCAAGGCTTCGAAAGGCCGCATACATCTCATGCGCCATCATGATAACGACCTTGATTACGTTAATAATGATCTGCATGCCGTCGCCGACTAGACTTAATGCATAAGACGCGATGTCCCCGAAGTCAGAAAAAATACTGACACCGTCGCTTCGTATCATATCCAGCAGATCCTGCGTGAATTCAATCAACTTCTGCACGATTTCGGACTGGTCGAATGCATTCAAGATCGACAGCCCGATTTCTTCGCAGCAGGCACTCAGGTTCCCGGTGACGTCTTCCCATGCGTCATCGATGTTCTGCTTCGACGTTTCCATGGAGCCATCGAATTCATGCATGTAATCGGACAGCGCCGCAACAGCATCACTGGCTTCCAGCGTGCCCTCCTCTACGGCCTGCATGGCGTCGTTCCCACTCAGCCCGAGAGAGGAAAACGCCTCGTCCAGATTGATTCCTGCCGTTTTTAAGGCAACGAGCTGGCGGTTCGTCAGTTCGCCGGTTGCCTGAATACGGGAAATGGCATCGACAAGCTGCTGCGCGCCGCTGGCACCCTGCCCTAAACCAGCCGCCGTATCGGCGCACTGACGGATCAGATCTGCAGCGTTCTTTGCCGAATACCCCAAATCAATGAGCTGGACCATCATCTGGTTCAGCACCGCGGGGTCATACGTGAGGTCACGTGTGAGATCATTAAAGATTCTGTAAGAGGTGACGGCGTCATCGACGTTGTACTTCATTGCCGCGAACTGTGCCACAGTAGACTGCGCCGCCGCACCGGCTTCAAAGACGGACGCCACAAAGTCGGCGAGTGCGGTAACGACGTTACCAGCAAGGTCAGCCGCCATCGATACCAGATTAGAAGTCAGCATGCCGATTGCCGTATTCATAACGGACGAAGCATTAACCCCATCGAGCATGCTTCCGGCCAGAGCCTTGAGTGAGGTGCTGGAACCATTCGCCCCTTCCGCCTGTTTCAATGCGCTATTGTAGGCTTCCTTGATCGCCTTCGAATAGCGTTTGTTCGCTTCGGTCTGAATATTGAGCTGCTGCTGCAGGTCTTGCAGTGCAGCCCGCTGTTCTTCGGTAGCTTTCGTGCCATTCTGCGTCTCTCGTTCCAGATTCTTCAGTTCAGCTCTCAGCGTTTTCGCATTCTGTTGGCCGCTGGCGAGCGATGAATTCAGCCGTTTCAGCCCGGCGTCTTCCACCGCTACGGATATATCGACCTTGGCTTCTGCCATGTACTCACCTCCTACAGGTTCACCTTGTCTTTCAAATATTTATCAATTTCGGCCGCGTAGTATTCTTCTATCGCGGTTCGGTTCGATTCAAAATAATTGCCTCTGGCGGGATACGTCGGACCCTTTTGCCCTTTTCGCTTCCCGTAAAGAATGACGCGCCCGAGGGCGCCGGTGTTATACCAGCGCGCAAAGTAGTTGGCGTACACACGGACGCCAATGCCGGACGCCTGCACCTCGAAACGCCCCCGGATAAACATCCCGTCGGTCAGCGCCTTGCCGCCAAATGCCGTTCGGGGATGAGTATGTGCAATGAATAGACGAACCGCCTTCCGGGCCTCATAGGACGCGTTGACGACATCCTGATGGAATCCGCGATCTGTATATTCCTGCACCTCATCTTTCAGTTCATCCAGCGTCATTTCTTATTCCCCTTCCTAGCCCGCAGCCGCTACGAATCCAGTCATCTTCTTCGGTTCGCCGACGCCGGTCGCAGACAGTTTTTTCTTGATCATATCCTTGCCATCAGCGGTGATTTCCCAAGACTTAGGGACAACTACCAGGGACAGATATTCCTTGGTATCCAAGTCGACGACTGCAATATTGAGCGCGCCTTTTTCGGCAGTGATCGCATCGTCAAGCAGGAATTCCTCGATCGCCTGCTGCGCTGCGTTATCACGTTTCATGATGACGTCCGCAGAAAGCTCATAAGACTTATTGGTCACTGTACCGTCGGACCAGTACCCGCTTTCTTTGGTCTGAACTGTGGAAGTATCCGCAGAAATAGAAAGGGTATTGGTTTCAAGTCCCCCGAGGAGTGTCCACACCGGGTTATCTTTCGTCGCGCCTTCGCCGTAGTTGACGTAAAGTACCTGACGCTTGCCGGATACACCGACGCCGCTAGCAAATGACGGATAATTTTCTTTAGCAATAGTAATAGCCATGGTTTACCTCATTTCTCTAACTGGGCAATCTCTAGGACAACGCTCGCCGCGCCGCTCTGCCAGATGCCCTTTTCCGAATACACAGGCAGGTTGATTCGCATGTTATCGACCGTCACGCGCCATAGGTGGAAACCATTGGCATGCAGTATATCCTGCAGGGTATCCCACCCTTCCTGACTGCTCAGGAAATTCAGCAGTGTCTCCAGCCTTTCAGCGATACGCTTCCGCCCCTTATAGTTACTATAGACTTCCATATCCGTAGATACAGCCCACAACACGACATCATCATTGGGGCGGCAATCTGCTTTCGCCGCCCCAATGATTCCGTAGTCGAATTCAGCCTGATGGCGGAAATAATCTTCGATTTCAAAAACAGGAACGGAAGCGTCGAACCATTCCATGTCCTTCTTGCCGGAAAGTGCTTTATATAAAGACAGATTCACCGCATAAAAAGGGGCCTTGTAATTCATAATGCCTCCCCGCTCCCGTTCACGGCCGTCGCCGTCAGCTGTAAATAATATGGACGCGATTCATCAAGCAGTCTGACATCATTGATGATCCAGGTATAACCCCGGTATGTCAGCCGCCACGATACGTCTACGGGGTAGATCCCGCGGATATCTCGCAGCACGAAATACCGGGTATCCGCCGTCACGTAATCGCCAACGAATACCTGCCTGCTCTGATCCTTCTGCTCACACATAGCAAAAAGAGTGGCCACCGCTGCGAAGCTGCCACTCTTTACCCCGCCAAGCTCATCTCGCTCCGGGGCCATAGGCTTCAAGAGCGTGACTTTATGTGTGAACCGGCCCGGATTTCTCTTGAACACTTCAAGCGCCCTGTTTGATGACAGTAAAGGCGGCGGTATAGGTGTTGATGTCGGTGAATCTGCAAATAGCACGGACAAGTACGGAGTTGTTACGGAAGCCTGCAGATTCATCTGCCGCCACTTCCAGTTCCGGGTAAGCGATATGGTACATCGCGCGGAAATCGCCAACCAATACCGTGTTGTCACCCAGTTCGTCATTTTCCACAACGATGACCGGACGACCTTCGAGCTGGCGGATGGTGCTGCCGTTCGCGTCTCTGGTGAGCAGGTAGCGGTCTTCTTTATCAGAGACTACAGCCATAGCAGCGAAGGTCTTCTGATTCATGACGATGGTCGCATTAGCTCCCGCATCCAGCGGCAGGGAAATAACTGCAGCCTTAATCGCATCCAGTCCTTCTTTGGACGCTACCGCGGTAACAGTTTTAGCGGTGGCGTCAACAGCTGCCTTTGCGGCGGAAAGGATTTCTTTATTAACAGCCTTCACATAGACGCGATTAAACAGTTTTCCGATCACCGCCATGACATCGGTCTTTGCGTCCATCAACAGTTCGCGAGACACAGGAATGATAGCGCCCTTAGATGCCAGGTTGAACTTGGTGGAGGTGAATACGGCCTTCGTCTCTGCGATCGCGTTGTTTTCGTCGAAATCGGTCAATGTTACATTCTGAGAATAGTCGATGATCGGAACGGAGCCGGAACGGGTACCCACAGAGATAGCAGTGGTCAGGGAACGAAGGTCGTTATTGATACCGTTATTTTCCTTCAGATCGAGGAGTTCAGACGGGATCAGCACGCCGCCGTCTGCGTCTACGGCCCCGTTCTGACCAGTAGCTGTATTGAAAAATTTCGCGGTATCTTCATTCCTAATACCGAGAAGGTAAGATTTCAGTGCTGCATTAAAAGATTTCTTGTCCATGTTGTTTTCTCCTTTGTTTTTGGAATTCTTCGCGGCCGCTTCTGCTTCGAGCTGCTTTTCATAATCAGACAGTGCGCCCTGCAGCTTATTCTGCATTTCAACCGGCACGGGCTTTTCCTGATCGATCAGTGCCTGGATCTCTTCTCTCAGGGCCTTAATTTCTTTTTTCATTTCAAGACTTTTTAACATTCGATGTTCCTCCATCTAAAATAGCGAGCCAGTACGCCTCGGTCTCTTCATCCAAATGGTCGGGCGGCTTCGCGCGTTGCGTCATATTTCTATGAGCAGTGAGTTGTTTATAGCTCGGTGCCTTATTGCCGTAGGCCGCCCGGTAAGCAGGCAGCGCGCAGTTGATAATAAACAGGTCTTCGAGGTGCTGGTAGCGGCGGATATAGCCATTGATCAGGGCCTCAAGCTCGGCCATGGTATATCCCGCAAACTGCTCCGGCCGCAGGTGAAGCTCCCCAAGCGCGATAGGCTCTAAAGTTTTTAAAAAATCGGTGAATGACGTAAAGGACGGACTTATGTCTTCTTTCTGACTGCCATGATCTTTTTTGGGTCGCCGATAGCTCCCGATTTAGCAATAGCCTTAAACAGTGTCACAGACGCCGACGTGAACTTTCCTTCCGCCATGAGCTGGGTAAAAATATTATCAAGTTCATCGTCGGAAAGCACCGTCCCGCCGCCCGCGATCCCCCATCGAAGCAGGGAGTATACGGTATGCAGCGGGATCGTCACACCGTTCTGAAGCCTGCCTAAGGTGACCAGCAGGCTTTCGCCCAGTTCCTTTTCCAGATTGAAAATACTTTTGACGGTAAATCGTACATTGTACTCTTTCCCACCAATCTTCATTTTTTCATCAGCTTCAAGAATCATTAGTCTTTCCTTCTCCTCCCTCGTTTGTTGCACTGTCCCCGAGAAGCCCAGTCCCGCCGCGCTGGCTCAATTTGTCCGCCGCCGGATCGTCACTTTCAGGATAGCTCAAAGAAATGCGGGCTTCATTTGGTGTCAAGATACCCGCGCCCGTATAAGCGCAGAGAACGCTAGCCTTTGCACCCGCATCTAAAAAATCAAATACGTTATTGCAGATATCGAACCGGAAGCCTTTCTGCCTCTGGCGACGCGTCAGAAGCTTGATAGTCAGCTCCAGCGCATACTGGTTTACGATCGGCGCAATCGTATTATTATAAAAAGACGTCATCTGCGTAGTAGAAAACGTTGCAGTCCCTGCCCCGCCTACCACGTTCAGCATGAAAAGCGGGATGCCAAAGAAACTACTGATTTCTTGCGTGTTGATGGTCTTCAGCGTATCGAAATAATCCTTGATATTATTTGAGATGTTCGAAGCGCTCATTCCGGCGGGCAGAGGCAGGATCGTGCTATCTGTATTCGACAACAGCTCTTTCACCTGTTTCTGCAGTACCTTCTGTTTGGATACGGAAAGATCGGAAGTATATGAGAGCACGATGGTCCCGCTAAATCCATTTTCCACGCTGGTTCGCAGCGCGCTTTCGACTTCGGCATTTCCATCTAGTGTACTGCGGATCACTTCTAGGGCGCTTCGTCCCACAAGGCCGTTAGCCGAGTAGGCTTTCATATGCAGCATCTCTTCGGGCAGAATCGTGTAAGTCCTGCTGGTCACTGGATCCGTGTATTCGTAAACAATGCGCCTTGCTCCATCAAGGATGTTTGCATCATCCCAATACATGCGAACTCGCGCCGCATCCAATGGCACCAGCGCCGTCAGCGCGCCGAGAGCGTCGCAGCAAATATAAGCGAAGGCGTTCCCGCACCCGAGCCGCTGCTTCTCCATGTACTCCCAGAAGGAATAGGCATTGATACCGGGATACGGCTGCAGGTTCAAGACTTCTTCGAATCCCGCCATCAGTCGGGTGATTTCCTGATGGTCTTTACCGTACAATCCCCATCGAGTTTGTGCGATCTGCCGGGCAAGTGTCTCTATGCAGGTCGAATACACGGCATCGCCGTTCGCATCTACTGTTACACGACGACCGCGTCCGATGGGAATCACGCTCGCACTTGGGCCGTCCCGTTTCCTGTTCGCGGCGAAGCCGTTAAAATACGCCTTGATTCGGTCGAACATGATACTACACTCCTTTCGCCTGCTCCATCAACGATTGCAAGTTTTCAGACACGGTATACACGTTCTTGCTCCGCAGGTCTTCTACCTGCTTCCTCAATTCGCGGTTTTCTTGCACAAGGTTCACCAGCGGAGCCTCCGCTGCCATGCCGTCTTTTCTCTTTGTGGGAACCAGAGAGACATGGTCAAAGGTGGCAGCGGCTTCCTCCCCGGTCAGATACACATCCCCTTTTTCGATCGCGTCAAATATATCCCCATTGTCACAATGTTCGTCGATGATATTATGCATCACTTTATCGATAGCCTCCATGACATCCGCATCGCTACGAAGCTGAGTTTTAGATCCGATAGAAATCGTCCAGCAGTTGTGCAGCATGAGCAAGCTGTTCTTGTCAATTTCGACCGCATCACACGCAAGAGCAATGATAGCCGCCGCGGATGCCGCCAGAAATCCGACACGCCCCGTCACCTTACACTTCGCGTTTGCGATGCAGTGCGCTGTTTCCAGTCCCTCGAAAGCATCGCCTCCCGGAGAATCAATATGCAGCACCACGTCCTCTGTGGCGTTTTCAATTCGCTTCCGAAGGGTCGAAAGATGGTCAATTGTACCAGTAATAAATAAGTCCATCATCATTCCTCTTTTCTGTACATTTGAAGCTGCGTCAGCATCGCTCGTGCCGTGTAGTCCATCGTTACCACGCCGGTAAACATACCCTCGCGCCGATCATACGCACTCGGCATCCACTGGGTCAGTACCCACATATCGCATTTATCGGAAAACACGGAATCTTTGGCATAGATTTCATCAAAGTCATCCACCGCATCACGGATATAGGAATAGCCCTGACTAATGGCACTCTCGATATATCCGTCATCTTCTTCGTAAGGGATACGCAGGTAGTTTTTTACCTGGTCTACACTAATCATTCGTACCTCCCACCTCTCTCATCCATTCATCGACCATCTCATCGCCCGTAGGCAGGTCGCTATTGAAATCAATATACGGAGCGATGAATCCTGTGATCGCAGCATCTACGGGGTCGATACGGATATTGCTGTCAGCCCGAAGGCTGACTTTTTCCACGGAATAGAACCCGGATGGGTTCCTAACGAGAAGAGAATTGGTCACCGCTTTCTCGAATATGTCTTCATGCCCGCGATGGTAAGCGAGCACCCCATCTTTCAGATATTGCCCGAAGGCTTCGATATATTGGCTAAGCGCCTTTGGACTTTGATTCTGCAGTATGAAGGTATCACACACAGACTCCAGCCGATCCTGAATCCCCGCCACGTTATACGGATCCGACGCAATGGTCACGAAGTGAAGCCCATTCTTTTCCCGCAGAGTATCCAGCTGCTCGAAGATTTGCGGAGTATCGATATTGTCGCCGCCTGCCCCGTTGCATAAAAAAAGCTCAGTCCCGACATAATCGGTGTAACTGAACTTGTCTTTCTCTATATGCGCCTGCAGTTTATTCTCTGGCATCCACGACATGACATGCATGAATAACCGATGCCGCGCCGCCGGACTGTTTTTCTTCAGCAGCTTGCCCGTCTTGCTTTCGCCAACGAAGCAAAGAAGAACAACGCTGGAGAGGTCAAGCGTCTGAGATAAGTCGACACCCAAGTACCAATCTATATAGCCCTTAGCTATTACATCTTCCATGCCGTAGTCCACGCCGCAATCTTTTAACTGATCATAGGAACACAGGCTCCGGTCCTCGGCAGAGTACCAGGCATTACATTGTTTCGTCACGAAGGACTGGAGGGCGAACCCTTTTTCCGTGCATGCCGCACGCGCCTTTTGCGCATACTTTTCTTTAATATGCTTCTTTACCGTAAACCCGTCTGCCTCAAACAACAATACCGGGTTCGCCTTTCCCCATGTGGTAATCTGCCCGAATTCTTTCGCCTGCAGCTCCTCCTGATTCGGTTCCGCTAGAAATAGAAACACGTTGTCAGGCAGCGCATCCTCGTAGAGCATTTTCCGAAGCGTCAGCCATTTCTTGTGGTTGTCACTTCCCACGGAAAACTGCGCCGTCGACATGGTCACCAGCAGGGAGTCCTTAAAATGTGCCTGCCCATCTTGGATGGTCTTCGGGATAATTTCATCACAAAGCATCTCTTCATCAATGACCGCTACTTTGTTGGTATAGCCGTCGAGGGAATTCTTTGCACCTCCGCCGGTACGGAACATGTCGAGCCGGTTGCCAGTGTTCTTATTTTTCGCCCAGCAGGCCGTCTTATTGACATTGCTGAACGTCTCGGCAAGATACGGGTCGTTTTCAATAAACTTCGTGAACTCATTGAAGCAGATGGTCGCGTTCTGCCCTTTGCACGACGCTAGTACAATCAATTCATTCCGGAATTTACTCATCCCCATCAGGTAATGAAGCACACCGGATAAGAGGAAAGATTTACCATTACGCCGCGCCATGTACAGGTTCGCCGTATTGACCACGTAACCACCATCAGGTGTCCTCAACCCGAATATGCCACACATGATGAATTTTTGCACCGGATATAGCTCTAAATGCCGGGGCTTTCCATCTTCATCAATATAAATCAGCATATGCAAGAACTGGAATAAGCGCCGCATAGCTTTGTCGGCGAACTGATACCTGCTACTGGCGTACATTTCCAAAAAACGGGCGAAGCAACGGAATTCAGATTCGCCCAAGAGGTCTATATCCGCCCTTTTGACTAGAGCCTTATAGTAATCCCCAATAAATTCATTCAGTTCATGGGGGATGTGCAGATGTTTCACTGCGTCTTCTATATTCATGGCCAAACCTTTCTTCGTACACCTCTTTTCCCTTCTGAATACGGACGAGCGCTTCATTGCGGCGCCCGTTGTTATACCAGACATGGATCTCTTCGTGACTGGCATGTCCTACCGGGATCAAATTGTCCTCATCAAAAAATCGATCCGGAGCGGCGTCTCTTTCAGCAATATGATGAACGTATGCCGGATCACACTTCTCCCAGATACCGATACCTAAAAGCCACACGTCATAGCCTGAATATTTCAGTATCACAGCCTTGCGGCACCTCTGCCAAACGCGGGAATGATAGCGTCTTGTACTCTCATTCATACACAGACGCCTCTTCTGGTAAGCCGCAGCCATTTTGACACTGCATACTGGGCATTCTTTCCCAGTGAATAACTGGTGACAGTTACTACACCGCTTAAAAGTCGCCATCTTTCTCCGCCTCATTCAGAATACGGGTATATGGGTTACCATAATCCGCCAGCTCATCCTTGATTTCACTGAACCGCAGTACCTTGTACAGATTCAGCGCAATTTTGTTATATTCCTTGTATAGGATAATTTTATTTTTCAATGCGGTGATTTTGACATCATCCTGCGCAGCTGCTATCTCTTGGCTGATTTCTTCGGACATCACCATAAAACGGCAATATTGAAGGATCAGCTCCCGGTTAATTTGTGTGACAGAATTACATTTATGATTCAACGTCCAAATGTAGTCATTTAGCGCCTTAATCGCCCTATTTCTCTTAATGTTTGCCATTTTACCTTAATTTTATACCAATGATGAGAAAAAAAGAAAACTCCCCGCCGATACGACGCAAGGCAGGCCAAAATTTTCAAACATACCCCCGACTTTCCAATGAAAAAGCCATCCGATTTCTCGGACAGCTTTCTTATTTTTCTAATGCGCGTCGTATCAACGCTTTATATTTTACGGCATCAAGCATAGTCTTGAAGCAATTATGCATTCGGGCATTCTGCTCGTCCATTTTGTTTCCCTGATAAATCGCATGTCTGGCTTCTATCTGCCCCGCATCCCCATTGAGAACTAAGTAGTGATAGAAATCTCCCTTTTGTGGGGTAAATGTGTATTGATTGATTGCGGTATCATCTTCAAGCATCATCCCGATACACATAGGCACAGGCTCGGGGGTTCGAGTATAGAGCTCGCCAGCGCGGACCACATACTCATGTCCGTTCAGCGAGAACCATTCGCCTTCCTTTGCGCCCTTCAGTTTCATCAGCGCCGTCAAGCATTTCTTTTCTGCCCAGCTATTCATAGTTAGCCTCCTATTTCGAAACGGATATCCCACTTCATTATACTACAGGCTACCGTGAAAAAGAGCGCCTCTTATGAGACGCTCTTTTACGGCATACCCTAAATATGAAGGAGGCCAAGCATGGAAACGATAGCACAGATCGACTTGTCGGGAATTTCTCCCCTGTGCGATTTCCCTTTTACTATTATATCATCACTCGATGTAAACTCGTGTAAACAGTCAAGAGGTATTTTGGGAAATCATACGGATAGCGCGGTCTCGCATGCGATTCAGCCACTGCCTTGTGAATCCACGTTTCTCTTCGATCTCTCGCCATGACATGCCAGCCAGATATCTATCATAAAGTATCGTTTTCGCCTTCGTATCACGACACAGTGCAAGCAATTCATACGCTTTCTTTCTCATGCTGGTGAGGATGTCCATGCATTCCAGTAGGCGCTTGTCCAGCTTGTCGCATCGTTCGATGATCCGCTCCAGTATTTGAGACAAGTCAGAGTTCACCGTGACAGTGATTTTCGGTTTATCGTACTGCACCGCCTTTACGGCGGCGATGTCATTTGCCACATGTTCCCTTTCCTGTATCAGATCATAGAGCTCCTGCCGCTGGCTGCGCAGCTTCTCGAAGAAATCACGCACCTCTTCTTCCGTCATATTCCCAGCCTTCATGTTTCCTTCCCTTTCTTCTCACGCCGGTGCGCCTCCTGCCAATACCGCTTCTGACAGCCTATGCTGCAGTACTTCTGCTTTGCGGTGTTCGGCTGAAACAGGTGACCACACACAGCGCAAAGCCTTGGCTTGTATATCTTCCCACAAAGAGACTGCCTTTTCTTCCGTTTTCGCTCGAGCGCGCGTTTCTTCTTCTCTGCCGTGTCGCTTGCCTCGTAGTACTTCAAGAGGATGACCGCTCCCGGATAGCCGTCTGCCTCCCACCCGCGGTCAGAAAGCTGCCGCGCGCGCGTCCAGAAGGCAGCGCTTGCCATCCATTCCAGATCGAAATGCTCCCGCTCGCTGGGCATGATCCCGATATGTCCACGGGCGTCGCTCTCAATCACCATGAAAAGGTAACCATTTGTAAGCATGCCAGGCCTCAGGGTATCCTTCGCCAACAGGAGCTCGGTCACTCTGGCTCCCTTGCGGAAATAGAGGATCATACTTTGGTCGCCTCTTTTCTTCCTGATGTTAGTGAGCCGCCGGGATGCTTAAACCGCACGCCGGCTTCCTCGAATAAGCACTGTCTCAGCTCCGCCGGCGTTACAAACCCTTTCTCTACTGTGTCGTAAAGTTCGAGGCACATCTCTGCAAACCGCTCTTCCCGTCCGTCTTTCTTCATGAGCTCGCCGAAGTGATCATGAATGACCATGACCGGGATCGCGATCAGTTCTTCAAATAGCCTTGATACCGCTTCATTTTTGGCATGTGTCGCTAATTTCGCTGCTTCCTGTTGGACTGCCTGCGCGCACAAGTCTTTTAGATACTCCGGCTTGACCGTAAGCGTAGCGTTTTTATTTTTTTGACGCTCGATTTTCCTGCGCACTTGCCTGCTGAGCAGGGATCCGGTTGTGTCGATCATGCTTAGCCCCTCCTTATCAATAATCTGTTTGCATTATCCATCTGGAAGACGTGCACCTGCAGCCCCGCGGGACGGGTCGTGTCTGCATAAACTTTTTTGCACTGAGTCATAGTTACTTGCTTATCGTCCTCATAGGCGATGCCGTTCAACCCGTCGAGTACGACCTTCAAGATGTTGTCAATGTCCGGCTTTCCCGGCGGAAGTTTCCCCGCCATCGCCTCCGCTTTCTTTGCCCGCGTCCATGACTTCGGGATCGGAAAGACTGCCTCGATCATGACCATCACAGCCCCCTCAAAGCAGGGCCCGTGCTGTGCTGTATAAGCCTCCGCGATCTGCCGTTCATACGACTTTGTTCTGCCCGGCGTGTAGACAGTCCCGCTTTTCGAAGAGAACCGCGGTCTCGCTTTCCCCTGCACCTTACCCGGCACGAAGAAATAGACCATACTCATCGCTTCCTCCTGAGTAACCATTCGAAGGTAAGAAGGATGGCTGCAGTTGCCACCAGCGAGCCCGTAAACACACCAACGAAGAACCACACCGTACTGCTCATGAGATCCTCCCTTCTTTCTTCAGCCTTTTCGCTTCCCGCGCTGCCATAGCATCCACCTCTGTCTTTAAGACCATCAGGTCGTGCACCACTCCCTGCTGGTCATCCTGCAGATCAGCGACGGCCAGCCAAAGGTCCCCGATCTTCCCGAAAAGGAAAGCAATCGTCGCCAGCAGCGCCATCCCGACGATGCAGACGAAGAGCAGGACTTCCCACTCAGTCATGAGCCGCCTCCATGCGATCCTGCTTTGTCATATCCAGTATCTCAACCATGCGGATGAGGTAATGGCGGGATTGGTTCGTGAAAAGCCACCTATCCATATTTCCGTACAGCTTTTCAAGCATCTGCCCCAAGTCTTCCTTTGAATAATCAAATACAGTCAGCTTTACAGCTTTCACTCGATCCGTGCGGGACAAGTCCGCGTAGATATGCAGATGCCCATCCAGATCCTTGTCGATATAGATTTCTTTCGGGTTCGTGATGATAGCCCCGTCTTCCGCCTGAATAATAATCATAATTCCTCCACTGTATAACCGTGAAACTCTATCCAATACTGATTGACTTCTCTCATTTTCATCAAAGCCTCTGCCTCGCTCTTGCACAGGAAGTCTTTATTCGTCCATTTATCATCCTTCTCGGTGTAGCGATGCATCTGCAGCAATACTTTTTTCTTCGGCGTCCGCCCCGTCCGGTCCGTATAGCTCCGGATCGTCAGCTCGATGCGGTCAGCGCCTTTCACAAGATGGCTTCGCATGACTTACCTCCCTCCTAAAATACAGATCTGTATTTTTCTGACTTTTTCTGACTGCTTACAAAATCAGCTGGTTTGCTATCATAAAAAGATATGTCTAAATCCCGAAAACTCTTTTTACGGTGAGTGAAGGGGTGGAAGGGGTGGGTGTGTATGTTAAGGAACACCCACCCTTACACCCCCATTCACCGCGTGAGATTAAACCCTACCATTACATATATTTCTTATATAGAGTTGGTAGGGTTTATGGTAGGGTTTAGGTTCGTTCATCGAGCCTTCGGATTCGTCCGCTTCGTCCGGCCGTTACTTCATATACCTGCACAGGTTCATTCGCCTGCTTCAAGTAACGACGAATTGTTGACGAAGAAATCTGCATCTCATCTGCCAGATTGTTCTGATTCACTACATCCCCGTTCGCTAAATGATGTTCCAGCGTTCGGATGAATTCTTCATAGCGATCATTTTTGTTCTGCGTCTGCGTGATATTCCCCTTGACGCGGTTCCCTTCGATGCTGCCCTCAGTGCGCTTCGGATCGATATCAGGGGCGAGCGTGTGGAGCGGATACTGGAAGAGGATGGCTTTCGGCTTCGGCGTCTTGAATTCGCGAAGGATGCAGGTACAGCAGTAAGCGACATCGCACCCATACTGATCCTTTTCCTCCTCTTTCAGCTCGATCGCCGTCAGGTCGATGATGGCGTCTGCATCGCGGGAGAAGACGCCCGAGCCGCTGCCGCGGTCGGTCGCTCGCTTGGCGCCCTGCGCGCCCTTAGAGTGATGGTGGCAATAGATGACAGAGCATCCCAGCTCGCGGCAGATGTAGTCGAACTGATTGCCAAAGTACGCCATATCGCTGGCGGCATTTTCGTCACCCGTGATGACCTTGTAAATAGGGTCGACGATGATTGCTGCGAGGTGCATGTCCTTGCACCGCCGGACGATGATCTTTGCCAACTTGTCCATCGGGAGCGCCTTGCCCCTGAGATCCCACACGATGAGATTGCTGGAGCTGGGATGCATCGGCATGTCCTTTGCCCGATAGATGTGCTCCAGTCGGTCGATGAAAGACTTCTCGTCGATTTCCAGATTGATATAGAGGACTTTCCCCTGTCGGCATCTCCATCCCAGAAACTCACCGCCGGACGCAATGGCAAGTGCCAGCTGCATCAGCCAGAAAGACTTCCCTGCTTTTGATGGTCCGGTCAGTATAGCCTTGTGCCCCAGACGGAGGATGCCGTCGATCAAGACCGGATTCAGAGGCGGCGGGTCATCGATGACCGTATTGAGCGGCAGGAAAGGCGGCAGATCATCCTGCTGCTCCTCCGTCCATGCGAGCCATGTCAGATAGTCCTTCTGCCCTTGATTGACGCCGATCAGGAACTGCTTCTTGCCGTTCCGCGTGACGCCCGGCATGCGGGACAGACGGGACGGGTTCTTGTTCTGCGTATCGACCTTGAAGCCGTTTTTGTTGCAGATGTCATACATATGGGCGACGCGCTCATAGTATTCCTTCTGTGTCGCGGCATCGACATGGACGATGGCATGCACCGACTTCCCGCCGGAGTATACGATGGCGGCGCATGGCAGCTGCATCTGGCGGATGAGCGCCAGCTGCTGGCCGAGAGGCAGCGTGTCCGACTCCACCAGCGCATAGCGGAAATCTGTCACATTCGCATTCTTAGCCCCTTCTCCGTCCAGCGGATTGATACGGATCCATGCCCCTGCCGCCTCATTCTGCAGGCTGCCGATAGCGCTGGATATCTGCTGAGAATGCTGCAGCGCCTCGATGATCTCTCCGCACGTCCGCTTACACTGGCCATTATCGACAGGCTTCCATTTCCCGTCCTTAGCCAGGAAGGAATTCACCGCCAGCCCGACATACTCATCCGGCTTGAAGAGCGCCTGCAGATAGGAGAGGAGGTCCCCTTTCGGATCCCATTCCTCATCGCTTGGCTCATGGAAATCTTCCGGCTCGACCGTCGATGGGTCGATCAGGAAATCGGAATCCGTGAAGGTGAACCCCGTCACGGTGCGAACCGGCCCTTCATGACGTCCGGATGGCTTCCACCCGCCCTCCTTCGCCCACTGTGTGATGACGGCACCGGTGACTGGCTGCTCGCGGTCTTCATGGAAAGACTGCCACTTCTTGACGCATTCCCCTTCATGGAACTTCCCGCCCCTGCGGCTCCACGTTTCCCAGACAGACAGGGGATAGCCCTCCTTCTGGAGAGCCATGCCCACTTGGATCCATCGTTCATAGCTGTAGTCTGGGTCGATGAAGGCCAAGAGCGGCGCTAGATCGATTTTGCTCATAGCCGTTTACCGTTCGGGCTTGTAGTACTTCTTGATGACATTGCGCGTGGTCTGCTTGCCATTCCACTCAGACGTTTTATGATCGACCTCGAAGTCCCCTTCCTGCCCTACGGCGGTCGTCCAGAGCGGGTCATCTGCTCCGCCGATGCCGTTCTCCTTGAGTGCATCACCAAGACCGAGGGCATCGAAGAAGCAGGCAAATTTCCACTTCTGATTGCTCTTGTAGACCAAGTAATCTGTAAGGCGCGTCTTTGTTCCGTCTTCGTGATGGATGTCCATCAGGATGGTTTTCATCAGTGTGTTATCATTCCTCGTGAAGCCGGTCTGGCAGTCATAGACCACGAAGTGGTAACGGCCTTTCGGGATAAGATCGAAGAGACCTCCCTTATCCTTGAAATCATCGTCCGAGAAGGTAAACCCGGTAACCACTGTTGCCTTTCCCTCCTCGGTATCCGGCGTAGCATTTCCAAACTGTCCAAAATTCGGCATAGTATTTTCCTCCTAAAATGTAAAATTCGTAACTTAATGTGTGGAAATTGAGAAAAAGTCTCTCAAAATAATGATTACAAACAGAAATCGTGGTTATAGACTAAAACGGAGTGCGGATGTTGTTCAGTACATAGTATTTAAAGCTTACCCACATAGAATCCGTGTGATCGGCGTCCTTGACGAGTGCAGATACAAAATCCGCTGGGATTTTGTACATATTTTCCGCTCTTGCCTGCGGGGTATCAGGGTAGCCTTCGCGGATGGCTCTCAGCAGCTCCCCTTCCGTGATCGGCGAAGGGTCTGCCTCCGATACCCCGAGCGCCATCAGACGCGCGAGCTCGTCATACACATTCGTGGGTGGGGCTGGCTTCGTTTCTGCGGGCTCCGCGGCCGTTTTAGGGGTGATTCCCTTCTGCACCTTCTTCTTCGCCTGATACGCCTTTTCCATGGTGGTTTTCGGCGGCGTGACAGGACGGGCGGGGATGATAGACTGGATTTCCTTGAAGTCGAAGTCCAGAATATCCGCAAGGCCGAAGCGGTTTTTCGCGTCCGCGAACGGTGTGTGCGTCGCGCGCATTCTCCGCTGGCCGCCTGCCGCCTTCCCTTTGCCGTCTGCTCCCTGCCGGATGATGACTTTGTAGTCCGCGAAGAGCAAGAGATCCGCCCACTCTTTGAGAAGAGCCCCCAGCGAATTGTTCTTGCTCCCGGGGAGCTTCATCTCCCAGTGGTCATAGCTCCCGGTATCATCCGGGCGGGTGACCGTCCGCTGCATCGCGTGTGCCAGGAATACGACATTGAAGCCCATATTCACCAGCACCTCCGCATTGACCAAGAGCTTTGAGAATTCTTCAGCGAGGATCACATAGCCCTTGCCATAGCCGAATTCTTCGATGCTCTTCTTGCTGCCGTTTGCCTTGCAGATGTAGGCACTCGCCAGTTTTGCCGCCATATCCGCCGTATCGATGACGATCGTCGAGTAGGGAAGCGACGGGTCGCGCTGGATCTGGTCCAGCGTACCCATGAGAGCGGGCCAGTCCTGGATGGAATCGATGCGATCGACATCCATCCGGCGGCTGCCTCGGTCCAGGTCGAGGAAAAGCGGTGCGGGAAAATGACTGGCGAAAGTCGTCTTCCCGATGCCTTCCACGCCGTATACCACGACCTTGACGGCACTCTGCTGGATACCCTTGTTGATTGTAAGCATATATACCTCCTATGATGTATTTCTAAAAGTGAATCGCCGGAGGGCTATCACTTAATAGACAGATTCTGTTTTTCTTCCAAAGAAGCGCCGGGGACGGCCTTCCCTGCTTTCAAAAGCTCTTTGATAGCCAGCTTGTCCGGCTTGGTCGTGATGACCTGCTTCATGAAGCACATGGGGATCATATTCTCATCCGGGATGGATACCGTCACGGACTTTCTCCAGCGGATCTGGGCACTAGGCACATCCGCCTTCTTGCCCGCTTCCAGATGCATGGCCAGATAGGCTTTAAGGCTCTCCAGCTTCTTCTGTGCTGACACGGCTCTCGCCGTCAGCTTGTCTACTTCTTCTTTGTACTGCTCGATATCCGACTGGAGATTCTTGATATACCGGCAGATGTTATCCACCTTGGACCATTTCTCCATCTCGAGATCATCCAGTGCTTTTGTATCCAGTACTTCCCCGGTGCTGCCGTCTACGGCAGTGCCATCGGGAGTGACGAAGATATTTGCCAGCCTTTCGTCGATTTCATACAACGTCGCCATTTCTCCTCCTATTTTTACGATATGAATCCACCACATTGATAACTTCCCAATAAACATCACTCGGCATTTTGGTGGGTGGCATCTGTGCCGGAAGATCCAGCAGATCCTCCGCCACATCCACCAGCTCTGCGAGCGTATCCAGCTCTTCCTCTGAGCAGCCCTCAATGAACGGCCAATCTCTCTCGCAGAGACCGATCATCATGTCCCATTCGAAAGAAGACATCATGTCGATCATCTGCTGCTTGTCACCCATCTGTTGCTCGATGGTGCTAAACATCATCTGCAGATGCTTCACCAGCGCCGCTGCGTCTCTCAGAGGGTACCGCTTCAGCCTGCGGCTGATGTTTTCTTGGATCATTCTGCATCGCTTACAGCAGGTGCCCTGACTCTTGCTATTGTGAGAGTTGTAGTAAGTCTTACCGCAGATCCGGCACTGATGCGGATACATCCGCCTCGGTTTCGTTTTCAATCGGCTCGCCTCCCAACCAGTCATCCCATGCGTCATCCGCGTGCTCCATCTCGTATTCTTCCCGTTCAAGGCGGCGGCGGGCGGCTTCTTCATCGAAGTACCCAATACCAAGCACCATGTGATTTTCAAGCTCTGCCATGATTCCTCCATTTCTGCTATAATAGAGGCAGGAATGTCGTTCAACCTTTCCTGCCCGAGCCTTAGCAGTAGCCGCTGCCAAGGCTCTTTTTCTTTACTCCTTCACCTGCAGCTCGATGACCTGCATCTCGCCATTGCCATCTTTCAGATCCTCGGTGTTCGCGAAGATCCCGGTGACGACCAGAGGCGGGACGGGTTCTTCTTCGTTGATAGCGCTCTTGTACCCGAAGAAATAATCATCCCCATCCTCATTGAACACGTGGACAGGCTGATCCTCCATGAGGAGCTCGAGCGCCTGCTCCAGTGTGACTTCTGCTTTCATTTAGTTGATCCCTCCATCCACGAACGGTCGGTACTTCGACCGTCCTTGTCACAATAGGTCCCTCTTTTCTCTTCGGATGAGGCTCCCTAAGCTCATGCCGCCGGACATGCCGATTTCGCCTTTTCTATGCTTGTTACTCTTTGAGGTGTTGTGCTTCCAGTATTTCTTCTCGCAGAGGCTGCAGCAGAAGACGGTCCTCTTGTCTGTTCTTTCCCAGACAAGGACTTCATGCCCACACTCTTTACAGGGAAAGGCGCGAATAATCGCCATGCCTTTTGGCGGATCAGGATGCTTATTTTCTTCCGCTTTCCTGTTGTGCTTTTTGCAGCACCTGTATGAGCAATACTTCTGGCTTGTACTGCCGACAAATGATTTCCCGCACTCGGGACAGATCTTACTCATTTTTCCCCCTCTTCTTTCAGATTTTCTTTCTTCGCTGAGCTCCAGATTCCCTTTGAATCCTTCATAGTATTCGTTCCCCTCTGTATCGAAGACGTAGATCCACTGGTCTTCCATGGGAATGAGTACCAAGATATCGTTCAGCGTTGTCACTGCGCCACCGCCATTAGCAGGGTGTATACCGCGGCGCACACCAGCGTCAGCGGATAGATCGCCACTTCCTTCCAAAACCTATTGCGTGCGGCGCTAGGATCGTATTTCTTTGTGGCTACTTGAGAAGCGAGAGCCGCGGTTCTCGCTTCTTCTTGCTCGCGGGCCTCCATCATCTGATGGACGACCTCTACTGCTTCTGCACTACTCATATTTATTCGCCTCCCTGACTCCTGTGACCACTCTGGATGCCGCCATGTATCCGGCGGCTGCCCCCTCACGGAGCCGTGCCATCGTGTCCTTCGAACACAAACGGGCGCTTTCCGCCATATTCATATTGCGGGTTTCCTCGTGGCGCAAGAAATGTGACATACTTTCGATCAGTGCCTTCGACTCCACCATCTGCATGGCAACGGCGAGGGCGTCAGCCTTCCCCGTCAGGTAGTCGCTGACGCAGGTGTCTTTGCAGGCGACCAGCTCGACGCCTGCATCAGCGCGAAGCGCGCCCAATTGTGCGAGGATCACTTCTCTCATTGCTTTTTCTCTCATTTCGTTCCTCCTTTAGGTCGTCTCCATGGCCTTCTCCTCATTCTGTCTGGCTCGCCAGACAGAAATCCTTGTCCCTTCCTTCGCCTTTTTCACGGCTTCTAGGAAGGTCCCAGGTCTATCTTTCAGCCCCTCGCGTGCCTTCCACTCAAGGAAGGCATCCATGTCTGTGGGGTTGAACATGAACCGCTGGCCAATCCTAAGACAGGGGATTTCTCCTGCCCTGCAGTACCTGCGAATGGTACTGACTGGGAGACCGTGGGTCTCGGCGTATTCTTTCGCGGTCATCCACTTTTTTTCTTTTCCCATGATGTGTTCCTCCTAATGGTTACCTAAGCTCTGGGATCTGTCGCAGGATGTCCCAAAGTGCCGTCTGCGGGGCGTCCATGCTGATGTCCGCATAGCGAACTGCCCAATGGCGAGCTCCATATTTAAACATTGCCTAGACCGTGCAGTCGCTGCCGTCTTCAATGATTTCCAGCGAAAGGAGCGGCACACCCGCCGCCTGCAGCGCCCGGCAAAGAAGGGCGACCGCATCTGCGCGGGCTTTCTTCTCTTTGGCGATTCTCTCGCTCCATTCTTCGTCTGTCATGGTTGATCCTCCTTTTAATGTTTGTCACATTTCGTGACTATCTTGCTTAAAAAAAATCGTTTCTACTGCTTTTCCATAAAATCTCGCGAGCTTCACCTTGATTTCATCCCTTGGCACACGTTGCCCAGTTTCATACATCGTCAGTGCGGAAACACTGATTCCACAGGCACTCGCTACTGTAAGGCGGGGAAGATTACCGCGTAATTCTCGCAGAGTAGACCCAATCGCTGCTGCATCTGGCATTCTATCACCTCCATTCATTTGTCACGTATCGTGACTACATGAATACTATACCACTCGTCACGATATGTGTCAACACGTTCCGTGATTTTTTTCTAGACGCTTATCACGTTTCGTGATATATTATTGGCAGATGCTGTGTTTTGATAAGGAGGTTTATCATGAATTTTCACGAACGGTTAAAATCTCTCCGCCAGTCAAAGAAAGTAACTCAAGATGAATTTGCTAAATTAGTTGGTATAAGTCGAAGTGCTATTGGTATGTATGAATCAGGGAAACGGCGTCCTGATTACGAGACACTAGAAAAGTTAGCTGATTTCTTTAATGTTGATATGGATTACTTATTAGGCAAGAGCGATACCAATACAGATATTTTCAAACTCAAAAACATTGTCCCCATTGAAAGACGCATGGTCCCCATTATCGGGCAGATCGCCGCCGGAAAGCCAATACTCGCTGATGAGCATATAGAAGCCTTTCTGCCCTGCGATACTGGCGTACACGCAGACTTCGGGCTTGTGGTAAGCGGGGACAGTATGATAGGTGCCGACATCCATGATGGTGACGTGGTATTCATCCGCAGCCAGCCCATCGTGGATGACGGACAGATCGCCGCCGTCCGTATCGACGACGACGCCACCCTGAAGCGCTTCTACAAAAATCCAGACGGCTGCACCCTCGTGTCCATGAATCCGCAATATCCGCCGATGATCTTTAACTCTGACAACTGCGATTCGATCCAGATCATCGGACTGGCAGTGGCGAAGTATTCAGTGATCAAGCAATAAAAAGACCATTTTCGCGGGGTAACGAAAATGGTCGAGTATGGTGTAGATTGAGATAAGGAGGGTTCCACCAATGGCACGTAAGCCTAAATTAAGTTATCCCGAACAGGTGCAGCACCTAGAACAGAAGGGCGTTTCTTTTGCGTTGATGAGCAAGCGGCAAGCCCTGATTTATTTACGGGATAATAATAATTTCTTCAAATTAAGCTCATATCGAAAGAATTTCAACAAGGATGCTAATAATCGAGAATATGTCCATTTAGACTTCGCTTATTTGGTTGACTTAGCCATTATTGATATGTATTTGCGAGCTCTTATGCTGAAAATGTCTCTTAACATAGAACATTTTGCTAAAGTTAAGCTCATGCGGCGAATCACAAATGATGCGGACGAGGACGGATATTCGATCGTTCAAGACTACCTGCAGTCTCTTCCTGTATCAGGGAAAAAGCGTATTTTGGGCGAACTCGGCAGAAATACAGGGAGCCCCTATTGTCACGATGCATATCAAAAATACAATGGCGAATTTCCTGTTTGGGTATTTATTGAGATGATCCCATTTGGTGCATTTCTTCCATTCTATAGATTTTGTGCCAACCGTTTTATCTGCCATTCGGAGGAAAATAACGATTACCCGCAATACAGAATAGATAAAGCAATGGTCGATGACTTCTTCTTGATGAAATCGACTAAAAAGCTTCGAAATGCAGCTGCTCATAATAATTGTGTGATTAACGACTTAAAAACAAAAACTGTAGAAAAGCAAGCAAATTACGAATTAACTAGAGCTTTGCGAGCTGATTTAGAGTTTGGACGTGGCTCGATTCAAAAGAAGATCTCAAACGAACGCGTTTTGCAGATTCTCACCTGTCTGTACACACACAAGAGATTGGTCTCAAGTCCTGGCATTCAAGCCCACGTAGCAAAAGATTTGCATGAATTTGCTGTTCGATTGTTTTCAAAGTATTCGTACAACAACAATTCACTTATCCAATCGACCGTAAAATCTCATAGTGACTGCAAGTCTAACTAGACCTTGCATTAAATCGAAGAA
>OGPM01000562.1_pt1 | contig 36895 bp, 28 predicted proteins | sample 1552961 | NCBI WGS metagenome assembly OGPM01 (sample SAMEA2580304, study PRJEB22360) | human gut metagenome | biome: human gut; feature: human-associated habitat; material: faeces | place: Denmark | collected 2008/2010
GGAAGAATTTTATATTCAACTATCAAAACTTATAATGAAATATTAAATAGGGCATTTCCATTTCCGTTGATATACTTAGTTTTACCACTTGTACTGCACAAACAAACGCGCATTAACATTAGTAGTCGTACGCAGTTATTAGTCTGGGTTCAAAAATATTCTCAACTGTTAATTGATTTTCCTCGAAGAACAAGAGAATTGGTTCCCATTTCAAACGAAGCAATCGAGTTTCTTCTTCAGACTGGTAAAATTGTATTAACACCGAACGGAGAACTAGAAATTGTTCCCACTTCTCGCACTCTGAGCAAAACAAAGTATGCAGATTCCGAAGTAAAAGAATGCCTAACAAAAGCTGAGCACGTAGCTAAATGGTTTGCTTCAGCCGGGAAAACAGAAACAATATATATTGTGTTGGGGGTGAGGCCATAATGCAGATACTTGAATTAGTGCTTTACGGATACAATCAGAAAGTTCGACACTTGCCTTTCAAATTGGGACAAGTAAATATTATTACGGGAAGATCAAAATCCGGTAAATCTGCGGTTGGAGATATTATTGATTATTGCCTAGGCGGTAATTCTTGCAATATCGCTGACGGTGTAGTTCGCGAAAATGTGGCGTGGTATGGCCTTCTCCTGCAGTTTGAAAAAGAACGAGTGTTTGTTGCCCGAAAAAATCCTGACAAGGGCCAACAGACAACTACAACGTGCTATATTGAAGTAGGTGCTAGTTTAGAGGTTCCGGAACAGTGTAATTTCTCGCCAAACACCAATGTTTCTGGAATTGAAGAAGCATTAACTCGAAGAATTGGTATATCAGAAAATCTTAATACACCGCCTGAAGGACAGAGCAGACTGCCCTTAGCCGCCAATATCCGGCATTCATTGTACTATTGTTTTCAGGGACAGGATGAAATTGCAGCAAAAAACTTTTTGTTTCACCACCAATCTGAAGATTTTATTACCCAAGCAATCAAAGACACGATTCCTTATTTTTTAGGTGCAGTTAGCGAAGAAGCTCTTGCGTTAGAAAACGAAAGAAACATTCTTAAACGGAAATTGAAGATCGAAAAGCGAAAGCTCGAAGAAAATCGTTATTTAATGGGAGGAGGCTCAGAGAGGGCAATCGCGCTTATAGGCGAAGCTCGCAGAGTTGGACTTATAGATCCAGCAATGCAGATAGATTATCAAGATTATCAGGAAATGTACCTAACCCTGCAAAAAGCAATGAATTGGGTTCCAAATCAAGTACAACCTAGTAATGGCATGGACCGCTTGACTTTTTTGCAGAGCAAATTTCAAGAGTGTCAAAGTGACTACGATGAAATTGGAATTACTATCGACAATGCGAAAAGATTTATCGGAGAAAGCACAGGATATTCAAGTGAAGCAGAACATCAAAAAGTGCGTCTTGAGTCTATAGGGCTTTTTGAGCAACTGGACTTTAATCCCGGAAAGTGTCCATTATGCTCAGGGACATTAGAACATCCACTCCCTAGTGTTGAAATGATAAAAGCCTCTATTGCCAATCTGGATAAATCAATATCAAATGTAACACGTGAACAACCAAAGCTCCGCTCTTTTATTTCTGGATTAGAGCAGGAACGAGAAAAAAAACTAGAAGAAATCAAAGGGTTACAATCTGAAATTGATGGAATATACCAGCAAGAAGACGAACGTACACACCTAAGAGACATAAACGCTCGACGAGGCAAAGTAATTGGAAGAATCAGCTTGTGGATTGAAAGTGTAGAAAATGATACAGAGTCTGATAAACAAGAGCAAATTATTAAAAGCATTGAAGATAGAATCCAAGAAATTGACGAAATTCTTGATGCAGATTCCGTAGAGGATCGCAAGCAATCTGCGCTTTCTCGTATACAAGAAAATATGACTAAATGGGCCAAAGAACTGGAGCTTGAACACTGTGATAGTCCATACCGGCTTGACCTCAATAAGGTAACTGTCGTAGTAGACAAGCCGGACAGACCTGTACCACTTAAGCAATTAGGCAGTGGTTCGAACTGGGTTGGCGTTCATCTAATTGCTTATTTTGCTTTGCAGTATTACTTCATAGGTACAAATCGCCCGGTTCCAAGCTTTCTGTTTTTTGATCAACCCTCGCAGGTTTATTTTCCATCCGAGCTTGATGAAAAAAATATAGATTGGAACGAAGTCAATAAAATGTATCGGTTTATAGTTGATCGAACCAGTGAACTTGAGGGGAAATTACAAGTTATTATCGTCGATCACGCTGACCTCAACAACGCTTCTTTCCGAGAATATATTTGCGAAAATTGGTGGCCGATTGACAAAAATCTTGTACCAAACGATTGGTACGAAAAAGATTAAAAACAGAAATCCCAATTCATCAAAGATTACTTGATGAATTGGGATTTCTGCTTTTCAAAGATTATATTTTTTGTCGTGTGCTTGACATACGGGTGTCGCAAATCATGAATCCTAATTCTTTTTACACCGCTCTCTTTACAACCTCTATCCATTTCATGATGTAAGTAACTTTTGGTAACATTAAAGATCCTCATATTGGGTGTTATCCCATAAAGAGAAGCTATAAAATCTTGTATTTCTTCGCACAAAAAATCCGGCAATGAAATAGTCCGATTGCTCTGCTCCGTTTTAGGATCAGTAATCATATCTTTCTGTCCAATACGTTGATAGCTTTTATTGATAATTAACTGCTTCGTAACAAAATTAAAATCGCTTGGTGTCAATGCCAGAAGCTCTCCCTCTCTAATTCCAGTCCAATACAATATCTCAAATGCGTAATATGACACAGGTTTGACCTTCATATACTCGATAAATTGCAAAAACTCGTCTTGCGTCCAGAAATGCATTTCTTTAGCATTTTGTCGCCCCATTTTTCCTGCTTGTGCAGATGGATTGACCGGTAACGAATAAAATCTTCTGGCATGGTTAAAAATTGCACTTAATTGATTTTGGATAGTACGCAGATATGTCGGTGAGTATGCATTTCCATCTTCATCTCTGGCGTTCAGTAACTCATTCTGCCATTGGATAATATCCGATGCTTTTATAGATGCTAATGAGCGTGAGCCAAAGTAAGGAATAAGTTTATTATCAATGATATAACGCTTATTCTCCATTGTGCTTTCCCTAATGCGTGGCTTCATATCATTCATATAAATCTCTGCAAATGCCTTAAAACTCATATTCATATCCTTAGACTGCGACTGTAGAAATTCCCTCTCCCATGCCAAAGCCTCTTTCTTTGTCTGAAATCCACGTTTAGTTTTAATCTGCTTGTTCCCCATCCAATCTATGTATCGAATATAGACCTTCCAAGTTCCTCTTTTTGTATCCTTGCTTGCACTCAAAGTTAATCCTCCTAATACCTAATCGTCCAAGTATATATGGCATACATATATATGCGTCTATTTTTTAGACTTGAACTGTCGTCTATTTTTTAGATGAGTACAGGGTCTATTTTTTAGACGACAACGTTTTTCACTGTTTTCTTGTCGTCTGATTTTTAGATGCCACTCTCGTCTAATTTTTAGACTCGTAAAATTCTTTTATTTGTTTTCCGTTATTTTCTTTGTGGTTGCTTTCTTTTGCTCTTAGCATTTTTACCGATACGTTCATCTGTAAACCAATCTCTCCTTTTGCTATGGTAATTCTTCCATTCCGCACTAAATTCAAACTTCGACGGAGAATATGCATTTGATGCCAATTGTTTTATTAAACCATTATCTATCAATTCTTTTTTCACTTTCAAAAATGTTTGGCGGCTTATAGATGCATCTTTTATTGCATTCTCATACGTGTAAGTGAATACTTTGTTTCCTTTCGCTCTGAACTTCATGTACGTAAATACCCTATAACTATTTGCAGATAAATCCATCACAGCATCCGAATGAAATTGAGTATTAGCAAGTCTGACATAACCGCTTTCTATACCGTTATCCGTTATTGTTTCATAAAACTCAAACTTCCTTATCGTACTCTTTCTAGATTTTCCCATGACCACGTTTCTCCTTGATTATCATATAAAAACGCGGTACAATTTATTAAACGAAATAAATATCCGCACTTTCTAACAGCTCTTCCTTTGCAGAGGGAGGGCTGTTTTATTCTTTAGTCATGCCGTAAATCTTTTTTTCATAATAAGCCTTTGGAATACGTCCGCAAATAGTTGTATAACCTTGCTCTTTCAGTTCTTCATTCCAACCTGCAATCATGCGATACGCAAAAGGTCTGGAAATCTGTAAATCATGCATCACCGTTTCTACTCTCACAAAAAGCTGTTCACTTTTTAATTTTTTTGATGTACTCATTATTCATAACCTCCATTTTGTTCTCTTTTTTGTTATTTGGTGACCATTTTGTTCTCCTTGTATTCATATTATCTCATGTAACACTTTTTGTCAATCTTTATTGTGCTTAGGTTCTCATTTTGTTCTTGACAATGTATGTACAATGTATTAGAATAAAAGAAATATGATTGGAGATATTATTATGAATGTCAGCGAAAAAATCAGATATTATAGAGAACTCCGTGGGTTGACTCAACAACAGCTTGCGGATTTTTCTGGTATTCCTCTGGGTACACTAAAAAAATACGAAACAGGAAATAGAAATCCCAAACAAGAACCTTTACAACGTATTGCTGATGCTTTGCATATTAGTATCACCTCTTTTCAAGACATTCATTTAGAAACCATTGGAGAAGTTGCACCTTATCTATTTGCTATCTCCAAAGTTGGCAAAGTTCAGTTTCATGGTAACAAAGATGCTGATGGAAAATTTGACCTAAATACTCTGACCATATCTTTTGATTCTCCTGTATTAAAGCATTTTCTAAAGGAATGGGCAGACAGTAAAGTTATCATCGACCATTTAAGAGATGAAGCTCAATTTTCTCCAGATGAAACAACAAAAGCATTTTTACTTAACCGTGCTGATGAAATTGAGCAAGAATTGGAACTCCGAATGGTTGATTCTCAAATGCTCATACAAAGTGCAAAAAAATAAGGAGCCTTATCGGCTCCTCGCTTGTTTATTCGTTGCATTTTCCTCAAACTGCAAGCATTTTGCAAGCACAAAGCCCAGAAACCTTTGATTTATAAGGCTTCTGGGCTTTATTATACTATTCAAACTCCAGACAGACAGTGAAGCGGATTGGCAAAAATCGTTGATTTTAAGGCATTTTCAATCAATATAGACTACTAAAAAACAATATTAGAAAATAAAAAAATGCAATTTTAATGCAATGAGGTACACTTAATTTTGTTTATTTCAGTACCTAAAATTCAAAACCTCAATATCTAATTTTTAGATGGACGTTCAGAAATGAGCGTCTATTTTTTTACCCAAATGAAAGGAGAATCAAGAAATATGAATAAGATATTGAAACGATTGCTTACAGGTGTTCTCACTCTGGCAACCGTCTTTACTGCTCTACCCACAACTGCTGTCCATGCTGCGGAAACGCAATACTGGACGGAAACAGAGGAACGTGTCGGAATCGTTGAGAAAGTAATGAATGACGGTTCTATCGGTTCTACATTCAACGAGGGGCATATGACCGTTGATGGTGAGGACGCTTACTGTATCGACATCAACACAGGCTTTAAGAATGGATATAAGACCAGAAGTGACGCAAGCACACGCATGACTGCCGACCAGATAGCTGACGTTGCCTTATCCATTGAGTATGTCAAACAGTATACGAAAAGCCATACAGGATTGAGCAGCCAGCACGCCTATCTTTTAAGACAGTTAGTAGTCTGGCAGAGATTGAGTGTCCATCTTGGGTGGAGCTGTGACAATGTACGAGCTGCCTATGATGAAATCTCAAAGTCCGTACAAGATGAAGTGTTCGCCGGAGCGAAAGCCTTTGTAAAAGAAAATAAAGGACGCTATGACTGTTACGGATATATCTACACTGGTGAGGGGCAGGATTTAGGACAGTTCTTCGCAGAGCTGGCTGTCGGCAATGGCAAGATTCAGAAATCTTCCAGTAATACCACAGTCACAAACGGGAATGACTGCTATTCTCTCTCTGGTACGACTTATGGTGTCTATTCTGATAAAGGCTGCACGAAATCTGTTGCCACACTTACGACAAATGCCAATGGCAATACTGACACTGTGGAATTAAGAGCCTCAACATACTATGTGAAAGAAACGAAAGCTCCAAAGGGATTCCAGTTAGATAAGAACGTCTATACTATGACGGTCAAGGTTAATGAAACTACGACTTTAAAAGTCAGCGATATACCAAAAGTCACAGACACTTTGGTTGAGCTTTTCAAGATTGATATGGAAACTTCCAAAGCTACGCCACAGGGTAACGCTTCTTTAGAGGGTGCGGAGTTCGTCTGGAAGTATTATGACGGTTACCATACCAAAGACAATCTTCCATCAGAGCCGACACGCACATGGACGACAAAGACAATCGCTGAAAAAGACAGCAAGAATGAAGTCCATTACATCACAAGATTAGCGGATTCCTACAAGGTATCGGGTGACAGCTTCTATACACAAAACGGTACTATCTGCTTGCCGCTTGGTACTATCACTGTGGAAGAAAAGGCAGCTCCAAACGGTTACTTATTGGAGGGTGCTTATATGCAGGCTGCCGGAAGTTCGGAACAGATAAAAGGTGTCTATGTGGCACAGATTACAGAAGATGGTGAGCTTGCAGCGTTAAACGTCAGCAACCAATATTCTGTATCAGACAAGGTTATCCGTGGCGGTGTGAAAATCCAGAAACGTGACCTTGAAACAAAAGATACGAAAGCACAAGGCGGTGCGACTTTGAAAGATACTGCCTTTGAAATCATTTCCTTAAATGATAACGCTGTCTTGGTAGATGGCAAGTTATACAACAAGAATGAAGTCGTCAAAACAATCCATACTGGCGTTGACGGTATCGCTACAACTGCCGCCGATACATTACCATACGGAAAATACCGTATTGAGGAAAGCAACGCCCCAGAGGGATATTTGACGGACGGTGCAAAACCGATTGAATTTGAAATCACAGAAGATGGAAAAATCGTGGATTTAACAGATGAAGAACATTCCATCTACAACCAGATTAAGCGTGGAGATATTGAGGGTGTAAAAATCGGTGCTGGCACTCACAAGCGACTTGCGAATGTTCCCTTTAGGATCACAAGCAAGACGACTGGTGAGAGCCATATCGTTGTGACAGACGCAAACGGTCAGTTTTCCACTTCCTCTGATTGGGTATCTCATAAGCAGAATACCAACGCCGGAAAGACCAGTGAGGACGGTATCTGGTTCGGTACTTCCACACCAGACGACAGCAAAGGTGCATTGCTCTATGATACTTACACAATCGAAGAATTACGCTGCGATTCCAACAAGGGAATGACGCTAATTCCGGCATTTGATGTAGTGGTGTCAAGAAATAAAGTAGTCGTGGATTTAGGTACGCTTACAGATGAATACGAGCCAGAAATCACTATCCATACGACTGCCACAGATAAGGTGACAGGTGAAAAATCAATCGTTGCTGGAAAGAACGTGACTATCGTTGATACTGTGACTTTAGATGGTTTGACAAAAGGCACAAAATATCAGTTGAAAGGCTGGCAAATGGTGAAATCTGAAAACGCACAGCTTTTGATTGACGGTCAACCTGTGGAAAGTAATTACACATTCACTGCGAAAAAATCAGAAATGGAAGTTGAGGTTTCCTATACGTTCAATGCTTCTGCTCTTGGCGGAAAAGACCTTGTGACATTCGAGGAATTGTACAACTTATCCAATCCAGACGAGCCTATCAAAGTGGCAGAACACAAGGACATTGAGGATGAGGGGCAGACCGTGACTATCGAAGAACGAGTGATTGAAATTCATACCAACGCTGCCGACAAAGCCACAGGTAAAAAGATGATTGTTGCTGGTAAAGAGGTAACTGTCATTGATACGGTCACTTTAGATGGTTTGGAAAAAGGTACAACCTATCAACTCAAAGGCTGGCAGATGGTGAAGTCTGAAAACGCACAGCTTTTGATTGACGGTAAACCTGTATCAAAGTAGCTGAACATGTGCGATTTGGGAGAAGAATACAGAATTCGTCACCGCCGTTTCGCCCCAATAATGCATCCGATGGAAAAGATTTTTTCATACTGTCAGCAAGATTCTTTAAAGCTCTGTCACCGTAAACATGTCCATAGATATCATTAATAAACTTAAAATCATCTATATCGAAGAGTGCAACTACATAATGAGCGTTCGGATTTTTAGCAATCATTTCTTCTACTAATTCATCAAATCCGTAACGATTATAAATATTGGTAAGTGAATCCATATGTGCCAGTTTCTGGAATTTGTTTTTATTTTCTTTTGATGTTAGCCAGACCCAGATAAGAACTGACAGAACAAATACGATAGAAGTAAAAAATCCGATAACTATAGCTATAAGTTTCGCATTTCTCCACCCACTTACAGGCATTACCTCAAATTTCCAGTTCTCTTCACCTATTGTAAAATCATAAGAAACCGGATTTGTTAAAGTTCCATCTGACTGATAAACAACTTCATATGTATCACTCCAGGGAGAGGATGTTTTCGAAAGCTTATATTTATAACCAAAATCCGAAAGTGCGTTGATTGAGTCTGAAAAAATATCAGGAACACGCAAAATAACAATCGTAAATCCCCAGAAATATTCCTGACCATTTTTATCATTTAAGTAGACCGGATTGCGAACTGCAATTCCATAGCCTCCTTGCTTTAATTCAAAGGGACCTTGTGTGATCAAAGTATGGTTATCCCTCGCATAACAGGAAATTTCTCCACGATCTTTATCATGGAGCAGATCAATCTTGCCCGCTTCATTTCCTTCAGCAGGATAAATATCTGTCACAACACCATTTGGGGCGAGCTGTATACTTTCTATAGAGTCGGACATAATATTTTTGGAAATGGTATCAAAATAATTGATCTCTCCATTTTCACTGATCAAGATTTGTTGTAACGTATCAGTGATCTCAATCCCATTAGTAATCTCATTCTTTATACGTTCACCGTAAGTTGTTGCATTTAATTGTGCGGTCGTGCGTTTCTGTTCTTTTTCAATGGCATCTGTTTTGTATACAATCAAACCAACAAGGCACATGCCCAGTAAAAAACGATAAGAGGCACAAGCGTTTTCTTCTTCAAGTAATTCACCTCTGTTTAAGCATCGTATATTTTCGCAATGCCATATTATAGCACAGAAATCGAAAGGTTGAGTGAAAACTGTGAAAAAAACAGGAAAATTGGATGGGGAAGTGATCAGGCAGAAAAGTTGCTTCTTGCTACACAATTCCTTAAGTGATATACTGAACTAGAGAAAAAATAATCCGTGTGGAATTACAGTTTCGGTTTTACACGGATTTTTAGAAAATGAGTAGTTAGTTAAAACTAACCAAGAAAGGAGATGCGTAAATGGAAATTTTTCTTGGGATACTGATTCCGTTCATTGGAACAACGCTCGGTGCAGCATGCGTGCTTTTTATGAAAAAAACACTTAGAAAACAGGTGCAGCGTGCACTTGCAGGATTTGCCGCAGGGGTAATGGTTGCAGCATCAATCTGGAGTCTTTTGATTCCGGCAATTGAACAATCTGAAAATATGAAGGCTTTATCATTTTTCCCGGCGGTAGTCGGTTTTTGGATTGGCGTGTTGTTTTTGCTTGCGCTGGATCATTTGATTCCACACCTTCATGTAGGAAGTGAACAGTCAGAAGGACCTAAAAGTAAGCTTGGGCGTACAACGATGATGGTACTGGCGGTTACACTGCATAATATTCCTGAGGGGATGGCAGTTGGTGTAATGTATGCAGGTCTTCTTGCAGGAAATACAAAGATTACAGCAGCGAGTGCGCTTGCTTTATCACTTGGAATTGCAATTCAGAATTTCCCAGAAGGAGCAATTATATCTCTGCCGCTTAGAGCCGAAGGAGAAAGTAAGGGGAAGGCATTTCTAGGAGGTGTGCTTTCAGGTGTGGTTGAACCAGTTGGAGCAGTACTTACAATCATTGCTGCGCAGCTGATAATCCCGGCATTACCATATTTACTGAGCTTTGCAGCAGGAGCAATGCTTTATGTTGTGGTTGAAGAACTGATTCCGGAAATGTCGCAAGGGGAGCACTCTAATATCGGTACAGTTTTCTTTGCGGTTGGGTTCAGTTTGATGATGGTTCTGGATGTGGCGTTGGGGTGATAGAGAATCTTAAAAGATTTATTTGACATAAGAAAAAAAGAAATGCTAGTCTAATAAATAGAAAGGTGCTACCGGGCGGTTATTTTTGCGTCTTGGAATCATGCTTTCCACGCACGTAACCAAGACTATAAAAAGTCGCACACAGTGAGATCACTGCAATCAGGTCAGTAATGGTCAGCATAGGCTAATTCTCCTTTTCAAGATTTCTCAAAAGAGACATTCTTTGTTCATACAGAAATTTAATTAGGAAACAGAGGTAACCCAAAATGTGCTAATTTTAGATAACAAAAAAATAAGAGAAATCCTTGAACTAAGGATTTCTCTTACATTCTATCAATGCGGAAGAGGAGACTTGAACCCTGTGCCGCGTCGGAAACACTGATAGAAAGGGGCTTTCCGCACATCATCATGCCCAGGTAACCATAGTGGTAACCAAAATATACTAAAAAAGTAGGTTTATAGTGGGTTTTATATTGTTAAAAGAGAGGACTACCTATCATTAATCTTTCAATGACGGGCAGTCCTTCTGTTTTAAAATTTTTAGGAAATGTAATGCCATGTACTGTGCTTCTCTCTGTAGATAGAAGCGTGGTCACAAGTATTTCCTTTTATTCCTTATCGCCGAATAATTTTTTAAAATAAGACATGTTTTCTTTGACAGTCTTTTCCCGTTTGTTTTTACCGTCCACTAAGATCGGTGTACACTGCTCCAGAATCCGGTCATAGATTCTTCTCTTATCAATATTAGGTTCTCCTTTTATCTCTTTCAGAGGAAGATTTGTTGTCGTAATCAATGGTTTTCCAGAGCGATATCTATGATCAATTACATCAAATATAATACCAAGCGCATATTCACTGCTTCTTTCAAGACCAAGCTCATCAATAATCAATAATGAACAGCAGGATAGTTCATTCATATATTCTGCCTTATTTTCGGCTCTGAACATTGTATCGACAATCGTATTAAAGTTTGTCATTTTTACGGTGACGTTTCTTTCCAAAAGGGCATTAGCAATGCAGGTCGCCACGTAACTTTTTCCTGTTCCTAATGGTCCCCAGAACAAAAGTCCCTTGGATTTCTGTTTCATTTTATCCCAGTTATCAACGTATTTTTTTGCTTTATCTATAACAGGGGTCATCTCTTCTGCGTTCGCAAAGGTACAGTTTTTCATTGCAACCTCATCAAAACAAATTCTTCTGTTTCTAGCAATTTGTACTCTGCGTTCCTTTTCTTCTTGTTCAGCCTTTTTCATCGCATTTGCATCCCTTTCACAGGCACACTGCCGGTAACGTATCCTGACTCCTAATAGATTATTCTCTGGCAACCATGCTTGCTTAGGTTCCTTGCAAACAGAACAATATATCAGTCCGTCTTCTCCTATAAATGTTTTTTCTTTATCCATCATAAACTCTCTCCTTCCTGACATTCATAGTTCAGCTCTTTATTACTAATGTTATTCTTATTTCTTATTACTTTATTAGGCGCCGACTTTTTGACCCTCATGGGGCCAGTATTCTGGCTATGCAGTGGTTGTTTATATGATCGTCCATTTTCTAACCGGGTTGAATTTCTGTCTTTCTGATAAATCTCTTCTGCGGGAATCTTTATATACAAGTGGTTTGGCTTAGAAAACCCACCAGATCTTCTTACCAGTAGTCCGGCTTCGTCCAATTCCTTTAATGCAGACTTTATAGATGACCTACATTTCCCTATATGTTTTATTAATTCCGTAATCGGATAGATCACATAGATCCGGCCATTTTCATCCAACCAGTTATTCATTTGTGAGAGCCGTGCCCGGTCATACAGCAGCATATACACCACCTTCCCGTTCTGTGAAATCGGATACTTCAACAGGAACTTAGGGAACTGAAAGTATGCAACCGAAATTTCTTCCTTGGTTATGTATTTATAATTCAATTCTTCACCTCATTTCGACTTTTTGATATTGACATATAGGTTTAAGGCCTCCATATGTAGAAACGTTTCAAGGGGCTTATACAACCATTTAACTCAACTTTTTTATTTTTACTAGAAAAATACTGCTTTTTACTATAAATAGCTGTTTCCCCAAAAAGGAACGCAGCTATTTGAGGATGATTTTAATAATTTTAGAAAAGTAATCTTTGGTTTTATTACTGGAATTTCCGAGATGAAAGGAAAATATATTGGATTACCGTAAAATCTTAAAAAATTATAAAATAACTAAAAAATTCGATAACTAATCAAAAAAAATTCTATTTCTTATAACCTATTTTGTGATTATAATGAATTTATCAGCTGGTTAGGACGAAAAACTAGCAATATTACCAAAAGGAAAAACAGGAGGAAAAAAATGAAAAGAAAAGCATTAGCAGCAATTGGAAAATATATGGACCAAAGATTTTTATCAGGAGACAGATCCGGTGAAACGGCAGCAGATTTTAAAAGAGCATACAGGAGAGGAGGAAGACTGGGCAGAAGAATATCGCAACCAGCTTTGGACAGCCCGTTACGGAAAACGCAGGCTACAGAAGGATGAATTTGTCAGATGCTTAATGGAATTGAAATACTTGGCGGAAGGAACAACTCTGAATCTGGGAGACGACAGAAAAAAGATGGGTGCTCAAATACTTTCCACGTTATGTTTGACAGAAGCCATGCAGTTAGAGGAGGGCTACCGACAAATCCTTTTAGAAGAGCTGTACAATGTATTCTTAAAATTTATTCAGGTTAGCAGAGGGGGCCGAGGATTCACCTCCTTGGTATTTGGCATGGGACAGTTATCCGAAGAAGGAATTGCAAAAAAAATCGCCGAACAGATCAGCGCGATTGCCTTCAAAGCACCACGCTTGCTCCGAATGGAAAAAGAATTCTCCCTGCTCCAGGAAGCTGCCCTCCGAGCGTATCGTCAGGAATATCCGAATAGGGAACACTTTTTAAACAAATAGTAAGGATGAGAGTGTAATACACAGAACGGAAAATCACTCGACTATTTATACTAGGTGTGTTAGTATATAAAAATAAACTTATTAAAATGGGGAAAGAAAAAATGAGAAAAAGACATACTTTAAAGAAAGAGTTAACAGTATTTATGTCACTTGCATCAGTAGTTACATTAATGCTGGTTGTGCTGGCGGTGTGTTATGTCTTTTTCTCATTTTTTTTCGAAAATACGCAGGAAGATATAGAATATGTACTCAATAATACAACACAGCAGTACCAGTCACATATGCAATTTATAGAGGATGGGGCGATTGCTATAAGGCATAATAGTCTGCTGGATAGTTTTTTTCAATGTGATAATTATGATTCAGAAGAAGCTAAAAAACAATTAGTATATAGCATGGAACTATTTGCGCAAAGAAATAGAGTCAATCAGCAATATCCATTCGTTACGAGTATGTATCTGTTTAATAATCAGGATCAGTGTGTGAAAGAGCACTATTATGCTATAACGCTGAGCGCTGAGAAGGAACAGGAAGTATATTATCAAAATATGCAACAGTGGTTTAAACTGGAAAAAAATCGGTATGCATGTGTTGCGGATAGAGAGAATCTGAATATTCTTTTTCGCATTTATGATGACAATATGAAAGAGAAAGGAATCGGCATAGCACAAATTAGTTGTGATGCAATTCGAGAAATATTTAAGGAGATAGAAGACTATCAGGATTCTTCTTGGATTGTATTATCTAATAATGATTTGCTGTTAGTATCCGGTGGGGATGAGAAACAAAATGAGCTGATGAAAGAAACATCCGTATCCTGGGTGGGAAATAAGGAAATCGAAGGAAGAAAAGTAATTGGGAGCGCAGATTCGAGCGGGTTTGGGACAAGAACTGTCATTGCTGTAGGACAGAGCAATGTTTTAGAAATTTTACGACCAACGTTATATATTTTTTTGGCAGGACTTGTTATTGTATTACTTTTTACATTTTGTGTTTCCTATGGACTTAGTAATCGCTTTTCAAAGCCAGTAACGAAGATGATCTCCAATATTCGTGCATTTGGAAATCAAAACCTGGATGTGAGAATGGAGGATTCCACAATACAGGAATTTCATGATATAGGACAAGTGTTTAATGAGATGGCAGATCGAATCGAGTATCTGATCACTGAGGTATATGAAAAGCAGTTATTAGCTACTAAATCACAGGTGAAATATCTTCAATCGCAGCTTAATCCTCATTTTCAGTTTAACATACTTGCGATGCTCAGTCTCAAAGCGAAAATGTCAGGAAACGAGGAATTATATGAAAGTCTGAATGCTTTTTCAAAATTAATGCAAGGTAAAATTTTCCGTGATAAGGAAATAAAAATAAAAGTGAAGGAAGAATTGGAAATTGTTCAGTTCTATTTGCTTTTGCAAAAAGAGCGTTATCAAGATAAATTGATGTATGAAATTAATTTATCGGACGAACAGATAAAAGAGAATTTTATTCCGCGACTTTTGATTGAACCGCTTGTGGAAAATGCTGTTTCACATGGGTTAGAACCTCAAAAAGAGAGCGGAATGATAAAAGTATGTTTGTATGAGGAAGGTGTGTCGGAGGAATCTGTAAAGGAAGAAAAAATCAATCATGCAGAACAGAAAAAGAGACTTCATATTATTGTTGAGGACAATGGAGTTGGAATGGATTATGAAAAGCTGAATGAAAATCAAGAGAAAGAAATTCCGGAGAATGGGGAAATAGGTCATACTCACACAGGCTTAAAAAACACACAAAGAATGTTACAGATTTTGTATGGTGAAGACTATGAGCTTGACATCGAGAGTGAAAAAGGGAAAGGAACTAAAATTGAGATCATTCTTCCGTCAGAAAGGGGGACAATGCCATGTGGAAAGTAGTTGCGGCAGATGACGAAGGTTATATAAGAGAAGCATTAAAAAAACTGATTAATTGGGAGAAAATAGATTGTGATTTGATAGCGGTGTTAGAGGATGGACAAGAGCTTATCGAATGTATCGAAAAAGAATCACCGGATATTGTTATTACAGATATTCAGATGCCCGAAGTAAACGGACTTGATGTGTGCAAATATTTATATGAAACCAGACCTGAAACACAAGTAATAATATTAACCGCATACTCTAATTTTGATTATGCAAAATCTGCAATTAAATATAGTGCATGTGAATATGTTTTGAAGATTGCGATTATGGATGAACTTCCGGAAGCGTTGGAAAAAGCAACAGGAAAGCTATTAAAATTAAAAAAAGAAATTGAAAAAGAGGAAAATGTAATACCAGAGCAAAAGACACTTCTTCAGCAGATCGAACAATATGTAGGACAAAATTATAAAAGTAAGATTTCTTTGGAAGAAATTGCGGACGAATTACATGTTAACAGAAGTTATCTGAGTAGATTTTATAAGAATAAAACAGGCGTAAATCTCTTTGATGAGATATTGAAGCTTCGTATCGAGTCGGCAAAAGAATATCTTTTAAAAACAGATATGAAAACCTATGAAGTTTCGGAAGCTGTTGGATTTGAAGATGCAGGGTATTTTTCAAAGATGTTCAAAAAGATCACAGGGGTTTCACCGAAGGACTTTAGGAAGCAGGAAAAGGATGAAAAGAAGAATTAGGCAAGTTATATTTTTATTGGGAATATTGATAAGCTGCTGTTTATTAGGGGGTTGCGAAAGTGAAGATAATAGTAAGGTCTCAATTACTTTAATTCATGCCTGGGGTGGTACAGAAAAAGATCATATCGCAATGAGAGAAATTTATGACGAGTTTCAAAAAGAATATCCGGATATTGACTTACAAGTTATTTCCATGCCAACGAGAGAAGAGATGATGAGGAAGGTAGAAGATATGGTAATGGTTGGCAATGTTCCGGACATTATTTCTTTTAGTGGGGTTGGTGAAAACTGTCTTTATGATTTTTTAGTTGAGAATGATATGGCATTAGATGTTCAGCCGTATATACAGCAGGATAAGGATTTCTCCAAAAGTATATCAGAAGAGAATAAGGAATATTGGAAAACCGAGAATGGAGAGTTGTATTCTGTATCAGATGTTCTTATGTTAAGTGGTGGATATTGGTACAATGAGGATATTTTAAATGCGGCAGGAATTAAGCAAGTACCGAAAAGTTGGGATGAATTTCAAACAATGTGCGATCAGATCAGTGCTTGGGCATCGGAAGAAGGTGTAGAGGTGACAGCGCTTCAACCAACAGCAGAAGGATATTTATATTGTATAGATCATATGCTTTCAAGTAGTGAACAAGCTAAGACAAAAGGGCAGAAGTTTATATATCAGGAGGAAGATTTTAGTCATGCAATAAATGTGCTGACACAATTACATGATTCAACGGTTTCAAAGACTCCGGAGTATGGTTATCGAGATGAAACGAATCTTTTTAACGAGGGAAAACTGGCAATTTGCATTAATGGTGTATGGGGAGCACCAATGATTTCAGATGATATTAATGCAAAATATGCATTACTTCCATCATGTACAGAAAAAACAGTATCCTGTGTATCTTCAGGCCTTGGATACGTATTAGGAAAGAGCGGAAATGAAGAAAGACAGGAAGCAGCTGTAAGCTTTTTAAAGTATATGCTTGGTAAAGATGTTCAGCTACAGATTCTGGAGAGGACGGAACAAATTCCGGCGAATCCGGATGTTACAGTAGAACTATATAAGAAAAATAAGGATAAACTGTATCAAGCGGTATCACTTGTTCTTGAAGCGGATGAAAAGATAGAAGTTCCGAGTAATATTTGGTCATTAGAACAAAAAAATTATTTTACGGAATCAATTTTTGATGTATTATCGGGAACGATTTCAACACAGGAATTTGAAGAAAATATGAAACTGAAATAGTTTAAGAAAGAGTGCACATTAACTCGAAATGAGTTGAAGTGCACTCTTTCTTTTGTGAAAAACATGTAAAATATTGACACTAGGTAAAAATAATTCACATTTAATTCGGCAATATGTAAATGTAATGCATATTATTGTCAATGCTATACATTCAAAATGAACAAAAAGTGGGATAGAATTAACTCAACAAATAAAGAGAAGCACAGGAGGAGAAAAAATGAAAAAGAAATTAGTAAGTGTACTTCTAGTAGCAACAATGGGTGTCTCCGTATTAGCAGGATGTGGAAGTAGTTCAGGAAGCGAAGGCAATAAGAAAGCTTCTGGTGATGAAAATGTCTTGGAGTTTTATCATGGGTATTATCAGGATGAAAGTGAATGGCCGGCAGCTCAGGTGATGAGAGATATTTATGATGAATTTGCTCAGGAACATGCAGATGGAGATGTAACTTTTAAACCAATCGCTGTTGAGAACAGAGACGATATTGTTAGTGCACAGGTTGCAGGTGGATCATACCCGGATATGGTTGATGTTGGATCAGATGGTATTCCACAGGCAGCACTTTCACAGGGGCTTGTTTATGATCTGAAGCCATATATTGATGAAAATAATCTTCAGGACGCAGTAGGACTTAACTATACACAGCATGATCTGGATGGTCATATTTATGCTGTACATGATCAGATCGAAAGTCGTGGTCTTTGGTATAATGCAGCGCTGTTTGAAAAAGCGGGTGTTTCTGCAGATGCATTTGCAGACTGGAACACATTCGGAGATGCAATGACAAAGATTGCAGGTTTAGGTGATGAATCCTATGGATATATTGCCGGACAGGGATCTGGATGTATTATAAATGCAATTATGGCATCTACAGACGCTGGAAAGAAGATGGTAGAGTCTGAGTTGACAGAAGATATTATTAATTCTGATGAGTTTGCTAATGCATTCAAGACAACAGCAAAATTAGATCAGGCAAATGGTTCAGAGCATACAACAGATGATAATGGAAATCTGATGGCTGAGTTTAATACAAATGGAAAAGTAGGAGTACTTTTCAATGGTGTATGGAATGCAAGTGGAATTGATGAATCTCTGGTTGATGCAATTGAGCCAGCACTGTTCCCGGGAAATATCTCTATTTCATCAGCAGGTGGCGGACTTACAGTTGCAAACAACATGAGTGAAGAGAAGACAGCACTTGCGCTTGAATTTGTTAAGTATATGACAAGTGCGGAAGTTCAGGAAAAAATTTTTACAGGTGTTCAGGCAAACCCATGTAACACAACAGTTGATCTGAATGCACTTGCAGAGCAGAGCGGAGATGCTGCTACAATGAAACTTGCTAAAGCATGTGCTCAGGTTAATGAAGCAGATACAATTGTAATCGACATGAAATATACATGGGGATCTGACGTTAACAAAGCGATTATAAACGCACTTATGGAGTGTGCTGTTTCCGGAACAGACATTGATGCAAGATTTGAGGCACTCCAGAAAGAATTACTTGCATTAATCGGTTAATTATAAATGATTTAGTTTCAATGAGGGAGGGGAGCTATTGTCCCTTCCCATTTTTGTTGGAGGTATTAAATTGAAAGAGAATCTTAGCTATAAGAAGAAAAAAAGTAAATTGGGTATGAGGCGCACAGGATTTATTATTGCTTTTTTGGCGCCGACAATTCTGGCGTTTTGTGTGTTTTATCTTTATCCAATTATTACAGTATTTGCAACATCTTTCTGTAAGTGGGATTACAGTAATATTACATCTCCGGAATTTTTTGGATTTCAGGATTTATGGAACAACTATGAGTACATATTTAAAAAATATCCATTCTTTTGGGAAGCACTTAAAAACTCTGCAACCTGGGCACTCCTTGGTGCAATAGTTCAGATTCCGATTGCTACCTTGATAGCACTTGCATTATCAAGAAAGGTAAAGGGAATTAAGTTTGTACGAAATGTTTACATTATTCCGAATATGATTTCCACAGCGGCGATGGGAGTGATTTTTTTACAGTTATATAATCCATCCTATGGAATTATCAATCCTATCATTAGAATTTTCAACAAGGACTTTACAGATAGTGTTCTGTTGTTAAAAGGACCGGCATTTATTGCTATGACATGTGCCTATATTTTCTTTACAGGAACAACAACATTAATGATACTTGGTAATATCATGGCAGTTCCGGAAGAAGTGAGAGAAGCGGCAATGTTAGATGGAGCCAGCGGATTAAAGCAGGACTGGTTCATTACAATTCCAATGATTAAAGGAACGCTGAAAACAGTATCTGTGCTCGCAGCAACTTCAGGATTCCTTCTTTACAATGAAGTGTATTTCCTGACAAAAGGAGCAGCGGGAACGTACAGTATCAGTTATGTGATTCGAGAGTTAGCGATTACAAGTCCGAGAACTCAGTTTGGACGAGCAAATGCGGTGGCTATGATACAGATTTTAGCAGGTATGGTTATTATTCTTGTAATTAATTTCGCATACAGTGTTTCATTCAAAAAAGAGAAACATTAGGGAGGAGAGTGATAAATTATGAAAAAATCTTTACATGGAAAAACGGTAAAAAATATGCCGACAGGAACTAAAATTGTTACATATGTTTGTTTGGCATGGGCACTGATTGTATCACTCGTACCATTAGTATGGTTGGGATTATCAAGTTTGAAAAAAGATCCTATGGCAAGACCAGGATTTCAGCTTCCGGAGTCGATTTGTATTGATGGATATATTTCTACCTTTAAAGACCTTCATGTACTTCGTTATTTCGGAAACAGTTTGTTTGTTGCAGGGGTATCTGTATTGATCAGCGTGGTTATGATCTCTATGTCAGCTTATGTAGTAGCAAGAATGGAATTTCGTGGTAAAACACTGGTAAATATTCTTTTATATTCCACTATGTTTATTCCGGCAACAGCTTTAACATATCCGGTATATAACCTTATTAATAATCTACATTTATATGATACACGTGCGGCATTAATTTTAATTTACTCTTGTAGTGGTATCGCAGTCAGCTTCTTTGTTATAAAAAATTATTATGACAATATTCCAAAAGAGTTGGAGGAAGCTGCAAGAATTGATGGTTGTACTTATTTCCAAACATGGGTAAAAGTTATTTTCCCAATTGCACGTCCGGGAATTATGACAGCTGCAGTTTTAGCCTTTCTGAGTAACTGGAATGAATATTACTGGGCATCACTTGTACTGATAACAAGAGAAAAATTAACAGTTCCGGCATTGCTGTCCACATTTACAACATCATTTAATACGAACTATAACGGACTGTTTTCAGCAATGGTTGTTATCATTCTTCCGCCGGTAATCTTATATTGTGTATTTAGCAAATTCTTCATTGAAGCTTTGTCTGGTGGTGCTGTGAAAGGTTAATTGTAAATAATTGAAAGATAGAGGAGAAAATAAATGAATCAGGAAATTAGAGAACGAACAAAGTGGTTTATGGATGCACGATTTGGAATGTTTATACATTGGGGATTGTATTCAATTCCGGCTTGTGGTGAATGGGTTATGTCAGAAAGAGAGATGACTGTAGAAGAATACAGACCATATTTTGAACAGTTTGATCCGGTAGATTATGATCCGAAAAAATGGGTTCGATTAGCCAAAGAAGCAGGTATGAAATATGTGGTATTAACTGCAAAACACCATGATGGTTTCTGTTTATTTGATTCCAAACTTACAGATTATAAATCAACAAATACAAAAGCCGGACGAGATCTGGTAAGAGAGTTTGTAGATGCATGTAGAGAAGAAGATTTAAAAGTAGGACTTTATTTTTCTATTATTGACTGGCAGCATCCGGATTTTCCAAAATATGGAGATCGTCAGCATCCGATGAGAAATAATGAAGCATATAAGGATGAAAAAATCGACTTTGACAGATATTTGGAATACATGCATGGACAGGTAAAAGAACTTGTTACAAATTATGGAAAATTAGATTTATTATGGTTTGATTTTTCTTATGATGATATGACAGGTGAAAAATGGAAAGCAACAGAATTGATCAAAATGGTACGTCACTATCAGCCAGATGTAATCATTGACAATCGTTTGGAAGGTGCTGGAGATAACCATGGAAGTATTGCAACAGATAATCCGTTAATTTACAGTGGTGATTTTGCAAGTCCGGAACAGATTATTCCGCCAAAAGGAGTGTGCGATATCAATGGAGAGCCAATTCCATGGGAACTTTGCGCAACAATGAATAATCACTGGGGATATTGCAACTTCGACCATCAGTATAAAACACCAGAGATGCTGGTGAGAAAACTTGTAGAGTGTGTAAGTAAGGGTGGAAACATGATTTTGAATGTAGGACCTGATGCAAAAGGAAACATTCCAAAGGAAAGTGTTGAAATACTCAAAGAAGTCGGAAACTGGATGGATAAGAATAGAGAGAGTATTTACGGATGTGGAATATCAGATCTTGAGAAACCTGATTGGGGAAGATATACAGAAAAAGATGGAGTTATTTACGCGCACGTATACGAGACACCTTTGGGAGCACTTCCACTCTATGGAATCAGTCCTGAAAGACTAGATAGAATCACATATTTAGCTGACGGAAGTGAAGTGAAAAGAGGAGAAGCATGGAATACAGCTCTTTATACAGATGTTGCATTTGTATCATTTGGAGATGATCCGGTATTTACTTATCCATTGCCAGATGAAAAGGATACTGTATTGAAAATTCAACTTAAGAAATAGTAATAAGTAATGGCTATATGAGGAAGATGTATATGAGAAACATTGTATTTCATGAAGAGACAAAGACATTTCATTTATATAACAATAAAATAAGCTATATTATGTGTGTGTTAGAAAACGGACATATGGGACAGATTTATTTCGGAAAGAAAATCCATGATAAGAAGGATTTTTCTTATCTGGTGGAGAAAATAGAACGTCCGATGACCTCGTATGTATATGAAGGGGACAAAAGTTTTTCATTGGAGCATATTCGACAGGAATATCCGGTATATGGGACAACGGACTATCGTCATTCTGCAATTGAAATATTACAGAAAAATGGAAGCAGAATCTCAGAATTTGAATATGACGGATATCAGATTTTACCAGGAAAGCCAAAACTTCAGGGGCTTCCGGCTACCTATGCAGAGTCTGAAGAAGAAGCGATGACGCTTAAGATCTTTTTGAAAGATTCTCTTACGGGAGTTGTAGTGGAATTGCTGTATACGATCTTTTCTGAATACAGTGCGATCGCCAGGAGTGTCTGCATAAAAAACACAGGGAAAATGCCGGTACATTTGCTTACAGCAATGAGTTTGAATCTGGATCTTCCGGATAAAGATTATGTTTGGATGCAACTGTCTGGTGCATGGGCAAGAGAGCGTCATGTGAAGATGAGGACTTTGGAACAGGGCATTACGGCAATTGATAGTATGCGTGGGAATTCCTCGCATGAACAGAATCCGTTCATGGTTCTTAAAAGAAAAAATACAGATGAATCTATGGGAGAAGCAATCGGATTTAGTTTCATCTATAGCGGCAATTTTAGAATTCAGGCAGAAGTAGATACACATGATGTGACACGAGTTACAGTAGGAATTAATCCAAATGGATTTGACTGGAAATTGGAATCAGGAGAAAGTTTTCAGACGCCAGAAGCAGTCATGCTTTATTCTGATAATGGACTTAATGAGATGAGTCAGAATTTTCATAAATTATACGCAAAACGCCTTGCACGAGGATATTGGCGTGATCGTGTCAGACCAATATTGAATAATAACTGGGAAGCAACGTATTTTGATTTTACAGAAGAACGTTTGGTGAAAATTGCAGAGAAAGCAAAGGAATGCGGCATTGAATTATTTGTTCTTGATGATGGATGGTTTGGTAAACGTAGAAATGATCGTGCTGGATTGGGAGATTGGATAGTCAATAAAGAATTGCTTCCGAATGGGATTGAAGGTCTGGCAGATCGCATAGAAAACCTTGGTATGCAATTTGGTTTATGGATCGAACCAGAGATGGTGAATAAGGATTCAGATCTGTATCGTCAACATCCGGATTGGATTGTACAAACACCAGGAAGAACGAATTCACATGGACGTAATCAATATGTATTAGATTTTTCAAGAAAAGAGATTGTTGATTATATTTATACGATGATTTCAAAGATTCTTTCAAAAGCAAAAATCTCATACATAAAATGGGATATGAACAGAAGTATTACAGAATGTTATAGTATTGCTTATCCAGCAGAACGGCAGGGAGAAATCTTCCATCGTTATATACTTGGCGTGTATGACCTGTATGAAAGATTAACCTCTGAATTTCCAAAAATCTTATTTGAGTCTTGTGCAAGTGGGGGAGGACGCTTTGATCCGGGAATGCTTTATTATGCACCACAAGGATGGACAAGCGATGATTCTGATGCAATTGAAAGACTGAAAATTCAATATGGAACGTCGATGTGTTATCCAATCAGTAGTATGGGAAGTCATGTTTCTGTAATACCGAATCATCAGGTTTTTCGAAATACACCGTTACATACAAGAGCAAATGTAGCCTATTTTGGAACATTTGGTTACGAGTTGGATTTGAATAAATTATCTGATTTTGAAATTGAAGAGGTAAAGGCACAAATCCTATTTATGAAAAAGTATCGTCAGTTGATACAGTTTGGAACATTTTATAGATTGAAAAGTCCATTTGAAGGAAATGAAACTATTTGGATGGTAGTCAATGAAGAGAAAACAACAGCACTTGTAGGATATTACCGTGTATTAAATGGTGTGAATATGCCATACAGCAGAATAAAGCTGCAGGGACTTGATCCAAATAAACTTTATAAGAATTTATCAGCAAATACAGAGAATTATGGAGATGAGTTGATGAATTGGGGACTGATCACGACAGATGTAACAGCAGGGCAAGTTCCGGGAAATGTAACGCCATGCACTGATTTTGAATCAAGAATTTATATATTACAAGAAAAAGTTGAATAGTTAGTTTTCTTTCATCCCTTCTTTTAGAAATTGCCTCTCGGTTGAAATAGCCGGGAGGCGTTTTTTTGAAATTATACTTTTAGCGTAGAATTAATTTCACGTAGGCAGATGCGTTCCATCTATATTTTCAAAATTCCCTAATTTTTGGAATAATCTATTTGGGTATATGTTAGATGGCGTAAACATCACTTATGTTTAACAGTTATATACAGATTCGAGGGAATGGGGAGCGAAATCCCCATCAAGATTGCCAGGTAGCCTGATTTCCGAATAGGAAATAAGAGTTACTCTGGGCGTATCTTGCCCTTAAAGTTATCGTTGTATTTTCTAATCAAAGAATTATCATAGTATCACCGTCAGATTCTTATCACCTATTTTTTGAAACTTCAGTATCGATGGTTGTATAAGCCCCTTGAAACGTTTCTATATATGAAGGCCTTAAAATCTTGCCTTTGAGAATCAGCCATCGGTAAAACTGACAGAAAAAAATTAAAAAGGGGTGATGCAAGCTTTGGGATATGACGAAATGGATGTGAAAGAGTTATTGTCTGAAGCAATCGGTAATGGTATTATAACATTAGATGATGTGCGGAAGAAAATGGCTATGATGAGAAGAAGAGATATTTTAAAAGCGCACAAATATAAAATATGGCAAGGAAAGGATGGAAAGTGGTATACACATTTTTATGATGAGACGAAAGCAGATCATAGGCGATTAGTCAAAAGAAGTACACAAAAGGAACTGGAAAATCTGATCGTAAATACTTACTGTGAAGAGAATGCAGAGGATGAGATTACACTTACGACAGTCTATCCGATGTGGTTACAATATTTTCAGCTTCATACTTTGAAGTCGGCATCGGTAAAACGTTATTCTACAGAATGGTCGAGATTTTACGAAGGAACTAAAATTGCAACAATACCCTTGAAGAAATTCAATAAGTTGATGCTGGATGAGTGGGCTCATGGAATGATAAAAACAAATCACATGACTAAAAAACAGTATTATACAATGTCATTTATCATGAGGCATTGCATGGAGTATGCGATTGACAGAGGTTTTATCAATTCCAATCCATTTGCACAGGTCAAGATTAATGCAAAGATGTTTCGTAAGGAAAAGAAGAAATCAGATGAGACGCAAGTTTATTTGGAAAACGAACAGCCGCTAATCATAGAAGAGGCATGGAAAGAGTATGAAGAAAATCCGGATAACACAACATCGTTAGCAGTGATCCTTCAGTTTTATCTAGGGGTTCGTCCGGGAGAACTGGTTGCACTGAAAGAGAGTGACGTGAGCCGGGATCATATTCATATCCAACATATGGAAACAAGCTGCTATACAGAGGGACCGGATGGGAAATTTAGAAAAACATCTAGAGAAGTTGTGGAACATACAAAGACAGATGCCGGTGACAGGGAAATTCCTTTGATTGAAAAAGCGAAGCTGGTCATTAAACTTGCAATGGCTGCGAATGAGAGAAATGGCTGCTCAGGTTCTTATCTATTTATGAATCAGGGAAAGAGAATTACGGAAAATGCAATCGCATGTCGTTTGAGAAAATACTGTAAGTATCTTGATATTCCATACAGAAGTCCTCATAAAGTGAGAAAGACGGTGATCTCATCGATGATTGACGAAGGAATCAATATTAATACAGTCAGAAAGATCATTGGACATGAGGATGAAAGAACAACTTATAACAATTATTGTTATGACAGAAAACGTCCTGAAGAGATTGTCAGTCAGCTGGATCGTGCATTGGATAAGAATTATAACCGTAAAAATGTGATTGATTTCCCGAATGGGAGAGAAAAAATAACAGAGGTAACCAAAGAGGTAACCAAAAATGGGCAAATTTCAGATAACAAAAAAAGACGAGAAATCCTTATAAAATAAGGCTTTCTCGTACTTTTCAACCATGCGGAAGAGGAGACTTGAACTCCCACAGGATAAAACTCCCACTAGAACCTGAATCTAGCGCGTCTGCCATTCCGCCACTTCCGCTCGACACAAACTATCTTATCATAGAGCCTGCGTTTTGTAAAGTCTAAAAATTAAATTCTATATATTGTTCGAATAATTCAGATTTATCAGAAAACTTTAATAAAATTTTTATTGACTCCGAGATGGATTTGTATTATAGTTTCTCGTTGATATTTTGAAGAAAAATAACAGTGGGAGGAAGAGATATATGACATTTTATCAGGAGTTACAGCTCAGTTCAGTTGCATCTAAGCAGCTGATCAAAGCGACAAAAGACAAGAAGGAAAGGTATCGCCACATTCTTATTTATAATTTTAAAGTCTATCTTGTAATGGCATTTTGTGTGGCGGTAGTTTCTTTATACAGTCATTTCACAGGGAATAACAACAGTGTAGTAGGCGTTACAGTGCTTCTTGCGGTGCTTGTTCTTCGACAGGCAGATTTTGGAATTCGTACAACGCACGGATTGGCCTCCATCGTCGGAATCTTTGGAATATTGATTGCAGGACCGAAGCTTTCGAATATGGTGTCACCGGTTCCGGCATTCTTTATTAATATAGTATGTATTTTGCTTCTTATGATTCTGGGATGTCACAATGTGATCATGTACAATCATTCTACATTTGTTCTTGGATATCTTCTTCTCCAGGGATATGATGTGACCGGACAGGAGTACTTGTATCGCGTGGCTGGCCTTTTGGTTGGAATGGTATTATGTATGGCAATCTTCTATAAGAATCAGAAGAACAGACCGTATAGAAGATCATTTCTTGATTTGTTCCGCGAGTTCAATATTAACTCCGCAAGAAACAGATGGTACATTCGTCTTTCATTAGTTGTTTCCAGTGCAATGTTATTCATGTCGTTGCTTGGACTTCCGAGAGCAATGTGGGCGGGGATCGCAAGCATGTCTGTTTGTCTTCCATTCCCGGATGACTGTAAAGAACGAGCAGGAAAGAGAGCTGCATTTAATATAGTAGGATGTCTGTTATTTGTTATCCTGTATTTGGTGCTTCCGGAGTCAATGTATCCATACATCGGAATGATCGGAGGAATTGGAGTCGGGTATTCTGCAGGGTATGCATGGCAGACAGCATTTAATACATTTGGTGCATTGTCGATTGCATCCGGCTTGTTCGGAATGCCGTATGCGGTAGCGCTTCGTATTGGGGCAAATGTATTTGGCGCGGCATACACGATGGCATGCAATAAGATTCTGCCGAGACTGGCAGCAGTGTTTGAGCAGAGAAGAGAACAGGTTAGTGAATAATCTAAGTTGTTTGAAATAGTAATTTATTCGAATGAAAATGGAGTGAGAACTGAGGCAATATAATTTACCTCAGTATCTCACTCCATTTTTCGTACAAACGATCCAGTGACCAGGCGGCATTGGCCGGGCTGGTGGAAGGAAGCACAAGGATGTCTCTTTCGGTCAGCGGCTGCTGATATTTCTTATAAAGAGCTCCGGCTTTATTTCCATTTGCATAGATTTGTCGAATCTGACAATGATCTAAAATTTGTTTCAAATCAGTTGGTGTCACATTCTTGATACTGCTGTCACTGGAGCCTTTGATGTCACAGCTTTGAATAACATCCCAGATGGCGATATGGTGGCGGAGCAACATGGCCGTTTTCTCTTCAACTGTCTGCGGAGTTTCCTCCTCACAAAGTTTCGCCAACAATTTCCAGAATCGATTTTGTTTATGTCCGTAGTAGAAATTATTTTCCCGTGATTTTACAGAAGGAAGAGTTCCAAGAATCAGAATCTCGGAGTCTTCATTATAGATTGGTTCAAAGGAATGGGTAATGTGTTCATATTCCATGGTTGTGCTCACTTTCTGATGGTTTGGAGTAAGTTTTATAACAAGTATAGTGTCTTGAGGAGATTGTGTCAATGATACTGTTTGCGTTGCTGGTCGCACACCGTGTGAACAGTAACTGCTACAAAGCGCAACGTCGCATTTACACAAAGGTTGCTTTTACCTGCGTAATGGATTATACTAGTCTGACAGGGAATTTTGAAACGGAGGATTTTACAATGAAAATTGCAGTAACTTATGACAACGGAAATATTTTCCAGCATTTTGGAAAGACAGAGACTTTCAAAGTGTACGAAGTGGAAGATAATAAGGTAGTTTCCAGTGAAGTGATCGGTTCTAATGGGGAAGGACACGGAGCACTGGCAGGACTGCTTGCAGGACAGAACGTAGATGTTCTGATCTGTGGTGGAATCGGTGGCGGAGCTCAGACAGCACTTGCAGAGGCCGGTGTTGAATTATGTTCAGGAGCACAGGGAGATGCAGATCAGGCAGTAGAGGCATACCTGAAAGGCGAGCTTGTATCCAGAGGAGCTACATGTGATCATCATCACCATGAGGAAGGACATTCTTGTGGAGATCATGAAGAGGGACATTCTTGTGGAAGCAGCTGCGGTGGCGGATGCGGATCACACACTACAATGGAAGGAAAGAATGTTGGAAAGAAATGCCGTACACATTACAAAGGAACATTCAATGACGGAACTCAGTTTGATTCTTCTTATGACCGTGGAGAGCCGCTTGAGTTCGTATGTGGTGCAGGACAGATGATCAAAGGATTTGATGCAGCAGTAGCTGATATGGAAGTTGGTCAGGTAGTGGACATCCATCTGATGCCGGAAGAAGCTTATGGAATGCCGAATCCGGAAGCTATCTTCACAGTAGAGATTGCGGAACTCCCGGGATCTGAAGACCTTGAAGTGGGACAGCAGGTTTACCTGTCCAATCAGTATGGACAGCCATTTCCGGTAAAGGTAACAGCTAAGGAAGAGACAACAATCACTTTCGATGCAAACCATGAGATGGCAGGAAAAGAACTGAACTTCAAGATTGAGCTTGTATCAGTAGAATAAAAAGTGAATAGAAGTAATTAGAAATTCTACTAAGAAATATCTAATAAGAAACATAAAGAGAGGGCAGTGCTTCAACGATTGAGAAATCGTAAAGTACTGCCCTCTCTCTGTAATTGCAGGTAAAGATTTAAATTGCTACGGATTTACACTATCACTCACAATCTTTCCATCCATAATGCGGACAACACGATCAACCTGATTAGCAATTTCATCATCATGTGTAATGATAATAACTGTTCTTCCAGACTTATGAAGGTCTTTGAGGATATTCATGATCTCGATAGTTGATTTACTGTCCAGGTTACCGGTCGGTTCATCGGCAAGGATGATCGGCGGCTGTGCGGCAATTGCTCTGGCTACTGCAACACGTTGTTGCTGTCCACCGGAAAGCTGGTTCGGTCTGTGATCCATACGGTTTTCCAGTCCAACTTTCGACAGTGCTTCCCCGGCAATTGCTTTTCTCTGCTGCTTTCCAAGTCCGCGGTAAATCAGTGGAAGTTCTACATTTCCAAGTGCATCCAGGTTTGGAATCAGGTTGAATCCCTGAAAGATGAAGCCGATCTTGTGATTGCGGATATCAGACAGTTCATTGTCTGAGAGATTGGCAACATCTTTTCCGTCCAGAAAATATTCCCCGGAATCGGGTGTGTCGAGACAGCCGAGCATATTCATAAATGTAGATTTACCAGAGCCGGAATGTCCGACAATGGCAATAAATTCTCCCTGGTTGATCTCAAGAGAAACATCATCCAGCGCGCGGACTTCATTTTCTCCAGGATTGTAGATCTTGTACATATTTTTAACACGAATGAGTGGCTCCATAATAACCTCCTTAAAAAATAAAATAAATAACTCAATAAGAATTTTAATTTCCAAAATAAGCATTGAGTCCAAGAACCAGACCATCAGCCAGACTATTTAGTGTGGAATCACTGTGGTCAGAGCTTGCATTTCCAAGTTCCATATCAACAGACGGAATCGTACTATAAGAAGTCTGCGTCAGATCAATATTCATAGAACCATTTTGGTAAATGGTCATTCCTTCTGTACGAAGTCCTTCTACAAGAGAGGCCCCAAGTGCATCATGTTCCTGCCAGTGGGAAGCGACAGGTTCCATACTTTTCAGACCATCCGGCACAGAAATGTAGAAACAGCCTTTGTCATATCCCAATCCATCTCCATCCCAGTGGAGTGAGATGTGACAGTCAGCTACATTGTTACAGAGTACGGTGCGGGCAACGTTATCAAGCTGGACATCGTCGCTGTTTCTCACCATAAGGACATCATATCCTTGAGCAAGCAGCTTATCTTTCAGAATCTGAGCCATCTGAAGTGTAACAGTGCTTTCAGCAGTTCCATCGTTAAATGTCATTCCCCCGGAAACTGCAGTCGCATAAGTTGCACCCTGAGCAGTGCTTCCGCCGGTTGTCTTTGGAGAACCATCCGGGTGACACTGTGTCTTTACAGAAGCACCACCGGAAGTTCCATGTCCGGCATTCACGCCGACGACGATATCCTTGCGGTCAGAATCTGCAAGATAAATAGTAGCTGTTCCAGAATTGATTGCAGAAAAGTCTGCGTATTGCCAGGAAGGGTCAAAGCTGATCTCCTGTCCATTGCTGTAAAGAGCCGCTGCGCCGGTCAGCAGTTCCTGCTGAGTTACGGATTCAGATTCAGAAGCAGATGGGGTGGCGGCATCAGCAGAAGAAGTTTCATCTACAGTTTCATTTTCAGAATCTGATGAGATAGAAAAATCATCCGCTGTCTTGGGTGGTGCCTTAGTACCCTGCGCCTGCGCCGTGTCCGTACTGGATTTGTGCTGTATGCTACCGCATCCGGTCAGGCAGTAACATAGGAGAACGGCACAAGAGAATCGAAAAAATAAGTTTTTCAATTTCAATCTCCTTTATGATAAATATTACTGTTCTCATTGTATCATAATCATTTTCCAAATAGGGAAAATTCAGATAAAATTAAGGTTTCAAAAAGGAAAATATAATGTAAAAAATTCAAGGCGATTGCATAATCATTTTGATTGCGATAGACTACAAGAGAAAGAATATCATAGTTAGGGAGTTTTGCCTGCCAATAGCATATAGTGTGGCGGGAGTTCTAGTGCTACGCAATTCGCATGATCATAATATACGAGGACAATATATATGGAAGAACAACAAGAAAAAACGCAAGGAAAAAAACAAGATAAAAAATTGTGGAAAATCTTCTGGTCGACTTTTTACTTAAGTGCGTTTACATTTGGTGGCGGTTATGTGATTGTCAGCCTGATGAAGAAAAAGTTCGTAGATGAATATCATTGGATTGAGGAAGAAGAAATGTTGGATCTTGTGGCAATCGCGCAGTCGGCACCGGGAGCAATCGCAGTGAACGGAGCAATCGTGATCGGATATAAACTGGCTGGAATTGCGGGGATTCTGACAGCAATTGCCGGGACAGTAATCCCACCATTTCTTATTATATCGATACTTTCTGCCGGTTATCAGGCATTTCGAAGTAACCAGATCATCAGCTTGATGCTCGAAGGAATGCAGGCCGGAGTAGGAGCTGTGATTGCATCCGTGACATATGACATGGGTGCCGGAATCGTGAAGAAGAAAGATGCTTTGTCATACGTACTTATGGTCGGGGCATTTATAGCTTCCTGCATATTTGAGGTAAATGTAGTCTATGTGATTCTGATCTGTGGAATTGTCGGAGTACTCCGCGCATTAATTGAGAAAAAGATCACGAGGAAAGGAAGTGAAGAGAAATGATTTATTTGAAATTATTTTTAAGCTTTCTTCAGATTGGACTGTTCAGCTTTGGTGGCGGTTATGCGGCGATGCCTCTGATCCGGGAACAGGTAGTGTCGCAGCACGACTGGCTTACGATGACAGAATTCACAGATTTGATCACGATTTCCCAGATGACACCTGGGCCAATTGCAATCAATGCGGCAACATTTGTCGGCAGCAAGATTGCGGGAGTTCCGGGATCTGTTGCGGCGACCTGTGGGTGCATTCTGCCGTCTTGTATTATCGTAACTTTGATCGCATGGTTTTATTTAAGATATAAGAAAATGAAAATGTTCCAGAGCGTGCTGGAATCCCTAAGACCGGCAGTTGTTGCACTGATCGCATCCGCAGGTATCGCAATTCTGCACACTGCATTTTGGACAGATGGAATTGTGCAGTTTGCGGCGACAAAATGGTTTATGGTGGTGATCTTCGGAATCTGTCTGTTACTGCTTCGTAAGACAAAACTGAATCCGGTGGTTGTGATGATGCTTGCGGGAGTGATGAACGTGGCAGTAAGATATGCGGCCGGATAAAATGGCGAATCCACAATGGTTTTGGTAAAAAAATGTGAATGAGTGAAAAAATACGTAGACTTATGTGGAAAACATTTTAAAGATCATGGTATATTGTGAATAACTTTCATGGTATACTGTACATACGTTGTAAAAATAAGAACAGGAGAGCGAAATGAGCGAACAGAACAATCAAAATATACAAGAATCACAGACACCGCACAAGCGTCGTGTGAGATATAAAGGAAAATACCCGAAGAAATTCGAGGAGAAATATAAAGAGTTACAGCCGGAGAAATACAAGGATACGATCGCGCATGTAATCCAGAAGGGAAATACTCCTGCCGGAATGCACATTTCTATCATGGTAAATGAGATCCTGGATTTCCTGAAAATCCAGCCGGGTGAGACTGGATTTGACGCGACACTCGGATACGGTGGACATACGAAAGCAATGCTGGAATGTCTGAAAGGTGAGGGGCACATCTATGCAACAGATGTTGACCCGGAAGAGTCTGCAAAGACAAGAAAACGTCTGGCAGATCAGGGATTCGGAGAAGACATTTTAAGTATCCGTCTGCAGAATTTCTGCACGATCGATGAGATTGCAAAAGAAGTTGGAGGATTTGATTTTATCCTTGCGGACCTTGGAGTTTCCTCTATGCAGATCGACAATCCGAAGAGAGGATTTTCTTTCAAAGTTGACGGACCGCTGGATCTGCGACTGAACCAGGAGAAGGGAATCAGCGCAGCAGAGCGACTCGACAACATTTCCGAGGAAGAGCTTGCAGGAATGCTTTACGAGAATTCAGATGAGCCATACTGCGAAGAGCTGGCGAAAGCAATCACGGATGAAATTCGTAGAGGCAATCGCATTGATACAACAACAAAGCTTAGAAATGTCATTGAGAAGACTTTAGATTTTCTTCCGAATAATAAAGAAAAGAAGGACATTATCAAAAAGACTTGCCAGAGAACATTCCAGGCACTTCGCATAGATGTGAATAATGAATTCGAAGTACTGTATGAATTCATGGAGAAACTCCCGGGAGCATTAAAACCGGGCGGAAGAGTAGCAATTCTTACATTTCATTCCGGAGAGGACAAGCTTGTAAAAAAAGCACTCAAAGCAGGATACAAAGAAGGAATCTATTCTGAATATGCAAGGGATGTTGTACGTCCGTCAGCGCAGGAATGTGCACAGAACGGAAGAGCAAGATCTACGAAGATGCGCTGGGCCGTGAAGGCGGAATAGTTGACTTCAATATAATGAAATGTTATAGTTAGTCAGAAATAATAGCGTTCGGTGCTGTTTGATCAGGGAATATATTTCCATATCCTGATCGAAACAGGTAAAAGGGAAACAGGTGCAAGACCTGTACGAACTCGTCACTGTGAGCAGAGATGCGGTCTTCTTAGAAATTAGATTTCAGAAGACCGCTCCTATACAGACAAGTGTGGAGAGTCCGCACATCCACTGGGGGACCGGGAAGGTGTTCTGTATAGAAGATCTGTAAGTCAGGAAACCTGCCGGCCGTTGGTGCGGGGAATATACGAATTCCAGATCACGAGTAATTGATTGTACCGAAAGAACCATTCTTACTGTTCGCATTACGTGTGACCAGCAATCATTCATTTGATTCAAGATAATTCTATCCATTTTCCGTATTTTATAATTCACAACTTAAGAGGAGACAAAAAAGAAATGAAAAATAAGAGCAGATGGCTTGCGCTTATGCTGACAGGTTCTATGGTGATTTCACCATTGTCTTATACAAGAACATATGCGGCAGAAAATGAGCAGCAGTGTGAGACAAATTTACAAGAAACTGTAGAGGTGGAAGAAGCTGATCTAGATAAGAAACAAGATGAGAGTCAGACAGAAGACGCAGGAAATGTTAAAGAAGATAAAAGAAATGACGATTTAACAAAAGAAGATCAGACAGAGGAATCTGATAAAGTTGATAATTCTTCGGATAAATCAGATAATCAGAATTCAATCGAAGCAGAAACAAAACCAAATTTAGAGAATAACTCAGAAAATAATTCAGAAAATAACTCAGAAGAGAAAGATACAGAAACCACCGGGAAAAATCCAGGCATAACTGTCTCAGATCAGGTTGCGGACAAAAAAACTGATAACAAGGATACACAGATAAAAGATGAAACAGGCAAGTCAGAACCTTCTACAGATTCGAACGATTCTATGAATACTCCGGAACCGGAACTTTCGCCACTGCAGGAGGCTCCTTCTGTAACAGGAGAATCTGTGAAAGTAGTAAAAGAAGACGCTGAAGAGTTCAAGATGTTCAAGGTCAGTGAATCAACAGTTGTTGAAAAGGATGGCGAACTTGATATTACGATCAAGACAAACAACACGGGATTTGATGCGCTATATCTTGGTTCAAAAGATGACTTGTTGAAAGCATCTGTTATAGAAGGAACAAAGGATGAAGAAGGTGCATGGACATTTCATTTCAATGTTCCGAAAGAAAAAGCAGGTCAGACAATTCCGGTATCTTTGAGAAAGTCAAAAGATCAGACTTGGTATGACAAACAGTACTTATGGATGTACATTCCGAATCCGGGAGAAACCTCAACACCGGATCCGGCACCAACGCCAACACCGACACCGGAAGCAACAGTAGCAAACGGAATCTACAGTATGGACGTAACTTCCAGTTCTTCCATGTTTAAAGTAGTGGATTGTATCCTGACAGCAAAAGACGGAAAAATGAGTGCCGTGCTTACATTAAGCGGAACCGGTTACGGCTATCTGTATATGGGAACAAAGGAAGAGGCTGCAAGCGCAGATCAGTCATCCTGGATTCCATATCAGGTGAATGAAGAAGGAAAATATACTTATACTGTTCCGGTAGAAGCGTTGGATAAGGAAATCGCAGTAGCAGCATATTCCATTAAAAAAGGAATCTGGTATGACAGAATGCTGACTTTCCAGTCAGAGACAATGAAGAAGATTGCCGATCTTAATTCCACAGACTCAGAGAATAAAGGTGATTCCGGAAATACAGGAAACAACGGAAACACAGGAAATTCCGGAACTACTGGTGGTTCCAATAATACTGGTAATACAGGAACGAACAATTCTGCTTTCCCAGGCGGTTCTGTATCTGGAACTAATTCAGGAAAAACAGATGGAAATGACGGAAAAGCAGATAATGTATCAAAATACGAATCCGACACAAGCGGCTCTACTTCTCATGTAGACAGTGGAACAACACTGAAAGATGGTGTATATACTCCGGACCGTTTTACCTGGTCAGGTGGAACAGGTAAGGTTCAGATTACTTGTAATAAAGTGACGATCCAGAATGGACAGGCTTATGCAACACTCGTGTTCAGCAGTGATCATTATCAGTATGTGAAAGCGAATGGAAATAAGTATTACACAACAAAGGGCGGCGGATCAGCGACAGCTGTTATCCCGGTTGCATTGAATCAGAACAATAAGATTATTGGAATGACAGATAAAATGTCTGTCGCACATGAGATAGAATATACGATTTTCATTTATCTTGCAGCGGCAAATGGAGGAACATCTGCAAACGGAACAGATGCTTCGACAAGCAGTAACCAGAAGCTGGATGAACAAGCACCTGAAATTATAGGTTTGGAATATCAGTCAGAAACAAAGCTGGACTATGCAGAATATTTCAAGATTTATCATTATGATCAGGGGATTGTACTTCTTGAAATTGATATGACGAAGGACACAGCAAGAGACCCGGAAAAAGCAGAGGAAACAAAGTCTGAAAATGAGAAGTCTGCAGAAGATAAAGAGAAGTCTTCCAAGAAGAAAGTAGCTTCTGTTACGATCAATAGATCAGAAGATTCTAAGAACTCAGATGCAGAAAGCAAAGTAGATGCTTCTGCCGAGGAATCCGCAGCTTCGGATAACAACGGCACAAGCGAACAGGAACTGGCAGCAGAGCTTTACAAGGGAAATGTTGTGAAATATCTGATCGTTCCGGAGGATGTGGAAGTTCCGGTTGGTCTTGAGCAGGATATGATCATTGTGAAGAAACCTGTGGATCATACTTATGCAGAGTCTGATGAGATTCTGAATACGATGAAAGATCTCGATCTTCTTGATAATATTGCGGCAGTTGGAATGAAGAGCAAAGACTGTACAGTATCTGAGATTGCTGATAAGATGAAAGCAAAAGACGGAGAGAAGAATGCTGAAGTTGCATATGCAGGAACAGCGGACAAGTTGAAACTGAAGAATTTTGTGAAGAGTGAAGTGAATCTTGCATTGTTTACAGGAGATATTCTTCCAAGAGAAGATTCTGAGGAAAATGCAGCGAAAGATACTGACAAAATAGCAGATAAAGACAGTAAAGATACAAAAGAGACTCTGACAGTAGAAGAGAAGGCGGAACAGTTCGAAGAGCTGACAGAAAAGCTTGCAATGCTTGGAATTCCGGTACTCGTTGATCGTTCTTCCGAGGAAAAGACAGAACTTGGAAAGCAGGAGTGGATCAAGGTTTACGGTGTTCTCTACGGATGTGAAGAGCTGACGAACGAGAAGTTTGATGCGGCAGTAGCAGCGGCAGAGAAATAGGAGAGAAAAATAGAATGAAGATAAGAAGATGCAGAATCACAGCGTTCATGCTTTCAGCTGCACTTCTGCTCGGAGGCTG
>OGPM01000576.1_pt1 | contig 36440 bp, 31 predicted proteins | sample 1552961 | NCBI WGS metagenome assembly OGPM01 (sample SAMEA2580304, study PRJEB22360) | human gut metagenome | biome: human gut; feature: human-associated habitat; material: faeces | place: Denmark | collected 2008/2010
ACGGCTCCACCGGGTCCCCCATCTCAGATGGGGGCTTAATATACGAATACAGTTACTTCAAACACTAGTTACTTCAAACACTACCGATCCGCTCTGCGGATCAAGAGACAACCCATGGCGAGGGCGATGAAGTTCGGCAGCCAGACGGCCCAGAAGGGCGGGAGCATGTGGCCCTTGCCCAGAGCTTCAAGGAATGTCATGATGGCGTAGTATACGAAAATAATGACCACAGAGAGACCAAAGCCGATGGAGGAAGAGGAGCGCTGCTTCTGCACGCCCAAGGGGGCGCCGACAAGGGCAAAGACGAAGCTGGCCATCGGCAGTGAGAAGCGGCGATAGACCTCCATAATAACGCCCGTCGCATCTGCATGCGCCGCGGTGTACGCTTTCTGCGTGACAAGAAGCTCCCGGATGGTCATTTCATCGAGCTTTTTCGACTCGCGCGGGATCTCTGAGGGCGACATGGCATATGGGATCTCCTGACTTTCGAAATGCATCATGCGTTCCACGCCTTCTCCGGTAAGGTCGTAAATGATCCCATCGGTCATGCGCCATACGCCATCCTGCCAGACTGCCTTCGGTGCATTCTCGACATGGACGACCTTTTCATCTTCAAATTCCTGCACGGTGATATTCTCAAGCTCTTTGGTATTCGGATTGTAGCGGCGCGCATAGAGAAGGTGCGCGATCTTGCCGTTCTGCACATCGCGGATGACGACATGATCCGTGACGCCCGGATTCAGGTTCTTTTTGATCTCCGTATTCACCACATAGTCATACTCGCGGTTTGTCCACGGCACGACGTATTCATTGAAGGCCACGGCACAGAGGGAGATCAGAAACGCTACCAGAAAGACCGGCAGCGCGAGGCGGAAGAAGCTCTGCCCCGAGGTACGCATGACGATGAGCTCGCTCGCCCCGGACAGACGGGAAAAGCACATGAGTGAGCCTAAGAGTACGGCCATCGGGAAGGTATAGACGATGATGCGCGGCAGTGCGAGGATGAACACCTTCACTGCCGATATCGCAGATGCCCCATATTGAGAGACAAAGCCAGCGATTTTGAGAAGCGTATCTGCCCCGAGAAAGATCGCCGTAAAGGCGGCAACGCCAAATAAAAAGGGAGCCAAAAATTCTTTTAATACGTACTTATCCAGAAGTCTCATCAGAATTTTCCTCCCTGTCTTTCTTCTTGAATCATAAGCTGAAATTTTCCCCCAAATAATGTTTCCTTGCTGTGGGGTTCACAGCGATATCATCTGCCTTGCCGGAAAGCAGGATCTTGCCGTCGGAGAGGATGTACGCTTTGTCTACGATGCGCAGCGTCTCGCGGACATTGTGATCCGTGATGAGGATGCCGATCCCGCGGGTCTTGAGGTGCATGACAACGCTCTGGATATCCTCGACCGCCAGAGGATCGACACCGGCGAATGGTTCATCCAGCAGGATGAAGGAAGGATCGAGCGTGAGGGAACGCGCGATCTCCACGCGCCGCCGCTCACCGCCGGAGAGCGCATCGCCCCTCGTGTCTTTGACATGGGTGATATGGAATTCCTCCAGCAGCGCTTCTGCTTTTTCTATTTTCGCTTTCTCGCTGAGATCCTTGCGTGTCTCCAGAAGAGACATCAGGTTATCCCAGACGGTCATCTTTCGGAATATGGAGGCTTCCTGCGGCAGGTAGCCGATCCCGAACTGGTGGCGCTGGTGGATGGGCATCCCGGAAATGGAACGCCCGTCTACGGTCACATCGCCCTCATCAGGCTGGATGATGCCGACGATCATATAGAAGGTGGTCGTCTTGCCGGCCCCGTTCGGTCCCAAAAGACCGACGATGGAGCCCTGCTCGACTTCTACATTCACATGATCGACGACGGTGCGGCTACCGTAGCGCTTGATCAGATCATGAGTTTCTATCTTCATTTGTTATCCTTGATTTCTAACGGGCTGCCTGCATATTCTGGTCGGCCGGCGATCGGTGTCGCCTGATTGACCGGCCCTGCGGGAACCGATGGCTGTGAGTCTCCCTCTCCGCCTTCTTCTGACGGACTCTTGGTATTCGTGATAGTGATGGTGCTGCGGCCTGTCGTCTCGACGACCTTGTCCGCATCACGGAGCACGAGCTCCGGCCCTTCAAAGGTATTGCCATTCTGCTCCACCCAGGCGTTGCCGGAAAGCACCATCTTTCCGTCGGCGCCATCCCGTCCGGAACGGGTATAGACGGCCTGATCCCCATAGCCCACCGCGTTGTTTGTCGTGCTGGTGAGATCCACGCCGCCTGTCGCAACGACTTTGATCTGCTTCAGGTTGCCTTCGATATGCGGCGCAGAAAGGGTGCCGTCAGCGGTCTCGAGATAACCATTGCCTTCGATCTTGCCGAATCCCGTAGCCGCATTGTACATCACATCGTCTCCCCGCAGGATGCGATGCTCCGAAAGGTCTACGAAATCCACGCTGCCGATGCCGCGAGCGGTCCTGTCTTTATAGAGGTACATTTTCTCTGCCGTAAGCGTGCTCTGTTCTTTGACATATTTCACGCCGCCTTCCAAAAAAGCACTCCGATCTTCGAAATGATATTCCCCATTCGTGCCTGTGATGGTAGCGCCTTCATTGGCATGAATCACCACATTTCCTTTCGCGCTGACCACCTTGGTCTTGCCGTCGTAGGTCAGTACATCGGCGGTGATGTCATCGGCCATCGCCGTCCCCATCGCGCCCAAGCTTACGGCTGCCAGCATGAGTGCTGTATAGAAAGTTTTCACTGTGCATCCTCCTTATCTGCCAGTCTCGCATGGCCTTTCGCTGTGATCTTTTCCAGTACGCGATCTGCCGTGAAGCTGTCGGCCGTCAGTACGCGGCCATCCTTTTCTGCCGTAAAGAATTCATCGGTCAAAAGAATGTCTGTATGACCATCGTAGGTCAGGTTCTTCGCATGAAGCACCATGCCGTCACTTGACGTGCCTTCCACATGCCCCTCGACATGGACCTTCTTCTGCTTCCTGTCGTAGTGCCCCTGATCGGCATTGAGCTTCAGCTCATTGCCATCTTTTAGGAAATACGCTTCGATGCCTTCCATGTCGGCCGAGTTCTTATCCCGGCTCATGCTGACATGCTTCGCCTTGATGCGCCAGACAGACTGTCCATCCTTGTCTTCCTTCATTTCGATATTGAAAAACTCCATGGCCGGCCCGTCGGACTTGGCGCTTCCCTTTTCATGATGGTCATCCTTGAAGAGAAAATAGATGCCAAGCGCTGCGAGAAGGATGACGAGTACGATGAGGATGCTCTTTTTATTTTTGCTCACGACTTGCCTCCTCTGATTTCATTCCAGTCTTCGCTGATGCCGGGGGCAAAACGCTTCTTCTCTTCCTCCGTCAGCTCCATATACATCTTGATGCGTCCCGGCCGCGTCCAGAAGAGATGCTGGAACCAGAGCCAGTCTGTAGGATGCTCCTTGATGAAATCTTCCATGATCGTCGCCATTTTTTGTGCATTCGTCATGAGATCTCTCTTCGTATCCCCGGTCTCTTCATAATAGAACGGCTTGCCGATACAGATCGTATGACCCTTCCCACCTTCATTTCTTACGATGAACAGCGGGAGGATCGGCGCCTTGAATTTTCTGGCAAAGACGCAGGGCCCTTGCGGAAAGGAGAAGACGCGGTTCATAAAGAGCACCGGGATCCCTGTCTCATCCCCATCCTTGTCGGAGAGGAAGCCCAGGATGTGATTCTTCTTCATCGAGCGCGCCGCTGCGATCATTTCATAGCCGCCCGTCCCGGTGAGGAAGATGTGCTGCCCCGCGCGGGCGCGGTAGTCATTGATGATCCGCATCAGCGCGTCATCAGCCTGCTTCTTGCCGATCGCTGAGGTGTCATAATCATGAAGCGCAAGACCGGCACCGAGCCATTCCCAGTTCCCCATATGCGCCGTCAGACCGACGATGCCCTTTCCTTCGGCATACGCCGCCTCCAGGTATTCCGGATGATCGATCTTCACGTAATCATCGATATGATCCTTTTCCTTACAGAGGCGCGGCATGTACATCATCTCCATCGCGGACATGCCGATGTGCTCGTAGACCCTGTGAAGCAGCTTTTCTGCCTCCTCGCGGCGGATGCCCATGCCCCGCATCATCTGCTCGATCCCGCGGTTTCTCTGCTTGGCTATGCGGTTCATGATGCATGGCCCCAAAACGCGGCCGATGGACAGGATCCGATCATAGGACATCCCGCACAGCAGGTGACTGATGCCCTTCAAGAGTCTATATCGTACATTGAATAACATGGCTGATTCTTCTTTCCTAAGGAAACACTGATTCAATCGTTGTCTGATTTCATTCTTGGATTTTTTTATACAGAGCAAGGAATCATCTGACGCGAATAGCGAGCTATTTAAGGAAGATGATGACGAAGCTATGTATAAAAATCCATATGAAATCCGGCTCTGCGATTTAATCAGCGTTTCCTTAATACAAGGGAATAAAATAGGGTTCAGGATTAGCCCACGGGGCGTGCCGTCCCTTGACTCTGAATGAAAGCTTTGCTCGAATGAGGAATGAGAAATTAGAAATTAGAAATGAATGTGGCGGCTTCGCCGCGAATATATATGGGGCGATGCCCGAAAGGAAGTGGATAGAAGGTTTCCCGTTTGAGAGTACCAAACATCGCTTGCTTGGTCGCGAATGACAAAGATTTCTCGCTTACGCTCGAAATGACGATACGAGAGAGTTTCCTAGTCACCAGTCCCTAGTCACCAGTCACTCCTAATCCCCAATCCCTAATCCCTAGCTACTAGTCACTAGTCACTAGTCACTCAAGATTCCTAATTCCACGATCGAGCAGCGCTTCTCACTGCACGAGATCTTCCTGATCGACGTCCTGAAAGGAGGACACCGCCTCCTCCCAGCGCCCCTGGGATCTCAAAATACACTCGATAAATTCACGCGCTGCTCCGCGTCCGCCATCATACCGGGAAATAAAGTCCGCTGCGGACTGATTCTCCTCGCAGGCATCGGCCGGGCAGCCCGACAGACCGACGCGGGAGAAGAGAGGCAGATCATTGAGATCATCTCCCATGTAGGCCGCCTCGTCCCAGCAAAGAGCGCGCTCCCTGAGCAGTTGCTGCAGAGCGGACACCTTATCCCGGATGCCCATGAGGACGAAATCACAGGAGAGCTCCTTCGCGCGCGCTTCTACGATCGGCGAAGTCCTCCCCGTGATGAAACCGACTGCATAGCCCATGCGGTGGGCGAGAGAAATCGCCAGCCCGTCATGCGCATTGAAAAGCTTATATGCCTCGCCGCCGCTCCCCATGACGAGCGTCCCGTCTGTCAGTGTGCCATCGACATCAAAGGCGATGAGCTTCACCTGTTCTGCGCCGATCATTACATGACCCCCTGCCGCAAAAGATCGGTGATATGTACCATGCCGATCGCCTTGCCTGCCTCATCACAGACGGGAAGCACGGTGATCGGATGCGGCATGTGCTTCTCCATGATGTGCAGGGCTTCGGCCGCCAGCTTCGGCTGCGAGATCACCATCGGTGACTTCGTCATGACGTCTCTTACGGGGAGAAGCAGGAAATCCTCTCCCTTCTCGAGGCCGCGGCGGACATCGCCGTCCGTCATGAGCCCCAAGAGGCGTCCTTCCCTGTCCGTCACAGAGACGGCGCCGAGCCCTTTATCTGTCATCACAAAGAGCGCATCCTTGACCGAAGCCATTTCATCGATCAAAGGATTGTCCTCGCCTTTGTGCATCACCATCTCGACGGTGAGAAGCAGGCGCTTGCCAAGGGACCCACCCGGATGGAAAACGGCAAAATTATCTGCCGTGAAATGATGGCGCTCCATCAATGAGACGGCGAGCGCATCCCCCAGAGCCAAAGCAGCCGTCGTCGAGCTCGTCGGAGCGAGCCCCAGACTGTCTGCTTCTTTTTCGACGCCCGCATCGAGCACTGCGTCCGCATTTTTAGCGAGTGTCGAATTCTTTTTCCCGACGACCGCAATGAGCTTCGCTCCGATGCGCTTTAGGGACGGGAGGATATTCAGCACCTCGCCCGTTTCTCCGCTGTTCGAATATGCGATGACCACATCATCGGCTGTCACCATGCCAAGATCCCCGTGAATGCCTTCCGCCGGATGCAGAAAAAAAGCCGGCGTCCCTGTGCTCGCCATGGTCGCTGCCACTTTCCGCGCGATATGGCCTGACTTTCCCATACCCGTCAGAACCACGCGCCCCTTGGACGCTTCGATCAGGCAAACGGCTTTTTCAAATTCGCCGTCCAGATGATCCACCAGAGAAAGGACAGCGGCTGCTTCATCCCGAAGCACCCGCGAAGCTGTTTCAATAACGGACATGATGCCTCCTTGGTCAACGCAAAATAAGTTTACACCTTATTATACAATATTCGAGGAAAAATAGTTATATTGAGGTTCAGGGTTAGCCCGTGGGGCGTGCTGCCCCATGATTACGAATTTGAATGAGGAATTAGGAATGAGAAATTAGGAATGAAGGTGGCGGCTTCGCCGCGAATATATATGGGGCGATGCCCGAAGGTCGGAGGATAGAAGTCAGATGTCTAATGTCTGATGTCTCCTAGTCTCCCAGTCTAATCCCTAGTCCCTAGCCACTAGTCACTAGCCACTATTTTCCGGACACGAGTCCCATTTCCTTATCCTTCTTTACGACGTCATTGATCGCAATGACGTCTTTCAGGAGGCCCTCGAGGGAGGAGAGATAGAGCATATTGGTAGAGTCAGACAGGCCTTCCGGCGGATTGTCGTGGACTTCCATGAAGAAGCCGTCGACACCGGATGCCGCTGCCGCTCTTGCGAGGTACGGGATGAATTCACGCTGGCCGCCGGTGGTATTGCCCATACCTCCCGGGAGCTGGACACTGTGGGTCGCATCAAAAATGACCGGATAGCCGAACTGCCGCATGATGGGGAAGGAACGCATATCGACCACGAGATTGTGGTAGCCGAAGGACGCCCCTCTTTCTGTCAGAGCGAGGTTCGGATTTCCTGCTTCTTCCATCTTGCCGATGACATTTTTCATATCTTCCGGCGCCATAAACTGGCCCTTCTTCACGTTGACAGGCTTGCCTGTCTTCGCTGCGCCGTATACCAGGTCGGTCTGGCGGCAGAGGAAGGCCGGGATCTGGAGCATGTCGAGCACCTTGGCGGCTGGTGCGAGCTGGGTCACATCATGTACGTCAGAGAGTACCGGCACCTGGAGTTCCTTCTTGATATCCGCAAGGATCTCGAGGCCCTTCTCAAGTCCCGGCCCACGGAAGGAATGGTAAGAGGAACGGTTCGCCTTATCAAAAGACGCCTTGAAAATGTACTGTACGCCAAGGCGTTCACAGATCTTTTTGATCTCACGGCCGATCATCAGCGTGCGGTCATAGCCTTCAATGACGCAGGGGCCTGCGATCAGAAACAGCTTGCTGCCGTCGATGGTCAGATTTCCGACATGAATGGTTTTCATAGGGAGCTCCTTTATGGGGGAATGAGGGTACGGTTGTGGTCCTGTCCAATGAGAAATGCCACAGCCCGACCCCTTACGATTTCATCTTTTCAAAATATTCATTGGCCTTTTTCAGGTCTTCTTCGGTATCAATTCCGATATCCTGTGTCTTCACCTCGATGACACCGATCTTGTAGCCCATCTCGAGGGCACGGAGCTGCTCTAAGGACTCGGTCTTTTCGAGCGGGGTCTGCGCCATCTTCGCATAGGCGAGGAGGAAATCTCTCCGATACGCATAGATGCCGACGTGCTTCAGCGCCGGCACTTCGAAATCGTGGCGGGGATACGGGATGAGGGAACGGGAGAAGTAGAGTGCTTCGCCCTTCTGGTTCACGACGACCTTGACCGAGGAAGGATCATCGTATTCGTCTTCGTGGAGAGGCGTAGCGACAGTCGCCATATCCAGCTCCGGATGGTCGATAAGATCCTGCGCCAGACGATCGATCACGTCTGGGTCGATCAGCGGTTCATCGCCCTGTACATTGACGATGATCTCATAGTCCGGCGTATGGGAAGCCACTTCTGCCAAACGATCGGTGCCTGTCGGATGGTCGACGGAGGTCATCATGACATGACCGCCGAAGCTCTTAACTTCCTTCTCAATGTCCTCATGGTCTGTCGCAACGATGACGACGTCAGGGAGCTTGGCCTGAACGGCTCTTTCATAGACACGATGCACCAGTGTTTCTCCCGCGATCAGGCGGAGAGGCTTCCCCGGAAGACGTGTCGATGCATACCGGGACGGAATGATACAAGCAATTTTCATGATGAACTCCTTTGCGTAGTGACTAGTGACAGGGATCATGGATGAGGGACTTGCGGCTTGGCATGGAGGAATTCTTCCAATACCTCCCTGTCTTCCTCGGGCAAGGTCATCGAGATCTCAAGGACGTAAAAGGGAATGTCAGACTCAGCGAGGCTGGCAAGGGAGAGCATCTTCACGGCATCTTTTTCTGTCATGACGATGAGCTCTGCGCCCTTGGCTTTGGCTTCGGAGATCGCATTCCGCACATCTTCTTCTGTATACCTGTGGTGATCAGGGAAGGGCATCTCGCCCACCGGACGCAGACCGGCTTCCTTGGCGGTCTTTTTAAAGGCAGCCGGGTTTCCGATGCCGGAGACCAGATAGGCCTTCTTCATCCTGACGTCTTTGAGCGTCCCTTCATGAAGGAAGGCTTTCCACTTCTCATACGGCACCGCCTTCGACGGCGCATGTGTGGAGGATAGGACGGGCACACCAGGCGCAAGACGGGCGAGCTCTTCTCTGATCTCCATCAGATCTGTCAGATGCACCTGATCGCTCTTGGTCAGGATGAAAAGGCTCGCCCGCGAAAGGGCATCGAGCGGCTCCCGGAGCAGACCGCGGGGCAGGCCGTGACCATAGCCGAAGGGATTCGTCGCATCGATGAGAATGATATCCTGATCGCGTCTGAGCTTCCAGTACTGAAAGCCATCATCCAAAAGCAGGATGCCCACTCCCATTTCCTCGGCTCTCCTTACAGAGGCAATGCGGTCTTTCCCGACGAAAATGGGGACGGAGGGAAGTTTTCTCGCCATCATGTAGGGCTCGTCCCCTGCCATCTGCTGGGATACGAGGATGGATCTCCCATCCGATACACAGCCGCCTTCTTTTTCAAGGCCGCTTTTATAGCCTCGGCTGATGATGGCAGGCTTCTTTCCGATCGAGAAGAAGAGCTCGGCCAGCATCAGGATGCAGGGGGTCTTGCCCGTCCCGCCTGCCGTGATATTGCCGACACTGATAACGGGTACATGAGCGGAGACCGCAGCGGCCATATCTGCCGCCCTCTTCTTTTCGACCTGAGAGAAATACATTTTTTCCAGCTGCGAAAGACCTGACAAGACCAGCCTGTCCATGCCCTTCGGCGATGGGTCCTTCATCAAGCCTGTGACATAGGACTCAAGACTCATGACGGCCTCCCAGCTTCACGCCGGCTTCCGCGACCAGCTGCTCGAAAGCCTTGATATTCCTCTCGGTCGCGCCCTGATTCTCATGCACCACGGTCAAAGCCGCCTCTCCCATCCGTTTCATGGTATCGGGATGGGAGAGAAGGTCCATGAGCGTTTCCTTGAATTCATGCTCTGACTTCGTCATGAGGCACACGCCGCGGCTCTCCAAAAGCTCGAAGATCTCTTGGAAATTGAACATGTAAGGGCCGACGATGACAGGCTTGCCATGCGCCGCCGGCTCTAGAATATTATGACCGCCGACTTTGACGAAGCTGCCTCCGACAAAGACGACATCTGCCAGACTGTAAAGACGCCCCAGCTCTCCGATGGTATCCAGAATGACCACCTGCGGGCTCGTGCCGTCATCCTCCTCCGTGCCCATCTTGGAGCGGCGCAGGACGCTGTAACCGTGATGCTTGATGGCAAATTTCACGGACGGCGCTCTCGTGATCTCACGAACGGCGAGAAGCAGACGCGCCTTCGGATATTTTTTCAGGATCTCACCAAAGGTGCGGAGTACGATCTCCTCCTCTCCGCTGTGCGTGGAACCGGCGACGATGATCGGTCCCTTCCCGTCGAAGCGGAATTCTTTACGAAGCGCGGCGCGCTCTTCCTCCGACACTTCGGCGTACGTCTGATCGTACTTGGTATTGCCTGTGATGGTACAGCGCTTCGGCTGGGCGCCCATCGCGATGATGCGCTCCTCGTCGATGCGGGACTGCATGCAGAAGCGTCGGATCTGGCAGAGCATGCGCGTCGTGAAGCGCTTGATCAGCGAATAGCGGCGCATCGAGCGGCTGCTGATGCGGCCATTCATCATCATGACAGGGATCTTTTTGCGGAAAGCGAGGCGAAGGAAATTCGGCCACAGCTCCGTCTCGATCAGAATGATCGCCTTGGGATTCACGATATCTACGATGCGCTCGGTGATGACGGGCAGGTCAAAGGGGAAGAAAATGTGTCCGTCCGCCTCTGGGATGATGCGCTGTGCCATGCGGTGACCGGTCGCGGTGACGACAGACACCACCACCATTTCATCCGGGTACTTCTTCTTCAGCTCGCGCACGATCGGGCTCGCGGCGACCACTTCACCGACGGAAGCGGCATGCACCCAGATAGCATTGTGGTAGGCGATCTGCTGCAGCGTGGGCGTCGGCATGACGCCGGCGCTCTGCTTCAGACGGTCATAGAAGCCTTCTTCGAAGACAAGCCGATAGATCAGGATCGGTATCTGCAGCAGCCAGTAGGCGACAAGACAAATGTTGTAAATCCAGTACAATTTTTTCTCCTTTGATGGTTGTTTGGTTGTTGGGTTCAACGGGTTCAACGGGTTCAGCGGGTTCAATGGGTTCAATGGGGAAGGTGCGGCGCATCAAAATTAGTAGCGCCGCGAAGTTTTATATAAAGGGTATTGGGGCGCTTTATGAATTGTGCGCCCCCTTCCCTACCTTCCCGTCAGAACCCATTGAACCGTTCGACCTACATTCATAGTAAGGGACTGCTCACTGGGATAAAATCCTAGTTCCTAGTTCCTAATTCCTAATCCCTAGTCACCAGTCACTAGTCACTAGTCACTATTTTTCTCACGATCATTTTTCTGCGACATCGTGTAGAGCTCATAATACAGCCCTTTCTTTTCCATAAGCTCCTTATGTGTACCGCTTTCTTCGATGACGCCGTGATTCAGGACAAGGATCTGGTCGGCATTCTTGATGGTCGACAGGCGGTGAGCAATGACGAAGGAGGTACGGCCGACCATGAGCTTGTCGAGCGCATCCTGCACGATCTTCTCGCTTTCCGTATCGAGTGCGGAGGTCGCTTCGTCAAGAATGAGGATCTTCGGATTCTTCAAGATCGCTCTTGCGATGGCGATGCGCTGGCGCTGACCGCCGGAGAGGACGAGGCCGCGATCGCCGACCTTGGTATCGATGCCGCGCGGCAGACCCTGAATGAATTTCTCTGCATTCGCGGCGCGAATGGCATCCCAGACCTCTTCATCCGTCGCATCCAGGCGGCCGTAGAGGACATTTTCTTTGATGGTGGTATTGAAGAGGAGCGTATCCTGCGGCACGAGGCCGATGTTGTCGCGAAGGGAGCCGGCCGTCACATCCCGGATGTCGACGCCGTCGATGCAGATGGCTCCGCCTGTCACATCATAGAAGCGCGGAAGCAAGTTGGCAATGGTGGTCTTGCCGGCGCCGGATGGCCCGACGACGGCGATGGTCTGTCCGGGTCTGGCGACGAAATTCAGATCTGTCAGGACCGGATTTTCTTTTTCATAGGCAAAGACCACATGACGCGCTTCGACTAAGCCTTCTGTGACTTCGATCGGCTTAGCGCCGTCCTTGTCCTGGATCTCTGACTTCTCATCCAGGATCGCAAAGACGCGGTCTGCTGCGGCCAGGGATTTCTGGATATTGCCGAAGCTTTCTGCCAGACGGCGGGTCGGATTGGCCAGGTTGATGGCATAGATCAGGAAGGCGATGAGCTCGCCGGTGGTCATCACGCCCTCAATGACGGAGACACCGCCATACCAGATGATCGCGCAGACGGCAATGGCAGCGAGAAATTCGACAAGCGGCGTCATCTGGCTCTGCTGCCTTATGGAGCGCACGGTCGCCTTGAAGCTGGATTCATTGATGTCATTGAAGCGCTTCTCTTCGAAGTCGCCTCGATTGAAGCTGCGCACGATGCGCACGCCCTGGATAGTCTCCTGCAGCATGGACGTCACATCGGCCAGTCGTTCCTGCACGTCGCGGCCGCTCGAGTGGAGCTTTTTCCCAAAGAATTTGATCGTATAAGAAACGAGCGGTACGATCACAAGGCAGAGCATCGTCAGTTTCCACTGCAGGTAGATCATGGAAACGAAAGAACCGATGAAAATGGCACCTTCCTGCACCAGCTGGATGAAATTATCCACGATGGCTGTCTGCAGCGCCGCAATGTCATTCGTCAGGTTGCTCATGATGTCCCCGGTGCGGCGACGATCATAGTAGGAGATCGATAATTTCTGCAGATGATGATACAGCGTATTTCGAAGATCCCTGATGACAGCCTGCCCGATGTATCCCATGAGGTAGCGATGTCCGAAGGTGGTGATCGCGCGGATGAGGAAGGTCACAAGGATCGCCACGATGATGAGGTAGAGCATGCCAAGGTCCTTGTCATTCAGCACCTTATCGATGACATCCTTGATGATCCACGGCACGACCAGGTTCGAGCCCGATACGAGCAGCATGAAGAACACGGAAACAAGAAGCAGCTTCCAGTAGGGTTTTAGATAGGATAACAGTCTCATGTAACTGTTCAGTTTACTTGATTTTATATTCATTCCATTCTCCAGAATTTTCTTGGGGGGAGACTAAAGGTTCAAAGTGGTCAGGTTGATGGGTTCAGGGTTAGCCCCTGGGGCGTACCACCCCTTGATTACGTGTGAAAGAGGTTCGGCGGGTTCAACAGGTTCAGAGGGTTCAACGGGGGTGGTGCGGCGCATAAAAATATAGAAGCGCCACGGAGTATAGATGGTGGCGATGCCCGAAGGTGGCATTTCAGTCACTAGTCACAAGTCACTAGTCACTCGAGGCTCCTAATCCCTAGCCACTAATCCCTAGCTACTAATCATCCCTGCTTTCAAACTTACGGGGCGCCCCTTGCTTGTGAATGAAAGCATGGCTCCCCAGTGAGGAGTGAAGGTACGGCGCATAAAATGAGGGAGCGCCGCGAAATACAACTAGTGGCGATGCCCAAAAGTCTCTCGATAGCAGGCTTCCCGTTTTGAACTTTCCAAACATTGCCTACCTGACCGCGAATGACAAAGATTTCTCGCTTCGCTCAAAATGACGATACGGGAGTCTGATGTCTCCTAATCTCCTAGTCACTAGCCACCATTTACTTTTTCCCCGTCCTCACGATGAGCTCTGCCACGCGGCGCACCGCGCCTCCGCCGCCCAGTGCTTTTCTCACTTCTCGGATGCCTTCCACATTCTTTTCCCGCGCGGCAGGCTGAATGAGCCACGGTGTCACGATACGGGAAATATTCTCCGCCGTCACCGCATCCTGCAGGAGTTCGGGAGTGACCTCACGGTCCAGCAGAAGATTCGGCAGGCCCGCATACTTCACATGGACGAGAAGCTTCGCCAGCATCCATGTCACAGGCGCGAGGCGATAGATCAATACGGTCGGCAGCTCCATGAGCGCCGTTTCCAAGGTCGCCGTCCCCGAAGAGGCGACGCAGGCATCACAGATCTGCATCAGGTCATACTGCCTGCCCTCGGTGATCTCTACGGAAAGCTCCGAAGCCCCGATGAAGGACGAGAGCATCTCCATCGGGATCGTCGAGGCTCGGGGGATGAAGAACTGGCAGTCTGCCTTTTGGGCAAGCTGGCGCGCTGCCTCCAGCATCACGGGCAGAAGCCCCGCGACTTCATTCTTGCGGCTCCCCGGCATGAGAAGGATACGCTTTTTATTCGGATCGCCATGGAAATAGGCCATCGCCGCCTCCTTCGTCATGGAAGGCTTCACCGTATCCGCCAGCGGATGACCGACGAAGGTCACATGCGCTCCCGCCTTCCGGTATGCGTCCGCTTCAAAAGGAAATATGGACGCCACCTGCTCGACATCGCGGACGATATTCTTCGCCCGTCCCTTGTTCCACGCCCAGATGGTGGGCGCGATATAGTAGACGACAGGGATGCCCAGCTCTTTCGCTACATGGGCGAGCTTCATATTGAATCCGGGGTAATCTACACAGACCAGAACATCCGGCTTTTCCCGCAGCATGGCTTCCTTCAGAAAACTGCGCAGCTTGAAGAAGAGCGGCAGGTGCTTAATGACTTCCACCAGTCCGATGATGCCCAGATTTTCTATATCATAGATGATGCGGACGCCGCTCCTTCGCATGTCCGCACCGCCCATCCCGAAGATGTCTGTCCCGGGGTAGAGCTTTTTGATTTCTGCCGCAACGGCTGCGGCATGCATATCGCCAGAGGCCTCTCCGGCAGACATCATGATTTTCATAAGTTAAGTCCTCGTGAATATAAGGGTTCAAGGTTCAGCGTTCGGGGTTCGGGGTTAGCCCTTGGGGCGTGCCATCCACTGATTCTAAATGAAAGCTTTGCTCGAATGAGGAATTAGGAATTAGGAATGAGGAATGGTGGTGCAGCGCATAAAATATGGAAGCGCCGCGGAATATAAATAGAGCGATGCCCGAAGATGGCATTTCAGTCACCAGTCACTAGTCACTCCTAATCCCTAGCTACTCATCCCTGCTTTCAAACTTCAGGATTAGCCCACGGGGCGTGCTGCCCTTTGATAACGGTTGAAAGCTCTGCGCGAATGAGGAATTAGAAATGAGAAATTAGAAATGGTGGTGGCGGCTTCGCCGCGAGTATTATGGGGCGATGCCCGAAGGTAGTATTCAAGTCACCAGTCACTAGTCACTAGTCACTCCTAATCCCTAATTCCTAGCTACTAGCCACCAGTCACTTCTTTCCTTCCACCGCCAATATCACAATGCCTTTTTTATTGGCTTCCTGGAGCACGGCTTCCTTTTCTGCGAAAAGGGTATGCCAGGCTTCGATGGCAAGGACCGCGCAGCCGCTCTCCTCCATGGAGGAAAGGGTCGTAAGTCCGACCGCCGGCATGTCGAAGCGGGTATCCTGCCTAGGCTTGGCAGTCTTTACGACGACAGCGCCGCCGCGGGCGAGACTGCCGCCGCGCTTGATGCAGGCATCCGTGCCCTCGATGGCTTCGACGGCCATGACCGCCTGATCCTTCACTACGACCGTCTGCCCCAGATCGATCGCACCGATCGCCTTCGCCGCCTCAAAACCAAAAGCCACATCGGCCATCTGCGCCTCCGTCGGCTTCTTTTTGGTGAAGACCTGCGGTCCCGGCATGAGCGGCTTCAGATACTTCGTCTGATCCAAGACGGAGATCCCGTCTTTGGCCAGCTCATCCACGATCGCCAGCGTGATCGTATCATCCTTGAAATTCATCTTACGCAGACGATTCAAGAGCCTCACCGCGCGCATATCCGGCAGGGTGTGCGACTTGTAGAGCCACTCCTTCGTGACCTTGCCGATCATCGTGACCTCTTTCACATGCTCCTTCACGAGAGTCTTGATGACTTTATCCAGTTTAAAGGCGCTGATATCATAGTACGCATCCGAGATCGCGGCAAGTCTTGCATCGACGCCCGGCGTCACCGCGATACAGACCACGCGATATCCCTGGGGCCGCACTGCCTCGATGAATTCCACCGGCAGCGTCCCGATGCCCGCTAATAAACCAATCGTTTCCATAATGACCTCCATAGCGTCATAATCTTTATTATTCTACCCCAAAAATAATACCATGTCCACGGTGCTATTAAACGGCACCCTCAAAGTGCCCTCTTCACCTGTAGTCATCGAATAAATTCGCATTTTTATTTATTGCCATGTATCACCATTGCTCACCATGCGTTTTTACGCAAAATGATTTTTTAGAACTTTTTATGGATATTTTATGGATATTTTGGGCGAAAAAAAATTTTGCATTTTTTCGATGACTGCCAACAAAAAACCGCCGAAAATTTCCGGCGGCCTTATGTGAGATATTTTGTTAAAAACTGATTGCGAGCATTTTCTTCATACCTTCCACCTTGTCTTGCTGGTTGACATGTGCATATAGATCCATAGTCATAGCCAGGGACGAATGCCCCAATATCTCTTTAAGCGTATTTGGCAATATTCCTGCCCGGATCGCTCTACTTGCGAATGTGTCCCGGAATGCATGCAGCGAAAATGGCTTCAATATAATTTTGGGGTTCATTCGTTGCCCCCTCTTGATGCTTCTATGTATAGCACTCCCCAACACAGAAGGCGACGCTATCAACCCCTTCTCATTAGGAAATACCAACCCGCTTACATTGATACTTCCCCACATTTCCCTACTAAACTCCAGTTGCTTCCGAATTACATCCCTAATCGCCTCATTCATCGGTATATCACGCCTCGATTTGCGCGTTTTGGGTGTATCCCCCAATACCAATTCCCCCACTTTATTTCTTGTAACCGTTCTCCGTACATGGATCAAGCCCCTCTTAAAATCAATATCCCGCCATTGCAGCCCCAGGCATTCACCAACACGCAATCCCGTATAAAGCATTAGCTCAAAAGCGCCTTGGTAAATGGTATGCCCAATGAGTAAAAAGAAATCTTTTATTTCCTGCTCTGTAAGCTCTCTATGAATGGTCTCTCTGGCTGGTGGCCGTGTACTCTTTAACATCGGAATACGCGCCGCCACACTCCGCATAATGATCCCATCTTGAACCGCACCATTTAGAATAGAAACAATAAGACGTCGAATATAATTTGCTGCACCGATCCCCCCGTGATCAGCCACATGATTGATCATGCGCACCACCTGCCGCCGTTCCAATTCCATAATCTTGCAGCCCCCTAATTCGGGAGAGATATGATTTTTGAAATAATAAGAATAGGTAAAAAGGGTAGATCCTTTAATCACTCGCCCTTTTTGCTCTGCCCATTCCTTGAAATACTCATCCAGCGTAATCTCTGAATTGGTTGAATATGCCCGCGCTTCCAGCTTCGCTTTCTTTTCTTCGGCCTTTTTCCTGCATTCGCCCTGCGTCTTTCCACTGACTGAATAGCGATTCCCGTTATACACGAAACGATACGCCCAGCCTTTTGCATTTTGCGTGAACCCCTTCGCCTTTTCTCTTCCCATACTTGCCCAGTCCCTTTCCTTAGCTCAACAAATCTATAAATTCTCTCATCGCGCGGCTTCTAGTCCAGCCCTTGCTCTCGCAATACTTTTTCAGCCGTTCCAGCCGCTCATGGTCAAGCCGCAACGTAATGACTTGGTTCACCTCTTCGGCCTTCTGATTCTTCGCTTTCTTCGTCTCCATACAAAAACCGCCTTTCTCTTGATGCATATCACACACGTAGGATAGCCCAGCAAGCCGCCACGCGCATTTGCACCTTCCTTTGGTAAAATCACTCATAGGAAAGGTCGCGCGCCCCTTACAGGCCGTTTAGCGCCATTTCCGATTTCCGCCGGAATAGGAAATCAACCTTTCTCCTTCCGCGCGTCTCGCATAGCTTCCTTGCGAAGCTGTTCCAGCCTCCAGTCCAATCTATACCATTCGCCGCCATGTGCTGCCTCTTGGCCACGCTGGTATCCCGTGCGATATGCCCAAAGGATAATATGAAAAAGTGTGTCATAGCTCCGCGCGTCATCCTCCTGCCGATCCATCAGCCCTTGCATTTCTTCCTGTTTCAGATCGTGCCCATCGGGAATGCTGAAATTTCAGGGGATCCTTAGCTCATAGGCCGTCATATCTCTTGCTATCATACGTCTCACTTCCTTTCACTCGCCATTTGTATTACAACTACCCCCATTTTATCGGCTCCATCCATCATCGTATATGGCAACAGGTAGGAATAGCAGCCCTTTTCAAACATCGTTTTCTAGTCACCTCTTGGCATTTTAATCGCCTTTTGAAAAATTGACTTCGGGAAAATTTTCATGAATTAGCACCTGCTGATAATTGTTTGGGTATAAAAGATTTTTTGTTTAACTCCCACAGGCTATTTATATGCCACGATTCCGGCGGCATGTCCGAAAGGAAAATACTCGCAGCACTTCGCCGCCAACTTCTCATGGTACTCATACGGATCCATGGCGGCCTTTCGGTTCCACGTCCGAACCTCCAGGCGCTCCACACCCTCACTCGCAGCGTGGCCTCCTAATCCCCAGTCACTAATTCCCCGTGACACCCTTCCCCCTCTTTGCTATAATAGATTTAGCCGCGATGGTATTATACCCGTACTTCATCGCGTGCCCGCCAGCCGGAACTATTGCCCAGTCCCGGCTTTTTCTATGTCAGAAATCAGAAAGAGAGGTCAAGGAAGTCCCAGCCTCTCTTTCCCAGCTTTCGGATCCGCCGCGCCTTTCATCATGCCCGTCGGTGCTTCATCCTTGCTGGTCGCCTTCTGTGTCACTCGCCCCGCCGGACATTTGCTCCAGGAAGCGCTCTAGAGAACTACTAGTTCAGTACGGCCTTCACACTTTCCCGCGCCGCTATTTCTTCCTCCCACGTCTTATAATGGCACCCCTCCGGCGGCTCATACTCTTCCTTCACGATATACCCCTCTTCGTCCGTATAAAAAACTCTCTCACCCTCCAGGGCTTCGCCGTTGTCTCCGATATTGGTACTAAAGGCGGGCATATCCCCGAAGAACTCCGCCGCCTTCTCCATTCTTTTCTGCTCCAATTCCATTCTCAATACTCTATGCTTTTTGATCCATGCTTCCTTTGCTGCTCTTCTTGCTTTCGTATTCATTGCTTTATCCTTTCCGCTGCCTTCGCAGCATAATCTCCGATTCTAGATTAGAGGGCTATTCCGTTCGGGATGCTTCCCCTTTCCCTCATTCGTGCCATCTGATCGCAGCCTCATTTCCGGCGGCTTTTTTTTCAGATCGTTTTCCCCTAAAAATAAAAGGGTGGTATGGTATCCAGTTGCAACAGGGGGTAAAAACGATAACAGTCGCCCCAGAAAAGGGGAGTAAAAAGGCTATTTTTGTTATCGTTTTTACTACAGTCCTTTCTCGACTGTTATCGTTTTTACCACAGTCCTTTCTCGACTGTTATCGTTTTTACTACTGAAAATAAATTTTCCCATAACACGCGGTTCACTGCTTCCACACCTTCCAGTGATCCGATAACTCATAAACCGCGCTTCGCCTCTTCGTTCCTTCGTCCAGAACGATAATAAAGCCGTGACTGACTAACGCCTTCATGTCTTGATAAAACGTCTTTCGTGCTTGGCATGCCGTTCCCTTCGCCATGTCCCAGGATAGACTAAAAACCGTGTCTTTCTGGTAGGGGATATACTCGGGGTAACGTTTCGCGGGTAACCGCTTGCCGTACTGAAAGAAACATTGTTGCAAGACGTCTCTCTGATTCCCCGTCAAGTCTTTATAGGCGGGGGATTGCCTCATAGATTCGTAGATCGCTGCATATTTATCATGGCCGCCCGATCCGGGAAACAGGCTCTCATAGTTTTTCCTGCTATACGCGTGTCTCTTCCCCATGGCCTAGTCCTCCGCCCCTGATATACGCCCATCCTTGATTTCCTCTGATTTCCATAGGAACCACCGCCGGACGAATGCCAGGAAGTCGCGCACCGCTACTCTACCCGTTCTCATGATCGGCCTCATCGAAAATATTCCCCATGGCCGCCTTCTCCATCGCCGCTTTCTTCTTCGCCTCCCTCTGCTCCTTAAAGGCACGAAACGGACGCAGCGACGCAGCACGCAACTTGATGCCGTCCGTCATCGTCTTTTCCTGTTCCAGCACCTCGTCCGCATTCGCGGGCAAGAAATACCCGCCGCCCTTCGTGGTGGTTGCGCAGATCAACGCGCCTCCTGATCGTTCTTTCGCAACTAGCTCCGTAACGGCGCGTTTCCTGATATGGAAGACGCCCATGATTTCTTGCGTACTGATGGCGTGTTTCTTGCCAATGGCTCTACGTACTTCCAAATATTCCTTGATAGTCATCGCAGCCCGCCCCCTTCTACTCCTTCTCGGTAGGCATTTCATCAATGGCCTTATCAAGGATCACACGGTCGATCAAGATACGACGCCCCGCACGCTTCACCGCGCCGATCGACTTCGCCCATCTGACTCCCTTCGTGCGTCCCATGGCCGTGTACTCCGTAAATTCTTCTACTGTCATAAGGCGTTTTTCCATGTCTATATTTTCCTCTCTCCCTTTCGGGAAAATAGCGTGGGATCCCGTGCGCTGGTATAGAGGGGACGTCTCCCCGATTCCCGTGGCCGTGAATTTGTTACCGTGCGCCGCGGTTGATTACATGATAGAATAAGGGCGATGGGAATATCCAATTATGAAATAACATAATGAAATTATTCCCTAGCGTTGCATTATTATGATGGGGGAAATTTAATTATTCCCTAACAGGTTCATGCACGCATAGCATGTACAAGAAAGGCGGGCTTTATGGGTAATTTCTTAGGTCATAAACGTGAAACTAATCCCTCAAAAACGTATGAACGAATTGTTTCACTCTTGAGAGAAAACGAATTTGATGCAAGCACTCAAGGATCCATCGGGATGGCGCTCAATGTAGATCAATCCACCGTATCTAAATGGAAAAATGGAAAACTCCCCGGAATTGAAGTGTTAATTAAGGTGGCTAATCAATTCAACGTTTCATTAGATTGGCTAGTATTTGGAGAAGATGACGCAACGCAAAAAGAAAGCGCCACCCCCGTAGAAGAGGGCAGCGCTAATAGCTTAAAGAATATCGAAAAGAGTAGCAGCGAAGTAGAGGGAGAGATAAAGAAAACGGACGTTGCAGCCGCTTCCAGTGATTCGGGAAATGGTGAACCATTGCCGCCTTATCCGTATATACCGCTTCCACCTGATGCACCACCTGATGAAGCATGGGGCGATCTCACGAGAGAAGAGCTGCTTGATCTCTCAGTAAAGCAAGATGATGGAGGTTTCCCCAATAATCCATTTGAGGTATTCCACTACGACGAAACTATGGAAACTATGCCCTTCCCCCCTACGCTTTATAAATATGTTCAACTACGGGCTTGGATAGACATCCCTTTAGTAGTAGAATTGCACAACCAGATATATTCACTATGGGAAAAAAGATTCGAAATAGAAGAATATAGATATGGTGACGATAAAAGAATGTGCTTGCTAAACTGGACGAAAATATATTATCATGCATTGCATATATTATTTAAAATCATCCACGATAATTTAAATGCCCCCCTTCGCTTCGTAGATACAAGAGATCGCTATTACCCTGAAATAGTTGCTATGTCAAAGCATGATCCCTTTTCGTATAGTGAAGGTAAAAAACGTTTGGCCAATTGCCCGATTAAGGATGATCCCCTAATAAACGATTCTCCCGACAAATATCGATTTTAGAAAAATGACCTGGACGCGTTCTCTCTAAACGTGTCCAGGCCGTTTTTATTATTCCCGATTTGCGCGTCCGGCTCTCATCCATGCCGGACGCTCACTCCACCTTTTGATCGCCTTTCGATGATATTTCATAGCGCGCTCTACGCTTCATTCCATATATATATTTAGGGTGGCCGATTTGGCCGATATGCACCTCTCACACCGCACAGGGCGAACGCCCTTCTCGTATCCGTGCAACGTGCCCCAATTCGATAACCTCCCGCCATGTGCAACGCGCAGCAAGAATCCGCACCCTGATGGCACGTACCTAATCCGCCAGCTGCTCCTCCATGATCCGCTCCGCCGCCTCACTCTCCGCGATGCGCGCGCAGGTATCACGTACCGCCTTGAAAAGTAGCGTACTAGATCGCCCAAATTCTTCGCCCACCTGCTTCCATGATTCTTGATTCAAGAAACGGGCAATCATAATGGCCGCTCGCTGATCATTCGTTTCCATGCGCAGCAAACGCAACGCCCTGTATTCCATCGCAAGGGAAAGCGTACTCGCCTCCAGGTAGTCCATAGTTGCCCGCTCAATGCGGATCAGCTCATCCCCGACGTCATAGCACCCGCTTTCCTGTACCCGCTCTCGGATCCGCGCACCGCGTACCCCATGCGCAGCCACTCGCACCTCCTCCATGCGCTCCCTTAACTTCCTTGTCCTTAGCCCCGCTTTTCGGGTATCTTCGAAAAACTCCCTCACCGCTTCTTTCTCCATCCATCCTCCTAATGAGAAATCAGCCCATAGAACGCCCGCCCTTTTATATGATTGTAAAGCAGCCGCGCCTATCAGTCCACGCTCCACGCAAGCATGCCAGCACGCACCCGCGGGCATTTCCGGCGGCGCGTCCAGGTGCACGGCCTCACTCTATTCTCACCAATGAACATACGTTCATAAATGGCCAGCCCCTCATGCTCCCCTTCAAGTAGCAACACCCCCATCGTGTCCCTGATGCCGCGCCTCACGCGCTGCCAGTGGCGCGCCGTCCACCTCTCCTCCTTTAGCCAGTAGCCGCAACGCGTCCTCACTCAACGCTCCCTGCCCCCTTCTCAAATACTTTCGGATCCATGCGCTCATCCTTCACGCCAGCCCTTCCAGAAAGGGAACGGCCAACCATGCGCCGTTACGGTACGCACCGCCCACCCCACAGATCCAAAAGACAGGCAACACAAAAGGCCACGCGAGCTTGTCGCCCGTGCAGCCTCACATGCCCCTATTCATTCAGAAATGGCACGCCCCTTGTATTTCCTGTTTCGCCCCACCTTCTTTTGCTTTTACCTCTAATAGCAAAGATCCAAAGTCTAGCCATTTTACCAACAAGGCCACCAAATTCCCCACGCCTAAAACTATTTTGGGGTCGCAAGAACCGCAAGCAAGACACTCCCCCGGAAGAACCTAGAAGAATTTCCAGGCGCTCTATGCTGCCTCCCTCGCACCGCGCAGTCACGCAGCAAGAGCCGCCCACGTCCCTGCTACCAGTGACACGTGCTTGCCCACGATGCCGCCCCCACACTCTCTCAAGCAATCACGCCGCCGGAAATATCATCCGATTCATTGATACATATTTTATGCAAATTGACAAATAACAACATAGGTAAAGTTAGATAGGAAAACTTTTTAGGAAAATTAATGGCATTTTTATGGATATTTGGGTAGCCTAAATCAGAAAAAAGCGCCCAAAAAGTCAGTGTTTATCGGGGTTTTTTCGAACCGCATAATAATCTTTATTATTTTAGCATTTTTTCACTGGTTACGCATTATAGAAATTTCGATTTGGAGGATGGATAGGGTGGCATAAAAGGTTCAGGAATTGGGAGCCTCGAGTGACGGGGAGACTAAGAAACATCAGACTTCCACATCGTCATTTCGAGCGAAGCGAGAAATCTTTGTCATTCGCGATCAGACGGTCGATGTGTGAAAACCCCGAACGGGAAGCCTGCCATCAAGAGCCCTTCAGGCATCGCCAGTATTTATACTCCGCGGCGCTTTCAATAATTATGCGCCGCACCAGCACTCCTCACTCCTCACTCCTCACTCCTCACTGATGAGCAGAGCTTTCATTTACAGTCAAGGGACAGTACGCCCCGCGGACTGACCCTGAGCCAGTTTCTCATTTCCCACAAAAAAAGCAATGAGACCATCGCCTCATTGCTTTTCTTTCATTTAGTTGTCATGCGGGACCATGTCTTCCGCCTGAAGCGTACCCGCCTTGCGGCGTTCTGCATATTCCGCCGTAGCAGTGAAAAGCACGTCAGTGGAGCTGTTCAGCGCAGTCTCGCAGGCATCTTCCAGCACGGAGATGATGAAACCGACACCGACGACCTGCATGGAGATATCATTGCTGATACCAAAGGACGCACAAGCGACCGGGATCAGAAGCAGAGAGCCGCCTGCGACGCCGGAAGCGCCACATGCACCGACGGTAGACACGATGCAAAGCAGGAGTGCGGTCGGCAGATCGACATCGATGCCCAGCGTATGTGCAGCGGCCAGCGCCAGCACGGAGATCGTAATGGATGCGCCGGACATGTTGATCGTCGCGCCGAGAGGAATGGAGATCGTGAAGATATCCGGATTCAGCCCGAGTCTCTTGCAGAGCGCCAGATTCACAGGGATATTGGCCGCCGAGCTTCTGGTGAAGAAGGCATACACACCGCTTTCACGGATCGTGGTGAGGATCAGCGGGTATGGATTCATGTGAATGCGGGAAAATACGATGATCGGATTCATCACAAGAGCGACCAGGAAGTACGAACCGATGAGGACCGCCAGAAGTTGTACATAGCCGATGAGTGCTTCCACGCCGGCAGTGCCGACGGAGTCAGCGACAAGACCCATGATGCCGAGCGGGGCAAAGTGGATGACCCAGGTCACCACCTTGGTGATGGTCTTGGCGATATCATCGAGCCAGCCCTTGGTGGTGCCGGATGCGATATTCTTCATCGCGATACCGATGATGATCGCCCATGCCAGGATGCCGATGTAGTTCGCAGAGAGCAGTGCATTCACCGGATTATCGACGACGCTCAGGATCAGGTTATGAAGCACCTGAATGATGCCGCTTGGCGGAGCGAGCTTCGTGTCAGCAGCCACCTGCAGGTGCAGTGTGGTCGGGAACAGGAAGGACATGCAGACCCCGACGAGTGATGCGAAAAATGTCGCCATCACATAGAGGCCGATGATCGGCTTCATGCTGCCGTTCCCATTTTCTTTTCTCTGCGCCATGGCGTTCATGACCAGGAAAAAAACCAGGACCGGTGCGACACCCTTCAGGGCTTTGACGAAAAGATCACCGAAAATCTTCACGACGGGGATGGCCGCCGGGAAGCAGACAGCGATCAAGATGCCGATCACCAGACCGACCGCGATCTGCTTGATCAGTGCCACGCTGGCAAGCGTATGCTGGATCGTTTTAAACACAATAATTCCTCCTCCTAAAAAATACATATTTTTATTTTAGTATACGCTTTCCTGAATAATGTTGCAAGTTTATACTACGCATAAAAATTCACTCATGACCGCAAGCGCTTGACCTCTCCTTTTCCCATGCCATGATAGGCCTAATTCCACACAGGCGATGAGAAGAAGAGTGGTCACACGGTATGACTAGGGGCTGTGAAGAAATGAATCCTCATTTCTTCACAGCCCCTTTTTACTTTGCTTTCATTTGGTTCAAGGTTCAGGGTTCAGGGTTCAGGATTCAGCGGGAGTAGTACGGCGCATTTCGTCATCCTGAGCGGCGAGAAACGTCGCACTTGAGATAACAAATGCCAGAACAGCAGCGACCTCGTCATCGATCTCGGCGAAGCCGCCACCTTCATTCCTAATTCCTCATTTGTTTTCCCCTTCTCCATACGAAATAATACACCGCTCCGGCAATCGAAGAGGCGAGGCAGATCCCGCCATACATGAAAGAATAGCCGAAAGCCTCCGCAAAAAGCCCGAGGAAGGCCGCCGCAAAGCCCACACTGATATCCAGCGACCAGAAATAGGTCGACGTCGCGACGCCCGCGCGGGAAGAAGGGGCGCTGCTGACCGCGATGGTCTGGAAGGCAGGCGCCAGCGCGCCGAAGCCGATCCCCAGCACCGCCGCAGAGAGGAGCAGGAGGAAAGGCCCCTCGACCTGCGAGAAAAGGAGAAAGCCCGCCGAGAAGAAAAGGAAGCCCGGATACACCGTATAGTCCGAGCCATGGTGATCGAAGAGGTAGCCGACAAACGGACGAGATACGACGATGACGAGCGCAAAGACGAGGAAGAAGAGACTCGTGTAAGAGCCTATACCAAGGCTTCTCGTGTACATGGGAATGAATATCAGCACACCGCCGTGGGCAAAAAAGACAAGCCCGCCCAGAATGACCGCCGGAAGCGCCTTCTTTTCAAAGAAATCCGAAAAATGAAATCCGTGGTGCTTTTCTCCCGAAGGACATACCACGCGCGCGGGCAGCCGTTTCCCATTTCCTGAAACGATCGCACACGCAGCCATCAAAGAAAGGAAGAGAAACAGCACCGACGCACCGAAATGCTCGATGAGGATGAGCCCCACCAGAGGCCCCACGACCATCGCCATATTTCCACAGACCGCAAAGTAGCCGATCCCCTCTCCCTTCCGCCGGCTAGGAAGCACGAGCGCCGCCATCGCTGCCGAAGCCGTTGTCCCCAGTGCGAAGACGATCCCGTGAATGAGTCGCAGCGAAAGCGCGATCTCCAACCGATACGCGAGGAGAAAGCCCGTCATCAGGAGAAAGAGCAGCACGGAAACGATGAGGAGCAGACGCTGCTTATTCACCGCATCGATCACACGCCCTGCGAGCGGGCGGGACACCACCGTGCCGATCTGAAAGCAGGTCATCGCCATCCCTGCCTCCCACTCGCCGAGCCCCAGATCATCCATGATATAGACCGGCAGCGCCGCAATCATGATGTACTGCGACATGAAATAAAAGAAATTCGTGAGACCCATACCGATGAACTCACGAGTCCATAGTTTTTCCCCCATTCGTTTGTTCTCCTTGTTTTTCCTATGAAATAATCTTAGTATTATAACATATGAAAGGGGATTGGGTTTAAGGGGTTCAGGGTTCAGGGTTCAGGGTTGAGGAAGCGGCTTCGCCGCGAGTATATATGGGCGATGCCCGCTTGAGACGTTAGACGTCAGATGTCAGATGTCTCCTAGTCTCTTAGCCTCCCAGTTACGAGTCACCGGTCACTTGACACTTCTAAGTCCTAATCCCTAGCTACCAGTCACCAGTCACTTGGCGCTTCTAATCCCTAATCCCTAATCCCTAGCCACTAGTCCTTCACTTCCAAAGGAGCCTTCTATGAGCCTGCATTTTATTTTCGGCCGCGCCGGCACGGGAAAGACCACCCGCTGCTGCCGCGAGATCCAAGACTATCTGAAAAAAACACCGGGCGGCCGCGCCTACCTTCTTGTCCCCGATCAGGGCACCTATACAGCGGAGTACCTGCTCGCCAAGTCCTTCCCCGGCGCCGGCTTCATCGATGTGACGGTGTGCGGCTTCTCGCGCCTTGCCTACCGCGTTTTTCAAGAGCTGCACTCGCCGGTCGCCGATGCCCTTTCGCCGCTGGGCCAGCAGATCATCCTGCGCCGCCTTCTCACTGCACACAAGGACGAGCTGCAGGTGATCCTCCGCGCTGCATCACAGCCGCATTTCTCAGAGAAGCTGACCGCCTTCTTCCATCAGCTCGACATGTTTCTCGTCACGGAAGACGACCTCCTTGCCGCCTCGAAGCGGGAAGGCGAGACACCGCTTGGAAAAAAGCTCGCTGACCTCTCCCTCTTATATAAAGCGTACCACGACTATCTGCGTATGCATTTTGCTTATGAAGGGAGCCTCTTCGACCTTCTCGCACGGGAGATCCCCAAGTCAGAGAAGCTCCGCGGCTCCCACATCTGGATCGATGGCTTCAACGGCATGGCGCCGCAGAAGATCCGCATCGTGTCCGCGCTCGTTCACACAGCTAGGGAAGTCACCATGACACTGCAGATGGACAGTCCGGAAGAGGCGGCGGAAAATCCGAACTTCGCCCGGCCGTATCAGCTCTACAGCCAGCTGCAGGGCGCGATCCGCCATTCCTCCTCCATCGTGCTCACGGAAGAAAAACGCTTCCGCACCAGCGACCTTTCTCTCATGGCACGCCATTTCTTTGAACGCCACGCACGCCCCCGCCCTGAGGACGGGCGCGCGAAGGAGGGGCTCCACCTCATCACCGCAGAAAGCCCGAAGGAAGAAGTGGATCTCATTTCACGCACCATCACATCGCTCGTCCGAGACAAGGGCCTTCGCTACCGTGACATCCTCGTCCTCTCGCGTACGCCGGAAAACTACAGCGACCTCTTTACCCGCTCCTTTGCCACTTACGGCATCCCCGGCTTCATCGATGAGAAGCATCCCATGAATAACCACCCGCTCGTGATGCTCACCTCCTTCCTGCTGCAATTTCTCGCAAAGGAAATAGGCAGAAAAAACGCAGGCTGGCAGCGTCTCACCCTCTTTCGTCTTTTGAAAACCTCGCTCCTGCCTCAATTCTCACAGGAAGAGATCGACCGACTGGAAAACTACGTCCTTTCCCGCCGCATCCGCCCCTGGCAATGGCATGACAGCTGGGAGCAGCGCAGCTGCCGCGATCTCGATGAGACGCCCCCGCCGCTGTCCGAGGCCGAGCTCGCCGAGCGCCGCCGCGTGAATGAATGGCGCACGCGCCTCACCTCCCTTCTCGATCCGCTTTCCGAAGCGTGGAGATCCGCTGTCTCCGCCAAAGACCGCGCGGCCATACTCTATCGCTTTCTCCTCAGCGAGAAGGTGCCTCACACCCTGTCGGCATGGGATGAAGCCGCCTTTGAAAAGACAGGCCTTCGCCCCCACCTGCAAGTCTGGAAGAAGGTGCTGGGCCTTCTGGATGAGATCGTCCACGTCGTAGGGGATGAGGCGATGACAGCGGAAGATTTCCGCGCCCTCTTCGAAGACGGTCTCTCTGCCCTCACCTATTCCACCATCCCTCCGACACTCGACCATGTGACCGTGACAGGCATGGACCGCGGCTATGCGATGGAAGCGAAGGTCGTCTTCATCCCCGGCGTGATCGAAGGCGAATTTCCCAAGCGCGTCGAAGAGAGCGGCTTCTTCTCCGCATGGGAAAAGCAGGCTCTCTCTGAAAACAGTCAGCTCACCTTCGGGAATGATCTCATGCAGATGATCCATCAGGAGCAGTTCTTCGTCTATCTCGCCCTCACCCGCGCCTCCGATGTGCTCTACCTCACCTCCCCATCGCTCGGAAGTGACGGAAAAGAATGCGAGCCCTCCTTCCTGGCCCTCCAGCTTTCCAAGCTCGGCTACAGCTCAGAATGCGCCGCCGCTCACGCTCCCACGCTGAAAGATCCCGACCACAGCTTCTTTGCCAACCCCGAGGAAGCCCTCTCGCTCCTTCCCCGCCTTCTGCAGGAAGGCCTGCCTGAAAGCACCTCCCCCTGGCTCGCACTCGCCCGCTGGGCGATGGCAAGTCCCCACTGGCAGCGCATCCTTTCCGAAAAGCTTCGCGCCCTCTCCTACAGCAATACCCCCGACGCCCTGCCGCAAGAGCTCGCCCGCGCCCTCTTCCAGCCCGGCGGGCGCTACGTAAGCTCCATGACACGTCTGGAGACCTATCGCAGCTGCCCCTACAAGTATTTCCTCCAGTACGGCCTGGCGCTGGAAGCCCGTGATGAAGGAGAGATCCAAAGCCTGGACCTTGGCAACTACCTTCACGCAGGCCTTCACCAGTTCGGCAGCACACTCACCCGACAGCAAAGGCAGTGGCGCGACGCCAGCGATGAAGACATCCGCGAGATCTCCTCCACCATCGCAGGCGCCCTCTCCGAAAAGATGAAGTACGGCATCCTCTCCTCCGATGCCACCTCCCGCTACACGAAAAGAAGCCTCGACCGCACCTTTAGGGAAACGCTCACCTTCCTTCGCTCGTGGAGCCAGCGAAGCGAATTCGATACCAAAGACCTTGAGAAAGCCTTCTACCTCCACCTTGCCAAGGAAGACGGTGAGACACTCACCATTTCAGGAAAGATCGACCGCTTCGATGTGAAGGACGATGCCGTCGCCATCTTTGACTACAAGACCGGCCATACCGAAGCCACGCTCGCAGAGATCGTCGCCGGACTGAAGCTCCAGCTCCTCACCTATCTTCTCGCCGTCGAGCAGGAACATCCCGAAGAGCAGCTTCTCCCCGCCGCGCTCATGTATATCTACCTGTCGGGCAATGTCACCAAGGTCGAGCAGGTCCCGCCGAATGGAAACGTCAACCTTTCTGAAAAGGATCACGCCTCCGGCTACGTCCTCGCAGATCCATCCCTCCTAAAGTCCCTCGACAAGGACGCCGGCGAAAGCGACTCCTGCCTGCCCGTGAGATTCACCAACGACGGCAGCCTCCACAAGGGATCTGCTTCTGCCCTGACGAAGGAGCAATTCTCCGCCCTCCTTACCATCGTCAGAAAAAACATCCTCTCCCTCCACAGCCGCATGATCGCAGGCGACATCTCCATCTGCCCTGCCAGCTATAAGGGCGTCACTCCCTGCAGCTACTGCCCCTACCACACCATCTGCCGCTTCGATCCTAGCCGAGAGGAAGAGAGCTATGACTACGTGCGCCTACCGAAGGACAGCGAGCTGAAGAAAGAGCTTGAGGAAAGGGCGAAGAAATAAGGATTCAGGTTGATGGGTTCAGGGTTCAGGTTGGCGGTGCGGCGCAAAACAATAAAAAGCGCCGCGAATGAAATAATATAAGTATTTCGCACATATCGCAGAGCCCCTTCCTCAGGAAGGGGTCGCCCGTAGGGCGGGGAATAGGGCAACAGTTGCGCAGGCAGTCAGCCAGTACAGATGGGACTGACTACGGAATAAGAAGCATCGTCAAAGTTGTTTCTCTTGCATAGCGTAGTCAGCCTCATTCATAGCGGTCGACTACCTGCACACTGGTCTCCCTATCCCCCCTGCCTCCCTTTCCTATAGAAAGGGAGCACGATACGGGAAAAACCGCCTGTTTCAAAACTCCGCGGCGCTTCTATTTTATGATGCGCCGCTCCACCAACCTGAACCCCGAACCCTGAACCCGTCAACCTTTCACACCCATTTCTCATTTCTCATTTCTAATTTCTCATTGTTCTAAAGGAGTCATCATGAGTTGGACACCCCAGCAGGAAGAGGCCCTGCGCATCCGAAATAAAAACCTCCTCTTATCCGCCGCCGCGGGCAGCGGAAAGACCGCCGTCCTGACGGAACGCATCACCCGCCTCGCGGCAGACCCCGAAAGCCACACAGGCATCCATGAGCTCCTGGTGCTGACCTTCACAAAAGCCGCAGCCAGCGAGATGAAGTCCCGCATTTCCGCCTCTCTCACCCGTGAGCTCGAGGCCGCAGATGCCGCCAAGGACCTCCCGCTCGTCCGCCACCTGGAGCGACAGATCTCGCTCCTTTCGAGCGCGCAGATCTCCACACTGGACGCCTTCTTCCAGTCCCTCGTGCGTCAATATTTCTACCTGCTCGATCTTGACCCGAAGACACGCATCATGGCCGATGAAAATGATGCGCGTATTCTCGCCGATGATGTACTGACAGAAGTCCTCGAGCGCTGGTATGAGGAGGGAGATCCTGATTTCCTCACCACCTGCGACCTCTTTGCAAGCGGCCATCAGGACCAGGCCCTGCGCCAGATGATCCTGCGCATGCACCGCTACGCCTCCTCCATGCCCTTCCCGGACGTCTGGCTCACGCGCCTCCCTTCCGCCTATGAGATCCCCGGGGATGCCACGCTCGATACCCTCCCATGGACGCAGCCCATCCTATCCGAGCTCATCGACACCACCGGAAAGATCTGCGACCTCTACCGGCAGGTCTTCTCCCTTCTGGATACGAATCCCATCGCACGCGATGTCTATGGCGAGACGCTCAGCCAAGAGTACGCCTTCTTTTCCTCCCTCGCCCAAGTCACCACCTGGCAGGCACTCTATGCCATGCCCTCCTTTACCCCGCAAAAGATGCCGATCCTCTCCGCCGCCAAAGCCAAAGCCAAAGCCTACGGCATCAAGTCCACGGATTTTAACAAATCCCCTGATGCGGAATCGATCAAAGCTCTTCGTAACATGGCCAAAGACACCTATAAGAAAAAGCTCCTCCCCTTTCTCTCCATTACGCCCTCGCAATGGATCAAAGAGACCCGCGCCATGGCCCCGGAAGTCAAAGTCCTCTCCGCGCTTGCGCTCGACTTCGGACGCAGCTACATGGCAAGGAAGAAACAGGAGGGCGTGATGGAATTCAATGACCTCGAGCATTATACACTCTCCCTTCTGCTCGATACAAAAGATCCTGACTTCACCCCCGAGCGCGCCGAAGACTTCCCCTCCGAGGCCGCACTCTCCATCCGAAGAAACTACAAGGAAGTCATGATCGACGAGTATCAGGATACGAATGGCATTCAAGAGCTCATCACCACCCTCCTCTCGAACGGGCATAACCGTTTCCTTGTCGGCGACATCAAGCAGAGCATCTACCGCTTCAGGCAGGCAGACCCCACGATCTTCCTTTCCAAGTACCACCGCTTCCTGAAAGACAGTGAAGGCGGCCGGCGCATCGACCTGAACCGCAACTTCCGAAGCGATGCCGCCGTCCTCTCCTCCATCAACTATCTTTTCCGGCAGCTCATGACAGAGAAAAATCTGGAGCTCACCTACGGCGATGCCGAAGCCCTCTACCCGGGACGATGCGAAGAAACGCGCCCGGAAAACTACGTCGGCGGCCGCGTCACGATCGAGCTTATCGATGGCAGCGAACTCGCCGAGACGGACCGGCCCGAGCTCAAGAAGATCTCCACGATCGACGCCGAAGGCCGCCTCATCGCCAGCCATATCGAAAGCCTCATCCAAGAAGGACGGCAGGTGATGAATAAGGACGGCACCTTCCGACCCATCCGGTATGGAGACATCGTGATCCTCCTCCGCTCCATCGCCTCGAAAGGCCCCGCCCTGCTCAAGATCCTGAAAGAGCATCACATCCCTGCCGTCTCCTCCAGAGACGACGACTATGTGAAGAATCTGGAAGTACAGACACTCATCGCTCTCCTTCAGATCCTGGATAATCCACTGCAGGACCTGCCACTCACCGCCGTGCTTCGCTCCTTCTTCGTAGGGCTCACGGAGACAGACCTCGCCCGTCTCCGTCTCCTCATGAAAGAAAACCAGGCAGACCATCTCTTCCCGCTCCTCGAAAAAGCCGCGCCCCTGCTCTCCAGAGAAAAGGCCGACGCCCTGTCCGCCTTCCTCACCCACTTTAGCGCATGGCGCGAGCATGCCGTGCAAGGCGGCATCGCGCCACTCCTTCAGGAGATCTGGGAGGACACCGACTACCTCACCTACGTCTCCGGCCTTCCCGGCGGACATGCCCGCCGCGCCCACCTGCTTTCCTTCTATGAGCTCGCCCGCGCGCGCGACACAGGCACGCACAACGGTCTCTACCCCTTCCTCACAGAGCTGTCGAGCCTGCTCAAGGGCGATGGCCGTTTCCAGACAAAGACCGACGCCGTCTCTACCGATGCCGTCCGTATCATGACCATCCACAGCAGCAAAGGACTGGAATTTCCCGTCGTCTTTCTCGCCGACCTCGCGAAAAACTTCAACGCCTCGGACATGACCGGCATCGCCCTCTGCCACAAAGGGCTCGGCCTCGGTATCCAATACTTCGACATCGAAAGACGCCTGCGCTGGCCCTCCCTCTACTGGTACGCCGTCCGCGCCGCCTCCGAGCGTGAAAGCCGTGCCGAAGAAGCACGCCTCCTCTACGTCGCCATGACCCGTGCCCGCGATACCCTCTACCTCACCGCTTCCGTCAAGGACGCGGAGAAAGTGCTCGCCGCCTGCATGACCCCGCTCGCCGGCAGCGGAAATGATACGCCGCTCCCGCTCCCCTCGCACCTCATCTCCCATGCCCGCTCCTACCTGGACTGGATCCTCCCCGCCGCGCTCCACCACAGAGATCTCTCCCCTGTCTGGAGCCGCCTCGAGAAGATCCCCTCCTTCCAAGGCGATGCTGCGGGCGATCACTCTCACTTTGATTTCCGCATCATCTCCCAGAAAGACCTGCTCACAGAAAGCGAGAAAGCCCTCCTCGAAGAGAGTGAGAAGCCGCAAACAGCGAAGAAAGAAAAGGACGCATCCCCCGCCTTCGATAGAGAGGCCTTCCTCGCCCATCTTCCGGAAACCGTCCCTGACTGGCTCTCCCGACAGCTCACCTGGCACTACGCCTTCCCCGGCGCGACAGCGACACCGGCCAAACTCACCGCCACCGCCGCCGTCAAGCTCCGCGAAGAAGCAGAATACGCGCAGGGAGATGAACCGCCCTACGCTTCCTCCATCCTCGCAGGTGACCTTGAGGACGCAGCAAAGACAGAAGATCTTCCTGCTGACTACAGCACGCCGCCCGCCTTCCTAAGCGAGGACGCCCCCCTGTATAGCGGCACCTCCTTCGGCACCCTCATGCACAAGGCGATGGAAATGATCGACTTCACCGCCCTTTTCCCCACCGAAGACGCCCTCAGAAAACACATCCGCGCCCTTTCTGACAAGCACGTTTTCACCGAAGAGGAGACAAAGGTCCTCCTCTCCCATCGAAAAGATCGCAATCCCGTAGAAGCCCTCCTCACCTTTGCCCAAAGCCCCCTCGCCGCTTTGATGCGAAGAGCCGCTGCCGTAAGGAAGGAAATGCCCTTCTCCATCCTCCTTCCCGCCCATTCCTTCTACCCGCAGTGCGAAGAGGGCGAGACCCTCTTCCTGCAGGGCATCATGGACTGCCTCGTGGAAGAAGCAGACGGCCTCACCATCATCGACTACAAGACCGACCGCACCATGACCGAAGAAGAGCTGAAAGCCCATTACAAGATCCAGCTCCAGGTCTACGGCGAATCCGCCGAGAAATTGCTGGGAAAGCCCGTCAAGCACCTCTACCTCTGGTCCTTCACCTTCGGGAAAGAGATCGAAGTAGCGCGATGGGAGACGGGGGACAAGTGACTAGTGACTGGTGACTGGTAGCTAGGGATTAGGAATCTCAAGTGCAGGGAAGACTAAGAGACCAGAAGATATCAGTCTCTCTCGTATCGTCATTGAAAGCGTTGCCGAGAAATCTTTGTCATTCTCGTTCAAACGGCTCCCATCAGACAAACTCAAACGGGAAACCTGCTACCCGCTCACCTTCGAGCATCGCCCGCCTTTATGCTTCGGCGCAGTCGCTTCTCCAAGCATATCCTTTTGATTTCTCGTGGACAAATCGCATACCGCTTTATATAATATGTACATCATTTTATGAGTATACATTTTAAAAGAGGCGATAAGAATGAAAACATGGAAAAAGGGATTGGCACTGGCCGCAGCGGCCGTGCTCGCACTCGGACTTGCATCCGGCTGCGGCAGCGAGAAGAAGGCAGACTCGGCATCGGGCAAAGCCCCGCTGAAAGTGGCTACGAATGCGACGTATGTGCCTTTTGAATTTAAATCCAAAGATGGAAAAGACTATACCGGCTATGAGATCGACGTAGTGCGCGCGGTCGCGAAAGAACTAGGCCGCGATGTAGAATTCAAGAACATTGCATTTGACGGACTCATCCCGTCTCTGCAGTCGCATGAAGTCGACATGACGGCTTCCGGCATGACAGCCACGAAAGAAAGAGCCGGCAAGATCCTCTTCGCCGCCCCCTTCTATGCGACAAAGCTTGCGGTCGTGACCCCGAAAGACAGTCCGATCCACTCTGTCGAAGACATGCAGGACGGCGCCGAAGTTGCCGTACAGATGGGTACGACAGCCGCGTACTATGCCCAGGATAAGGGTATGAAGATCCGCGGCTTCGACCATGCATCGGATATCGTGATGGAACTCAAAGCAGGCGGTGCGAAGTCGGGCATCCTCGACAAACCTGCCGCAGACTACTTCGTCGCGACAGACGGCAAGGACAATTTCCGCGTGGTCGATGTGCCGGACTCGAAAGTCCAGTACTTCGCCTTTGGCTTCAATAAAGACAACAAAGAACTGCAGCAGCAGGTCAATAAAGCCATCGCCGACCTGAAGCAGAAGGGTACGCTGAATGAGCTCCACGAAAAATGGTTCAAGACGCCCGTACCGGAAATGCCAGCCACCTGCGAAGAAGCGCTGGGAAACACTGATTAAATCGTTGTCAGATTTCATTCTTGGATTTTTATACAGAGCAAGGAATCGTCTGACGCGAATAGCGAGCTATGTAAGGAAGATGATGACGAAGCTATGTATAAAAATCCATATGAAATCCGACTCTGCGATTGAATCAGCGTTTCCCTAGGATTATAAGTATAAGCCAATAAAAAAGACTCGTGAGATTTCACGAGTCTTTTTTTACTGCCCAGTGACAGCGACTATTTGATCGTCACACCCTTGGTATCCTTGATGAAGAAAAGGACATTGAGTGCTGCCGCGAGGTACACGCAGGACAGCAGAGCGAAAGCCGCAGAGAAGCCATTCGCCTGTGCCAGCGCACCAATGATCGCCGGGGCAAAACCGCCGACCGCACGGCCCGTATTGAAGATGAAATTCTGCGCCGTCGAGCGCGCATCCGTCGTATAGTTTTCAGAAAGCAGCGTGCCATAGCCAGCCATCATGCCATTGCAGAAGAAGCCGAGCATCGCACCGCCGAAGAGCAAGAGGAGCGGCGTGCCCAGATTGACATACACATACACCATCGCTGCCGCGCACACGTAGAAGAGCAGGTACGGTTTCTTACGGCCGAAACGGTCCGAGAGATAACCGAAAACATAAATGCCTGCGATCATACCGATGACCGTGACAACCATCCATCCGGACATCGACTTTGTGGAAAGGCCGTGCTCCTTCAGAAGGATCATCGGCAGCCACACCAT
>OGPM01000594.1_pt1 | contig 35766 bp, 27 predicted proteins | sample 1552961 | NCBI WGS metagenome assembly OGPM01 (sample SAMEA2580304, study PRJEB22360) | human gut metagenome | biome: human gut; feature: human-associated habitat; material: faeces | place: Denmark | collected 2008/2010
CCGGCGGAACTCAGGCGCTCGGGGCGCCGCCGCCGGAAGCCTTGATGCGAAGCCGCTACAGCGCTTATGCCTGCGGTGACGATGCATATGTGCTCGCCACCTGGGCGCCGGAAACGCGGCCCTCAAGGCTCTTTGAGCCAGGGGAAGCCCGGCCGAAGTGGATGAAGCTTAAAGTGCTCGGGCATTCAACGGCCGCCGACGGACAAAGCGGCGAAGTGCATTTTCGAGCCGTTGCTCGAACGGCGCACGGCGCACTCAAAATGGAAGAGCATTCGCATTTTCGCCGAGATGAGGAAGGGCATTGGCTCTATGTTTCTGGTGAAGTGCTCGGCACCTGAAGACGAGCCGCAATGCGGTGAGTCTCTCGATGAAGTCTGCCGCTGATACCAAGCGTTCGTTCCGCTCTCTGTGCGGCTCGGGCGCTTTTCTTTTTTTCTCCGGGGCTCTCTTAAGCGCTCATTTCTGCAAAAAATAACCTTCAGACCAGACGCTGAAAGATTTTGATGAACGACAACGCAACGCCTTCTTTAACGCCCAATACGCCCTCAGAAGCCTCTCCTTGGCTCTTTTGTGTCGCGCCCATGTTGGATTGGACGGATCGTCCGTGCCGCTTCTTTGAGCGGCTGCTGACGCGCCGAGGCCGGCTTTACACCGAAATGGTGACAACCGGAGCTATTCGCTTTGGCAGCCGTGATGCACTGCTCGGCAACAGCCGCGTAGCGGGACCCACTGCACTGCAGCTGGGCGGGTCTGATCCCAAAGAGCTTGCTTTCGCCGTGGAGGCAGCGGCTCCTTATGGGTACGATGAATTCAACCTGAACTGCGGCTGTCCGTCACCGCGCGTGCAGAAGGGGAGTTTCGGCGCCTGTCTGATGCTTGACGCGAAACTCGTGGCAGAGTGCGTGCGTGCCATGCGTGATGCAACGGATAAGCCCGTCACGGTCAAACACCGTATTGGCGTCGATGAGCGTTCGGATTACGGCTTTGTGCGGGACTTTGTGGGTGAGGTCTACGATGCGGGCTGCCGCACCTTCATTGTTCATGCGCGTGCCGCTTGGCTGCAGGGGCTTTCGCCCAAAGAAAACCGGGAAGTGCCGCCCCTCATGCGCAGCCGCGCTTGGGAGCTTAAGCGCGATTTCCCCGACGCAGTGATTGTGCTCAATGGTGCCGTCAAAACGACAGCCGAATGCCGTGCACTGCTCGACGAAGTGCACGATGGCGTTCGCATTGACGGCGTGATGGTCGGACGTGCGGCCTATCAGACGCCCTGGATGCTTTCTGAGGTCGATAGTGTGCTTTACGGTGAAAGCTGCCGCACACTCACCCGCGAAGCGGTGATTGCGGCTGTTGAGGCAGAAGTAGAGCAGTACTATGCCGCCGATGAGCATGTGACTCGCGCATTTGCACGGCACCTCAATGGGCTCTGTCAGGGGCTTTCGGGCGCACGCGTGTGGCGTCGAACGCTCGCGGATCCGAAGATCATCAAAGCTGAAGGGCCCAATCTCTACCGCCGAGCCTGGCGTGAGGCGTTCGGCACAGATTTTTGATGGAGACGCTTGGCCGGCGCCTGAGGTCCAGAAAAACCTCAGGCCTCTCTAAATGCCAGAAAGCTTCGCGCGGCTACTTTGCCCGGCTCTGCGCTTTCTGTTCGGCTTCCCAAGCCGCGCGCTGATCTGCCGTCAGACGAATGGCATCCGAAACCGCGTCGGCGGCTACGGCGTTGAAGCGCCACTGCTCATCAAGTACGGGTTTGCCGGCAAGCCAAAGTGCGGCAGGACGAACCTGCGTAGTGGTCTTTCCGCGCTGCTTCACGCGTTCTTCGGCAAAGGCAAGACGAAGGGCATCGCGGTGCGTTTTGAGAAAACCGTAATTGGCCGGGGAGACTTCGTCGGGGAAGGTGAAAGAAATGACCCGAGTGCCGTTCACATATTGGAGATTCCACTGTGCGGCTGCGGTCTGACTGCCTTCAGCTGCGCAAAAAAGGGTGTTCTTCTTTACCGGATAGAGCATCGCTTCACCCGATTGTGCGACTTCTTCCGTGCGGGTGCGGCCGCGGGTGAGCTTTACGGTCTTCGTCTGCTTGACGATGGCCTTTGGGAACCGCAGCCCCAAAGGTTCGGCATCACGGTTGGGAATGAAGCGCAGGCAATAGGGAATATCTTTGGCAAAGCGCTGGGAAAAGTCTTCGATTTGGGCTGAGCCCGTGAAGGCTTTTTGGGTTGGAATGAGCACTTCGGTTTCATCAACCGACGCGACGGTTCGATAGCCCACCGAGCCTTCGGGGAAGACATAGCGATTGGCAATCAGCCAACCAGCAGGAGTCGATTTGCCCGCTCGGGTTTTGAGGTATGGCCCAATAGGGAGACCCGAGAGGTCATAAGCAATGAGTTTGATGCTCAAACTCATCGGCTTGGCATTTTTAGCCTTCAAGGGCGGGTAGTGCAGACGCACATTGCCGGACTTTTCAACAGACAAGGCCTGCGGGCTTGTCAGAGGCTGCGGCTCTCCGTTGCGGAGAATGGTTGCGGCACCAGCTCCCCAGGTGAAGCCTTTGGCAACGCCGCGAGGCGCTTCTTCCTTGAGCGGCAGTCGTCCATTTACTGCAATCGTGTCGGAGATGTAGAGCCTGGAACGGACATTGTCATCGAAAAAGAAGATGCCGCTGCCGCGGAAAGCATCCACTACCGGCATGGAGATCTTGACGGGCTCCGCCTTCATTTTCTTTGCCGATGCTTCGGCAGCCGGCACGGCGGGTGAGGCCGGGGTTCAGGTGGGCGGGCAGCGGAAGCACGGCGGTTGAGCCAGTGATCGATGTGGCTGCACAGCCCGAGAGCGTAAGGACAGCAGCACAGGCAAGGCCGACGGCAATGGTCGACCGCTGAAGTTTGAATTGATGCATGACGCGTACGTTTAAAGAGGCGCATTGATAAAAAAGTGCCTCATTATCGAACGGATGGCGATGAATTGCGCAGACGCAGATAGGGACTTTTCCGAATTCATCGCCAATTGCATGAAATATATGTAAATCAATCTTTAAGCATCTTTTAATCCCACGCTTCCGCTGGATTACGCCAGACGTTGTCGGGCCAACGCACAACACGTCCGGGATTGAGGATGCCTTTAGGATCGAGTGCGGCGCGGATGGTCTTCATGAGCTCAAGCTCTACCGGATCTTTCGTGCGTTCGAGAAGCGCTGCCTTTGCTCCAACGCCGTGTTCGGCCGCAACGGAACCGCCGAAACGGATGACCGCGTCGTTCACCATGCGGTGGACTTCACGTTCGTGCTGCTTCCAGAACCCCTTGCCCAGCTCCGGGCGGTTCCCAAGGTTGAAGTGCAGGTTGCCGTCGCCGTAATGACCGAAAACGGCCGGGGCGAGCCACGGCGTTTTTTCCTCGAATTCGGCAAAGGTTTCCCGAATGAAGCGGCAGAGACTGCCGCGCGGGACACTGATGTCATTTTTAATGTTTCCGCCCGAAGACCGAACAGCCGTGGGAATTTCTTCGCGCAGCTGCCAGAGCGCCTGAGCTTCATCTTCGTTTTTGGCGAGCACAGCGTCGAGCACATCACCGGAATCAAAGAGCGGCTCGAGTGCTTCAATCAGACCTTCCGTCATGTTGTCGGGGTCGTCGCGCCCCGTCAGCGCGAGGTCAAAAAGCACTGTCCAATCAGACTTTGCCGTGGTGGGCGATGTGCGTCCCTCGGCATAGACGAAGTCGAGGGAGGCTTCGGACATGAGTTCGAATGCAGTCAGCGCGGAGCCGGCGAATTTTTCGACCGTCTGGAAAAGTTTTTCCACGGCTTCAAGACTGCCGAGCGGCGCCCAAACTGTGAGGCGTCCGGCAGGGAGCGCAGATAAGTCGAGTACGGCTTTCGTGATGATTCCCAATGTGCCCTCAGAGCCAATAAAAAGGTCTCGGAGGTCGTAGCCGGTATTGTCTTTGCGGACGCTGCGCATGAGGTTTACCACTCGTCCGTCGGCGAGCACGACTTCAATGCCGAGGCAGCTGCGCCGTGCCATGCCGTAACGCACCACATGAACGCCGCCGGCATTGGCGGCAAGCGTTCCGCCAATCTCGGCGGTGCCTTCGGCTGCCAGAGAAATTGGATAGAGGTAACCTGCTTCGCGGGCCGCTTCGGCCGCTTTAGCGAGAATGACGCCGGCTTCCACCGTCATTGCAGCATTGACCGGATCAACGCTGAGGATCCGGTTCATGCGGGAGAGACTGAGAATGATCGTGCGGCGGTTGGCAGGGCTTTCTGGTTCCGGTGTTGCGCCGCCCACGGTTGAAGTGTTGCCGCATTGCGGCACGATGCAGAGTCCCCATTCTCCAGCCAAGCGCACAACGGCAGATACTTCCTCTGTGGAGGCCGCTCGAACGAGCGCCAGAGCGCTGCCTTGGCGGCGGCGGCGTGAGTCTAGGGACGCTGCGGCGATTTCATCCGGAGCAGTAACGAGCCCGCGGGGGCCGACGATTTCGAGAAGGGCTTGGAAAATTTGGTCGCGTTCGGCGTCCGTGAGCGGCGCGCAAAAGGCGCAGTCAACGCATTCGGTCATCTCAGCATGTCCTTGCAAGTGAAAGCAGAGCGTCGACAACGATAGCACCGGTACAGGCGGCGGTCTGCATAAACGAAAACCTTCCGCTGCAGGACAGGAGAAATGCCGATAAAAAAGGTCCGTACGGCACAAACCGTCGGACCTTTTCGTCCACCCTCTCTGCGAGAGGATGCAGCTGTGAATTACTTCAGGGCGTCGAAAACGCGCGCGGTAATGGCATCAATAGCGCCGAGACCGCTGATCGAGCGGTACTTCGGAGCATGTTCACTGCCGCTTTGGGCAAGCTTGGAATAAAAGTCCACAAGGGCTTCTGTCTGGTCGTGGTAGACCTTCAGGCGCTTGAGGACGACATCTTCATGGTCGTCTTCGCGCTGCACGAGATCTTCGCCCGTCACATCGTCCTTGCCCGCAACCTTCGGCGGGTTGTACTTGATGTGATAGGTGCGGCCGCTCGCCGGGTGCACGCGGCGTCCGGACATGCGCTCAACGATTTCAGCGTCAGGCACGCTGATTTCAAGAACGTAGTCAATAGGAATGCCGGCGTCGATCAGGGCGCGAGCCTGCGGAATTGTGCGGGGGAAGCCGTCAAAGAGGGCGCCATTGGCGCAGTCGGGCTGAGCGAGGCGTTCCTTCACAAGGCCGATGATGATGTCGTCGGAGACGAGCTGGCCCTTTTCCATCACGGCCTTAGCGGCCAGACCAAGGGGAGTGCCGGCCTTGACGGCGGCACGCAGCATGTCGCCTGTAGAGATCTGCGGAATGCCGAAGCGTTCGCAGATGAACTTGGCCTGCGTGCCTTTGCCGGCGCCCGGCGGTCCGATGAGGATAAGACGCATTGTGAAAATCTCCTGATTCAATAAAGCCGGCGGCTGGAAAGGTTTGGCCGAACGGCGCATCCGAAAGCATGGACGCACCCGGGCGGAACGAAAATCCGCCGGCACAATTCTTAAATTGTACCGCTGCAGGCACAGAACGCTGAAATTTGCGCAGAGCGTGAAAACAGGTAGGTATCTTTGATGAGCGCTTTAGCAACGCTTTTGATCGCTGCGCTCTCAAAGGACCACACTGATGCCGTCGACGTGCTCGAGCGTCGGTCGGCTTTTCAGATGCATTTCTTTTATTCGCCGTGCTTCCAGAGCTGCTGCCGGCGCTTTAAGAGCCGCGCCGCGCTCGTTGGTGTCCGAGACGGCGAGCGCGGCATGGGAGAAGAAAAAATGGAGGGCTGCAATTGCATTTGGCAGCCTGGCGCATAGGTGTGTTATTCAACCCATTCAGCGTTATAGAACTCGAAACTCTGATCGACCATCATGTTGAAGTTTTTCAGGTGTTTGTTCGAAGCACCGGTGGACATCTCAAAGAGGAGGAATGCCCACGGCGCATCTTCCCAAGCGGTCTTTTGCGCATCTTCATAAAGCTGATTGCGCTTGGCTTCATTGGGTTCGACCAACGCTTTGTCGATGAGTTCATCAAAGTGCTTGTTGGCGTAGTAGGTCGTATTCATATAGACGGGCGGCTGCTGCGTACTGTGAAGAATCGGACGAAGCACCTGATCGGGGTCGAATGAGCCGTCGCTCCAGCCGATGTAAAAAAGCCGCGATTTAGAGTCAGCCGCTCCCTTGACGTGAAGGATCAGTTCGGTGCGCACGCCCGGTTCAAGCAGCTTCGTTTCCACCTTGATGCCGACCTGCGCGAGCTGCTGCTGCAGGAACTGCACAACCTTTCCGGAGGTCGTGTCGTTGTAGCCTGACCACAGAATTGTGGAAAAGCCGTTGGGATAGCCCGCTTCCTTGAGCAGTTCACGCGCCTTTTGGGGGTTATAGGGCCACGGCCCAAGTTTGACGGCCCCCGGATATTGACTGGCCAGAATGCCGTACTGAGGCACAGCATAACCGTTGTAGGCCACCTTCACCAAGGCATCCTTATTGATTGCGTAGTTGATCGCCTGACGGACACGCTTGTCAGAGAAGGGTTTAAAGAAGTTGTTGAGATCGAGGTGCTTTTGCATGATCGACGGGATCGCCGTCACATTGAGGGTTTCGTCGGCCTCTAGCGACTTGATCTGCTCGAGCGGCACCGTTGTGATGAAATCGGCTTCACCGGTACGGATCATTGCGGCGCGCGTAGAGTTTTCCGGAACGGGAATAAAGGTAATGCCGTCGAGCTTAGGCAGACCCTTGATGCGGTAATTGGGGTTCTTTTTGACGACGAATTTTTCGCTCGGATTGAATTCTTCCTGAATGTAAGGGCCCGTGCCGCAGCTTTTCAGCGCCAGGCCCGCTTTGTTGCCGCCGGCGGCTTTAATGAGGCTTGGGCAGACCATCATTGTGTTATTCATGGCTAGACGCCGGATGAAGCCGCCGTGCGGATACTTGAGCGTGAACTGTACCGTGTATTTATCGACGACCTTCACCGTGTCAATGAAGGTGTAGATCGCTCGGCGGGTGAGGCCGGAATTGGGACGAAGCACACGGTCAAAATTGAGTTTCACCGCTTCGGCGTCGAATTCTGTGCCGTCGTGAAACTGCACGCCTTTTTTCAGACGCACCGTATAAGTCAATCCGTCGGCACTGCGCTCGTACCCTTCTGCGAGAAGCGGCACCGGATTCATGTCTTTATCAAAAGTAAAGAGCCCTTCGTAAACGGCTCGTGCCACGGCTTTTGTGATGGTGTCAGGCGAATCGTAGCTATCGAGTGTTGTGAAGGCTGCCGACAGCGCGACCGTAATGTGTTTGGCTTGTGCGGCCGGCGAGGCAGCAAGAATGAGCGCTGCGGACGCAGCGGCAGCAGTCAGGGCAGCAGCTCGCTTGGTGTACTTTAAAAGGTGTTCGCAATGCGAAAGTGTGAGGAAAGCAGCATTCGTCATGACGGCTCCGGAATCACTGATGAAATCTGTGATGAATAGGCGCTTCACCTTTGAAGGTCGTGTCGCCGTGCCGGAAGCAAAAAGGGCGGTACGCCTTCATTTCGAAGCGCCCGCCCATCGTTCGGATGAGAAAAATTGTGCTTGCGGCGGGCGATGCTACACCCGCCACCAACGTTGTGGCAGTTTGGAGAGAGAGGATGAGCAGATGCCGCTCATAGCCGTGCACAGAGCCGCGGCAAGCGGGCTCTTCAATTCGGCGCTCGAGGACAGTGCTTGCATCAAAGGGAATCTCCAAAATACCAATTAAATGTGACTGAATCGACTGCTGCGGCACGCTGCCGCAACACCCGACCCCACAATAATGACCTGCTTCGGGCGTTTTGGAAAGAGCCGTCTGTTAGGTAAAACGCCTAGTGCACAGATGAAGCCATCAAGGCGAGCAAAAATGAATTTGCGGAAATTGGGCAAAATTTTGAGAAAAAAGCCCCGATGCATTCGCTTGAGAGACAGGCAGAATAAAGGTGTGAATGGTTTTTGAGCCGGAGAGCTTTTTATGTCTGCTGCCCATAATTCTGTACGCCGCCGTCTGCTTTTAGGCGGCGCAGCGGTTGCCGGTCTGGCCGCGGCCGGTGCGGCCGCCGGCAGCGCAGTAATGGCACGGGCAGACTTCGGCGCACTGCCGACTGGAGAGCGTTTAAAGCGCATTCAGGCCTCACCGCATTGGCAAGATGGGTCGTTTCACAATCTCGTGCCGATGGAGCTTTCTGCGAGCGGCCGCTCACGCTTGGAGATCATGCGGGATTTTCTTTTGGACCGCAATCCGCAGCGTTTCCCGTCTGCACCGGTGCCGCACATCAAAACCCATTTCGCGGCAGTGCCTGACAACCATATGGTCTGGCTTGGACATTCGGGTTTCTTTATCCACTGGGCGGGTCTCAAGGTGCTGATCGACCCTGCACTCCATCAAGCTTTTCCGGTGCCCGGGTTCTATAAGCCTTTTCCGGGGACGGACTGCTGGGAGCCAGCCGATCTGCCGGCGGCCGATCTTTTGCTCATTACGCATGACCATTACGATCATTTGGACTATCGCACTGTACTGGACCTTAAAAATCGAGTGAGGCGTGTAGTTTGTCCGCTCGGTGTGGGCGCTCACTTTGAGGCCTGGGGCTGGGAGGCAGAGCGCATCACCGAGCTGGATTGGCAGGAATCTGTCAAAGTCGGCGGCCTCACAGTTTCAGCTGTTCCCGCGCAGCACTTTTCAGGGAGAAGTTTTACGCCGAACCCGACGCTTTGGTGCGGATACATGCTCGAAGCTGACGGCATGCGGATTTATCACTCGGGCGACACCAGCTTCGGGCCGCATTTTGCGCAGATTGCGCAAACTTTTCCGAAGATTGATTTGGCGCTCATCGAGGACGGTCAGTACGACGACGATTGGCCGGGCGTTCATCTGATGCCGGCCGCTTGGCGTCAGGCTGCCGCACTGCTGAATCCTCAGGCCATTGTGGCGATTCACAATTCAAAATTCTGCCTTTCGCATCACAAATGGACCGACCCCATGAATATGGCCAAGCAGTCGGCAAAAATGTTAGGCATCGCGCTTGCGACGCCTTTGATTGGCGAGCCTATGCCGCTCGATCCGGCGCGGCGCCGATCCTTTGAAGATTGGTGGCTCAAGGTGTGAATGAAAAAACGCGGAATCACGCTGCCGATTCCGCGTTTAAGTTTTCAGCTAAAAAGTGCAATGCGTCATTGGCGGGAAGCAAAAACAGCGCGCACGCGCTCGAGATCTTCCTCTGTATCTACACCCGCAGGGAGTGCCTGATGAAGGACGAGAACGGCAATTTTTTCTCCGTTCCAGAGTGCGCGCAGCTGTTCAAGACTTTCAGCTTCTTCGATCGGTGCCGGTGCAAGTGTCGGGAATTTCTTTAGAAAGCCGACTCGGTAGGCGTAGAGCCCCAAATGGTGGAGCGGGCGGAAGCCTTCGGGCAGCTTGGTCTGATCTTTACGGAAAGCGTCCCGCGGCCAGGGAATAGGGGCGCGTGAGAAGGTGAGCGCATTGCCGCGGTTGTCGAGCTCAACTTTGACAACGTTGGGGCTAAAGAAGTCTTCAATGGACGTGAGCGTATGGGCGGCGGTTGCAACGGCGCATTCCGGGCGATCCGCAAGAAGTGCAGCCGTCTGATTAACGGCTTCTGCGGGCATCAGAGGCTCATCGCCCTGAATGTTGACGACGATTTCGTCGGCAGCAAGCCCAAGCAGCGAGGCAGCTTCGGCAAGGCGATCCGTGCCCGTGGGATGGTCAGCCCGCGTCATGACGCATTCAATGCCGGCCGTTCGGCAGGCTTCATAAATGGCTTCATGATCGGTAGCAACGGCAATGCGTGAAGCGCCGGTACGGCTGGCGGCCTCTGCGACACGAACGATCATCGGTTTGCCGCAAATGTCCTTCAGGGGTTTTTCGGGCAGACGCGTGGACTTCATGCGGGCAGGAATAATGACGGTGAAGCTCATGAGAGGTCTCCTGCGGTTTCTGCATTGGGTCCCTGGCCAGAAAGCGCTCGGGCCTTGCTCTGCCAGCTGAGCGTTTCAGCTTCGGAAAGCTTTCTGGCGTCGTGCGGCACCATCATTGGAATGTGATCTTTCACCGCAAAGGCAAGGCTGCAGTGCGGGCAAATGAGCTCTTTGTCGCCTTCGGCATCGTTGGCCTGCTCTTCTGGGACGGATGCAAAAAGGCGTCCTCGGCAGTTGGGACAGACAAGAAATTCAGGAATGAAGGAGGACATAGCAAATATTTTCTTTTTGGAATAAGCGTTGCGAAGCTGACGAGATCAAACCGATTGAGCATTCACTCAATTTTGTCGTTGCGCGTTTCCGGATGGCGCCCCATGCGTTGGGCTGCCGCGGCGGCTTTTTGGTCGACGATGTCAACGAGATAGGTGTCCAGAACGACTTCAAGTCCGACGACCCAAATTCGATCGTCGTTTTTGATTTCCGGAATACGCGCACACTTCACAGCATCTTTTGCGGTGATGAGAATGATGGATTCCTTGCGGCCGGCAAACGGGTTCTTGGCAAAGTTGTAGTGGTCGCCGAGTTCAAGTTCGGTACAGTCGATGTCGTGAGCACGCACCATAGCGAAGAATCGGCCGGGAGAGGCAATGCCGGCGGCAGCCAGAGCCTTTCCTTGGGAGGCTTTCAAATCGTGCGAGATTTCGTCTATGTCGCGGATGTCGCCGTTGGAAAGGCGCCGACATGCTCCGAAGCAGCTTGAAACGGCGAATCGCGGTGTGCGGCTCTCGACCTCCACATCCGTCGTGGTGTTGAGGATGAGCGCATCCACTTCATCGAGCCGGGAAACAGGCTCACGCAGGGGACCGGCGGGCAGCAGCCATTGCCCAGCCCGCCCGCGCCGATGACGGCGAGTTCTACGTCGCGGGCGAGTGCCGTGTGCTGCAGTCCGTCATCAGACAAAATGATATTGACGCCGGGGTGAGCATGCAGGAGCGCAAGGCCGGCCTGATAACGTGCACGGCCGACCGCAACCGGCGCCATGGAGTCGCGGGCGATGAGGAGCGGTTCGTCCCCCACTTCCCGCGCATCCGATTCGGGCGTCACAATCTTGACTTCTTCGGCTTGGCGGCCAAAGCCGCGGGAGATGACGCCGGGGGTCCAGCCGCGAGCTCGAAGCTCCCGTACGAGCGCAATCGTAACCGGCGTTTTACCGGTGCCCCCAACATAGATGTTGCCCACAACGACGACCGGTACGGGAAGGTGCTGCGGCTTGGTGCTTTTGCGTTTGGAGGCGCTTATGGCCTCATAAATGAGTGAAAGCGGGTAGAGCAGGCAAGCCGTTGGGCCGCGGTGCGACCAAACGCGGTGGAGCCAGGCTTCAATGCGCGGATGGCTGCTCATGACAGTGTCTCCTGAGATGCCGGCAGTGCCGATGGAACTGAAGCGTAAATGGAGTCGAGTCGACTCTCAGAAGAATCCGTGGATATTCGCGGGTTGTCGTCAGACATGGAGGATTGTCAGGTCGAGCCGCTTGGGTATTGAAAGTTTCGCGGATCGCCGTCGAAAAGGTTGGAAGAGACGCAGCAGTCGAAATGCCAAAACATGACTGCTCGGACGTCAATCTCTGATGATAGCCGCTTTATCTGTGAACTATTGAGAGTCATCTGTGCGTTTTTGCGGCTGAGTGCAGATTGTTGGGTCGCCATTGTTCCATAGCGGAGCTGCCGCTCGGCGACCAGTCACAGATCATCGGTTCTCGGTGGACAATTGGCTCTAAAAGACCCCTGTTCCGTCTGCTGGTGAAGAAGTACTCGCTTTTTTATTTTCACTTGCTGCACAACGACATCATGGTGACATAAAGGGGGGTGTCATCGATCAGTAGATGACTGAGTTTGCGGTTGTGGATAACTATGTGGATAGTTTGGCGAGATCAAGTCCGAAAACTCAAAAATTCGCTTGCTGAACATTGGGATGATCTTCTGTCATATTTGTAAATTCACTGGGGCAGTAGCTGTTGACTTATTGTAAAACCAAGTTTTGATCTAGTTTGGGGGCTTTTCATGGCTTGACAAAACGACGGCAATATGCTGTGGACAAATCCGTGCAGAAGTTGGGTGCCTAAGGTTGTTCACCTAGAGGGAGGACAGACTTGTGGACAACTTTGGGGGCATCTTCACAACCCTGTCACAGACATGTAAAAAATTTCATTGCCTAAAAAATGGGCAGCGTGTGGATTCTTGGGAAAACGATTGTCTCAGACAAAAAGACGCTGACTCGGTAGGATGTCTATTCAATCCTTCCTTCGTCAGAGGGCGTTGTCCTCGAACTGCACGCCTTGAAGAAGTTTTTTGGGGCATTTTGATGACTGCAAAGCATTCCGGTTCGGCTGGCGGGCCGCCTCCCGATTTCTTTGATGATCCGGCTTTCGCTGCATCGCTTTATGCGGAAGCTGACCGCAGGGCAGGAGGAGCAGATCGCTCTGCGCGTTCATCGCGTGAGACTCGGGACGGCCGATCCAAAGCCCGCCAAGCTTCTGTGCAGAATTTTTCCACGGTGCAGCCCTCAAAGCGTGTGTCTGCCTTTGCGAAGCCGAATCAGCCGTACAGCGGGATGCCGCCCGTGAGCTGGAGTGATGCGGACTTGGAACTCAAGCCGCGTATTGAGCCGATTGCAAAGCGCTCCTCAACTCGTGCTGCATGGGGGCCTCAGACAGTTGACTCAGCCGCTTCAGGCGTCGAGTCGTCTCCCGCAGCAGCGCCTAGGCGCGAGGAACCGCTGAGTGTGTCTGCCGCCTTGCGCCGAATGACCAATGCGCTTGAGGGCGTCCTGGACGGCATCTGGATTACCGGTGAAGTTGCAGAAGTTTCCCTGTCGAGTCTGGGACACCTTTATTTTTCACTCAAGGATGAGGCTGCACTGCTTTCTTGCGCCATGTTTCGCAGTGCACTGGGACGCGGTCCGATATTTCAAAAGGGCGACCGTATAGAGCTTCTTGGACGTGTGGATATTTATGCCCCCCGCGGGCGACTGCAAATGGTCGGAACGCGGTGGCGGCCAGCCGGCGTGGGAAGTCTCTATGAAGCTTTTTTAAAACTCAAGGCCAAGCTGGAGGCTGAAGGACTCTTTGCCCCAGAGCGCAAAAAGCCGATTCCTCGATTTGTACGGCGAGTTGTACTGGTGACGAGCGCTCAGGCTGCCGCCTACGGCGATGTGCTGCGTACGCTTGAACGCCGCACGCCTTGGGTGAAAATCATGCATGTGGACAGTCTGGTTCAAGGTACCGACGCTCCCGCTGCACTCATTTCGGCGCTGATTGCAGCACAGGCGCTTACCCCTGATGTCATTTTGCTGGTTCGCGGCGGCGGCTCCTATGAGGATCTGCAGGCTTTTAACGATGAGGAGCTCGCTCGTACGATCGCAGCGCTCAACGTGCCCGTCATTTGCGGCGTGGGACATGAGGCGGACTTTACCATCGCCGATTTTGCAGCCGATCTGCGGGCTTCGACGCCGACAGCTGCAGCGGGGTCCATTGGGCCGGATCGAGATACTTGGCTGAGGCGTTTGGATAAATGTTCAGACATGCTTGAGCGGGCTGTTGAACGAGCTTATCAGCATGCCGCACAACGGTATGACTCGGCGGCTGCGCATCTTCCCGCTGAAGATCGATTGCTGCAGCCCTGGGAACAGGCGATGATCAACGCTCGGGTGAGGCTTTGCAATGCCGCCCAAGGGAGACTTACGGATGCTGAGCGAGCGGTTGAAGGTGCCGGTTTGCGATGGCGTACTGCCGCAGACTTCATTACTCCGAGGCAAATACGGCTCGAGCGGGCAGCACGCTTCCTGGCACAGCCGGATTTATGCCTCAGAGCTCCTGTGCAGCACTTGACGGCTGCAGCGGAACGCTTTCGGAGGCTTGGACTCGCAGCAGAAGAACGGCGAGGGACAGAGGTGGAACGACAAACAAAGGCCCTCTCTTTTTTTGCGCACCATGCGCTTGATGCTGCTGCTGAGCGTCTGGATCGAGCTTTGCGTCTGCGCCCGGATCCCATGCGCGAAATTAACGCCGCTCAAAGACGTGTGGAGCTCGCTGCCAATGCGCTCAGCCTCGCGGATCCCAATCGTCCTCTGCGTGCTGGATATGCTCGGATTGTGACGGATGCCGACAAGGTGGTATCGCATGCCGCAGAGCTTCGACGAGGCAGCGCCGTACGGATTCTCTTTGCGGATGGTTTTGCAGCCGCAGAGGTGCAGGAGGTCGCTATGAATACGGAATCCTCAGGGACAGGTGAGCAGATGCCTTAAGAATCATTTCGCGTCGGGTGCGAAAAAGCTTCGTCGCTTGAAGGCTGGACAGCAAACTTTTGCCACAATTCGATGATACGGGTAACCACTAAATTAATGTATGAATAATATCCAAGAGGTAATATTCATAAATCAAAACTATCTTTGGAGACCCCAAATGACTGAATTCCAACTTCCCAAGCTTGATTTTGCTCCTGACGCTCTGGCCCCGGCCATGAGCGCCGAAACGATCGAGTACCACTACGGCAAGCATCATGCTTCCTATGTCGCCAACTTGAATGCGCTCCTCAAGGGCTCGGCCTTTGAAGGCAAGTCGCTTGAAGAAATTATTTGCGGGGCTGAAGGCGGTCTCTTCAACAATGCGGCTCAGCATTTCAACCACAGTTTCTTCTGGAAATGCCTCACCCCGAATGGCGGCGGTCGTCCGGAAGGTGCTCTGCTTGCCGCAATTGAAAAGACGTGGGGAAGCTTTGACGCTTTCGTCGCTGCGTTCTCAAAATCTGCTGCCGGCAACTTTGGTTCCGGCTGGACCTGGCTTGTGAAGAAGGCCGACGGCACGCTCGCAATCGTCAACACTTCCAATGCAGGTACGCCGGTGAAGCAGGGCGACAAGCCGCTGCTCACCCTCGATGTGTGGGAGCATGCTTACTACATCGACTTCCGCAATGCTCGTCCGAAGTTCATCGAAACGTTCTTCACGAAGCTTGTAAATTGGAAGTTTGCTGAATCCCAGTTCTAAGCTGCGCGCGAGAATCTCGCAGCAGCCTAAAGACGCAGCGAAAGCTGCGGCCGAAAAATTCGGCAGTCGATTGATGATCGGCTGCCGAATTTTTTATGAATGCAGTCCTAAGACTCAGAATTGAGGCGCTGCGCCTAAGAGCGTAAGCGTCAGCGGGACGGTCAAGGCCGAAAGAAAGGTTGAAACAAAGATACTGTTGCTTGCAGCCCCTTCTTCGGCTTTGAAGTCTTGGGCCATTAGATAGATGTTGATGGCTACGGGCAGTGACGCCATCAAAACAACAGCATTGGTTTCAAGTGTGCCGAGCCCGAGTATTTTGGCGATTATCCAAACGAGGAGCGGCTGCAGTACGAGTTTGACGGCGGTGATGATGGAGCCTTTTGTGAGCGCCGCTCGGAAACTGTGCTGTGCGAGTCCCATACCAACGACCATGAGGCACATCGGCGTGGTGCTCATGGCAACCAGTTCAACGGACTTTTCAAGGAAGTCAGGCAGTTTGATGCCGGTGAAGCTCCAAGCCGAGCCGATCAAAATGCCCAGAACAATCGGGTTTTTGAAGACGCGCAGCATGGGGGCTGCGGCAGACCGCCAATTGCCGATGCTGCCCGTCCGTCCGAATTCCACACTGGCAATGGCGACTGTCCAGAGCAGCAAAACGTTAAAGATGATGATCAAAGAGATGGCGGGAATAGCTTCATTGCCTAAACTCACCTGAACGATTGGTACTCCGAGCTGCACGTTGTTGCCGAAGATGCCTGCCATGGCAAGTACGGTTGTTGCAGCAGCGTCCGTTTTGAAAACGTGTTTGAAAAAGCTCCTGCCCATTGCGTAGATGATGGCGCAGGAGGCGAAGAAAGCAATCAGAATTCGCCAGTCGACTGGCGGCATGTCGGCAAATCCGCTCATTAGCTTGAAGAGCATCACCGGCATGAGCAGTCGGAACGTGAAACGGCCAAGGGCTTTGGTGACTTCATTCGTAAAGAGACCGATCTTCACAGATCCCCAGCCTAGTGCGACCAGAAGAAAAAGAGGGGCGCAAAGCGCAACGTGGTGTAGGAAGAGCTGCATGGGTGAATTTTTAGGAAAACGCAGTGCTTCGTCAAAGTATGCGCTTGAGCGATAGGAAGCGGCGGAAGAAGAGTTTTTAAAATCTAATGATCATCACTATCTCAGAAAGGAGACGCGGCATGCAGCCTCGCGATTTGGAAGACGTTGAAGTTGACGAAGATATGGAGTTGGATGATGAACTCTGCCGAGACATTCAAATGAAGCTTCCGGACTGCCTTTGGCAGCTCGATTATGTTGGCCGCTATGCTGCGGGGAAGTTCAACGAGGACTTTGCCTCACTCGATTCCGGTGAGCGTTTTCTTTTCGGCGTGATTGAAGTGCCTTTTACGGAAGAAGCGGGAAGCTTCACCTGGGGCGTCTGGGCGGAAGTCGCTCCCGCGGATCACGATGCTTATCTGCTCTCCTTCCAGAGCGAAATGGCCGAGGGCCGTGTGATGGCAGGACGAATCGCTAACGATATTCCTGGCAGTCCTGATGCGGTTGGCGCTCGGGTGGAGCTTGTACTGCATGCAGATCGCCGACCGGAAATCCGAGTATTGGAAGGCAGTCTCGCAAAGCTGCAGGCTCGAGGTATGTCGCTCGCCGAGCATGAGGCGCTCGATAAATTGCTGTTCCCCGAGGACGATATTGAGGAAGAAACCGGTGATGAATGGCCTGAAGAAACGACTGTTCGTCCGACGCTGCAGTAATAAGGTTTCGTCGAGCTAGTGTTATTCGGAATGATTCCTATTTCTCTAGGAATATCGTTCTTCTTTTTAGGAATAACCGATACTTTAAAATTCTGATAACCGTCAAAAAGAGACGTACTTGGCGTAGCTGAGCATGTTCTGAGTCCGAGAAAATGGCTCAATAAGGTATGCCAACAGGCATACGCCTAAAAGGACAGAAAATCATGAACCGTCTCAATATCGCATTGACGCGCCGCGGCCTTTTGGCCGCCGGCGCAGCCGGCACTGCTGCTGCGGCCGGCATTTCATCTTCTGCTTCAGCCCAAACGGCATCTTCTGCAACAGCATCGACCGCCCGAAAGGGTTTCGATGCTGCAGCTAAGAACGGTGCAAAGTTTGCGCCTGAACCGCTCCCGATTCAGGATGCACAAGGACTGAAACTCACTCACACATTCAGCCTTGGCGAATCTACACTCAGCGAGTACGGCTTTATTACAGCCGCGCGTTGGGGTGTCGTCCGCGGTCATGTCAAAGGCGGAAAGATCATGGATCTGACGCCGTTTGAGCACGACTATGCACCGTCGATGAACCTTGAAGGACTTCGTGAGCTTCCGTATACGCCTTCTCGCATCCGTTATCCGATGGTGCGGGAAGGTTATCTGAAAAATGGCCCGGCAAGCCGCGATAAACGCGGCGAAGAAAAGTTCGTGCGCGTCTCTTGGGACACGGCACTTGATCTTGTTGCCAAGGAGATGAACCGCGTCTATGACAACTACGGCCCTTCTGCGGTCTTCGGTCGTTCATACGGCTGGATGTCGACGGGCAAGGTCAATGCCGCCATTAATCTGCAGCAGCGCCTCCTTAACCTTCGCGGCGGTTTCATACAGTGCATTAATTCTTATTCAACGGCGGCTATCAGCCGTATCCTGCCGTATGTCGTCGGTACGGGAGATCCCCGCTCGACGAGCTGGGAAATGGTTTTGAAGCACAGCGAACGCGTGATTCTTTGGGGTGCAGATCCTTTAGTTACTAATGACATCGACTGGCTGACGACGCTTCACAACGGAGCGGGCTACTTCCGCGCGCTGAAGGCTAAAGGAACGAAAACCATTTCGATCAATCCGATTGCAACGGATACGGCCGAATATCTGGGCAGTGAATGGATAGCGCCGCGTCCCGGTACCGACTGCGCCATGATGCTCGGCATGATTCATGAACTCGTGCGCACGAAGAAGACCGATGAGGCCTTCCTTGCCAAGTGCACTTATGGCTGGCCGGAGCTGCGCGACTATGTGATGGGCAAGACCGACGGAATCGAGAAAACACCCGCCTGGGCGGCGCAGGAGTGCGGAGTGCCGGCCGAAAAAATCGTCGAGCTCGTTCACGACATGCAGTCGCATCGCACGATGATCATGATGGGCTGGGGTATTCAGCGTATTCAATACGGCGAACAGTCGCACTGGATGGGCTTTGCGCTCGCTGCAGCGCTCGGCCAGATTGGCCTCCCTGGCGGCGGCATCGGCACGAACTATGCCTATTCGAACGGCGGTACGCCGATGGCCTACGGTCCCTTCCTAGGGGGCATTTCAAGCTCTGTGAAGCCCGTGAAGGCGTCGACGCTGCCCTGGAAGGGCAGCAAGGTCATTCCGGTGGCGAGATTTGCGGACTGCTTTGTCAACCCGGGCAAGGTCATTGACTTTAATGGAACGAAGGTGACCTATCCGGAAGTGCGGTTGGTTATGTGGGCGGGCGGCAATCCGTTTGCACATCAGCCCGATACGATGAATCTTGAACGCGCCTGGAAGAAGCCCGAAACAGTCATTGTCACGGATACGGTTTGGACGGCTACGGCGCGTCATGCTGACATCGTGCTCCCCGCTGCTACGGCTTTTGAGCACGCTGATATTACAAATATCGGTACTTATTCAAACGATGGCATTGTGGCCATGCAGCAGGCGATTGAGCCCCAGTGGGAGTCTAAAAGCGATTATTGGATCTTCTCGCAGCTTGCCGAGCGCCTCGGCTGCCAGGAGGCCTTCACCGAAGGCCTCGACGAAATGGGCTGGATTCGGCGCCTCTACGGCGACGCCCAGAAGATGGGCGAGCGCATTGGGGTGAAGCTTCCTAACTTCGAAGACTTCTGGAAGAAGGGTTATGTGCTCTTCGATGTTCGAGAAAAAGACCGCAAGTTCGTCGCATTTGAAGACTTCCGCAAGGATCCGAAGGCACACTCGCTCGATACGGAAAGCGGGCTGATTCAGCTTTATTCGCCTCAGATCGCCGGCTACAAGTACGCAGACTGCCTGGGGCATCCGAGCTACTTTGTACCGTCCGAAGGCGTCAACACAAAGACCCAGGACACGCCCTTGGCATTGATGGCATGCAAGAGCCGCTACCGCATGCACAGCCAGCTTGACGGTACGACCAGTCATCATTTTGCCAATATTGAAGACCGCGAACCGTGCTGGATCAATCCGGCGGATGCTAAGACACGCGGCATTGAGTCGGGCGATGTCGTGCTGGTACGCAATAAACGCGGTGCGCTGCTCGCGGGCGCCTACGTTACTGACCGTGTGATGCCGGGCGTCGTCGTCGTTCATCACGGCGCTTGGTTTGCTCCGATGGACGTCAACGGCCGCCGTATTGATGTGCACGGCAATTCCAATACGCTCACGATGGATGTGCCGACATCGTCGCTCGCCTGCGGCAACATCGCCTCGACGGCACTGGTAGAGGTAGAAAAGTGGAAGGGCGAATTGCCCCGCGTTTATGTCTACGATCAACCGGAACGCGTGTTGGTCTGAGTTTTTGACGGCCTCAAAGCTCAGAGCTCTCTCGTTGAAAGGTCTCTGACGAAAATAGAAACGCTCAAGCATTTTCTCGTTGCTTGAGCGTTTCTGTTTCGGATGATATTTCGTGAGGTGCAAAAGCTATTTCGTTCCGCTTGAGCCGAAGCCGCCCGTGCCGCGTTCAGAATCCGCAAAAGCGTCGACGACAGTAAATTCAGGCTGCACGACGGGAATGACGACAAGCTGTGCAATGCGTTCCATAGGCTCAATCGTGCAGGGGGTGCCGCTGCGGTTCCAGAGCGACACCATAATTTCGCCCTGATAGTCGCTGTCAATGAGGCCGACCAGATTGCCGAGCACAATCCCTTTTTTATGACCCAGACCAGAACGCGGCAGGATTACGGCGGCATAGTGCGGATCGCCGATGTGGATGGCGATGCCGGTATGTACGAGTTTGGTTTCGCCAGGCGCTAAAACGAGAGGGGTATCCAAGAGTGCGCGGAGGTCGGCGCCTGCGGAACCAGGCGTGGCGATTTTCGGGAGGTTCTCGCTCACACGCGGATCCAGAATCTTCAGTTCGATATTCATGAGTGCTTTTGAGTTCATTATTTTTCGGAAGGTGCGGCTGTTCCGCCGGCATTGCCTGAGAGCTGCTTGGCAGCTTCGGTCAAAATGAATTGGGCGCAGGCAAATTTGTCGGCAGGACCAAAGGGAATCGCGGACGTAAGGCTGACGAGCTGAATGCAGTTGGCTTTGGATTCCAGCGCTTGACGGGCGTCGTTTGCCACAATAAAAGCGGCGTGCTTGCGGAAGCACTTTTCACGAGCAAACGCAGTGAGACTGGCGCCTTCGGCTGTTTCTGCAGCAAAGCCGATGGTAAGCGGTTTGTCCGGTCGCTCACCCACACGGGCGAGAATATCGGGATTCTCCACCCAGTTGAGGTCGCTTAAGAGAATGCCGCCGGTGGGATCTTTTTTGATTTTCTTTTCAGACACGGCGCCTGGCCGCCAGTCGGCGACGGCGGCGACCGACACGAAGAGATCAAACCGTTGACGGTCGAGCTCTATCTGCACGGCCTCGTCCATTTCACGGGCACTGACAACATCGATGCGTTTGACGCCGATGGGTTCAGTGAGATGTGTGGGGCCTGCGATCAGCGTGACTTCAGCGCCAAAGTCGCGGGCCGCACGGGCAATGGAAAAACCCTGCAGACCGCTTGAACGGTTGGTGATGCCGCGAACGGGGTCAATGGCTTCGTAAGTCGGCCCAGCTGTGATGAGTACGCGTTTCCCGGCGAGGTGCTTCGGTGAAAAGACCATTTCCATCATGTCGACGACCTCTGCAGGTTCGAGCATTCGACCCGCACCCGTATCGCCGCAGGCTTGCAGACCTTCGGCAGGCCCGAAGATCAGTGCACCCTCGCGCCGCAGAAATTCAATGTTGCGGCGCGTTGCCGGGTTGCGCCACATGGCGGCGTTCATGGCGGGCACAAAGGCGATCGGCGTGCGTCTGGCGCAGATCAGTGTGCTCGCAAGGTCGTCGGCGATGCCGCGAGCGGCCTTGGCAATCAGATTGGCTGTTGCCGGCATGACGAGCAGCAGGTCACTCTCGCGGTTGACGTCAATGTGCGGCATAGGGCCTTTGGGACCAGGCTGCCACTCTGTCGTGAGCACAGGAGAGCCAGTGAGCGCTTCGAATGTGAGAGGCGTGACGAACTTCGTGGCGTGTTCGGTCATGACGACGCGCACATGGGCACCAGCCCGCATCAGTGCGCGGGCTGTTTCGCAGCTTTTATATGCGGCGATGCCGCCCGAAACGATAAGAGTGATGCGCTTGTCTTGGAGCATGAGCCTATAGCATCCATAGCATTAAAGAGTCGGCGTTCATTTTGCCTGAACTCCTGACGCTCGGCAGAGAATGTGTATGGATGAAGATCGAAGTCTGTCGGTCTACGGCTGATGCGGTTCGTGCTGCCGGATGACGTTATCGAGAACGCTTTCCCACTGATTCCAAATTTTCTCAGGGGCATATGCTTTCATGTCCTCAATGCCTTGGCGGCCGAGTTGTTGGCGCAGTGCTTCATCCTGCATAAGTGTTTCAAGCGATAAAGCAAAGGAATCTACTGAGTCCTCTGCAAGCAATCCGTTTTCATGATCACGCACAAGGTGATTGGCACCGGGACAGGACCTGAAACAGACGACAGGAACGCCTACGGCTAAGCTTTCACAAAGTGCCAGCGGGAATCCTTCTTTGGGAGAAGGAAGCGCAAAAATCGAGGCGCGTGCAATGACCGCACTGACCGTATTCGTTTGCCCGCAGATTCGTATTTGTCTTTCAAGTCCCAGGCGATGAATGAGTCCTTTAAGTTCGCCGATGTAATCAGAGTCGATGGATGTATCTCCCCAAAACTCTACTTTCCAGTCCGGAAATTTCGATTGAAGCTCGGCAAAGGCTTCAATCAAAAGATGCTGACGTTTTTCAGATCTTGAAATTCTGGCAACACAAATGATGGTTTTTTCCTTTTTTATACTTTCATATAAAGAAGGCGGCTGCTCTTCAATTGCATTGGGTATGCTGATTGCATGAGTGACACCATAGAGTTGCCGCACTTGCTCAACGTATTCTGGCAGCAGCACGACGGTGAGATCAGATTCAGCTAGAAAAGCTGTTTGCGGGTGCTTTAGAAAGGCTGCCGGCGATGCATGCATCATGGTGATGATCGGAGGGCGATCCATGAAATACTGCGTAATGCAGCATGCGCTTTCCGGCTGGAAAGCGATAATGATATCGGGCCTGAATTTTAGAATGGCAGGTGAAATCTGGCAGGCTCTTGCTTGATCCATTCGATGGCTGCGAAAGGCTTTTCGGCGGTTTTTATCGCGAATGAACCAACTGCGAATACGCAGCACCTTTTTTCGCCATCGCCAAGGCACCGGATTTTTTGCACAGTTCTCAAGTTCAACTCTGGCATCGAGCGGATAGGCTGGTTCGCCAGCAGCATTTTGGAGAAAAACGATCTTAACGGCGTGGCCTCGCTCAACGAAAGCATTGGCCATTTTGCTCATAACATGCTCTGCGCCGCCCTTGGTATTAAGGACTGAATAGAAGTTCAGCAAAAGAATGCGGTGTTTCTCAGATGGGAGGGGGGGGGATTGGTATTCATACAGATATTATAAAATCCTGCAGAAAAATGAGAATTTCTCTACAGGATTTCATTTTTATTAAGCAATCAACGGTACGGAATGATGATAATTGAAAAGGGTTTATGATCGTTCTTTAGATACGCCGATTAGCTCATCAATAATAATGCCGGCAGCTCCCAAACAGATGGCGGTATCCGCGATATTGAAAGCCGGCCAATGCCAAGTGCCAAGGTAGAAGTCGAGAAAATCGATCACATAACCCCACAGTGAGCGGTCAATGAGGTTGCCCAAAGCACCCGAAAGAATGAGCGTGAGCGAGAGTGCAAAGAGCGTTTGTCTGCTGTGTTTCCAAAGCAGACGCAGCGACACGACAATCACAGCCAATGCAATAGCCGAAAATAGCCAACGCTGCCATCCCCCCATCGAAGCGAGGAAACTAAAGGCCGCTCCGTAGTTGTGTGCGAGCGTAAGGTTGAAGAACCCATCAATGACAGGCACGAAATCGCCCGGATCCAGATGCCGCTCAAACCAGAACTTAGTTGCCTGATCGAGGATAAGAATCAGAAATCCGAAAGCAATCCAGAGACTGAAGCGGGCGGGCGAAGCGCTCGTCCGCCCGCCCGACCGAGCGGTCGAGCGGGCAGTCTTCGCAGAAGAGACGCTCTTCGCCATTTATGCGAAGAGGCGCTTTTCGCCGGCGCCGAAGAGATTGGAGACGCAGCGCGGGCACAGCGTCGGGTGTTCGGCATTGCTGCCGACGCCCGGCACATAGTGCCAGCAGCGTTCGCATTTCTTTTCGGTCGAAGGCTTGACGGAAACCGTCGTCTCAGCGCCGTCAGCTGCCTTCGTGAGTTTCACTTCACTCATGATCATCACAAAGCGAAGTTCGTCGCCGAGTGATGCGAGCACTTCGTACAAGGGAGAAGCTGCGCAGATTTCTCCCGTGGTCTGCAGGGACGAACCAATCGTACCGCTGGTGCGCTCGTCTTCAATGGCTTTTTGCACATCAGCACGCACGGCGCGGATCTGCGCCCATTTAGCGAGCAGCGCATCAGCATCCTTTACTTCGGGGAGCTTGAGGAACGTTTCCGTAAAGATCGTTTCATCGGCATTCGGCGAGAAGAGCTTGAAGGCTTCTTCGGCTGTGAAGGAGAGGATCGGAGCGATAAGACGCAGGAGCATCGCCGTGATGAGATAGAGCGCGGTCTGCGCGGATCTGCGGGCAAAACTCTGGGCGCCGGTCGTATAGAGGCGGTCTTTGAGTACGTCGAGGTAGAAGCTCCCCAGATCGGTCGAGGCGAAAGTCTGCAGCAGCGTTACCACATTGTGGAAGCGGTAGGAACCGTACTCGACCAGCACGCGCTTTTGGAAGTCGGCGGCATAGGCAACAGCCCAGCGGTCAAGTTCGAGCATGTCTTCGACCGGCACGGCATCCTTTTCCATCGAAAAGTCGGACGTGTTGGCCAGCAGGAAGCGCAGCGTGTTGCGAATGCGGCGATAAGACTCAACGACGCGGTTAATGATCGTAGGACCAAGGCGTAGCTCACCCGAATAGTCGGTCGAAGCAACCCACAGACGCAGAATTTCGGCGCCGTACTTGTCATTGATTTCCTGCGGACGGACGACGTTGCCTTTGGACTTCGACATCTTCTCGCCCTTTTCATCAACGCAGAAACCGTGGGTGAGAAGCTGGTTATAGGGCGGACGGCCGTCAAGCATCGTGCCCGTGAGCAGCGACGAGTGGAACCAGCCGCGATGCTGGTCAGATCCTTCAAGATAGAGGTCTGCGGGCCATCCGAGGATGTCCTTGTGCGAACCGCGCATGACCGTATAGTGGGTCGTGCCGGAATCGAACCAGACGTCGAGAATATCGGTCGACTTCACGTAGTTCTTGGCGTCTTCGCCGATCAGCTCTTCGGGTTTGGCTTTCGTCCAGGCCTCAATGCCGCCTTCGGCAACGAGCGCTTCGACCTTCTTCATGATTTCAAACGTATCGGGGTGCAGATGTCCCGTTTCCTTGTGAAGGAAGAAGGGCAGCGGCACACCCCAGTTGCGCTGGCGAGAGATGCACCAGTCGGGACGATTCTCAATCATTGAATAAAGACGGTTGATGCCCCATTCTGGGAAGAACTTCGTTGCTTTGACGCCTTCGAGCGCGGCTTGACGCAGGGTCTTCTCGGCAGCGGGCAGACCGAGCACGCTCTTCGTGTCTTCGTCGGGTGCGTCCATGCGCACAAACCACTGTGCAGTGGCGCGGTAGATGAGCGGGGTCTTGTGGCGCCAGCAGTGCATGTAGCTGTGGGTCATTTCGCCCGAAGAGAGTAATGCCCCTGCAACGCGCAGTGTGTCAAGAATCTTCGGGTTGGCCTGCCAGATGTTCATGCCGGCAAAGAACGGGAGCCACGAAGCATAGGTGCCGTCGCCCTGCACAGGATTGAGCACTTCGTCGTTGGACATGCCGTGCTTTTTGCAGGAAACAAAGTCGTCCACGCCGTAAGCCGGAGCCGAGTGGACGATACCGGTGCCCGATGTTGCCTCCACATAGTCGGCAAGGTAGACCGGAGAATAGCGGCGGTAGCCCTCGTGCATGTCGTAGAGCGGGTGCTTGAAACGCACCCCCTCAAAGAGAGCACCTTTGGCAGTGGCGACGACAGAGCCCGTCAGACCGTAGCGTTTCAGGGCTTCTTCAACAAGGCCTTCGCCGAGGATGAGATAACGATCGCCGACATCCACCAAAGCGTAGGTGAGGTCGGGGTGCATGTTGAGCGCCTGATTGGCCGGGATGGTCCACGGGGTCGTTGTCCAAATGACAACTGAACAGGGCTTTTCAATCGTATGGCCGAAGATACCCTCTACGCGCTGATGATCCTCATCAGTGAGCGCAAAGGCGACGTCGAGCATCGGGGACTTGCGGTCCATGTATTCGACTTCAGCTTCTGCCAAGGCGGACTGGCAGTCAAAGCACCAGTTGACGGGCTTCAGGCCACGATAAACGTAGCCCTTTTCCATGATCTTGCGCAGCGCCGTGATTTCCGCGGCTTCCGTGTCATGGCGCATCGTGCGGTACGGATTGTCCCACAGGCCCAGAACGCCTAGGCGCTTAAAGTCTGCGAGCTGCAGGTTTGACTGCTCCATCGCATAAGCACGAGCGAGCGACTGCATCTTCTCAACCGGGAGATTCTTGCCGTGGAGCTTTTCGATCTGCACTTCGATCGGCATGCCGTGGCAGTCCCAGCCGGGCACGTAAGGAGCCTGATACCCTTCGAGGGTTTTCTCCTTGACGATCATGTCTTTCAGGATCTTGTTGACGGCATGGCCGATATGAATGGCACCGTTGGCATAAGGAGGACCGTCATGAAGAATGAACTTCTTGGCGTCGCGACGCTTATCAAGAATGCGGTAGACGATCTTTTTCTCATCCCATTCACGCACCCAGCCGGGTTCGCGTTTGGGGAGATTCCCGCGCATCGGGAAGGGTGTATCCGGAAGGTTTAACGGATACTTCTTTTGCGCGTCCTGAGACGCTTTTTCAGCTTTTGCCATGATCAGACAAGCTCCTGGCCCCCTCGGGCTCTTCAGGTCAAGCGCGCCTTCCCGGATCTTCGATGTTGTCCGAGTCGAGCTGCGCTCGTTTGTTGCGGATTGCCTGCCGGCTGCATTCGTACCAACCGGCTGGCGGTTTTAACGTGCTGCGGAGAAGCGACAAGAATGTCGAACTATTCTCCGTTCGGCGCTAGGCCGAGGATCTGACGCGCACGTCGAGCGTCAGCCGCTATGGCAGCCTGGAGTTCTTCCAAGCCGCTGAATTTCTTTTCGCCGCGTATTCGCTCGATGAAGCGAACCGTGACAGGGCGGCCGTAAGCATCCCCCTTCCAGTCGAAGACATGGGTTTCGAGAAGCCAACGACGAGCACTCGATACTGTAGGACGAAGTCCCAAAGAGGCGACGCCGCACTGTTCGGCCGGGCCCAAGCCGGAAACTTTGACGGCAAAGACTCCGGCGAGCGCCGGACGAGCACGGCTTCCCGGCGGAATCGGTGCGATATTCAGGGTGGGGTAGCCCAGCGTACGGCCGAGCGCCTGACCATGAATGACGCGTCCAGACATTGTGTAAGGGTGTCCGAGCATCATTTCGGCTTCGTAAAAATCGCCCTCCGACAGGGCGGCGCGCAGGCGCGTTGAGCTCACCTTCGCTGTGCCGTGAAAGAGAAGCGGCGAAATCCACGTTTCAAAGTGATGCTCTTTGCCAAGGCGTTCAAGATCGTGTGCTCCCGCAGCGCGGCCGCTGCCGAAACGGAAGTCTTCTCCGACCGTTACCCAACGGGCATCCAATCCGTTGACAAGCACATTGGTCACGAATGCTTCTGCGCCTTCACGAGCAATGTGTTCATTAAAAGGCATCATGTAGATGCGTTCGATGCCGCAATCGAGCAGTCGCTTGACTTTGTCGCAGAGCGTTGAAATCCGCGGCACCGGATCGAGATGCGGGAAAAATTCTCGCGGATGCGGTTCAAACGTCAATACGCTCGGAACCAAACCACGCTCGCGTGCGGCTTCAACAAGTCCGGCTAAGAGCGCTTGATGTCCGGTGTGAACGCCGTCGAAATTACCGATGGCGACGGCGCTCGGAATGCGCTGCAAAGGGCTGGGGAGACCGCGGAAAACGTGCATGGCAATATGGGAAGAGTTGGAGCGTGGGCTTAAGTTGAAATCCATTGGAGAATTTCGGAATTATAACGAGCGGGTTTTCTCTTAAGGTCTTTACGGATACTGCCGTTCAGGCACCAGATCCGCTCGTTATTGCACCAGAGTTGACCAGCTAAGATAAATCGCTCAGATCGCCCGAGTGACGGCATTTGCACTGCAGCGGTGATTGACGCGTGCAGCAAAACACAATACAGAAGCGTCAAGAGAGCGGAGAAAACGACGGCGTACGTTTAAAATATCGGCCTCTCTCGTGCGCACTCGATTTCAATAAGTGCCGCATCTATGCACTTTTTCTCAATAACATCATGAAGAACATCGTCGTCCTGATTTCCGGCCGAGGCAGCAACTTTGAAGCCATACTGCGCACGGCTCGCAGCGAAGACTGGGAGGGCCGGTTCGGCCTCAAAATTGCGGCGGTGATCTCCAACCGCCCCCTTGCCAAAGGTCTTGACACCGCCCGGCGCGAAGGCATTGATGCCGTTGCCGTTGACCACAAGGCTTATCCGACACGCGAAGCTTTTGAGGAAGCGCTCGCTGCCGCGATCGAACCTTATAAGCCCGCGGTCATCGTATTGGCTGGCTTCATGCGTATCCTCACGGAGTCGTTTGTCGCCCGCTGGGAAGGCAAAATCCTCAATATTCATCCGGCACTTTTGCCGCTCTTTCCTGGACTTGACACGCATCAGCGTGCCATTGACGCCGGCTGCCGGGTACACGGCTCGACCGTGCACTTTGTTTCTTCGGTGCTTGACGGCGGCGCAATCATTGGGCAGTCGGTTGTACCGGTGCTTCCTTCTGACACGGATGAGACGCTCGCGGCAAGACTTCTCCCTTATGAGCATAAGCTTTACCCGCAGTGCGTCAAGGCTGTTGCCCTTGGTGAAGTGAAGCTCATTGACGGCAAGGCCGTAATGAGTGACGAAGTAGCTCACCACCTCGCTATTTTCTGGCGGAAAGACTAAAAACATCTCGTGCGCTGGTGCTGCCGCAGGCAGGTTGTCGGCGCCCATATTAAGGAATTCATTCCATGGCTGAAAACCATCCCAAGCGTCGGGCTTTCGAGTTTCAAAAGAAACCTCGCCGTCAACAGGAAGAACCGCGCCGCAAGCGTACGGAACGTCAAATTGCTGCCGATAAACGCCGACAGGCCGAACGGGCTGCGGAGGGCTTTAAGAAGCATTCGGGTGAAAAAACGCCCGAGCGCCGTATGGCCGCGGCCAATGGCCGCGTGCGTATTACCGGATTAATCGTTGACGAGCTGTCCCGTGCGCTTAAAGTTATTTTGAAGTTCGACGGTCCCGCTGACGTACTCATGAAGCTCTTTTTTAAGAGCAATCCGCAGCTCGGCATGCGTGACCGCGGCCTCATCGCGGAGGGTATCTACGATGCGCTGCGCCGCTACGGAACGCTGCGTGCTGCGATGCGGCCCGTGCATCCGGATCGTGCACCGCGGCTTGCTGCCCTGACGGTGCTTGCTCGTCAGCACGGCATTGATGCGCTTTCGCCTTCGTCCATCGGTTCCGAGGAAGGTCCGCTCAAGAATGTGCTTGCTTTCGATGTTTCAAAGGCGCCGGCGCACGTTCAGGCAGAACTTCCGCAGTGGCTCTTTGACCTGATTGAGGCTCAGTATCCTGATAGTCAGGCGCTTTATGCCGCGATGAAAGAGGGGGCGCCGCTTGACCTCCGCGTGAATCTTTTAAAGGCGACGCGAGAAGAAGTTTTAGCTGAACTGGCCAAAAACGGCGTGGAAGCTTACCCGACGCCGCTCAGGCCCGACGGGGGCCGCCTGCCTACGAAGCCAGGTCTTACCCGTTGGCCGATCTATCAGGATGGGCTGGTCGATGTACAGGATGAAGGCAGTCAGCTGATTGCTCGTCTGCTCACGCCGCGCCGCCGCGAAATGATCTGTGACTTCTGCGCGGGTGCCGGCGGCAAGACTCTGGCGCTCGGCGCACTGATGCGCTCAACGGGAAGTCTCTATGCTTTTGACGTCAATGAAAAACGTCTCGCCGGTCTTGCGCCGCGTATGCGCCGTGCCGGCCTTTCGAATGTTCATCCGGTAGCTATTAAGAGCGAAGCGGATCCGCGCGTGCGCCGTCTGGCTAATAAATTTGACCGCGTGCTCGTGGATGCCCCCTGCACAGGGTCGGGCACGCTGCGCCGCAATCCTGATCTCAAATGGCGGCTTTCGCCCGAAGAGCTCGACCGCATCAATGACATTCAAAAGCGTGTTCTCGAATCGGCGAGCCGGCTGGTGAAAAAAGGCGGACGACTGGTCTACGCGACCTGCTCGCTGCTCAAGCGCGAAAATCAGGATGTTGTAGAGGCGTTTTTGGCCGAGCACCCAGGTTGGCGCCTTGTTCCGGTGAAGGAAGTGTTCGAGCAGCAGGGCATTCACTTTGAACCCGGTCAGCTTGAACGCTTTGAGGGCTATATGCAGCTTTTGCCGCATGTGAACAACACCGATGGATTCTTTGCAGCCGTGCTGCAGCGTGACGAATAAAACGGAATCGAACCGGTCTATGACAGAAAAAGCGGTGTCCTCTTCAGCAAGAGACACCGCTTTTTCAATTGACCGAAGCGGAATTAGTCCGGATTGGCGCAGTTCACCGGTTTGGCGCCGAGGACATCGGTGAGCACTTTCGGATCAATGCCAACCTGATAACCGCGGCGGCCGCCGTTAATGAAGATCTTGTCGAGCTCAAGAATCGAAGACTCCACATAAACGGGCATGTGTTTTTTAGTGCCAAATGGGCTCGTACCCCCCACAAAGTACCCCGAATTGCGCTGCGCCTGTTCGGGCTTACACGGAGAAACGTGCTTGGCGCCGATCTGACGGGCGAGATTTTTGGTGGAAACTTCGCAGTCGCCGTGCATCAGGATGACAAGCGGCTTGGCGTTTTCGTCTTCCATGATGAGCGTCTTGATGACGTGATGGTGGTCAATGCCGCAGGCCGAAGCTGCCAGCGCAGTACCGCCGTGCTCTTCATATTCATAGGAACGTTCTTCAAAGGGAATCTTGTGTTCCTTGAGCCACTGCGTTGCAGGCGTAAGGCTCTGATGCTTTTCTTTGGACATGAACGAATGGTCCTGAATGAGATTGGAGAATTCTGCGGAGGATGCTGTATGGCGTCCTTCGGGAAAGTACTGAGCATTCTGCCTCAATCCAAGCAGTTCGGCGTTTTAGCTGCCGCTCGGTTTGTTCGAAAGCGACTCATCGAGCGGTTCTTTGCGCTCCTGAGTTTTACCCGCGTCTCGTGCGGCCTCCAGATCGCTTTCCCAGAGTCCCTTGGGCAGCGGAAATGCAACATTTTCTTCTTCGCCCGGCATGGTGCGCACGGTGTCTGCGCCGAGATGCTCGCGAAGCCACTCGACGACGCCCTGTACTAACGATTCCGGAGCCGAAGCACCCGCGGTGATGCCGACTTTATCGGCGCCTTTAAACCATTTGGGATCAACGTGCTCGGCGGAGTCGACCAGGTAGGCGTGTACGCCTTCTCGTTCAGCCACTTCCCGCAGACGATTGGAGTTGGAACTTGTCGCCGAGCCGATGACGAGCACCAAGTCGACACCGGCTTGGGCCAGCTGTTTCACGGCTTCCTGACGATTCTGCGTTGCATAGCAGATGTCCTGACGCTTGGGTTCATGAATGTGCGGGTAGCGACTCTTCAGGGCTTCAATAACGCTTCTTGAATCGTCCGCACTGATTGTGGTTTGAGTGACATAGGCGAGTGCATCCTGATCGGTATAGGAGAGGTTCGCCACATCCGCCGGTTTTTCTATGAGGCGGATACCGTCCTCAACTTGCCCCATAGTGCCTTCGACTTCCGGATGTCCTGCGTGGCCGATCATGAGAATCATGCGGCCCTCTCGACGCATGCGCCCCACTTCTTTATGCACTTTAGTGACGAGGGGACATGTGGCATCAAAGATGCGCAGCCCTCGCTCTTCGGCTTCTCGGGCAACGGATTTGGGTACGCCGTGGGCAGAAAAAACCACCGTTGCACCTTCTGGAACATCGGAAAGCTGATCTACAAAGATGGCGCCGCGGGCGCGCAGGCCTTCAACTACCGTTCGGTTGTGTACGATTTCATGGCGTACGTAAATAGGAGCGCCGTAGATGGCGAGCGCTCGCTCAACGATGGCAATGGCGCGGGTAACGCCGGCGCAAAAGCCGCGCGGCTGCGCAAGAAGAACCTGCATGTCGTGAAAGCCTGGGTGTGTTGGGTCTGGGAATAGGATCGCAAAGCAGTCGGAACCACATCTCTGATGTGCGAATGAGCGGTCAGTTCCGGTCAAGAATAAAGAAAAACGAAGATTTCCGCACACGAGCCCGATTGAACCGAGTAGAATGCGTCCCTTGTCAAATTCTCCGCGTTGCCCGGAGCCCTGTACTGACACTGTGGGGAGCCAAGCGCGGCGGCCCGCGCAAATTAGGGCGCGGCCCGTGCGGCGACGCATTTGGGATTGACATCATCACTTAACTTTTGAGCTCGTTTGGTGTGCCGCAGCCGTTTGTGCTGCGACTGTCCCCTGCGAGACGTCATATTTTTTGGAGTTAGAGATGGCACGAGTGTGTCAAGTCACCGGTAAGGCGCCGATGGTCGGCCATCAGGTCTCGCACGCGAATAACAAGACCAAGCGTCGCTTTATGCCGAATCTGCAGTATCGCCGTTTCTGGGTTGAGAGCGAAAACCGCTGGGTTCGTCTTCGTCTGACGAATGCGGGCCTGCGTACGGTCGATAAGCTCGGCATTGACGCGGTTCTCGCGGATCTTCGCGCCCGCGGCGAAATCTAATTAAAGGAGATTCACCATGGCGAAAGGCGTTCGCGACAAGATCAAGCTCGTTTCTTCGGCTGGTACGGGTCACTTCTACACCACGACCAAGAACCGCAAGACCACTTCGGGCAAGATGGAAATTTCCAAGTACGACCCGGTTGCTCGCAAGCACGTCGTCTACAAGGAAACGAAGCTCAAGTAATCTTGACGGCTTCATACTCTGAACGTTCAGAGTTGAAAGAGCCCGATGCAGGTTGTGCTGCACCGGGCTTTTTCGTATTGATTTTGTATTGACAAAAAATGTGCGGACAATAAAAGAGTTAGCCTCTTTCTTTTTGACAAAGAGGCTAAGGTCTGCTGCATGCTCTAAACCGTGAGGCGCTCCGGCAGCGCTGCCTTGGGCAGCATTTCCAGAGGCCAGCGAGGGCGAACTCCAAAGGAAATCTTCTCAATTAAAGCTTTCCGTTCCGCTTCAGTCATGGATTCCATACGGGCGATGCCTGCGGCGGCGATCATTGCGCCATTGTCTGTGCAGAGCCGCATTGGCGGAAAGAAAATCTTTCCGCGGCGTCGTTCCACTTCCTGCGTGAGACGAGCACGAAGCTGCTTATTGGCCGAAACCCCGCCTGCTACGACGACATTGTTGAGGCGGGTCATCTTAATGGCCCGAACGAGTTTGGCAGCCAGAACATCAACTACAGCATCCACAAAGCCGCGGGCAAGATCGGCACGGAACTGTTCGTCCTTGGGGTCCGGTGCCGAGCGCACCGCAGTCAGGACAGAGGTTTTAAGCCCCGAAAAACTCATCGACAGATTAGGGGCATGAATCATCGGGCGGGCGAGTTCAATCGCGCCGGGCGTCCCCTTTTCTGCTAAGGCGGAAACGGCAGGACCGCCGGGGTAAGGAAGATCAAGCAGCTGCGCGGTTTTGTCGAAAGCTTCACCGGCCGCATCGTCCAATGTTTCTCCGAGCAGTTCATAGCTGCCGAAGGAGGCCACCTTGAGGATTTGGGTGTGTCCACCGGAGACAAGCAGTGCAAGGAAAGGAAACTGCGGAGCGGGATCGGCCAAGCGCGCAGCTAAAAGATGCCCTTCCAAGTGGTGTACGCCTATGACGGGAATGCCCAGCCCAAATCCCATAGCGTGCGCGACTGCATTGCCTGCCAGCAGTGCGCCGGCAAGGCCAGGCCCTTCCGTCACGGCAATGGCGGAGATATCTGAACGTTTGAGATTCGCTTTGTAAAGCACTTCGTCGGTCAGCGCTATGACGCGGCGAATGTGGTCGCGGCTCGCAAGTTCCGGCACAACGCCGCCATAGGCGCGGTGCATATCAATCTGAGTATGGAGAGCATCTGCAAGCAGGCCCTTCGTGTCGGAGATGAGCGCTGCGCCGGTTTCATCGCAGGAGGATTCAATGCCGAGAACAATCATGGGTATTCGATCCGAAAAAGTCCGCGCAATTGTCCGCCGCAGTACCCAACAACGTCAAGGCGGATCGAGATTTCTTCCTTCGGCAGCATAAGAAAACGGCTGATCTGCCGACCAGCCGTTTGAATGTTTGTTCAGCAGGACGCTAAACGAATCAACCTGCAGCAACGACACCCATGGCAAGGAGCGTTCCGTTGGCTGCAGCAGCCTGAGTCGCCTTGGCTGAGGTCATGGCCAGAGCGGCCTCACGCGCTGAAAGCCGCGCTTCACGGGCTTCAAAGGAAGCCATGTCCATCATCACGAATGCCGGACGGCCATTTTCGGTGACGCACACCGGTTCGCCGGTACGGCGGCATTCAGCGGCAACTGAAGAGAGTTCAGGCGTTTCTGCAGAAAGCTTGCGAGTCAGCATTTTTTCATTCTCCGAAAAATGAAAAGAAAAGCGGGCTGATCGGTAATATCTTTATGAGTATCAGCCTTGGAAAGAAGAAAGGCGTGGTTTCTTCCTATCGCTTCATCATAGCGCTGCAACTTCCTGATAAAACAATGAGTTGAACGAGTTCTGCCTAATGGCATGGAGGGTAGGGTGCTTATGTTATAGAGGTAGGTAAAAACCCCTTATTGCTCGCTACAATATGGTGCGAAAGATTGTTTTTTCTCAGAAAAATGCCCAGTTTTTGTGCGTTTAATATGAACGCTTGACGATTCAGGCACCCAATCGGGGGGCAGGCGCCCGAGTCGTCAAGCTTAAAAGGGTTACGCCTTGCGATTGGCGGCTGCCTTACCGGCGACGCGGCCATAAACGATACAGTCGGCGATCGAAACGGTGCCTAGGCGAACCATTCCGTGTACGCCGCCGCATACCTCTCCGGCTGCAAAGAGTCCCGGAAGAATATTGAAGTCGGTATCGATCACCTCAGCTTTGGCATTAATAGTGAGTCCGCCCATGCAGTAGTGAACGCGCGGCCAGAGACGGCAGGCAAAGAAAGTTCCTTCATTGGCTTCGGTATCGTCGAAGATCTTCGCCTTGAAATCGGGATCAGTCTTCTTTGCGATGGCGTCGTTCCAACGGTCAACGCTTTCTTTGAGCAGCTTGGGGTCGATGCCGTAGTTTTGAGCAAGCTCTTCGAGCGAGGCAAAGCGCTTGATGGAGCCATTGTCAAGCCCGGCTTTGACTGTCGACATGGGCACGTGCTTTTTCATGTTGGTTTCGGAAATCAGAATGATTGCCGGGTGGCCGATTGCCAAAATGGCGTCGGCTCTGACCTTCCGATTGCCGGTTTCATTGATAAAGCGTTTGCCGGTTTTCGGGTCAATCATGAGACCGTAGCCGACAGAGGCTTCGACAAACTTCGGGCAGACCCCGAAACCTTTTTCATCTGGGCTCGTCCAAGGACCCAGCTGAATCCAATCCATCAAACAAGTGCCGGCTCCCACGCGCTGCGCGGCCTGAAGACCTTCACCCGTCGCTGCAGGGCTGTTTGTCGAATCCAGAGCAGCCGTAAGGCGCGGGTCGTGCATCGTGCGCATCTGCACATTTTGCGAAAAACCGCCGGTGGCGAGTACGACACCGCGTTTAACACGAATGAACTTGGTTTCTCCCGTCTCTTCCTTGGGGAATTGATAGTTGGCCCGGACCTCAACGCCAATGACTGCACCGTTGTCATCGGTAACAAAGTTGAGGAGCTTCGTGCGCAGACGCACAGGAACCTTCAGTGTGGAGAGCTTCGTGAGCATCGGGCCGATGATGTCGGCTCCGGTGTCGTTCATAAAGCTGCAGGAGCGTGCGACAGAATGGCCGCCCTGAAAGCCTAGCCGATCCCATTTCACGCCGAGATAGTCCGTGGCCCAACGGTATGTGTCGTAGGCACCGTAGGCGACGACCTTTGCGCACTCCACATGGTTTAGATGGCCGCCGGCACGGAGCATATCTGCAAGCAGCAGTTCAGGGCTGTCTTTGATGCCAGCCTTCTTCTGCATGTCATTGCCGGGGGCGGCAAAACCGCCGGCAGCGAGGATAGAGTTTCCGCCCGGAAGCGCCATCTTGTCGATGACAAGGACGGAGGCGCCGGCATTGTGAGCTTCAATAGCTGCCGCCAGCCCGGAAAAGCCGGTGCCGACACAGAGCACGTCGACAGTATCGTCCCATTTTTGAGGGACTTTGACTGGAATGAATGCGTGCGCAGACGGAATGGCGGCGGCAAGGCCGG
>OGPM01000596.1_pt1 | contig 35711 bp, 26 predicted proteins | sample 1552961 | NCBI WGS metagenome assembly OGPM01 (sample SAMEA2580304, study PRJEB22360) | human gut metagenome | biome: human gut; feature: human-associated habitat; material: faeces | place: Denmark | collected 2008/2010
GGTACATTGCTGCACAGAGTACAGTCAGTACACCAAATCCAATACGAAGACCTGTGATCAGGTTATCATACCATGTATTCAGTTTCTCAATATGTGTAGAGGTTGACATACCATCCATTGCATTTGAGTTTGCAAGTGCATAATTCTGATACAGCATTGCCTGTTTCAGATCTGTCAGAAGTTCTTCACTTTGGCTTGCATTTTCTACACTCCAGTATGGCCATACTGCTTCTACTGCTGCCATGGTGTTGTCACCGGTGTTACATGTCATGGTTACACCATTATGTACTGCCATGTGAATCTTCGTATAAGCCGGATCCTGAATGAAGTCCTCAGACATCAGGCCCTTGAAGCCCCATTCTTTGTGAAGGATATTCAGAAGCAGTCCGGTATGTGCATTACTTGTCACACAGCCGACACGGTTGTATGTAGTCATTACAGCAAGCGCATTTGCATCTTCGATACAGGACTGTGTACCACGAAGCTCATTTTCACGTGCAGCCTGTTCTGTCATAAACTCGGCAATACCTGTACGGTTGATCTCTGTGTCATTAAATGCCAGATGTTTCGGTGCAATCAGTACGCCATAGTCATGTCCGGCTTTGATGATTGCTGCACCCTGACCTGCTGTCAGAACTGCATCTTCTGAGAAGTATTCATGGTTACGTGCATTGTACGGTGTACGATGAAGGTTGGTTCCAACTCCCCACCAGATTGCTGTATTTGCCCACAGAGAATAGTTACCTACTGCTTTTCCCCATTCTGCAGCCAGCTGTTTGCTGAATGTCTGGCCAATAACAGTCTCATTTGCCATAACACCCATCTTGTAGTCACGGTTCGGATCATCTTCTGCGATCACACAAGGATCTCCTGTAGAAGCATCGGAGTTTGCATACTGGCCCAGCGGATAAGAGTTGAATCCGTTCGGTCCATCGTTCTGGATTGCTTCCGGAGAAGTGATAGATTCGATAACCTTTGTGCTGGTTCCACCAAGTCCAGTACGAATCAGGCATTCCTCCAGAGTAAGCTGATCCATCAGTGTACTCCATCTTTCATCTGTGATATCTTCTACACCCTTCATATTTGCCAAGGTCATTCCATTATCTGCCCCGAAGGTTACAGAAGACGGATCTCCGTTTGCTTCGATATCACTGTAGTCATCAGCCATAGTGCTGATCATCTCATCTGTAGCTGTCAGGTCTTTGTATGTTTCCGGCCAAGTTCCTTCCCAGTCATTTCTGCTTAAGTAAGTAACGGTGTCTTCCATCCAGTTATTCAGATCTGCATCCTGGAGCTGATTTTCTACCGGTGTACCATTTAAAGTTACTGCAAAGGAAGAGGAATCGAAATCACCAAGTTCCCATGTCTGTACATTATCTTTATTTCCTTCAACATCCTGATCCTGTGCAGCAAGCACGTTATTTACTGCCTCATGTGCACCATTTCCAACAGTGAAGTAATAAGTTCCATTGTCCAGTATCCAGTTACCTGTTGTTCCTGCTTCATTCTCGCAGGAGCTGTCCCAGCTTGCCATATCCTGTGCATCTGCTGTAATTGTAACAGTCTGGCTTTCGCCTGGCTCGATCATATCTGTTTTTTCATAGTCGAGAAGCTGTACTGCTGATTTTTCTACTTTATTTTCTACATCATAGTCTGTATAAGGAACAGAAGTATACAGCTGCACAACATCTTTACCAGCAACATCTCCTGTATTCTTAACATCTACTTCTGCTGTTACAGTTCTGTTAGCAAGGTCTACATCCACACTCTTGAGAGTCTGCTCGAAAGTTGTATAAGAAAGACCATATCCAAACGGATAAGATACTTCATCATCATAGTTCCATGCTTTGCCTGTAGAACTTCCTACAGTTGCGTCCGCATTTCCCTGTCCAAGTACCGTATCTGCATATCTTGTCTCGTAATATTTATATCCAGTATAAATATCCTCTGCTTCCACTTCTTCTGCATTGATATTTACAGACGGATCTGCATTTGTCCACTCATAGTTTCCAAAATTCTGTGCTGCCGGTGAGTTGGCATTTGTCACAGCATAAGTATCTGTCAGATGACCGGACGGATTTGCTTCTCCGGAAAGGATATCTGCCACACCATAGAAACCATAACCTCCTGGGAAACCAATTTCCATGATTGCATCTACACCATCGTTATTTTTGATCTCATCAATTTCCATTGCATTTGCATTATTCAGCATAACAATGACTTTACCGCCGTTGTTCTCTTTTGCTTCAACAGCAGCGTTGATCAGGTCACGCTCATCATCACTTAAGCCAAGCGGGTCAGTCTGATTCAGATTCTGAGATGCATCTACGCCATCCACACCCGGAAGGTAAGTTCCGTTTTCTGTAGAAGAACGTCCGATTGTTACAAGCATAACATTGTAGTTATCCATGGAATCCTTCCACTTGTCATCTACACTGTCCATTTTTTCCTGAGAAGGCTCTTTGCTTGCAAATACACCATCTGTTGCCGGAGCTGTGATGTGGTAATATTCCATAATATTTCCCCACATGTTAACCTCTGTCTTAAACTCTGATTCCAGACTCTTGTACAGATCATGAAGGTCTTCATTGATCTTGAATCCCTTTGCATCCAACGCTTCAACAAAATCTACAGTATCTGCATCTGTTCCTTTATTCTCATTCAGGGAGCTTCCCATGTCTCCACCCTGTACCGGATAGTAGCTGGAAAATCCAAGAAGGGACAGTTTCTGTGTCTCATCTTTTGACAGCGGAAGTGCATTATTCTCGTTCTTTAACAGAACCGTTCCTTCCTCACTCATACGTTCTCCCAGATCCTCGATGGAATCCAGAAGTTCTGTCGTGCTGGAATAATCAGATTTATGTGTGTACAGGTCCTCATCTGTACTGTCTGTTACCATCGCACTGCTCTTTGTGCCAAGAAATTTGTCGATATCTGTACGATAGCTGTCTACTACAGGTCCTGCCGCAACAGAAACGGTCAGAAGAGACGCTGTAAGAGTAGTCAGACCACGCCAGAGATTTCTTTTTCTGCTCATGATTATAGCTCCTTTCTTTCCCTAAATATGGTCAAGCCTCATCGCTCAAGTGCTTCCATACTTTCTATGAACATAAATTTAACATATTTTTAAAAACGCTCCCATTTTTTTCGCAGACTGCACTTTTTCAGCCGTAAATGGAAGCGTTTTTTTATTAAATTTTCACAAACAAAATTTTTTAAGAAATCTTGCACAAATTGCGAAGTTTGTTTTTGTCTATATTGCCCATATGTTTTATTTTGCTACAATTACCGGAATCTCACAGGTATATATTCTTTCTTCATCAGAAACAGTAATCTTTACAGATCCGGCTTCTCCGGCACGGACTACAGCCATCGCTTCACCGTAATAAGTATCGACCGTATCCTGCGCATAATTTTCTTCTACATAGGAGCAGGCACTTCCCAGCCCTTCGAGCGTAGCATTCTCTACTGTAACTTTCAGATGATGCTTCTCCATCGGTTTCCAGTTTCCGGCAGAATCTCCATACTGTAATGGAATAAACAGCAATCTGCCAGCCTTCACAGTTTTCTGCTCCGGTCTGATATGAAGTACTGTTTCTTCATTTGCTGTCATCAGAGTCTGACGACTGATCTCCTGTCCGTTTTTATCATAAGAAACTGCTGTGATCTCACCGTCTTCATATGGAATGTGGAATTTTGAACGGCATTTCTTTACTTTGCCACGGGCAGCTTTTTTACCATTGACCAGAAGTTCCACCTCTGCTGCTCTTGCAAAAACTTCAACCTCTGCTTTTTCTCCGGCACATCCCCGCCATGACCAGCTTTCCAGTGCTTTGGACAGCGCCCATCCGGTCAATTGCAGATTCTCCTTCTGATAAACAGGTTTCACAGCAATAAACGGACCCGTTTCCCTCTCAAAAGCAACTCTTGTATAAGCAGCCTCTGCACGAGGTTTTCCGAGAAGGTCGATTCTTCCGTTGTTTCCAGTCATTCTGGTATGTGGCATCCTGCCTCTGTAATCTTCATACTCAGCAGCACCATCTCCGGTCTCTCCGATATATTCCCATCCGGACCAGACAAAATCGCCCAAGATTCGTTTATTCTTCTTTGCAATCTCCCAGAAGCTATATGCATCCTTGCAGAAAGTCTCTGTACCGAGGATCAGACGTTTCGGATATTTTTTCAGGTCATGTTTGTATCGGAAAAGTCCGTAGTTGTAACCAGCGATATCCATATTTGCAAAAGCATCTTTTGTTTTCCAGTCACATGGCGGAAGTGTCGCACCAATTTTCATAAAATAGTCGCCAACCAGACAGGCAAGTGTATTATAGAATTCACTTCCTACCGGTTTTTTCTTTTCTTTTTCCTGTTTTTTTGCCTCCTGCTCTGCAATCTCCGCACTTTTTTCTGCTTTATCATCGCTGTAGACACCCATTCCCATGGAGCTTAAGAAGTTAAAGAAAATGTTGATTCCGCAGGTTACCGGTCTGTATGGATCCAGCTTATGAAGATAAGAAGTCATTCTGCCGGTCAGTTCGATTCCTTTTTTCTGTGCAGTTTCTGCAACTTCATTTCCGGTGGAATACATGATCACACATGGATGATTGTAATCTTTCTCCACCATATCTTTAAGGTCCTGCTGCCACCATTCATTCAGATATCCTGCATAGTCATATTTTGTCTTATGAATATACCAGACATCTACATATTCGTCCATCATCAGCATTCCCTGACGGTCGCAGGCATCCAGCATGTCTTTGGAACACGGATAATGAGAAGAACGAATCGCATTATAACCATTCTCTTTGAGGATACGGACTCTTCGTTCTTCCGCTTCCGGATAAGTGCAGGCTCCCAGTACACCATTATCATGATGTACGCAGGCTCCTCTGAGGATTTCCCTCTTACCGTTGATCGTAAGACCTTTTTCCGGATTCCATTCAAGAAGTCGGATTCCAAATGTTTCCTCTACGACATCCTCTCCAAAGGTTGCACGCAGAGTATAAAGATTCGGATGATCACAGTCCCAGAGCTTTGCGTTCGGAATTTCCATACGGAAAACCGACGGGTGTCCGGTATTTTCAACCTCTTGTGTAAGAATACAATTCTCTTTATCCAAGACCTCTGCTTTCACCCTGCCCAGGCAGGAAGTTTTTATTTCTACCTCGATCACTGCCGGTGCATAGCTGACCGTATGGATCTTGATTCCATTTACCGGAATGTACTTCTGATCACCTGTCCAGAGGTACACCGGACGGTAGATTCCTGTTCCGGAATACCAGCGGCTGTTTGGCTGGTCAGAATTCCGTGCGATCACGCGGATTTCATTCTGTGCTTCGTATTTCAGAAATCCTTCCGTATCTACATAGAAATTTGTATAACCATATGGTCTGTATGCGGCTTTCTTTCCATTAATATAGACTTCTGCATTATGATAAACACTTTCAAACTCAATGAGAACTTTTTTGCCGCTGTACTCTGACGGCACAAAAACATGTTTCGTATATTCATAATCGCCACCCAGATACCATCCGGAATTTCCCTCGCTGACACTTTCTTTGGTACGCGGTTCACTCCGCATGGCATCATGTGGAAGTGTTACGGAATATGGTTCTTCATCTCTGGTCAGGCATCTGCAAGTCCAGTTTCTGTTAAAATCTATCTTCTTCATTTCAAATCTTCACCCTTCTTGTTTCTCCTCTGACCAGAGAAATTTTTTCTTCACCGAGTTCCAGAACTCCACCTTCTGCATCTGCAGTCACTTCCAGACATTCTCCATCCCAGGCCAGCCGGACCGTCCCGTCACTTCCCACAGGAAGTGTACAGTCCAGGTCCGTAAAATACTGCATCTGTGGCTTTAATACATAAGTAACCCCATCCTTGTTTACAAGATCCAGTCCGGCAAAGTATTTTGCCAGAAAATAGATAGGACTTGCCGCCCATGCATGGCAGAGACTCTTGCCAAAATGATCCCCGTACATATCATACTGTTCTTCCTTCGGCACGAACGGATCATACTCTTCCCAGAATGTGACTGCCCCAAGATCCAGCATGCCGCCCCAGTAGGAACGGATCTTGTCCAGAACTTCTGTCAGTTTTCCCATCTGGCACAGTACATCCAACTCAAAGAAGTTAAAGTATGGTGTTGTGATTGCCGGAATTTCATCATTTTCGAGTACGTTTTTGAGTATTTTTTCCTGCTTCTGTTTGTCTGCGATATCAAACAGAATTGCAAAAATATTCGCATGTCTTGTCACATTACGTTTACCAGAAGTGAAGGAATCGATATATGCACCCTTTTCTTCATCCCAGAAAAATTTCTCAATGGAAGCAGTCAGTTTTTCATAGTCCTGCCTGTAAGCACTTCCGTCCTTACCAAGCTGTTCGCTGATTTCTGCCATCACACGGAAACATGCTGCATAAAGCATCTGTTCCGCACAGAGCGGACCATCTTTATCCATATCAGCCCAGTCAATATATACCCAGTCTTTTTCTTTTCCGATCAGAAAACCATGCTCCTCTCGCCTGCCATTACAAAAATCCATAAGGGACACCATCTTTGGATAAACCAGTTCCAGAAATTCTCTGTCGCCATATCCTTCATTGTGATAATCCACCCCCAGGAGCCACAACAGAGAGTAATCTACAATTGTATTGATGTGCTTTGTCATCGGGTCATTGCCGCGAAGTGCCAGAATCGTTCTCTGATCGATTTCTGCATCTGCCATCAGATAACGATTTACAAAAAAGCTCTGGTATGCATCTCCTGACCAGATCCATTTATCACGTTTCACTCCATCGATAAAAAAGATTCCGCTGCAAAGCCGGAATGTATGCTCTGCCACAGACCAGATCTGATTCAGACGTTCTTCTCCACAATGAAAAGTTGCTTTTACCGGGATATCCACATACTGATGATTTGCTCTGAGGATAACTTCTCCTGGCTTACAATCCGGAATATACGCAAAACGTACTGCACAGCATGGACACTTTCCAGTTTCTTTGTCCGGCTGCCAGCTATAATAGCAGTTTACCGTATCGATTGCTTCTTCTCTGGATTCGCCACAGCAGATCAGTACCGGCTGATATCCATTTTTAAATTCTGCCTCCAGAACCGCATTCAGCTCCGTTTCAAATTCATAGAGAGTTCCTCCGTTATACTCCGTTACACTGACTGGTTCATAAACCTTTTCACTGTATTCCCAGACTGTCGGATTCTGTTCCGGTCTGGTGAAATATTTGCTCTTGCCTGCCGGCTGTGGGTCCTTTTCATAATCCTCTGCCATCCATCCTGTATCAGAGCAAATCACATCGCCTTCTATATAAATACACGGAAATGCTTCCACACATCCTGCATGGACAGCAACCGTAACTTCTCCCGGACCGCAGGTGATCTTTTTTCCAAATGGATATTTCTTTTCTCCTGCCAGCACATGTCCGATCGCATTGGAATATACAGTGAAAGATGTTTCTTCCTCCAGATGATAAGTGCGTCGAAAAGCAACACGGTTGCGGAAACCTTCACTCTTCCAGAAAGCCGGCCATCCAAACCCTCGCTCCACACGACTGAAATTCTGCTTCATTCCATGATATAACTCAAAATCTCCCGGATACCAGATCCAATAACTTTTGCTCATTCCCGATTCCTCCAGTTTTTTCTATTTTATTCAATTCCATTTGCACTGAGCAGCTGGTTTTGACATATAATTTCTACCTTAAACTATATGCGTTACTTCTATATAAAGTCAAACACAGTTGACGTACAAAAAGTACCCGTTCACGATATGACCTGCAAAAGTATTTTTTTCGAAATTTATTCCAGCAAAAAACAGCCAGGATTTTACTCCCGGCTGTTCTTATTCATATTTCAAATGTCTTTCAGGCATTCCAGATATTCAGTTAATTCCAGCCACCGTATTCTTTGATGGTCTCTTCCACTCGTCGTTTCACTTCTGCAGCAATCTCCGTAGTCTTCATGTCCTTATACTCGTCATAATACATTGGCTTCAGGAAATGCACCTGCACTGTCAGTGGTTCTATGGAACCAGTGTCAAAAGCCTTATACGTATCAATCAATGCAACCGGCACAATCGGACATCTTGCTTTTGTTGCAGCTTTGAAACTGCCGCCTTTAAATTCCAGTGGATGATTTCCATTCTTGCTTCGGGTTCCCTCTGCAAAAATCAGATAGTTTCGTCCAGCCTTAACTTCTTTCGTAACATCAAGGATAACCTGCATAGACTGGCGAATATCCTCTCTGTCCATGATGTATGCCTTCATACAGGTAAAAACCTGCTTCAGAAACGGAACATTCCCCACTTCCTTCTTTGCCACTACAGAAAAAGGTGTCGGGCAGACATCCACAATTGCAAGGACATCATACAGTCCCTGATGATTCGGATAAAACATAAATCCATTTTCGTTCGGTATATTTTCTACACCATATGACTGAACAGTAATATTACCGCCTTTATTCGCACGCTGAACTATTTTTTTCAGAAGTGCATAACGCTCTCCCTCTGTATAATTATCAACGTTTTTGGCATACCGATTCAGCATAAACCATCCCCATGGTACAAACAAGAGATTCCTCAGCACCATCATAATGATTCTTTTCATTCCGCTGCCACCATCCCTTCAAGGATTCTATATTGCTGTTCGCTTAGCTATTTTAATTTTGCAGCTATTTTTTCCTCATATCCAGGATTCTTCTTGATAAACTTGTCATAAGCAGTCGTATAATCCTTATATGCCTGTGTATTCATAAAATCAGCATACTTCGTCGCTGCCTGCTTGCTCAGATCATCCGTAATCTCTGACGGTGTCATTACATAATACTTGCCATTATCTTTCTTCTGTACCATATAAGTACTGATGCAAGGGTAGCTCTGTCCATTCTTCAGGACCAGGTCATAGGTAATATACATATATGTATAATTACCATCCTGATAGATTTTATCACACTGTGTGATTTCTGTTTTTTCAGCCTCAAATGCACTGAAATATTTCACAGTCGCATCCATCTCCTGCTGCAGAGTATCATCTGCTTTGGATACACCATAGCATTTTTTGACTTTGCTCTCATTCCCACCTGTGTAAGATTCGATCAAAGTTCTGACTACTCTTTCCGGAGTCTTATGACTGACTCCGCATCCCTTTGCAGCAAATACAATGATAATGATCAAAACGATCAGCGCAACAGCGCCTGCCAGAACCGGTTTCGGTAATCTGGCAATCACTGCAGCTATATCAGAACCTCTGGAAGTTTTACGCCGGGTTCCTGAAGTTTTACGTCTGGTCTGCGTTTTTCTTCTCGCTGATGCGGATTTTGAACGTCCGGATGCACTTGAACCGGATCTGCGTCTGACATTTGTTGCCGCATTTTCCTTATCCATGATTCTTATTCCTCTGTGCTGTCTGTATTTTCGTTACTGTTCTCTTCTGTGGAGACATTTTCAGAGCTTTCCTCTGTCTTTTCAGAATTTTTATCTTCTTCTTTTTCACGGACTTTCGCAAAGCTTGCAACCGTTACTCCATCAGAAAGATTGATCAGTTTGACTCCTGATGTAATTCTTCCAAGGATAGAGATATCAGAGCACTGCAGACGGATAATGATTCCTTCTGTGGTGATCATCATGATCTCATTTTCTTCATTGACAGCTTTTGCTCCGATAACATTACCGGTCTTCTCAGTAATCTTGTAGCACTTCACACCTTTACCGCCTCTGTTCTGGCAGGTAAATTCACTGATAGAAGTACGTTTACCCATACCGTTTTCAGATACAACGAGCAGATAATATCCCTGTGTATTCAGCTGCATTGCAACAACTTCATCGCCATCAAGCAGATTAATACCACGAACTCCCATCGATACTCGTCCGGTACTTCTGACGTCGGATTCTTTGAAGCGAATACACTGACCGTATTTCGTTACAAGGATGATATCTTTCTTGTCATCCGTTGCCTTAACTTCGATCAGTTCATCGTCATCTCTCAGAGAAATAGCTGCCAGACCAATCTTACGGACATTTGCATAATCCTGGATCGGAGTCTTCTTAACAAGACCCTTACGGGTAGCCATCATCAGATACTGACCTTCTTCAAACTTACTGATCGGAATGACTGCTGTGATACGTTCTCCCGGCATCAGCTGCAGAAGGTTGATGATCGCGGTTCCACGAGCTGTTCTGCCTGCTTCCGGAATCTCGTACGCTTTCAGTCTGTATACACGACCAGTATTGGTAAAGAACATGACATAATGATGTGTTGTTGTCATCATCAGTTCTTCAATATAGTCATCATCCAGTGTCTGCATTCCCTTGATTCCTCTGCCGCCTCTGTTCTGGCTGCGGAAGTTATCTACTGTCATACGTTTGATATAACCAAGTTTTGTCATGGTAATGACAGTATTTTCTCTCGGGATCATATCTTCCATAGAAATATCAAACGCATCAAATCCGATAGCTGTTCTTCTGTCATCGCCGTATTTCTCAGAAATCGCAAGGATTTCCTCGCGAATAACACGAAGAAGTGTATTTCTGTCTGCAAGGATTGCTTTCAGTTTACGGATCTTTTCCATTAATTCTGCATATTCTGCTTCCAGCTTCTCTCTTTCCAAACCGGTGAGAGCACGAAGACGCATGTCCACGATTGCCTGTGCCTGAATATCTGTCAGTTCAAATCTGTCCATCAATTCCTGCTTGGCTACCTGAACACTTCTGGATCCACGGATGATACGGATAACTTCATCAATATTATCCAGAGCTTTCAGCAGACCTTCTAATATATGCGCACGTTCCTGTGCTTTATTCAGATCGTACTTTGTTCTTCTTGTCACAACATCTTCCTGATGTGCAAGATAATATTTAAGCATTTCAGGAAGTGTCAATACCTTCGGCTGAAGGCTTCCGTTTACAGCCACCAGACACAGCATGATCACACCAAAGGTATCCTGAAGCTGTGTATGCTTGTACAGCTGATTCAGGACTACATTGGCATTGGCATCTTTGCGAAGGTCAATACAGATACGCATGCCCTCACGGCTGGAATGGTCATTCAGGTCTGTGATTCCGTCGATTTTCTTGTCTCGTACAAGCTCAGCGATCTTTTCGATCAGACGGGCTTTATTAACAAGATATGGAAGTTCCGTAACGATAATACGTGATTTACCGTTCGGCAGTGTCTCGATATTTGTCACCGCACGTACACGGATCTTGCCGCGGCCGGTACGATATGCTTCTTCAATTCCTCTTGTACCAAGGATAGTAGCACCTGTCGGGAAGTCAGGACCTTTCACGATCTCAAGAAGTTCCTCGATCGTGGTATCTCTGTCTTCTTCGATGATATTGTCGATGATCTTGACAACGGCACTGATCACCTCTCTCAGATTGTGAGGCGGGATGTTAGTAGCCATACCAACGGCAATACCAGAGGTTCCATTTACAAGAAGGTTCGGATAACGGGATGGCAGTACAACCGGTTCCCGTTCTGTCTCATCAAAGTTCGGCTGGAAATCAACCGTATCTTTGTTGATATCAGCCAGCATTTCCATGGAAATCTTACTCAGACGTGCCTCTGTATATCGCATCGCAGCAGCTCCGTCACCATCCACAGAACCAAAGTTTCCATGACCGTCTACCAGCGGATATCTGGTTGACCAGTCCTGTGCCATATTTACAAGTGCGCCATAGATGGAACTGTCTCCATGCGGATGATATTTACCCATGGTATCACCAACGATACGGGCACATTTACGATGTGGCTTATCCGGACCGTTGTTCAGCTCTATCATGGAATACAGCACCCTTCTCTGTACCGGTTTCAGACCGTCTCTGACGTCCGGAAGAGCACGGGAGGCAATAACACTCATGGCATAATCTATATAAGATTTTTCCATGGTCTTCTGCAGATCCACCTCATGGATTTTATCAAAAATATTGTCTTCCATTTTCTATTCTCCTAGATATCCAGATTTTCTACAAAGCGTGCGTTTTCTTCGATAAATTCCCGTCTTGGCTCAACTTTGTCACCCATAAGAGTGGTAAATGTCAGGTCAATTTCAGAAGTTGCAGACTCATCCATAGTTACGCGGAGAAGAATTCGTTTCTCCGGATCCATGGTTGTCTCCCAGAGCTGTTCTGCGTCCATTTCTCCAAGACCTTTGTATCGCTGGATCTTATTATTGTTATCACGTCCAATCTGCCCAAGGATGCTGTTCAGTTCTGCATCATCATAAGCATACCAGACTTTTTTGTTCTTTTCGACTTTGTACAGTGGCGGCTGAGCCAGATATACATATCCCTGCTTGATCAGTTCCGGCATAAATCTGTAAAGGAATGTCAGAAGCAGCGTCGCAATATGCGCGCCATCAACATCGGCATCGGTCATGATGATGATCTTGTGATAACGCAGCTTGCTGATATCAAAGTCCTCGTGGATTCCGGTACCAAAGGCTGTGATCATCGCCTTGATCTCGGCGTTGCTGTAGATTCGGTCCAGACGGGCTTTCTCTACGTTGAGGATCTTACCACGGAGAGGAAGGATTGCCTGTGTGGCACGGTTACGTGCTGTCTTGGCGGAACCACCCGCGGAATCACCCTCTACGATGTAGATCTCACAGTTTTCAGGGTTCTTGTCAGAACAGTCAGCCAGCTTGCCCGGAAGAGACATTCCGTCAAGTGCAGATTTTCTTCTTGTAAGATCTCTTGCCTTACGTGCTGCTTCTCGTGCTCTCTGCGCAAGTACTGATTTCTCAACTGTTGCCTTCGCAACCGTCGGATTCTGCTCCAGAAAGATCTCCAGCTGTTTGCTGACTACAAAATCAACAGCTCCACGAGCCTCACTGTTACCAAGCTTCTGCTTCGTCTGTCCTTCGAACTGTGGCTCCTCGATCTTAACACTTACGATTGCTGTCAGACCTTCTCGAATGTCATCACCACTTAAATTCGGTTCACTGTCTTTAAGCAGCTTATTCTTTCTTGCATAATCGTTGAATGTCTTTGTCAGTGCATTACGGAAACCAACGATATGTGTACCACCTTCCGGTGTATTGATATTATTTACAAAGCCATAGCTGTTCTCTGTGTAGGAATCATTGTGCTGCATGGCAACCTCAACCATGACACCATCTTTTTCACCTTCACAGTAAATGACCTCTGGATACAGTGCTTCTTTACTTCTGTTGAGATAAGTAACAAATTCCCTGATACCACCTTCATAGTGGAAGATTTTTTCTTTTTCCTGGTCTGCTCTGGTATCTCTCAAAACGATACGCAGACCTTTTGTCAGGAACGCCATCTCACGAAGACGCTGTTTCAGAATATCGTAATCATAAACAGTTTCTTCAAAGATTTCTTTATCCGGCAGGAATGTTACCTTTGTTCCTGTCTCTTCAGAATCACAGACACCAATCTCTTTCAGAGGATACATAGTATGTCCTCTTTCATAACGCTGCTGATATTTCTTACCTTCACGGCAGATCGTAACTTCCAGCCACTCAGACAGTGCATTTACTACAGAGGCACCTACACCGTGAAGTCCACCAGATACCTTGTATCCTCCACCGCCAAATTTACCACCCGCATGAAGAATGGTAAATACAACTTCTACTGCCGGTATTCCTGCTTTGTGATTGATTCCTACCGGAATACCTCGTCCGTTATCAACTACGGTAATGGAATTATCCGGATTGATCGTTACCTGGATTTCAGTACAAAATCCTGCTAACGCTTCATCTACCGCATTATCCACGATTTCATATACAAGATGATGCAGACCCCGGCTGGATGTACTTCCGATATACATACCAGGTCTTTTACGGACAGCTTCCAGTCCTTCCAGAATCTGAATCTGATCCGCGCCGTACTCTGTATTCTCTCCGCCCATTTGCTTCCTCCTGTCATTCTATATTCATTATAATGGAAACCGACATATCGACATTTTTCGCAGTCACCGGTTTCCAGATAGGCATAATAATACAAGATTATTATAGCACAAAACAGCCCTCATTCCAACAAAATCCCTTTAAATAAGAAGAAAAAAACGAGAGCCCGGTTTACACCAGACTCCCGTCAAACGTCTTACACTTTATTTCTGTTTTCTCTTTTTGTAAACAACTACTCCACCTGCGATCACGATCACAGATACCAGAAGAACCAGACCCCAGAATACCGGATTCATCGGGTCACCAGTCTTAACCGGACGACTTGTTGCACTTCCGCCATGGCTGGATGCATCACTTCCACCGTTAGATGTACCAGAACCACCATTGCTTCCGCCAGGTGTTACAGTAGCATCCTTCTTGGTATTGGTAATCTCGATGCTTCCTTTATACTGATCAGACTCATTCAGCTTAACACTGCCTTCACCACTTACTACATATGCGAAAGAATCTTTATCGAGTACATTACCATCCTTATCGGTTTCCTTAACTGCATAAGTAACAGTATCTTTTATATTTTCTGAGAATGGAACCGTAACAGTAACTTTATCATTCTGCTTCAGTTCAACGGTGCTTACCGCCTTACCAGAATCATCAAATACAGTTGCATAGAACTTGTCGTCTACAGTCTTTTTCACACCGTCCACTACAACATTCTTTGTAATCTCGATCTTTCCATTTACAAAGAAGCCTTCCGGAAGAGTTGAAAAAATGTTATTTACATAAGCTGCGATATCTGTAGCAACCGTATTGTCATCCACTACAACACTGTTGTCTTCCTTGTCTGCTGCATTCGTAACATTGTAATGGAAGCTGTTTTCTTTATCAATCTGCACCTCATCATTCAGCTTGATCGCCTTGTTATTCTCATCAAGCTCGAATACATAATAGGTACCTCTAAGAACATTACTGTAAGAAGCTTTGCCTGACTGTGCATTCTGGATATGGATCGTTCTGATGTAATCATCACCATATGGGATCGTACCATCCTTATCAAGGAAAAGACCAACCTTGTAAGTTGCATCGTCAGCAGTTATTTCATCCCGTTCAAACGTATTCGGATTAATACGATAAAGTCTCTTCTCAACTGTAATACCTGCAGTGTTGCTCTTCTCTGCCTTTGGATAAGCCTGTACATCGTAGATCCAGCCTTCCTCTGTGCTTGCAAAAGGAACTGTTAAGAGCATTGGAGTAACCTTAACGGAACTCTTCGCTGCACCGATTACCAGGTACATGCCCTCTTCCATATCGCTGTAAACAACCTTGCCCTGCTCATCCGAAACAGCCTCAACCGGCTTTACTGAAGAAGCAGCTGCAACCTCGGCAAGCTTTTCGGCTGCTGAATACCATTCACTTGCATTCTTGAAGGAATCAAAATCGTATCCTGCAGATGACATGGAGCTGGTCAGTACAAAATGCACATTTCCATCAAATGAAACATCCGCAACCCTGTAAAGCTCTAACTTAACACCTGTCAGCGGTGTTGTCTTGCCCTCGGCATCCGTCTGCTGAACCGTCAGATTAAGACTTCCCTTTTTTCCGGCTTCGTAAGAACCTGCCTGAACCGTTCCTGCCAGGCAGCATGTCAACATGACAAACATTCCCAGGAAAGCCAAAAGCTTATTCCACATTTTAAATTTCTTTTTCTTCTGTTTCACCACGATCGGCCTCCTTGTTATTTTCTGTGATCACTATTCGTCTTTGCGGCTACTCTCTTCTGTTTTTCGGTTTTTGCGCCGAATAACTATATAAACAATGATGATCATTATGACCATAGCTACAAGACCAATGATCATAATCTTCACCGGATCAACCTTTGCGATCTGCTGGATCGGTGTCTCCTCAGCTTCCTCCTCCGGTTCAACATACTCTGTCCGGATTCCCCTTATCAGAAGCCTGTGAGTGTTGACTCCATAAGGAGTACAGGTTACCAGCGTCACATGATCCTCTCCCTCGATGATATCCAGCTCACTGGATTCCTCCGGAAGAACCGTTTTAATCTGATCTACTTTGTATGCAAGAGTCTTTCCCAGAACATGGATCAGAAAAATATCTCCATTCTTCATCTGGTCAAGATCCGTAAAAATCTTTGCACTCGGAAGTCCCCTGTGTCCCGCCAGCACCGCATGTGTACTCGCTCCACCTATCGGAAGACTTGTTCCCTCAACATGCCCGACACCCTTTTCCAGAACCTCTGTACTGAGGCCATGGTAAATAGCAAGTATCAGATTCAGCTTGGGGATCTCGATACTTCCCATCAGCCCGTCACCATTTGGATCAAGGACCTCATCGTAAGGATGACTGAGAACATAATCCTCTTCGTTAAAAGCATCTACGATCGTATTGACCTTATGCTCTGCGTTGTATTCCTCAGCCTCCTGCCAGAGCTTTTCGTACTGGTTATCCGACAGATCACTGACGGATTCATTGTACTTGGTCACAAGCTGCGCATTTCGGTACTCATTCCAGTAATTACTGATCGTTGGGTAAGTAAAGATACCCGCACCGACGATAAAAAGTAATATGATAAATATGTTGATAACTATAGAACCTTTTTTCTTCTTTTCTTTTGCCATAATCTATTTTTTACCGCCTTTATTTGCTCGCCTCTTCAGCTTTGTTTCCTTTAAGTATAACACAAAAACAAAGAGTGCGGTAACGGATAGACCAACAAATACCCAAAGAAGATAATTTGTGTGAAGACTGCTTCCACTGAGCACTGTCTTCTCTTCTTTGACTTCCTCTTCTACATAAGGTACTCTGTGACCACGAACCAGAAGTCGTTCTGTATTTACTCCATATGGAGTACAGGTTAAAAGAGTTACTAAATCCTGCCCATCTTCCACTGCAAGAGCAGAAGTGTCTTCCGGCTTTACAACCGAAATCTTGTCTACTTCATAACATAAGGTTTCATCTAATACATGGAGCAGAAAATGATCTCCTACTTTCATCTGATCCAGATCTGTAAAAAGTGATGCACTCGGAAGTCCACGGTGTGCAGAAATAACAGCATGTGTGTTTGCTCCACCAACCGGAAGAGAACTTCCTTCCAGATGACCTGCACCCTTATTCAAAACCTCTTCTTCCGTTGTGTGGTAGATTGGGATTTTGATATTGATCTTAGGAATCTCTACACTTCCCATCATCTCATCGCCAGCGATGTTCAGTGTGTTCATATAGACCGGGTCTACTCCACTTGACTCTGCAAGTGCAAAAGAGTCAGGAAGAACACATGGAAGTAAGGCTTCGTTATAGTCTTCTGCTTTTTTACGCTCTGCATCATAGTCAATTCCTTCTGCTGCTTCCTTATCAGAAACCACCTGTTCATAACCACTGATCAACTGTTTCTGTCTGTAGTTATTCCATTGATTGGCTACAAAGGGATACAGCAGCAAGGACAAACCAGCTAAAAATATGATGCCAATTACTAAATTGCCTGCTTTTTTTTTCATCCGAGCTCTCCTTGCTGTTGTATTATTTTTTTATGAATCCGGGGCAGATGCCCCGGATTCGATATTTGGTTATAAACAATCACGAATGATTATTTGTTTGTTCTTTTGCGGCTTGCAAAGAATAAGCCAGCTGCTGTAACCATGATCAGGCATCCAGCGATTGTGAAGATTGTAGTACCGATACCACCTGTGGATGGAAGAGCGGAGAGTTTGGTATCTTTCAATGAAGTTGGTACAGTTACATTTTTATCTTTGCTTTCTTTAATAGTTGCACTAGCACCATCTACATTGATAGAATATCCTTCTGGTGCTTTTGTTTCTTCAAACCAATATGTACCTTCATCAAGACCTTTTACAGTCAATGTTCCGTTTACTGCAACTAAGGTATCTGTTGAAGTAGCTTCGTTATCTGCTAATGCTAATTTGTAAATGCCATCTCCTAACTTGATAAAGCGTAATGCTGAAACTCCAGAATTTTCTTCCTTTACTTTATCTTTTGTAGCTTTGTATAACTTGAATTCTGCACCTTTAAGAATCGTTTTTCCGTCTTCTGCGTATTTAGTAAGTGTAATTGTTCCAGTATAACCTTTAACTTCAGTCTTACCCATCTCAGTTTCATTTCTGGATGTATTAGCTGTATTAGTATATCCTTCTTCAGATGTTACAATTGCCTTATACTGTACTTCAACTTTTTTACCTGCATTTGTATTGCTTGTTCCAATAGTATTTTGGGTAAATTCAATTGTATACTTACCATCATCTGCTTTATTAGTAGTATAATCTTCATTAGCTTTTAATGAAGTATCACCAATCTTAACGGATGTAATCTCTTGAATATCCAGACCAGTTGGTGTATCAATGATTTTAAAAGTGTTATCTTCAGAATCAGCAACAGTAAAACTTGGAAATGTAGTTGTAATTGTAAATGTTACTTCTTCTCCACGTTTTACAAAACCATCTGCTGCTTCTTTTTTCACATCATAACCTGAGGATTTAGCTACAAGTGTCACATTTTTTGCCTGCATATAAGTTGCAACATCGTTGTATGTTTCTGCAACCATAGGAGAATATGTGATTTTATTACCACTTGCTGTAACAACATAAGCACCTACAGGAACTTCTGAAAACTCTACTTGTGTTTCACCTACAACATGTTTCTGCTGAAATGGTGCTATAGTTTCAGGTACTGCTTTTGCTAACCCTTCAGCATTTGTGATTTCATATTTTTTTCCATCAGTACTTAATCCAATATAATCTTTAGCCCAGTCAGCTACAATCCATTCGTTCTTATCAACATTTAATGTAATTGCTGCATATAAGTTAACTGTTTCTTCTTCCTGTGAAGATAAACCTGTTACTGTAATTTTACTAGAATAAGAAGTAACTGGTTCTGTAACTTCTGCTGCAAATGTTGGAATACTCATTGCGAGTACCATGGCCAGTGTTAATAACACTGCAAAGATTTTTCTCATCTTCTTCATAATCTTGTCTCCTTTTCATTATCGGGCTTTGCCCATTTTTTTTATTGTTCCCTTATGCGGGATAATTACGTTTTTTTGTGGCAAGGAGCCACTGAAAAAATCAATCGTTACAATTATTTTCCCAGCACCTCCCTGCATTTGTTTTTATATAAGATCCATGCGGCTGCAGACATAAGTACCATGCCGCCGATCATATACCAGTAAATTCCGCTGCCACCGGTTGATGGGAGTGAGTAGAGCTTAATGTTTTCGATAACAAATGCTCCATCATCGCTTTTTTCAACAGGAACTCCATTTAATGTTACTTCAACTGACTGATTATCCCTTACTAGAACCTGCCATACATTGGCAGAAAGTGAATATCCCTCTGGTGCTTTTGTTTCTTTCAGAACATATTTTCCAGGAACTAATCCATTCACTGTTGCTCTTCCATTCGAATCAGTCTTGATATTGCCAGTTACCCGGTTACTTTCCTCATATGTGTAGTTATCATTTGCTGTATAAAGTGCAAATTCTGCATTTTTCAGAAGATTTTTTTCATTATTTTTTTCAACTTTTATCAGATTCAATTCTGTAACAATCTTTGTATTTGTAATTGTCTGAGTAATCTTTGTTCCATCTTCTGATACTTCTTTTTTATAAGACACTTTATATTTTGTATCGGTATTATTTGCTTTTGCCACAATAATCTTATCTGCTTCTACTTTGACATATCCGTTATTATTGATTGTAAATTCTGCATTTTCATTTCCTGTTACCGGTCTAAGCTCATAAACCAAATCAGATGAACTCACATTTCCAAAAACATATCTGTATTGATTATCTTCATTCAGTTCAACACATTTTAATGGTGTTCCATCCGCTTTATAAAGTCCTGCATATATAGAACTGTGCTTTATATTTTTATCTGACCATTCTTTATTAACTGTCAGATCTACTTTTAATGTGTTTGTTATTATTACATGAGCATCCTTTTTCAAAGCAATCTTTCCGTCAGAATCTGTTACTGTACCATCATCACATAAACCCTTTTTAACTTCTTTTATCGGCTTCTCATATCTTGAATTATCTAGTTCAATTTCGTTTACCCTGAACTCGGTTCCTGAAAGAATTTGATCAATTACAATCGTCTCATCCGGTGCTACGTCACGTATTATTCCCTGAGGATTACCCTCTCTACTTACACTCGTGCCATCTTTATGTATGACTTCATATCCTCCATCATAAGGGATAAACTGCCTATTCTGTCCTGTAAGATATACTTGAAAGCTGAATTTATCTGTAGTAGATAACCCATTCATCTTCTTGGTAATCCTTAGTTTTCTCAAATTATTTACATTACAGGTATTTTTAAATTCTACCCTTGCTGCATTACCAGCAGTTTTCACTTCACTTCGTGCCAAGTAAGTTTTAGTTTTCTCTGATACCTTATCTTCGGATGTTCCAACTAGCTTTCCATTCAAATCGTGATATGTTACTTTCCAGTTTGTAATGTCAACCTTATCAAATTGATCCGAAAGAATACCAACTTCTTCCGCATAGAACCGGAGTCCTGAATCAATCCCCTCGAATACCGCTGATTCTCCTGCCTTTAAAGTAAATATATTATTTGCTCCCACATATCTTACTTCATCTGTAAGAGAATCATTTTTCTTAACTCTGTATGGTGTTCCTTCTGGAATTGCATTATACTGAACCAGCTCCTGATTTCTGTCTTCTTCATCTTCAAGATATGCTTTGAACTGAAAATCAGTACTTGTATACTTTTCTTTATCTGAATTTGCAAGACTTTTTACTATTTCAATAGAATTCGTTGGTCTTGGTGGAAGATTAAATTTAATTGAACAGTTTGAATCACCTCGTCCACGCTCCATATAGAAGAGTTTCAATGAATGACTGGTATAATCTGCAAATGTATCACTATCACTATTAAATACACTACTTAATGTTGGATTTGACTGGTTATTTACGTATACTTCACCATTTGCAAAATTGATACTTCCTGTTGCCCTCTCATGGACACCTCCAAGATCAAGCACCAATTTGTTATCTATAAATACCCAGACATCATCATCACCAGAGAAACTAAATACCATATCCTGTCCATTAATTTTACCATTTTTCGGTTGTAAGAACTCAAAAGATATCATCATACCAAAAGCAAATTTATTCTGAGATGCACCATCATCCCAAGAAGAATATGGCATGAATGAAGCAACGTGACGATTTCCCTCACCTTTGTCTTTACTTCTCTCATATACTATAAAATTCTTTTCCGTATTCCTACTACTATCAATATCATAATATGCATAATTCTTATCGCTATCATAGCTATATGTTCCTGTCCTTGAATCATATGAAAACAGATGATTCAATCCTGTAACATATGTATGTGGTATAACCTTATCCCAGGTACCATCAAAAAGGCCGTTTAATGATAATGATGTACCATTTTTTAATACCGGATATCCATCCTTAAGATATCCTTCTACTAAATTCTGTTTTACCGCTTCACTTCCTGTATAATCTGCGCTACCAAATTGAAAAGAACCGTGATAATTCTGGTTTTCAGAATAATTTGCCATACTGATATTGATAAGATTTCTAGTATCAGCTGTCTTTATTGTTTTTGGAACCTCTCCTTTAGCATCTGCTGTATAAATAAATTTCACAGGATTACTTCCAACATCCATCCAGTTTTCACCATCTTCACTATACTGTATTGGTGAATTACTTGAACTTGATTCCCGTCTTAGGGCTTTGACTTCAACTGATTCTTCTCCGATTCCTACAACTGTACGTTCATATGTATAGTTATTTCCGCTCCATCTCTTGTCACTGTCTTTTACACTTGTCGGAATTATATCATTTGCACTTGTTGTATATAAGATATCTATATTTGTCAAATTTACTGTTGATTGTCCTGATGCATATAACGTTATTCCGTTTTCTGAATAAAGGTTTGCCTTTTTTGTTAGTTCTGCATTTGAATAAACAAATATAACAGTCTGATAAATTTCCAGGTTTCTATAAGTTGTATCTCCTTTATACTGATACTTCATAACTCCACTATTGGAATCTTTTTCTTTTCTTCCCATAAGTTTCGTTACTTTATTGCTATCTACCAGACTATATTCATCTCTTGATGTTGTTGCAATGTATGCGCCTATAAAGCGATATGTTGTTCCACTTTCATAACGTTGATACATTTCTTTATTTATTCCACTTGATGTAATAGTGCTCATGTATAGAACCGGGTTAGTATCTTCTGTTTCCAGAACCAGACTATTTGTTGCATTTACTGAATTCTTCAAATCAGTATATGTACTACCATTCTGTCCATTCTGTCTTACCAAATGTATTATTTTGTTAAAGTTAAATTCTTCTATATTTCCGCTTTTTCTTTTCCATGTGATTGTAAATACTGAAAAACTCTCTGTATTGAATTCTGCTTTTTGAATTTCACCATCTGTAGTAGTTTCAACGTTTGCCTGTCCCTGTTCTGTCATATTAACAACGTCTTGAACTTTACCATTCTGATCTTCAACAAAATGCATGACATCAATATTTGTATTTTTTTCTTCATTAACTTCTTCATCAACAGATACGACACTGATTTCTGATACGGTTGCCGGTACGGATGGTTCTGTGTAGTGCATGGAAACTTTTACGGAACCATCAACTGGTTCTATTTTATTTCCTTCACTGTCCTGGAAGTAAATATCGTATGCCAGGAAACCTGCGATTTCGTATCCATCTTCCTCAGCTTTTTCATTAAGCTTTGTTTCTGTTTCTGCGTACTGGTCAGGGTCTGTTTCCTGTACGATAGGAGTTACAACAAACTCTGCATTTCCTGGAAGAACATCTTTTGCAGCTGTTGCAGTTACAACCACATTGCCGATTGTCTGAGAGTAGGTTACTTCGTCTTCGACCTGAACGTCTGCTTCTTCTTCATTTGCATCTTCGTTTTCTGTACCCTGCTCTTCAGTCTCAACAACTTCCGCCATATCGCTTCTTACATAAGCTTCTGCTTCTTCGTAGGAAACTTTGTACCAGGTGAATTCATCTTCATCAGTTACTGTTTCAATAAGTGGAAGCTGAGTGTCTGTATCTACGGTTGCAATCACTTCTGCTTCTGTGGAAGGAGTTACGCGAAGATTAACTTCGTCTGCGATGACGCGGATCATTTTGGTCTGTTCCTGATCCGGTGCTTCTTCCGGATTCTGTTCTTCCTCAGAGTTTTCTACATTATTCTCTGTGTTGGTTTCTTCTTCGTTCTCTTCGGTATTTTCGGTGTTGGTGTCTGTATTAACTTCTTCGTTATTTACTTCACCGTTTTCTTCTTTATTCTCAGTGTTTTCATTATCATCTGCTGCCGGTGTGCTGCTCCATACAAATGTATATGCTGCGGTAGCTGCTGACTGGAAAGCTGCTTTTGTGAGCTGTCTGCTTTCATTTGTTTCAACTGTAAGCTTGTCCTCTTCGGCTTTGAGCTCTGTCAGTTCCAGTTCGGAAGTTTCTTTGTTGGTTCTGATCATGGCTGCTGTCACTGTAGATGCTGCCGGGTCTGTCAGTTCCGGTGAAGAAGCTTCTTTATAAATAAAGCTGTAAGTAACTTTGTCGGACGGTTCAACCGGGTTGCCATCTGCATCTGTAAAAGATACGTTGTAAGCAAGGAAGCCGTCGAGGTTTTTGCCCTGGCTCTGAAGCTGCTCTGTAATCTTGGCTGCCAGTTTGTTGTACTGGTCTGTCAGCTCGGCATCTTCGGTGTTGTTCTCGACTGCTTTGACGATCATCTGTGTTCCGTTTGGAAGGACACCTGCAGGAGCTTCGGCCTTGACCTCGATTGTTTCATTTTTAAGCTTTACGATACAGCTTACAGGCTGTGCTGCTTCTTCAGCTGGAGCGCTGCTCTCGGATGTTCCATCTGTGAACATATTCTCGCCTGATGAGAAGTCGGCATCGCTGGAACCGAAATCATCAGATTCGCTGTATGTTTCGGCCGAACCCTCTTCCGATTCCGATTCAAAATTCACATCTGTGCCGAGATCGTCTCCTGTATCTTCGGATGTATCAGCTGCTGCGGAATCCTCCTCAACTTCTACCATGTCTACCATGTCATCGAAGGAGCTTGCCTGAGATACATAGTCTGTATTTATTAATACAGTGGAGCAGAACAGCACGATTGCAAACATCATACTGAGCACCCGACATGTCAGGCTTCTGTTCTGATTCCGTTTCCTTTTTTTGAATTTTTTATTATTTTCTCTTTTCATATTAACATCCCCTATTATATGCATGATGATAATAAAAAAATTATCGTTAACTGCTTCACGTACAACTTATTTAAGATTTAACGACATTATAACAGGTGAACTGTTTCGTCACCTATTTCGTCAGCCGCTTTCAGCAACATTTTTAGTACTATTTTGACAATTTTCTATTATTTTGAGTAAATCGAGCTCGCTGTTGAAATCTTCCCGCTCGTTGTTTTTCATATGATAGACACTTCCCTGCCATGTAGCGTTCTGACGGTATCTGACATATACAGCCAGGGTGTCTATGCTTCCTCTCTGTTCAAGGATCTGTTCGCGGTTGCTGACCTCTGTAAAAGAGATTCTTTTTTCATTTGCTGGTTTCTGCTGTTTGTCTTCGTATGTCCGCAGCTCTGTTGATGACTGAGGAAAGTTCAGCTCGTTCATGAATCGCTCCATATAGCGGAAGAGTTCATGAATACTTCGGAAGAATATAGGATCTTTACTGTAATAACAGTAAAATCTTCCGGACCTTTCTACTCCGTCTATGTTGTCTATGCAGACATTCACGATATTGGAAGCAGAAACGTTGAGCTTTTCTTTCATCATTCATCCACCTCCAGTGCTCCATCAATCAATCTGATCAGTTCAAGTGCACTCCTGAAACTTTTCTTTTTATTGGCTTCCGCCCAGGTCACTTCGCCCTGCCATGTGGCATTGTCACAGTGACTCACATGTACTACAAATGTCCCTGTATGTTTTTTTTTGTCTTTTTCCATCTGCTCTGCTTCCTCCGTCAAGATCCGATCACTGTATTTTTATTTTTAATCACACGATAACACTCACTTATTTCAGAGTATTTTTATTATAGCATCGGGGGTATTTCTTCAACTGTTTCGTGATTCTGCTTTTTGAACATTTTTTCATATTTTTTCGACAATGTTTCTGATAATTTGCGAGGGGGGCTGAGATTTTGGGGGGACGGGAGATTTCCGGGCGCAAAAAAACCCGGAGGGGATCTCCGGGCTGAATAGTTTTACTTCTATATTAATTATTAATGTTGTTTGTTTTAGTCGTTGCAGACCTCACCGAGTGAAGCAACGTAGTAGTCGATTGATACGTTCTTGCGGCGGGTGAGTCTTTTGTTGAATTCTTTGTTGATTCGTTTTGATACGAGTGTGCAGTTTTCCTGGGTTATCCCTATCAGCATTACGAGATACTGCTGGATGTTGTATCGGGTGTAAAAATCGCCTTTACGGACTGCTTTCTGAATGGACTCGCGGAGAAGTTCTGAATAGTATTTCTGATTTTCGTCGTCTGTCTCGATATTTATAAAGTTCAGGGTGCAGAGCATCAGGAATACGGACATGCCGGTTCGTTCCATCATGCGGCCGAACACGTGGTAAACGTCCACAAAGCTTGGATAGGTGCAGTAGTAAGCGCCTTCGATGGATTCTTTTTCGCGGAGGCGGTACTTGATGTCTTCGATTGCGCCTGCTGCCTGTGAGGTTCGCTCTCCCATAAGTTTGAATCGCTCGAGCATTCCGGCGGATGGTGACAGGCCGAGTTCGTCGAACATCAGCTTGGTTGTTCTTTTGTAGACATCGAGGCCGTCTTTGTAGCGGGACATTCCGATGAGGCTGTCGATTTCCCATATCTGCCAGTCATAGAATGGGTAGATTTCGGCTGCGCTGTGTGCGACACGGTAGAGTTCTTCGAATTTTTCTTCGGTTTTCAGGTAGTGGCACAGTTCTTCGACACAGTCGAAATACATATCTCGACATGCGATGTTTTCGACTGCCGCCCATCATATCCGGGAGGAATTCTCCGGTGTAGAGTTTCCATGCTTTGGCGTAGATTTCCATTTTGGTCTTTTGGGATTTTTCGTGACGTGCTGATTCGATCGTCTGCTTGAAGTCGCATACGTCTACTGAAGTTTCGATATCCGGGTCCCAGGTACACATTCCACCATTTATATTGATGTAACTGCTTTCCGGAAGCCCCGCTGCGGTGAGCTGCTTTCGGAGCCTGAATATTGTGTTGTTGAGGCTGCCGTTTTTATTTTCGACATCGCTTCGGCCATACAGGGCATCGATGAGTGCTGCTTTGGAGATTCCTCCATCCTGTGTATGTAGAAGTAATAATTGAAACAGCTGTGTGGTCTTTGATACATTGTTACGGTCCAGGACCAGTTCTTTTCCTTTATATTCCAGTGTAAATCCACCTAACATTCGAACTTTCAGTATATTTTTCATACTTTTCTCCTTCAACAGATATTGTGCTCTGTTTCTTGTCTTTTCATTTTGATTAGACTTATCCTTATTTAGCATATCATTCAATACGTTAAAGTTCTACCACCAAAATACACAAAAAAAGACTGTTATTATTATTCAATCCGCTAATAACAACAGTCTTTTAAGCTCTATCTAGCAGATAATTCCTTTGCTATCTCATCTATTTTTTCCTGAGTATAACCGGTATACTCTTTTATCTTGTCCATAGTTTCATGATTCATAAGCATTTTCTCAATCAACTCTCTTCGTCCAAATTCAATTCCCTCCTGTTTTGCTTCCTCCCGTAATTCATCAATTGCAAGACACATACTTGTTTCCTCCTTTTCTTCATTGAATTTCAGTTTTGAGTTAGTAAGTGTATTCAGCATGACTACCGTTTCTGTCTTCATGTTCTGAAATCCGTCATCGGTTTGGATCAGGTCAACCAGTTTTTCTTTTTCCTTCGAATATTTGATATACAACAGTACTTCCCGCAGATCTGTGTGAAAACGGTTGATTTCTCTGTTACGACCGAACGGCCGAAGATAATAAGATACAGTTTCCTGTAAAGAACAAAAAGAAATGTGATGCTTTGTTATATTTTAGCACAATATGCTCCGCAAGTCCACGAGAACATTTTGCTCTTTTTTCGACATAAAAAACAATCCCACCGCAATTGTTGTAGGATTCTTAATATCAACTTGGTGATAGGCATCTGCAAATTCATATCCAGCAAGTTGTGGATGCTTCCAACCCCGACCAGGCATCTGCAAATCCAATTCCAGCAAGTTGCAGATGCTTCCGACCCCAGGATATGCATCTGCAAATCCAATTCCAGCAAATTGCAGATGCTTCCGAACCCAGGATATGCATCTACAAATCCAATTCCAGCAAGTTGCAGATGCTTCCGAACCCAGGATATGCATCTACAAATCCAATTCCAGCAAATTGCAGATGCTTCCAACCCCGGCCAGGCATCTGCAAATCCAATTCCAACAAATTGCAGATGCTTCCAACTCCAACCAGGCATCTGCAAATCCAATTCCAGCAAGTTGCAGATGCTTCCAACCCCAACCAGGCATCTACAAATCCAATTCCAGCAAATTGCAGATGCTTCCGACCCCAGGATATGTATCTGCAAATTCATATCCAACAAATTGCAGATGCTTCCGACCCCGACCAGGCATCTGCAAATCCAATTCCAACAAGTTGCAGATGCTTCCAACCCTGACCAGGCATCTGCAAATCCAATTCCAGCAAATTGCAGATGCTTCCAACCCTGACCAGGCATCTGCAAATCCAATTCCAGCAAGTTGCAGATGCTTCCGAACCCGACCAGGCATCTGCAGCTCCAATTTCAGCAAGTTGCAGATGCTTCCGATCCTGACCAGGCATCTGTAGCTCCCAAAACAACAAATCAAAGATGCCCACCGGTGAATTTTCTTCTCAAATTCGCTGGTGGGCATCTTTATTGCATCTCTATTTCATCAAATAGCTATATATGTCTCTTTTTGATACACCGCGGTCTTTCGCGACCTGCTTCATGGCATCTTTACGGGACATTCCCTTTTTTTCATAAATTTCCATATGTTCTTCTATGGAAATCTCTTCCCACGAGGCAGCTGCTTCTTCTTTCAGTTCCTGACGGCTTTTGCCCTCGATAACCAGGACACATTCCCCAAGTGGCTTCTCTTTCTCATAATAAGCAAGCAGGTCATCAATCGTTGAATGGAAGGCTGTCTCATGCTTCTTGGTCAGTTCTCTGCAAAGTGTCATTCTGCGGTTTCCAAGGGTTTCCCTCAGATCTCGCAGTGTCCTTACAAGTTTATGCGGAGCCTCATACAAAATGATCGTCCGGGTCTCATTGACCAGTTCTTCCAGAACTTCTTTGCGCTCTTTTTTGTCCATCGGAAGAAATGCTTCAAAAGCAAACCGTCTGGTAGGAAGTCCTGATAATGTAAGCGCAGTAATGCATGCTGCCGGACCCGGAAGGGATGTTACTTCGATTCCGGCCTCATAACACATAGCAGCCAGTTCTTCACCCGGATCCGAAATTCCCGGTGTCCCGGCATCCGTGATCAGTGCGATATTCATACCGTTCTGCATCTTCTCGATCAGTGTATATGCTTTTTCAATCTTGTTATATTCGTGATAACTGGTCATCGGTGTTTTGATTTCAAAATGATTCAGCAGTTTAATACTGTTTCGGGTATCTTCTGCCGCGATCAGATCCACTTCCTTCAATGTGCGGAGTACTCGAAGTGTAATATCTTCCAGATTTCCGATTGGGGTTGCACAAAGATATAATTTTCCACTCATCCGGGAATCCCCTTTCTCTCAGATTATTTGATTCTTTTATACTCTTCCGTATATTTCAAGAATATCACTGGTATAAACACCTGGTTTCTCATAGACGATCAATGGTCGCTCCACCGTTATTCTGGAATTTCCACCTTTTCGTGCTTCGATCAGAACCATATTAGGTTCACGATCTATGTACGGGTACACCAGCTGCATTCTCTTGGGTTCCAGTTTATATTTCATGAGAACCTGAAAGATTTCTGCCAGACGGAAAGGTCTGTGGACCATATAAAAACGTCCTCTGTCTTTCAGCACTGCTGCTGTCTGGCTCACTACATCTTCCAGTGTACAGAGAATCTCATGTCTTGCAATTGCTTTTGCCATGTATGGGTTCTGCAGGCCATGCTGTCCGATCATATAGGGCGGATTGCTTGTCACTGCATGAAAAGAAGCTGCTCCAAAAATTTCAGCAGCTTCCTTTATGTCTCCGCATACGATATCAATATCAGCTTCCAGATGATTGTACGATACGCTTCGTCTCGCCATATCTGCACATTCTTCCTGGATCTCAAGTCCTGTCAGATGTGAACCCTTGTCTTTGGCTTTCAGCAGAAAAGGAATGATTCCCGTTCCGGTTCCCATATCCAGAACCTTTTCATTCTGTCGGATATCTGCAAATCCAGATAACAGAACTGCATCCATTCCGAAGCAGAACTTTTCCGGATTCTGTATCACATACAGACCATTCTGAAGATCATCAACCCGTTCTCCCGGATATACCAGATCATTCTGCGGATTTTTTTCCATGGGATTTAGAATCTCCTTCTTTTTACTCAATGTCCCTTGTTTCTTTGTCAGTGTTCTTTGCTTTTTTCTTGCGTGACCGGAATTTCAGTTCTCCTACCGGATATTCCTGAATCTCCTTTTCATCATTGACTTCCACGATTACTTTGACTCTCTGTCTGAGAACATTTACACTGTGTACAATTCCCTGTAATCCATCCGGAAGAGTAACCGTATCTCCGGTTCCTGGAAGGCTCTTATTCAGTGCTTCGTAGGTTTCCTGCTCATTCTTGAGACAACACATCAATCTGCCGCAGACACCGGAAATCTTGGTCTGGTTCAGTGACAGATTCTGCTCTTTTGCCATCTTGATAGACACAGGTGCAAACTCGGAAAGATAGGTGTGACAGCAAAGCTGTCTGCCGCAGATGCCGATTCCCCCAAGAATCTTAGTCTCATCTCTTACTCCGATCTGGCGAAGTTCGATTCTTGTCTTAAAGATAGCTGCCAGGTCCTTGACCAGCTGACGGAAATCAATTCTTCCATCTGCCGTAAAATAAAACAGCACTTTGTTATTGTCAAATGTATACTCCGCATCAATCAGTTTCATTTCCAGACCATGTTCGCGGATTTTTTTCTGGCAGATTTTAAATGCATCTTTTTCTTTCAGGCGGTTCTGTTTCTCCCTGTCCTCATCTGCCTGTGTGGCAACGCGAAGGACTTCTTTCAGCGGATGGACCACCTCATCCTCACTCACTTCTTTCGGTCCGAGTACAACTCGTCCGAACTCCACACCGCGGGCAGTCTCTACGATCACATGATCACCGATCTTCATTTTGTAGTTTTTCGGATCAAAATAATAAATCTTTCCGACATTTCTGAATCTTATACCAACAATTTTTGTCATTCTATCTCTCCCTGATCGTCAGGAACAGAAGTTCAAGTGCAAGTTCAAAATTAACGTTTGCACGAAGCCTTACTTTTGTTTTTTCCAGTGCTTCCAGAATCTTTTCCAGGTTCTCATAGGAACGCTGGCTCGCCTGTTCCTTTATATAATTGATTTCTTGTTTAAATACCAGGTTGTCAACCTCCTGAGTTGCCTTAAACATAAGAACATCCCTGAACCAGAACTGGAAAATATCCAGATAATCACTGATATTCTGCTTTTCATCAGAAAGTGCCTTGATCTCATCGGACAGTTCATATACTTCCATCGTATTTACATACTTGAGAATCTTCAGGGCTTTCTCCGTCATTCTGGAAAACTCTTCTGATGTAGCAGCTTCTTTGGCTCTGCCAATACTTCCCTGTGCAAAGGAAGCATCTATCTCTGCCTGATAATCCGGCACATGAAGCCGTTCCATCAGGTATTTCTTAACAAGGCTGTCATCAACCACCTTCAGATCCAGACGCACACATCTGGACTGGATCGTCGGCAGAAGTGCATCCACATTGCTGGTCAGCAGCATGATCACTGCATATTCCGGTGGTTCTTCTATTGTTTTGAGAAGAGCATTCTGTGCCTGTACCGTCATCATCTCCGCATCAGGAATAATGTAAATCTTGTGCGGACTGCTGTATGGCTTAATCGCAACATCGTGGATCACCTGTTCCCGGATCTCATCAATAGAGATTGTACCAGGTTTCTCATGATTGACCATAATGATGTCCGGATGATTCTTGCCCAATGCCTTCTTACAGGAGTCACATTTCTGACATGGCTCTGTTCCACCGGCTTCACACTGCAGTGTCATCGCATATGTGGTTGCAAGAAGCTTCTTGCCGGATCCGGGTCTGCCTGTAAAAATATATGAATGGGAAACTTTTCCCGTCTTCATGGCATTTTGGAGATGCCGGATAATTTCCTCGTGTCCGATAATATTATTGAAACTGACCATTCAGAATCACCTCTCTTGTTTATAGTTTCATATACGAATCTTTGTTCGCTATAGAGTCATTATACCATACTTTATTAGCCATTCAAAACTATTTTTAACTATGACATGGAATTTATATATTTTATAATATTTTTGACACATAAATCCAAATCATCATTAACAAATCGCTTCTGTATTTCTGCTTCCTTTATTTTCTCTTCGGAAAAATCCTCCTCATCCGCAAGAAAACGTCTGCAGAGTTCTTTGTATTTCGGTGTTTCCTGTTCCTGTTCTCTTCTGATCGCGCGGATCAGACGTTCGCCATCTTCTACTTCAATATAAACAGGTATGACGGATTCTTTTCCGTAATAACATTTCATCTTCTGAAAAGACTCTAACGTACCGATTCCAAGATAATTTCCGTTCTTAAGGTCAATCTGTCCGTCGTCTGCTGTAAAATAAGTCCATATTCCATAAACGGTATTGTAGGCACGGGATTCGATTACCTTTCCCGCTGTCTCAAACTCCTGCAGTCTGCGCTCGTCTGTAAAATAATACTGTACACCATCTTTTTCTCCGTCACGTATCGGTCTTGTTGTATACAGGACCAGTTTTTTCAGATTCAGTTCTTTATTACCGGCCAGTCTGGAATATATTTTATCTTTTCCAGAGGCACTTTTACCCATAATATAAAAAATCTTACCCATGAATTTCTTCGTCTTGCTCCTTTGTACTCTGGGGCTGTTGTTCTACCACAAGGATCGTCTTATTTGTATAGTCTTCCAGTCCCTGCAGATATAACCCCTTATCCATGTATATTCTCATATTACGGATAAATTGTCCAGTAATCTGTTCTCCCGGAGTGATCAGCGGAATTCCCGGTGGATACAGATAAGCAAATTCTGCTGAAATTCTGCCGATGCTTTCTTCCAGCGGACATTTTTCTGTCGGTGCTTCCATGGCATCTGCCATAGACATCATCTGCGTCAGTACAAAATGCATGGATCTGGTGTCCAGTTTTTTATTTTCTTCTGCCGGTATTCCTGCTTTTATCAGGTCTGCCTGTTCCTGATCCAGTTCTTCGATTGCCTGACACAATCGCTCAAAACCTTCTTCACGGTCTCCTACTGATGCAATAGCGAGCACATAATTTTCGGACTCCATTTCCATCTGAATATGGTAGCGGTCAAGAAGGATATGATACAGGTCACTTCCTGACAGTAAAGAAGCTCTGGTAGAAAAGACCAGTTTGGAACGGTCATAATCGAAGACTCCATTCTTTCCTTTGACCGGATCTACCAGGCGGATATATTTGCACACGGAAAGTCTCTTTCTTGTCTGTTCCAGTATTCTGGTGAAATCACGGAACATCTGTTTTCCTTCTGCTGCCATCGTATCCATACAGGCATCGATACTTGCCATCAGAATATACGACGGGCTGCTGGTTTGATAGATTCCCATAAATCTGCGGATCAGCCTGCTGTCAACGCGGTCGCTACAGTTATGAAGTACGGCAGTCTGTGTCATGGCCGGCAGTGTCTTGTGAAAACTCTGGATCACGAGATCTGCCCCAAGTTCTGCTGCCGAAGCCGGAAAATAATTTGAAAAATGAAAATGTGCTCCATGTGCTTCATCTACGATCAGCGGCACTCCATATTTATGTGCGATCTCTGCAATCTCTTTTACATCTGAGACAACACCGTCATACGTAGGTGAAGTGATCAGTACCGCCTGTATCTCCGGATTCTCAGCCAGACATCTTTCCACTTTGTCCGGAAAAATTCCGCCGTTTATCCACCACTCACTGTCCATCTGTGGATAAATATAGGCAGGTTTCAAATTTCTAAGATAGATGGCATGATACACTGCTTTGTGGCAGTTTCTTGCAACAAGGATCTGTCCATTCCTCGGAACCGCCGCTGAGATTGCCGCAAGAAGTGCTGCGGTACTTCCATTAACACTGTAAAAGCTCTCCCTGGTCCCATACAGTTTCGCCACATTCTGTTGTGCCTCCAGAAGAAGGTCTTCCGGATGATGGAGATTATCAAAGCCTTCTATCTCAGTGATATCTCTTTCAAGAGGGAACTCCCCTCTGACAGATGCGGGATTTCTTTTGTGCCCCGGCATGTGGAATGGATAATAATCAGATCGGCTGTATTCTTCTAATTTTCTGTATAATTTTTCCATTAAAGATTCTCCATGTCTGTTATACCTTGAATCGATAACCTACGCCCCATATAGTTTCTATATACTGAGGTTTCGCTGTATTGAATTCGATTTTTTCACGGATCTTCTTGATATGAACCGTGACAGTTGCAATATCTCCTACAGACTCCATATCCCAGATCTGGCGGAACAGCTCTGCTTTTGTAAATACGCGGTTCGGGTTCTCTGCCAAAAAAGTAAGGAGATCAAATTCCTTGGTCGTAAATGTTTTTTCTTCTCCATTTACCCAGATACGTCTCGCTGTCTTGTCTATCTTGATGCCACGGATTTCAATAATATCATTCTTTACCGCACTGGAACCTACCAGTCTGTTGTATCGCTCCATATGTGCTTTTACTCTGGCCACCAGTTCACTCGGACTGAATGGCTTGGTCATATAATCATCCGCGCCAAGACCGAGTCCACGAATCTTATCAATATCATCTTTCTTTGCAGATACCATAATGATCGGGATATTTTTCTCCTGACGTACCTGACGGCATATATCAAACCCATCTACTTCCGGAAGCATCAGATCCAGTATAATCAGATCATAATCTTCATTGAGTGCTTTTTCAAGGCCCACATCTCCTCTGTTTGCTATCTCTACTTCAAATCCGGAAAGTTCCAGATAATCCTTCTCCAGATCTGCAATTGCTTCTTCATCTTCGATGATCAGTATTTTACTCATTTCATAGGTACCTCCTGATATTTTCTCAAAACAAAGTACATGATCGTTCCGATTCCTTCCCGACTGGTTGCCCACACTTTGCCACCATGATCCTCCAGAATCTTACGAACGATAGAAAGACCGATTCCGCTTCCTCCCTTGGATGAATTACGTGAAACATCCGTCCTGTAGAAACGGTCAAAAATATACGGCAGATCTTTGGATGCAATTCCCTTGCCATTATCCTCAATCTCAACCTGTACGAAATCTCCGACATCTTTTACTCTTATCTGTATAATGCCCTTCATTCCATTCTGCTTATCCATATATTTAATGGCATTGCTGATGATATTATGAATCACTCTTCGAATCTGCTCGCCATCTGCAATTACAAGCACATCTTTATCTACATAATTTGCATAGCAGAGCTGGATACCTCTTGTTTCCAGCTCCAGTCCCACTTCTTCTGCGCAGTCAGAGAAATAATCTTCTACATTCAGCTTACTGAATGTATATGGGATACGGTTCGTATCAATTTTAGAATAGAACGTCAGCTCATTGATCAGATGATCCATCTCATTGGTCTTATTGTAAATCGTCCTGACATAGCGGTCCATCTTCTCCGGTGTATCTGCCACACCATCCATGATTCCTTCTACATATCCCTTCACCGCTGTGATCGGAGTCTTGAGGTCATGGGAAATGTTGCTGATCAATTCTTTATTTTCCTTATCCATGGCGATTTTTTCTTCTGCTGATTCTTTCAGTCTGCGGCGCATCTCTTCAAAATCCCGGCAAAGCTCCGAAAATTCATCGGTTCCCTCGACATCCAGAACAAAATCCAGATTTCCTTCCTTGATATTCTGCGTCGCCTTTCGCAGTTTGACCAGCGGCGCCGCCACACTTCTGTATATCCACAGACCCACAGAAACGCCTGTGAAGATAAGAATGATAAAAGCAGTAAAAAAAAGATCCTTCGTCATGATCTGGATTCTTGCCTGACTGCTTCCCGTATCGGAAATTGTAATATCATAGGATGTCTCCTGCGCAGATTCACTATTGGCTGCATTCCTGTGCTGTGTCTCACTGATTCCAAACAGGGCAGCAGCAAATAAAAGAAGCGGTACCAATATTACCATCATGAATCCCACAATGATTCTGTTTTTCAGTTTCATGAAATTCCCTCGTTTCTGTAAAACTTATAATTGCTTCTTAAGCAAAAAATGAACGCACAATACCGAAGTTATTCTTCGCTATATATGCGTTCATTATATCATATCACTATATTCTTATCTCTAAATTTTCTATAAAATCCATGAAAAAACGGTAGTTTTGAAAACCGTTGTGTATTTTACAGATATTTCTTAAGATTTTCGACTTTGTCCAGTTTTTCCCATGGAAGATCTACATCTGTACGTCCGAAATGTCCGTAAGCAGCAGTCTGTTTGTAGATTGGTCTTCTCAGGTCAAGCATA
>OGPM01000622.1_pt1 | contig 34740 bp, 29 predicted proteins | sample 1552961 | NCBI WGS metagenome assembly OGPM01 (sample SAMEA2580304, study PRJEB22360) | human gut metagenome | biome: human gut; feature: human-associated habitat; material: faeces | place: Denmark | collected 2008/2010
ACTGACGATCTCCGCCGTGACAGGGCGGCATGTTAGACCACTACACCACCGGGCCGCACGTAAGTTACGCATATTAGTATATCCATCCATGGTGCTTTTGTCAAGCACTTTTTGAAAAATGGTTGCCCTTGGGCGATAGAGGTGGCTGGGGACTGCGAACCCTATCGCACCGTCATTTCGGGCGCAAGCGAGAAATCTTTGTCATTCGCGGTCAAAATGGTCAATGTTTGGAAGCCTCAAACGGGAAACCGGCTCTTCAAGAAACCTTCGGGCATCGCCATGATTGATACTCCGCGGTGCTTCTGAATTTTATGCGCCGCACCACACCCCGAGAGTTTAAAAGCAGGGATGAGTGGCTAGGGATTAGAGATTAGGGATTAGGAGTCTCAAGTGACTGGTGACTAGTGACTGGTGACTAGTGACTGGTGACTAAAACCCACCTTCGGGCATCGCCATTATTTATACCCCGCGGCGCTTCTGATTTTTATGCGCCGCGCCTCTCCCTCTTGAACCTCTTGAACCCGCTCCCCCTCTTTCACGCGAAATCAAAGGGCGAAACGCCTTTCCCCTATTTTTCTACAGATGATACAATTCCGGTCTTCTGTCACGAAATACATTGATGCTCTCGCGGATGCCCTGCAGCACATCCGTATCGATCTCCGCCGTGGCCACCTGCTCCTTTTCGCCCAGATGGAGCAGTTCTTCCCCAAGAGGCGAGAGCAGCATGGAGTTTCCGCCGTACTGCGTGCTGCCGGCACGACCGCATTCATTCACGGCGCAGAAAAACATCTGATTCTCGATCGCTCTGGCTTTAGAAAGCGTGATCCAGTGCTCCTTTCTTACGAGCGGCCAGGCGGCAGGGAGGAAAAACAGATCCACCCCCTGCAATGCTTCTGTCCGGATCAGCTCACAAAAGCGTACGTCATAGCAGATCGCCATCGAGCAGGCGATCCCGTCCAGCGTAAAGTGGACAGTGGAAGAGCCGCCGGTATACGACTTCGTTTCTCCCAGCGGGCTGAAGCCGTGGATCTTATCATAAGAGGCAACGACCTCGCCCTTGCGATCAAAGATATAGCTTCGATTGAAAACGCATCCGTTTTCCAAAACGCTGACCGAGCCCGCCACGATATTGACGCCATGCTCCTTGGCAAAGGCTCCGAATACCTTTTTCGTCTGCACGCCATCTGCATCAGAAGCGGCATAGAGTGCGCTGTCCGGCGACGGAAAGAAACCGGTGTTTAACGTTTCTGGCAGGACAAGAATGTCCGGCTTGTCTTCCAGCGCAAGCTCCATCAGCTGCACGGCTTTTTCATAATTTCTTTCCACCTGCCCCAGCTCTACATCCATTTGAATCAGACTGATCTTTTCCTTCATAAAGCCTCCACCCATCCTGTCACTCAAACGAACCATCGAATTTCATTCAATGTACCGCCTCCGGCTTTTTCTGTCAAGAAAAATAGCTCCCTCTTTCTCCCATCAAAAAGAGCCGGAGGCAAAAGCCCCCGGCTCTTTTCTTATGCAGGACAGGTATGAGATAGTCACTCCCTGCCCCTTATGATTTTCTCAATCAGGCAGATCATTCCGAAGGACACGATGCGCCATGCCCACCGTGACCTCATTGAAATGAAGCACACCCACGCCGACGAAGACCGCGACGCAGAGATGCTCATTCCAGCGGGCGATACCGATCTTGCCGCCGACATTCATGCCGATCGCCATCGGCTTCACCTGCTCGATGGCAGACTCCATGGCTCCGACCACAGAGCCATCACCCACATGAGTATCAGAGATGACCTTCTGTCTTTGGGCAGCCACGATAGCCGACTCGAAGATCTTCGGAAGGATATCCAGAAATTTCCCGCCAAAGTTCACAGCGACAGCGCGGATGCCATCCTTCGCCAGCCTTTCCTTCAGCGCATTCTCATCTGCCCGCGTCTCGGTCAAAGACATGCGGAGCGCGGCCCGTGCGATATCAGCACTCTGGTATTCTTTGTAAGCCATCTCAGTTTTCCCGTTCTTTGATCTCGCGGATCAGGTTTGCAACGAACATCGGGAGAGACTGGGACCCCAGGTCGCCATTCTTTCTGCTTCTGACAGAAATGGTGTGACCCTTCATTTCCTGATCGCCCACGATGATCATGTACGGTACCTTCTCCATCTGTGCCTTACGGATCTTGTAGCCCAGTGTTTCATTGGCCTCTTCCACTTCGACACGGATATCAGACTCGGACATAGCCGCTGCGACAGACTTCGCATATTCCAGATTCTTGTCCGTGACAGGGATGATCTTCGCCTGTACCGGAGCGATCCAGGTCGGGAAGGCCCCTGCATAGTGTTCGATCAGGATGCCGATGAAACGTTCCAGAGAGCCGTAGCCCGCACGGTGCAGCATGACTGCTCTGTGCTTTTCTCCATCTTCACCGATATAGTTCACATCGAAACGTTCCGGCAGCTGCATATCCATCTGGATGGTGCCGCACTGCCAGGTACGTCCCAGAGAGTCCTGTACATGGAAATCGAGCTTTGGTCCATAGAAAGCACCGTCGCCTTCATTGATCTGGTACGGTACACCCGCCGTCTCGATGGCTTCACGGAGCGCATTCGTGGAGATCTCCCACAGCTCATCGCTGCCCATGGAGTTTTCCGGACGGGTAGAGAGTTCGACATGGTATTCCAGACCGAAGACACCATACATCTTCTGATACATCGCCATACACTTGATGACTTCATCCTTCATCTGTTCCTGCGTCATGAAAATGTGCGCATCATCCTGCGTGAAGCAGCGTACACGGAAAAGACCGTGCAGCGCGCCCTTCAGCTCATGACGATGAACGAGGCCGAATTCGCCGACACGCATCGGCAGATCTCTGTAAGAACGCTGCTGCGTCTTGAAGAAAAGGATTCCGCCGGGGCAGTTCATCGGTTTGATCGCATAGTCTTCGTCATCGATCTGGGTGAAGTACATATTTTCCTTGTAATGATCCCAGTGACCAGACTGCAGCCACAGCTTCTTCGACAGGATGACCGGCGTCATGATCTCCACATAGCCGAATTCCTTGAAGAGCTCACGCTCATAGTCCATCAGTTTATTTCTGAGGATCATGCCCTTCGGATGGAAGAACGGGAAGCCCGGGCCCTCTTCATGGAAGGAGAACAGATCGAGCTGCTTGCCGAGCTTTCTGTGATCGCGCTTCTCCGCCTCCGCACGGACGAAGAGATAGTGGTCAAGATCCTCCTTGCTGAAGAATGCCGTCGCATAGATACGCTGCAGCATCTTATTCTTGGAGTCGCCGCGCCAGTAAGCGCCAGCGACCGTCATCAGCTTGAACGTCTTCACCTTGCCGGTGGACTTCAGATGCGGGCCCGCACAGAGATCCGTGAAGTCACCCTGTTCATAGAGAGAGATCGTTTCCTCCTCCGGCAGGTCTTCGATCAGCATGACCTTGTAGTCCTGGCCTTTATCCTTGAAATACTGGAGCGCTTCATCGCGCGGCAGCACCTTCTTCACCAGCGGGATATTTTCCTTCGCGATCTTCGACATCTCCTTCTCGATCGCTGCGAAATCCTCCTGGCTGAAAACATGATCAGAGTCCAGATCATAGTAGAAGCCATCATCGATCGCCGGTCCGATAGCAAACTTCACGCCAGGGAACAGGTGCTGGATCGCCTGCGCCATCACATGGGACGCGGTATGACGCAGCGTGAAAAGACCTTCCGGATCTTCCTTCGTGAAGAATTCCACCTCCGCACCATCCACGATCGGATCGCGCAGATCCGTCAGCTCGCCATTCACCTTCGCCACCAGCGCATTCTTACCAAGGCTGTTGGAGATCGCCTTCGCTGCATCCGCCAGAGATACCGCGCTCTCGAACTCCTTTTCTTTTCCGTCTTTCAGACGAATCGTAATCATAGTATCTTCCTTTCTAAAAACAGACATTCACTGCTTGGGGACAGTGGCTTCCATTTTTGCTGCTTTCTGCTTGGCTCTGCCATTTCAGCCGCTTCGCAGAAAGCAACATGAAAGCAATAAAAAAACTTCCGTCCCTAAGGGACGAAAGTTGTATTCCGTGGTTCCACCCAAATCAGAGCTAAAGCTCCACTTGTCGGCCTGGTAACGAGGCCACCCGGGAAGATTTCGATCCTCCTGCTCCAGAGCGGTAATCGATCCCCCCACCATCTGCTCCCACCAGCCGCAGACTCTCTTTGCGTGTACCAAGGATCCATCATGTCTCTATCCTCACATGTATGGTCATACTATAGACTTCTTTTTGGCGTTTGTCAAGGGGAAGGTTGGAGACTATGAGACGGAGAGACATTAGACTTCAAACTTTAGACCTCAGACTTCAGACGGAGAAACTGAAAGACCGGAAAGTTTGAAGTAATTGGTTTGGAAATTTCAAATTTCGGTCCAAAATGCTTTAGCGTAATAAAAAGTCGACTTCTTGAAATAACAACTACTTTTCATGCTATCTATTATACAGTAAAATTCGTGCCAGTCGAGGAAAATGGTCAATGATCCAACACAGTACGCAGCTGACAAAAAGTACAGCCAGCCACAAAATCATCACCTTAGTGGGCATCATCCATGGTAGGACCAATAGAATCTTTCGAATCAGCATAAGTGCAGGAAAATGAAGCAAATAGATTCCAAAAGAATTTCTGCTCAACCAGCAAAGGGCAGAATAATCCAGTCCATTTTTAATACGTGCAAAGAGTGAAAAAAGCAGTAGGGCGCTACCTGCCAAGAATGCATTATTATACCATACGTTATAAGCAATTCCTCGAGCGTATGAAGCAAACTCAATGCCAAGAACCAGTAGAAAAAGTACCACCGTGCAACCGCCTATAGTTCTTGCATGAATATTCTTAAACAGCCCCTTCTTGACTCTCCATCCCCATAGTAGATAGAGCCCATATACACCCCCAGCGAAACCCAAGTCAACCAACACTAGCGCAGGGCTCTTAGGAAAAATGGATTTCCAAGCCGGAACACCAAAAGCATATGCACTAAAAAGCGCCAATGGAAAAATCACAACTCTGAGCGGTATTCCCTGCAATGCCCGTGCTGCAAAAGGAATGCAAACATACACGCCAATAATCATCGGCATATACCACATATGAGCCATATGCACTTGATTCGTTAATAGCATATCTCGCAACAAGCCCCAAGTGCTCCAGTGCTGAAAATGAAATGCCCGAAGGAAAACATCGTACAAAATAATCCATACTTCTGTAGTAACTAGCATGCCAAGCCAGTTTTTCTTCCAAAATTTATGAATGGACAACTCCGTATAAGAACGATCCAAGAGCAAATAGCCTGACAAGAATAAAAAGAGCGGTACGCCAAGCCGCCCTAAAGTAAAACATATGATTGCAAATATTCTTGACTGAACACTCATCGCATTCAAATGGACTGCATCCATCACATATAGATTTTCTGTGGCATGCACAAGAAGCACAAGCAAAATTGCCACCGCCCTGGCATAATCAAGGCCGACTATACGTCTGTCTGTCTGTCTGTCTGTCTGTCTGTCTGTCTGTCAAAAGCATGCCTATTCCCTCTTTTTGACGCAAGTCTTTTTCACAAAATTTTTTCTTGCTATAAAAATCAATGTCATTATATCACATTCCCCATGTGATAAAAACCGACTATTTTATCACATGCCTTGCTCTCCTATGATAAAATACCCGGTTTTTATCACAACCATGTAAAAAGCCGAACTGAAGACTTGGAGACTTAGAGACTTCAGATGTCAGACCGCAGATTTCGGACTTCTTACCTCTACCTCTACCTTCTAGCTTCTGATCTCTGACATCTGATATCTGCGCTCTTCAAGTCTAACGTCTCTTAGTCTCTTAGTCTATCCGTCAAAAGCGGAAATATATAAAAGGATTATATGTAGAAGCCGCCAGATAGGCTGCAGAAAGTAAAAACAGGCAAAGCAGCCCGCCATATTTGCACACCATTCCCACGCGGCTGCATTTTGTCAGAAACCACTGTCCCGCCTGCATCGCCCATGGCGTACTGAAAATGACGGCCAGCGCAAGGACCAGAACCGACTTCATACTGAGATAATAGTCCAAAGTAAACGGCATGGATAGCGGTATGCGGAAAAGGAACATAGTCTCAATAAACCCGATACCCTCCTGTACGGTTTCCGCGCGGAACATTGTCCAGCCAATGACAAAAGCCAGTATCGTATATCCATGTCGCAGCCAAAGCAGCCGCCCATTTCCATCATCCTTTCCGAGCCCCAGGAACCTCTCCATAATGATGAATAATCCATGCCAGATGCCCCACAGGATGAAAGTCCAATTCGCCCCATGTCATATCCCGGTCAAAAGAAATACGATACCCAGATTCAAGTAAGTCCTATAGCGCCCCTTTCGATTACCGCCCAGCGGAATATACACGTACTCTTTGAACCATGAGCCCAGTGATATATGCCAGCGCCGCCAAAACTCCGTGATGCTTTTAGAAATATACGGATAATTAAAATTCTCTAAAAAGTGAAATCCGAACATACGCCCTAATCCTATCGCCATATCCGAATACCCGGAAAAATCAAAATAGAGCTGCAAGGAGTACGCGATCGCTCCCAGCCATGCGATCGGGAAATCAGCGCTGTTGTACCCTGCCTGAAAGATCGGATCCGCTATCTCTCCCAGAGGATTTGCCAAAAGAATCTTTTTTGCAAGTCCTATAATAAAGCGTTCCATGCCGTATACCACATCATCCAAGTGAATCTGATTATTTGCCAGATCCTTTTCGATATCATGGTACTTGACGATCGGTCCAGCAATGAGCTGTGGGAAGAAGCTGATATACAATACCAGCCTCGCTAAATTCTTCTGGGGCTCCGCCGTCCCTCGATAGACATCCACCACATAAGAGATGGCCTGAAAGGTAAAAAAAGAAATACCGATGGGAAGTGCAATATGACGCAGAGCGAATGTCGTATGCATCAAAGCATTTACATTTTGCAGAAGGAAGTCAAAATACTTGAAATACCCCAGAATGCACAGGTCGATAGCCAGACTCCCCGCCAGAGCCATTCTCTTCCCCCACAAGAAAGGAGAGCAGCTGACAGCCAGTGCGCCGGCATAAGACACGCCGCACACGATGAGCATGACCGCCACATAGCGCGGCTCTCCCCATGCATAGAAAAAGAGACTGGCAAATAAAAGCAGCCACAGTCGTAATGAACGCCTGAGTATCAGACACCCCAGAAGCAGAAGAGGCAAAAATAAAAACAAGAATACACTGGAGCTAAAAAGCATTATTCGTCCCTCCAATCTGGCGTCTCTTTGAGCAATGAATCCGCAAAACGGCTGACCATCTCATGAATCACGATTTGCGGCTTTTCATCACGGACCAGCGAGCTGTACGGATTCAAATGGTGGTCCCAAATATAAACGACCTCACCGAACGTTTCTGACAGATAAGGCAGAAGCGCAGTAGAGAATGAATCCCGGAAAACGACGACCTTATACGGCTTCCCCGCGTTTTTCGTGCGAATGAAGTACGCTTGCCCGGAAGGTCTCTTTTTCTCTTCGACCACCTCATAGTGAAAGCCATTTTTCGGCATTGGCTTCTGATAGATCTCTGTATACCAGCCTTTATCATTGAGGCTCAGCATTTGACTCAGATCTCCCCCGGCATGCTGCATTTCCTTATACAACATATTTTCCGGCTGTAAAACCGGTACATCCGGATGTTCTTCTGTCACCGTCTTCATCAAAGCCAGATAGCCCTGATATGCTCCCAGATCACTCCAATGCGTATCATTTTTGTAATACGTCAATCCATGCTTTTTCTCTTCCAGCAGCTGCTCCAGCGGATACACGATGGGGAAACTGACCTGCTCAGCCAGCAGATGTACACGGTCTTTCTGCGACGCCTTCATGACACCCTTTTTATAAAATTCGCCATACACATCGGCTTTATTCGGCGCCACCATGACATAGAAATCCGCCCCATTTCGCGAAAGCCACTCCTTTTGGCTTTGATAATTGGCTTCTGCCTTTCGTGCATCATCCTGTGTAAACAAAAAGCGATTCTGATATAAACCGATCGAGTTATCCCCTTTGTAGAACAACCAGTGATCCTGTCCAAGAAAAGCCTGATTATTTTCGATCTCTCCTGGATGGAGCAGCGCTTCCACTTTTCCATGTATTCGAATCAGCTGTTTCCGCCCACCGAAAATATCGTTATACCAATTCTCGAATTGCCTGCTGAAGGACGCATTCCATTTCCCATCGACTTTGATAGGAGGCCGCGGATTTGGATTCCGATTTTCCGAACGGTCAATATTCCCTGCCGGGCGCAAACCTGCGACAGGATAGAACAGACAAACCGTAAGAAGAATCAAAAATGACACCTGCAGCTGATGCACGAACCCTGCGCCCGCATAAAAAGTTGTCAGCCAATGCAGGAGCCCATAAGACACAATAAGACCCATGATGAAAACAGCTGCCAGAAGAAGCGCGTCATACGTCCTTTGGGGTGACGCCGAAACGTCACTCCCGGAAAAGACCAAGTACGGGTCACGCCCCGTGATCCACACTTTACATCCACTTTCTTCTTCTGCCAGCTTTACATCATGGGTCTGCAGCTGACTCTCCCCATGCAATACGATCGATTTCCCATTGATCTGAAGATCCTGTATCACGTAGGGAGCCTTTACTATTCTATTTCCTAAATCCAAACGCACCTGCTGCACCTTCTCATTTTTTACGAAGAAAGTCAGTATCTCAGGCTGTGCCGAATCCTTCCCCTTGACATGTATGGAATCCTTCTCATGAAATCCATGACTGTCATTGGACCAAAACAGCTGATAATCCGTAGGTACCGGTGTTGTTAAAGAAAAACTAACAGTCACCCCCCCGCACAAATTTTCGTTCCTATTATAATCGTAACCACGGCAGAGAGAAGTACCGATATGCATATACACACACTGATTCTTTTATTAACCATCATCATACCGAATCCCCCGGCAAAAAAATAAAGACTTGGAGACTTCAGATATCCGACTTCTGGCATCTGACGTCAGGTATCTGATATCTTCAACTCTAACATCTCCTAGTCTCTTAGTCTAATGTCTCCTAGTCTAACGTCTCAACATCTCAAAACTTAAACGTCTCTTTCCGCCCCATCCACTTCTGATCCTTATCTGACAGAGTAAGCGGCGTACCATCGGCCATAGTATAGCCTTCTGCCGCGGGAGAGCCATGGTACTCACCTTTGAGCTCCGGCCACTCGATCCCGATATCCGGATCATTCCACGCCATGCCGCCCTCATCATTCGGATGCCAGAAATCATTCACCTTATAGCAGAATTCTGCTACATCCGACAGTACCAGGAAACCGTGGGCGAAGCCCTCCGGGATGAGGAACTGCTTCTTATTTTCTTCTGTCAGCACGACGCCATACCATTTCCCATAGGTGACAGAATCCGCACGAAGGTCGACGGCCACATCGAAGACCCTTCCTTTGACCACACGCACGAGCTTGCACTGCGGGTAGTGCTTCTGAAAATGCAGCCCGCGCAGCACGCCTTTCGTGCTCATGCTCTGGTTATCCTGGACGAATCGGATATGAAATCCAGCCTCATCCATATCTTTCTGGTTATACGTCTCCATGAAATAGCCACGCGCATCCCCATGAACAGCCGGCTCTATGATGCAGAGGCCTTCGATACCTCCCACATTTTTTGTGACTTTGATCTGACCCATCGTATTCTTGTCCTTTCATTGACTCCATGCTAAAAAGAGCTGCTGACTATTGCTGCCAACAGCCCGCCTTTTTATTTCTCGCCGATCTCCATCAGGTATCTTTTCAGCGCATCTCGCCAGTCCGGCAGGCGAAGAAAACCTGCCATGTCCAAGCTTTTCTTGCTAAGGCGGCTGTTCTTCGGCCGACGGGCTCTGGTCGGATAGGCTTCTGTCGGGATCGGATGCACCTCACAGGAAATCCCTGTTTCCTTGAAAATCACCGCCGCAAAATCAGCCCAGCAGGTGATGCCTTCATTCGTTGCGTGATAGACGCCATACTTTTCCGTCTCGATCATGTCACAGATGAGCGGTGCAAGATCCGCTGTGTAGGTCGGAGAACCCCACTGGTCAGCGACCACATTCAGTTCCTTCCGTTCCTTGCCAAGCCTCAGCATCGTCTTGATGAAATTGTTCCCATTCTTGCCGAAGACCCAGGAAATGCGGATGATGAAATACTTCCGAAGAAGCATCTGCACCGCCTGCTCGCCGAAGAGCTTTGTCATCCCATACATATTGACTGGAAATTTTTCCGCATCTACCTCGAAGGGCAGATTTCCTTCCCCGCCGAACACATAGTCCGTACTGATGTACACCATCTTCGCATCGATGTCTTTCGCTGCTTTCGCAATAGCCAGTGTCCCATCCGCATTGACCGCCATACATACATCTGACTCATCTTCCGCCTTATCCACCGCGGTATATGCCGCGCAGTGGATGATCACATCCGGATGATATGATCGGATGACCTCCTCCACCTGCTTCGCATCCGTCAGATCCATATCTTTCGAGCCGACACCTTTATGCTCGATACCACGGCGTGACAGTTCAGATGCCACATCATAGCCAAGCTGCCCCGTCACACCAGTTACCACTACCTTCATGCTCGCCCACGCCTCTCATCGATTTCCATACATTTTTTCATAATACGTCTGGTACTCGCCGCTCACGATCTCTTCCCACCAGTCCTTATGTGTCAGATACCACTCGATCGTCTTTTTGATACCGTCTGCGAATTTTGTCTCCGGCAACCAGCCCAGCTCCCCGTGGATCTTCGCCGGATCGATGGCATAGCGGCGGTCATGGCCTTTGCGATCCTGTACATATGTGATGAGGCTCTCCGATTTTCCCAGTGCCTCACAGATGAGCTTCACGATATCGATATTTCCCATCTCATTATGCCCGCCGATATTGTACACCTCGCCCACACGACCATGCTGCAGAATGAGATCGATGGCCTTGCAGTGATCCTCTACATACAGCCAGTCACGCACATTCTTTCCATCTCCATAAACAGGGAGCGGCTTATCCGCGAGTGCATTCGCGATCATGAGCGGGATCAGCTTCTCGGGGAACTGATACGGCCCATAGTTATTGCTGCAGCGGGAAATCGTCGCCGGCAGTCCATATGTCCGGTGATACGCCCCCACCAGAAGATCCGCGCTTGCCTTCGAACTGCTGTACGGCGAGCTCGTATGGAGCGGCGTCTCCTCCGTGAAGAACAGGTCCGACCTGTCCAGCGGCAGATCCCCATACACCTCATCCGTCGACACCTGATGATACCGCTCGATGCCATACTTCCGGCACGCATCCATCAGGACTGCTGTGCCGATGATATTCGTCTCGAGAAAAATCTCCGGATTTGCGATCGAGCGATCCACATGCGACTCCGCCGCGAAATTCACGACCACATCCGGATGCTCCTCTTCAAAGAGCCCATAAACCGCTTCCCTGTCACAGATATCCATCTTCACGAAGCGGAAATTCGGAAGATCCATCACGCCCTTCAGCGTCGACAGATTCCCCGCATACGTCAGTTTATCCAGACAGACGATGCGGTCTTCCGGATGCGCCTTCAGCATATGAAAAATAAAATTCGAGCCGATAAATCCAGCCCCGCCAGTTACGATGATAGTCATATTTATATTCCTCCTCAGTGTTTTGCATGCCTTTCAAACACATGGCAGGCCGCATTTTTTATTTCATAAAATAAAAGTGAACAGCCAAGTACCATACCCGTACGCACTATATTTCGGATCCACATCCGATGATTCATCCAAGCATCCACGGCTATCCAGTCTAAACAGTGCATTGAAAAAATCAGCAGCGTATGCCTTCCAATAAATACCATCAAATGCTTATGTTTATTTTCTTCCAATGCCTTGCACAGACTACAGATAGCAAAAGTACCACATACAGCCTCAAGTACGCTGACAGACAAATAAGGGTAGCTTCTCCCTGCCATTTCGATATAAATACCAAGACGCAGACAATATAACCATACACAAGAAACCGCTAAAAAAATGCCCAGCTCATATCTATCAAAAATTCCTGCATGCTCTTTCCAAACCATTCCCAAATATACGAAGAGGACCGCCACCATCGTGACATCTGCATTTTGTGGCAGCCATTTTCCTCGCCAGCCCAATAAAAGACCAAGCATGCCAATAGCGAGAAAGATAATGCCACTTCTTTTTTTCGAAAAACAAAGCGAGATGGCATCCATGCATGTTTTCGCCCAAAATAAAGAAAAAAGAAACCAGACAGCACCTGCCGCCGGATGCTTCGGTAAAGAAACACCGGAAGCCCAATAATACGCGTCCGCCGTAGTACGAGTGATCTGCCAAAACGCATCAAGTGAAAGATTTCCGCCTTTCAGCCACTGTGCAAGGATCGATAAGACACCTATGCACAGACATGGGCCAATCAAATGAAGCGCATTCTTACGCAAATGCTTCCTGCACTCCATCAGATCCTTCGCCAGACGAATCGTGTATCCAGACAACATGAAAAATAATGGCATATGAAAAGAAAAAATGAAATTACGTGTGAGTCCGCCAAACTCCACGGTATGACCAACAATCACCAAAATGATAGCGATCCCCTTCGCTATATCAATCCAGCCAATACGCTCTGTCTGTCTGTCTGTCTGTCTGTCTGTCTGTCTGTCTGTCAAAAGCATACTCTGTCTCTCTTCCCTCGCGCAAGCTCTTTTTGTTCTATAAAATACACCGCAGCTGAAATCTGACACCTTCCACCTTGTATCCTACCACCTGATGTCTTAATATCTAACGTCTCCTGGTCTCCAAAGCCTCTTACATCGCTCCGACGATCTCTTTCAGATACGCCCGGAAATCATCCCCCAGATCCTCACGGCGCAGAGCAAATTCCACGACAGCCTTGAGATAGCCGAGCTTATTTCCCGTATCATACCGCTGCCCTTTGAAATTGTAAGCGTAGACCTTACCATTCCGCGCCAGTACGCGAAGCGCATCCGTCAGCTGGATCTCTCCACCCTTCCCAGGTTTTGTTTCCTCCAAAATAGAAAAAATGTCTGGAGTGATCACATACCGTCCCAAAGCAGCAAAACGGCTCGGCGCTTTGGCGACAGATGGCTTCTCGATCATATCCGATACCTTCATCAGATCAGGATTCATCTCTGGTTTCCCATCGATGATACCATAAGAAGACACCTGCTCCTCCGCAACCAACTGACACCCGACGATCGTTGTCCCCGTCTTCTCATACTGCCGAATCAACTGATGCAGTGCCGGCTCTCCGTCCCCGTTATACACGACATCATCCCCTAAAATGACGCCAAACGGCTCATCATCAACAAAATCCTTGGCACACAGGATCGCATCCCCCAGGCCACGCATATACGGCTGGCGCACATAGTGTACCTTGATACCAGAAATCTTCCGGATCTCTTCCAGCAAAGCCTCCTTCCCATGTTCCTCCAAGTGCGACTCCAGCTCAGGGGATGAATCAAAGTGATCCTCGATCGCCCGCTTTGCATGGCCAGAAATGATCAGGATCTCCTCGATCCCACTTGCCAGGATCTCTTCGACGATATACTGGATCGTCGGCTTATCGACGATAGGCAGCATTTCTTTAGGCATCGCCTTTGTCTCCGGCAGGAAACGCGTGCCGAAGCCTGCGGCCGGAATCACAGCCTTACGAATTTTATACATGGTTCTCTCCTCCCAAAATGAAATCATTTTTCAAGTGGATCAGCTTTTCTTACCACCTCAGCAGCGGTCCTTAACGAAGGAGTATCCTCTTCTTCCACAAGATCACCGCCATGATGGTCGTCACCAGTGTCTCCGTGCAAAGCACCGCAAAGGCTGTCCCTTCCGCGCCCTTCCATGAAATCAGCGGATAGATGATGATCAAGTTGAAAATAGAGGCTGTGATCAACACCTTGCTGTAAATCTTTTCCATTCCCAGAGGAAGCATCGTCTCATACCCCATGACATTACTCATCGCCACCACCAGCGGCACGAAAGCCATGACCTGGAGCGGTCCGATTGAAGGAATATACTTTTCCCCCAGAAGCCACGGGATGCCCCAGGGAGAAAGCAGAAAGAGCGCCGCTCCCCCCAGCACGCCAGAAACGGTATAGACCAGAAGCTGCTTTTTCAGGAATTGAAGCCCCCGCTCGACAGACTCCTGCATGACTTTGCTGATATAGGGATATACCGCGGCATTCACTGCCGCGACCGCCTGCTTGATACAGCCAATCAGCTTATCAGCCCCGCTATAATAGCCTACGATCATATCATTCGTTAAAACACCGAGAATGACTATATCGCTCGTTGTATACAAGTTCACCGCCAGCGAGGAAACAAAAATCTGCCAGCCTTCTCTATACGCTGCCTGCATATCCTTCCATACGGGCTTTCGTAGAATGCCAGGACTGATATCATGGATCACTTTCCAGGAAAGGATACCCGCAAAAAGCGGCGTACAAGACATCAGAAAGGCCGCCATCACATAGTCGTCCGGCGACCTTACCAAGAGAAACAGCAGCAGCATCGTGACCATACGCCCGGACAAATTAAGAATCGTGATATAGCGCATCTGCTGGATCCCCTGAAAGTACCAGATGGGAAATATCACCAGACCGATCACAGATGTATAGACCGCAAAGAATAGCGGTAAATCCAGCATCACCGGATACACCAGCAAGAGAAGCTGGTATCCGGCAAAGAAAACGACTGACACCAGCAGCCACAAGAGCACCATCGCCCAGAAATAGGCCGAAAACAGTCGCGGAATGTCTGATTCCTTCGCCTGCGCGATATCTCGCGGCGCGATCAGCGGGAAGCCATAGTTGATGCAGAGACTGAAATAGCCGATGATCCCCTGCATGAAAGCGATCGCCCCATACTGCGCTGGCCCCAGCACACGCAGCAGGTAGGGGACTAAAATAAATGACAGAATATATTCCATGGCACGAAGCGTCACCATAGAGAATATGTTTTCAAGTAAACGAGTTTTTTTCAAAATATCCTCTTGTCTCTAGTAATTTGAAACGTTCGATTTATAGACGTGGAGACGGAGAACCATTAGACATTAGATTTTAGAAATCAGATTTCTGATGTCCGTTTCCTGACCTCTATCGCTTGCCAGCTTTTCTTTAGTGTCTCTTTGGAAGCAGAGAAGCAGTGTTGTACCTAAGATGAGGGGATAGGTATAGAAAAAATTATTACTGTTCAAACAAACAATCTGGCCTGCTAATGCGACGATTACACATATATAACCAAAACATCTCAGCATATATCTATACCCCTTCAATATTTTGACGCCTGCGTAAATAATGGGCCACGCAAACAAGAATAGACCGATAATACCATAAAAAACCACCATTCCTCCAAATGTATTTAAAATGGGATAACCAGATTTCATGAATCCTTTTTCGCCCATCTTAGCTTTCCATAAGTTAATCTCTCTATCATCTCTGGCAAAATCAGGTATATGATCCGGCATATAAGGGCTCACAAATCCAGTACCAACGCCCAGCACTGGATGATCAATTCCAACCTTAAACAGAGCTATCGTATTCCCCCATCGTGCCATATTAGACCGCTGCGACGTTTTCCCTACTGAAGCAACATCTTCACTGGCATATTTTTCTAAAGCCGCCAATGGCTGCATGGCATTTGCACTTTTTTCCCCCCGAATACCAGAAAGTGCCATAGGTAAAATCAAATAAATCGAAAAAGCCAGTCCTGTCACAATAAAGACTTGTACCAGACGTTTTCCCCAAGCCGGATATCTCCCCAAAAGAGAAAGAAAAATCAGCAACAATAATTCTCCTAAGTATATCACTTGCGCTGTTCTTGCATGAGTTAGAAATACCATGTAAGTAAACAGGATAAGCACCAGGCCAACATGCTTTTCTTTCAATTCAAGTGCTCTATACCACAAAAGAGGAAGCAGGAACAGCGCCTCTATCCCAAAATATGACGGCTCATAAGCAAAACTACGAAGTTGCCCCTTCCACAAAAGCGGCGGCCACCAGCCATGCGAATTAGCAGGATCATACAAATGCACATTGATCCACTTCAATATTCCCTCACAAAACTCATTCCCTGTCAGCAGCCACGGGATCTCTACCAGTGAATACAGACAGAGCGTGGAGGCCGCCAGTACGGCAGCTCGGCTCATGGTATCCAGAATATACTCCTTCGTCTTTCCATGAAACATCACATATAGAGCAAAAGGAATCCCTAGAAGCGGCAGGAGCAGGCTTTTCACCGTACTGATCAGCATCGACACGCCGTACTTCAAATGCAGCAACGTTTCATTCGTCATGATCGCAGGATAGACATGCGCGATCACCTTGACCATCGTTGTATCCCGTAGAAACTCATTTGCCTTCTCATCCCAGTAAGGAAACTGCACGGCACCGATGATCGTACAAAGGAACGGCCACAGGATACAGAGCGCCAGATACCACTTCACGCCTCTTGACCAGTTACCGAAGTCTTCCCGTCTATGCATATAATGCACCACCGCCAGTACCACCAGCAAGATCAAAAAGAAGTACGGCACATTCTTCATAAAATCCGGGATTGGATACGCCTTGGGAAGCCCATTCACCGGGATCGTCACGACCATTGCATACAACAGCCACCGCTCGATCTTATCCAAATTTCGCATTATATGCTCCATACCACGCCATCTTTCCATAGATACCACACAGATAATAAAACTTATGAAACCTTGAGACTTGGAGATTCAGACTTCTGACTTCCGATATCTGTTGTTTGGCCTCTGACTTCTAATATCTAACATCTCTTAGTCTCTCGCCCGCACACTTCAGCGCCGAATCAATCACCGCATCCATATCATAATACTTATACTCGCCAAGGCGTCCACCGAAAATGACCTTCGTCTCCTTTTTTTCCAGCTGCTTATATTTCTGATAAAGCGCGCCATTCTTCTCATCATTGACCGGATAGTATGGCTCATCGCCCACTTTCCATTCCGAAGAGTATTCTCGGCTGATGACGGTCTTCGGCAGATCATTTCCTTCACTGTCTTTACCGAATTCGAACCACTTATGCTCGATGATCCTCGTCCATGGCGTCTCTCGATCCGTGTAGTTCACTGCTGCATTTCCCTGAAAATTCGGCTTATCCAAGACTTCTGTCTCAAAGCGCACACTGCGATATTCCAGTGGTCCAAGGGCGTAGTGAAAATAGGCATCAATCGGGCCGGTATAGATGACATGCTCCGCCATGCTGTCCCACTTCTCCTTGTCTGCCAGATAGTCGACACCGAGCTTCACCTCGATACCATGAAGCATATTTCCCACCATCTTCGTATAGCCTCCGACAGGGATCCCCTGATAGAGTGCATTGAAGTAATTATTATCAAAAGTCAGCCGTACTGGGAGTCGCTTGATAATAAAAGCAGGAAGCTCGCTGCAGGGCCGCCCCCACTGCTTTTCCGTATATCCTTTGATGAGCTTCTCATAGATATCCGTCCCGACCAAGGAAATCGCCTGTTCTTCCAGATTCTTCGGCTCTGTGATGCCAGCCGCCCGCCTCTGCTCCTCGATCTTGGCCGCCGCCTCCTCCGGCGTCACGACGCCCCACATTTTATTGAAGGTGTACATATTAAAGGGCAGGGAATAGAGCTCGCCATGATAGTTTGCCACCGGTGAATTGGTAAAACGGTTGAATGCGGCAAACTGCTGCACATAGTTCCAAACATGCTTCAGATTCGTATGAAAGATGTGCGCTCCATACTTGTGTACATGGATGCCCTCCAAGTCTTCCGTGTACACGTTGCCTGCGATATGATCCCGTTTCTCAATAACAAGGACACTTTTCCCTATTTTTTTTGCTTCATGCGCAAAAACGGCGCCAAATAAACCTGCGCCGACAATCAGATAATCGTACATAGTCTCTCCTTTTAGCTCAACTTCGATTTCCAACACGCAACTCTATTCAAATATACAGATTACCATTTCTACATAAACTTTCTTTTGGGGAATCTATATGCGATTTAATCAGCATTTCCCCAGCCCCTTACGGTCATACATGACATCTTGAGCAACCCTTGAAGAAAGGGCGTGCCTTAGACGCAGGATGAATTTCCACGCAGCGAGAAGCAATGATTATTCGATGATATCCCCTCATATCGTCATCCCGGCCAGGCACGAAAGCGATAACGAGTACGCCATTAACGGAAACACCTTTTTTCACGTAAACCGCCTCTTGGCTGGCTCTTTAAACATCAGCAGATTCAACATGAATTTACCAATTCAAAATATTATACATTTTATGCCTTAATTTTCTTTTAACATTCCCTTCTTGTTGCTGATTCTCGCTTTCTAAAAAAATAATTGGCATCTCCTTTATTAAAAGGTTTTGCTTTAGTAACCATACATTAAATAAGCGCTCTGATAAAAAACCAAAGACTCGTTTTTGATACGAATCATAATGTTCGATATTTATCCGATTTTCCAATTTGAATAGTACATCAAACAGCCATCCACAATACTGATCAAAGTATTTTTTCCTCATAGCGAACATATTAAAACAATAGAAGCTATGCTTACTTAAAATTGTTTCAAACGCATTTATATAGGATGGCCAATCTTTCAAGAGAATTTCCCTTACAGTCATTAAATCATTTAAATTATGACATTCCTCATACTGCTTTTTAACGGTAAAATTTCGCCCAAGTAACATTCTTTCCGGCAAAAGTACATCATATTCGCGCAGCAGCTTACTATAGTCGGATCCCGCTAATATGTGGCGCTTCTTTTCCTCTATTGATTCATTATCAAACACCTCATGCCCAAAGTACCGTCTGTAATGGCATAAGCCAACATAGTCTACATTTAAATTTTTCCACGCCCAGTATAATCCAGTAAGCTCACAATAATTAGGATTTTTATAGGAAATATTATCTCCTGTATTATCAGGAGTATACCCCAAATCAACTTTCCCTTCTGCTCCCACCTGAATAGGTAAATAAACCTCATCTTCAGGCATCCAAAACTTTTTATGCGTAGCGACTATTATTTTTATATTCATGCTCGTGCACCTTCACCATAACAAACTTTTATAATATTTGTAGCTTCTCTTGAACTTATAAATAGAGGATTATAATCTATCCTTATGTCGAAGGTATCAATCCAAATGTCTTTTCCATCAAGCCTCCACCAATTTAAATCAATTCAGATCAATCGCTTAGCACAATTACAAGCAAATCTTTCAATACGTATTTAGTACCGTAGCTCCATCGATAATACATAACATAATCCCAAAACGATCCCAGCACCTTCACATTGTGATGCGTAATACAACTATTTCGAAGCATCAAGAAGGAGCGATAGCACTTAAACAAATTGCTAAAATTGCTGACTCCTTCACAGCTTTCTGCTCTTCCCATCAATTCATCTAAAACACACACTCGCCGGATAATTTCGCGTTGATGCTGAACCAGTGCGCTACGCAAGGAGCCTCCCCACTTCTTCACTTTTTCCGAGAACGTCACCGGTAGTCCACCAATCACATTATTTGCCTGTCTGTACTTCAAAAGTTGCTTAGGTAGCGGGACCACCTTCCCAATCAGCAGTGACACCAAAAGCAACCACTCATCATGCACCGCTTCCTCAGGAAATGGTCTGGCCTTTTCGAAAACTATTCGGCGAAAGGCTGACGCGCTGCCTTGCATGACATTATGATCGAGCACTTTCCGGTAATCTCCAGCTAAGAATTCCCTATAATCAAAACCCAAAGAGGCTCGCCAGAATGAGGGATACAATACATGCAATGACTCATCCACCAGTTCCGCATCGTGAAATACCGTCACAACTTCAGGACATTCAACAAATATCTGATTCATAAGCTCCATCTTATGCAAATCCCATACATCATCCTGATCACTCAGATAGATGATATCTCCTTGACAGAGAGAAATAGCTTTCTGAAAATTCTTCTTATATCCGAGATTTTTCTCATTCTGCACAAGCTTCCAACTTCCTCGCCAGCCCCTCATCGTTTCTTTTATGGCAGAAATGGTATGATCATTTGAACCATCGTCGCAAATAATGATTTCGTCTGGAGGCAAAGACTGGTGAATAATGCTTTCGAGCTGTTCTTTGATATATTTCTCTCCATTGTAGGTGCACATAGCGACGGAATTCATCATGCGGCACCTCTCGTAGGGATGCCAGCAGATGATCTATCAAAAACTATTTTCCTTGATATTTCCCCATATGCCCAAGGAGACCATCTCTCACCCCCCCGAAAATATGCCTCATTTTACTGACTTTTTGCTTTTCTGCCAGCAGTATCTTAATAATCATTTTCACGCTCTCCAAAATATACTCTTTTCGAACAGCCGGATATCGTTTGGCTACGTAAATCTTATTTCTAAAAATGTAGTATCTTCTGATTGCACTGTGATTAAATGTATTATAAGTAAACGAGAACAAATGATGATACGTTCTATTCCCGATAGAGTGTTTCATTTTTATGCCAGGAAATTCAATGATATGATAGCCCTTCTCTTCTGCACGATAGCAGTACTCAAGGTCTACTTCATCAATGAAAAGCGCTTCATCAACCCCCCCCAAAGCTAATGCAATTTTTACCGGAACAATAGAACCAGAAGTGATCGCAGTCCGCACGCGCTTTGAGTCAGCATCTACCGCTTCTCCATCATAATTGACTGCATACACGGCTACTTTGTCTGGCGCCTCTGCCTCAAACTCTTCGACAAGGCGCTTATATTTTAGTATCATATCAGAAAAAAACCGGCTGTCCTGATCCATAGTTAAAAGATAATCACAGTCAGTTTCTTTCAATGCATAATTCAACGCATAAGAAATCCCCTTGTTATCATGAAACGCAACATACTTTACATGAGGCTGCTTCTCAGCCCACAAAGCCCACCATGGATCCGGCGTTTCCGTATTATCCATGACATACAGTACATCAAGTGCGCTCATATAAGACTCCATATTTCCTAAAACTTCATCGTCCGGATGATATAGTGTCACCACGCCAGCTAGTTTCATCAAACGTCTATCTCCATTAATAAAAGAATCTGTACAAAAATTGAATAAAGCGGAACAGTCGTACTTCTATCATCACTTAGACGGCTTCCGCACATAATCTAACATTGCACCAATCATGCTCCCCTGAAACTTCGTTTTCAGATACTGCTCTACTTCCAGTTTTTCAATCGGACTCAAATTATTATACTTCACGCTCAGTTCTTGAATCTTTATCTCCAGTTCCGAAATGAACCGTTCTGATTTCTTTTGCATAATTTCACCTTTAGCCTATAAATCCTATAATGGTCCGGTTGCAAAGACCACGTTTTGAAATTTTAAGCGCGCTTCATAGCATGCTAACGCAATGCGCTTAACGTGCACGAAATTGAAAAGCCTGAGTTTGTTTAGCTCTAGCCTCCTGCTCACGCAGCAAAAATCCCGTAGTAAACGGCATCAGGAACCGCGTATTCCAGTGCTTCATGTGGCCTTTCCGTATTGTAGGCATGAACATAGTCCCCAATCAGCTTCCTAAGCTCCTTGGGCGATTGATATTCATTAGGGTAAATCTGTTCCGTCTTCAAACTGCGGAACCAGCGCTCAATCATGATATTATCTTCCCAGCGGCTCTTCCCATCCATACTTTGACGGATCTGAAGGCCTTTCAGCAGAGCCTTGTACTCCGCACTGGTAAACTGACACCCCTGATCGGAGTTCAGAATAGCCAGAATTTCATGCATTGCTACCGCTTCTTTGACTGTATGAATGACGGACTCTGTATCGAGTGTGTCGGAAAGGTAATGGCCAACAATTTTGCGGCTGAACCAGTCAATAATGGCAGCTAAATACATGTGACCCATGGGCATGAAAATATAGGTAATATCGATAGACCAGACCTGGTTGGGAAAGTTTACAGCGTAGTTTCTGAGGAGACAGGGAACAATGGACTCTTTGAAATTTCGTTTAGAGAGATTGGCTTTGGGGTAAATGGCATAAATCGACATCAGCTACATCAAACGCCTGACAGTTTTACGTCTCACCTTGTAGCCACCCTCACGGAGCTTTACGGTTATTTCTCTGGAGCCCAAATACGGGAATTTTACATGCCAGTAGTCAATACGACGCATCAATTCCTCCTGCTGCGCGATACGCTCTTCATCAGGCGGAATCGGAAGGTAGTAGCGCCCTGAGAGGTTTACGCCCAATAACTCGCACTGCTCCTAACAGAGAGCTTACAGCTCTTTCGAATCATAATCCGTGAGGCTTGGGACTGCTTCTCCAATTGGGCGAAAGCACCCCTGACGGAAATTACGTTCCAGCGTGAGCTGCCCGATGGTTTTAAGCATCTGGTCGTTCTTTTTCAGGCAAACCTCCTTTTACAGAGCTGCTTTCTGCTCCGAATCTGAGTCAAATGCACGGTGGGCGTTCTGCAGGAATTCCTGCTTCCACTTACGAACCATGCTGGGGTTCAGGTTGAAGTCGGCACAAATGGCATTGAACTCTTTATCCCCCTAGATGATAGTCAGGATGACCTTGGTTTTAGATTCAGCGGAGTACTTTTTCTTTGGCATGATGGTAAACCTCCTATTTGAGCTAATTATGCCACAGATCCGCGCTTAAAAGCCAAGGGGCTGGTCTAAATCTCCGGGGGCATTATACATTATATTCTGCTTTACATTTTAAGAAAACAAACCGTAGTTAAATACCGTTCCCCATGCTCTCATCCATTTCTGTATACTGGTCGAAAATTTAGCTGAAGCCCATTTCTCTCTAGTTCATCATTAGATGGTATATCTATCTCTTTTCTAAAAATCATTAACTCCGTCGCTTTTCTCCTTCTAGATGCAGAGTACTCTAATTCAAAACGTCTCATACTTTCAGTGAGATATAAATCAGCAATTGCAGTAGTATCATCATAAGTAACAATCCAGTCACAATTTACCTTGTTCACAATTGATTTCCTAATTTCAGCATGATCATGATGTGTAAAAAAATTTAGATACAGCTGTCGACCTTTATGATAATAAGGCGGATCAAAATAAACAAATGCATTCATTTTTTCGTACTTGGGGAGATAATTACTTATAAAGCTCTGTATATCCTTATTATAAAGCAGTACCTGATTCCGAAGTTTTGCAATTCTGCAGATTCTACTTATCAGATTTTTTCTATTAAACCTTGCGCTAATCCCCCATCTGCCGGTCTGCTTTTTGCCACCAATCACGCCACCTTTTATTATTCCGGATCGATTTGTTCGATTCATGTAAAATGTAGCAAATCCAAGTTCATAGCTATACTTTCCATTAAAGTTCATGCAAATGTTATGCTGTCGCTCCCATTCTTCAATCGATAACGGTATTGTCTCGATATCATTGATAAATCTATCTGTTTCAGATAAGGCTGCACGCCAAAAAGAATATATTCCCTTGTCATAATCATTTAAAACAATTTCGGTTACGAGTCCCTTTTCTAATAGCTCTATGGCTATTCCTGCCCCTCCGGCAAAGGGCTCAATATAAACTCCACCAACATGCCCAAGCTTCTTCAGCATATACTCCATAAATGGTGCAAGCCTAGACTTTCCTCCCGGATAGCGCAAAGGCGAATAATACATGTCTCCTCACCCTCTGTTTTAAAGATATTTATTTTGTATGGTTAATGGTTTTGCTATGCTATACGCATCAAAAAAACATTTCCAAAAATCGATTAAGTCAGGCAAATTCTTACAACTATTATAATAGTATTTCAATGGCTGTGCTTTTTGACAAAAATCCCATAATTCATTTTTGAATAAAGATTTGACATCGTCATTAGTAAAATCCATTTTTGAAGTATTTAATAATTCAAAAATTCGATCAGCTGTATACATTTCAGTCTCTTCTGACCTATCCAAGGCACGCCAAAATAGTTCATGCTCTGATTGCTGAGAAGTCAATTCATATAAAGCTTTATATAAAAACGATTCTGGGGCAAAATAAGAAGGAAAGAAACATACATTTTTTTCATGCTTTCTGTTTTTCGCATCTCCTGGATCAAAATCTGAATTTAAAAAATCCCTCACTTCCGGTTTTTTTACATTAAGGCCATTTTTTATTCTTGCATCGCCATCCAGCACAAATATAATCCTTCTGTAATATTGGTCGTATTTTGCTTCGGCAAGTTTAATTAAGACCTCACAACCAAGCTCCATTGCACACATTTTGATCTTTTTGTCTATATCCCTGAGCGGCATTAACAGTTTTAATGATTTCATTAAGTCTGAATAGTGTCCCGTATCGTCAGAATCCCTAAATTGTCCACTTTCCAGACAATCTAATTGATAATTCAGCGCCTCTAAAAGCAACCCAAAAAGCTCTTTCCCTACTTCATCTTCGAAATAAACCTTTGGCAATGGTACATTGTGCTCAAGTTTATTGAACAGGTCTGCTTTTAGTGCATAATATTCAGTATTTTGCGCAATGTAAGGATCAGACGGATTCTTCAAATATACAATCTGATACTCTTCTGGTTTACGCTTAACTTTATTTGATATTTCCTTGATAAAAGTAAGCGAATGCGATGTTAAGACAAACTGAATGTTTAGTGCATTAGATAATTCAATCATTAAATTCAATAAACGAATTTGTGTATCCGGATGCAGTGACACATCAATTTCGTCAATGCAAATAAGCGCCCCTTTATAATCAGATTTCAGGCTAAGCAGATAAACATCTACAAATGCGCTAATAATATTCGCAAGATTATCTTGCCCCACCGAGCGAGATAAAACGGGAATATTATTATTCATGCTCATAAAAAAGGCAGCTCTTTTAGATATTGTAGCTTTTTCTACAATTGATAGTTTTCCATCTTTCTTGATACTATTAGGTATGACCTTATTATACCATTCTGCAAATTTTACATTTGCTTCTTTCTGGTATAAAGCATTTCTACCCGCAAGATTTTTAATCTTGATGCTTTCTCTTTTTTCACCCAGTGGGTACATTCTTGATAAGCTTAAATAAATAGTCGCAATTGGAACTCTTGCTGCCCCACCAACGCCATATTTAGACTTTCCTTCTCCTTCAATGTCACGTATCTTTCTGTGATCCGCTTCCCCAATTTTGGTCGTTCTCGGAATGATACGTATACCTCGTTTCATTTTTGTGTCATTTTTAAACGTCAACTTTTTCCTAAGCACACATTGATTCTTTATATCGCTAAAGTCAATAAACAACTCATATTGAGAATAATCTTCAACCTCATCGATAGAGAAAAAATCATAGAATTCTGGTTGGAAATTGCTTCCTAACTCTGATTTTTGGCTAAGACCAGAAGCTGAAGCAATCAAAGACAATAAGTTAGATTTTCCAGAACCATTCTGCCCACTAATCAGTGTAATTCTTTTCCCCAAGGAAAACTGAATATTCCTGAAATTTCGAAAATTTTGAATGTTTACTCCAGATGTTCAAAGCTCTCTAGTCATAATTATCCTCCACGTAAGAGTAAAAATTCTCCCCTACTCGATCCGTATCTTCCCCTCCACGACCTTCAGGAGATACTGTCCATATGGGCTCTTGCCATACTGCTTGGCGCTCTCTGCGAGGGCCGCCTTATCGATCCAGCCGTTCACGTAGACGATTTCTTCCGGCATGGAGATGTGGATGCCGGCACGGGTTTCTACGGAGCGGACAAATTCAGTAGCTTCGTAGAGGGAGTCCATCGTGCCGGTATCGAGCCATGCATAGCCGCGGCCCAGGGTGACTACGTTCAGATTTCCTTTTACAAACCATGCCAGAAATTTATGAAATCAGCGCAAATGCCCCCCTGCCTTATTCCCGCACCTTAGAAAACGCGGTACTGCATCTATGAGAGCATCATAAAATACCATCCTGCCCAGCTCTGTCAAAAAAAATATTAAAATTGCTGCAGCGCTTCAAGGAGTGATCCGCAGTTTCTATAAAATCCCAGCTCTTTTGATAGTCCGTTCCGCCCAAGGCTATGTGGGGAGAAGCAAAAAATCGCACAAGGCTTTGCGGATCCTTCATGAGCTCCGCTTGCTTTTCATCTGCCCACTTTACTTTTTCCTCTCGGGAAGCGTTTGGCTGGTCATAGAAGACATGCTCCAAATTCATTGACATATAATATATCTCATAGGGAACAGACCGGTAGACATGGGGAAGATTTCTAAGTTTATCTACCTTTGCCTGCTTCAAGTGATTCCTTCGAATCATATCTTCCGTATTTCTCGTCCAGATGCCTTGCTCAGGATCATAAAAGACACGACAATCAGAACCAGAAAACGCTGGACTCCGCCCCATGTCTAAAATCTGCGAGTCAGGAATGAAAGCTGCGTCTGAATCGATGATATGCACCACTTTATAGAAGTCCTTCGCCTGAAAGTGCTGCCTTCCCGCGAAATATCTCACCTGGTTTCCTACTTCCCTTGCAATAGAAGAAGAAGTGATCCGATAGTCTGCTGTCACATCCCCATCCATGATTTCGAATTGGATGTTATTCTTGCCAATGAGCCGCGTCATCGCCAGAGCCAGAGATGTCTTATCCGTAATCCCTTCCACCAAGAAAAGTAATACCTTTAGTCTTGCTGGCATGCGCCCTCCTTTCTGGCAATGGGTCTGGTCAGCCGTTTTAACGCATACTCAATGGCAATATTATTTGTCCGCTCATACAAAGGCTCCGGTGTCCCGCCCAATTGAATATCTCCATAATAAACAGATCGAAGGTTGTTATTGGGCTTAATATTTTTCAAGCGAACATAGCGATTTTTCGGATTCACCGTCGTAAAAATGATGGATTCCTTCGATAGTGTCTCCAGCGGACGCAGATTGTGCGAGGTAAAAATCAGTTGCCCCTTACCGGAGCTTTCAAAAATAGCCAGAAGCTCACCCAAGAGATACTCGAAAATTCCTGTATCCAGTTCATCTACCACGAGTGTGATGGAAAAATCCGCATACGCAGCAATAAACACACTCAGTATCGCAACGATTTTCTTGATTCCCTCGGATTCATACCGGAGTGGCACCTTACTTTTACTGCGAATAGACATCGCCTCCAACGCCAAACCTTCTTTTCCATCCGGCAGTACCTGTTCCCCCATATCCCTTAACTCCAGCTGCAGGTGAGGTATCATCTCCCCTAATACCGGATTCATCATCGCTATCACTTTTTTTAGCGGTTCATACAGCTCTTTCGGCATAATCGTTGGCTTATCCAGTAAAAATAAAACCACGCCAGCATCCAGCCTATGCTGCGTCTTATTTTCTACACGGAAATATAAGGGGATTCCCGCATTCATATTGATCGGACCCCAGCCGCGCGTATCGATCACATACAAATATTTCTGCCCATATGTCCGAAGCGCCCTGCAAACACGCCCAAGCTCCCCGCCTTCATCAAAGAACAAGGAGAATGCATCGTGAGAGAACAGAAAAGAAGTGCACTGCTTCCAAGCCAGTCGTTTCGCCACCAGCAGCTCGAGCAGTTTCTCCTTCTTATCCACTGTCATTTTCTTTATCAGACTTTGTGGAGAAAAAAGGACTTCCACATCCTGATCCTGTGCGAACAGCGTATGCTTTCTCCCCCATTTTTCTCCTTCAAATAAAGAAATCTTCAACTCTTCCCGGCTGACGTACACCCCCAGCCCCTTTTCATTTTCACCTTTATGATCACCCTCTATATCATCCGTTTTCTCTTTACGAAGCGTCACCGTATACTCAGCATAGTACATTCTCCCGTCACAACGCAGCTGAAAAGCTGCCATCATCCCAGCTTCCGTTTTCCCCTCCATGATATATGGCAGCGCTTCATTCCGCAGAGACTCTCCTTGTAGAATCATTTTCAAAAGCTTCATGGCATGGACAAATGTCGTTTTCCCTGAACCATTCTGCCCATAAATCCCCAGTACGTTCGCTTTGCATTCAGGTATGCTCTTCCCGTCTTTGGAAGAAATGGTGATCGTCCCATATTCGACATTCTGCAAGTTTGTGATGTCTACCCTTTTCAGCCTGATCCATTCGGTCATTTTCTTGCACCTCCTTCGAATAGATTACCACTTTGACATGTTCTGGTCAATAAAACAGTAACAAAATGTTACATTTTATTATTTTTATCTGAACAATGACTCCTTTTATTCCATATGACTGATCCGACGGCCGCCCCTTACAATTTCGCACAAGAGGAAGTGCCCGATGGAAAAACATCTGATCTTTCTCTCCCTCTCCTCTATGGAAATGAGAAATGGTGCTGCAAAGCCAGGGAAACACGGATGAAATAGTTTCCAGATTTTACTCTTGGTTTTTTATACATGCGAGGAATAATCTGACGTGAATATCGAACCATTTAAGGAAGATGATAAGGAAGTGTTGCATAAAAATGCTTGCGAAATCAAACTCTGCGATTTAATCAGCGTTTCCTTAATTCGGCATAATTGTGTATCTATCCTACTCGATCCGTATCTTCCCCTCCACGACCTTCAGGAGATACTGTCCATACGGGCTCTTGCCATACTCTTTCGCACTTTCTGCCAAAGCTGCCTTATCGATCCAGCCGTTCACGTAGGCGATCTCTTCCGGCATGGAGATGTGGATACCGGCACGGGTTTCTACGGAGCGGACAAATTCAGTGGCTTCGTAGAGGGAGTCCATCGTGCCGGTATCGAGCCAGGCATACCCGCGGCCCAGAGTGATTACATTGAGCTTGCCTTTTTCCAGGTAAATTTTATTCAGATCCGTAATTTCCAGCTCTCCCCTGGCAGACGGCCGGATAGTCTTTGCATATTCGCAGACATTCTTATCATAGAAGTAAAGCCCGGTAACTGCATAGTTGGACTTCGGATGAGCCGGCTTTTCTTCGATGGACTTTGCTCTTCCCTGCTCATCAAAGTCGATAACGCCGAACCGTTCCGGGTCATCCACATAGTATCCAAACACCGTGGCTCCCTCCTTGTTAGCCGCAGCTTCCTTCAGATACTTCGTAAGACCGGCGCCATAGAAAATATTGTCCCCCAGAATCATGGCACAGGATTCCCCGCCAATAAACTCTTCCCCAAGGATAAAAGCCTGGGCCAGACCATCCGGAGAGGGCTGCACCTTATAGGACAAATGAACGCCAAACCGGGAACCATCTCCCAGAAGACGCTCAAAATTCGGCAAATCCTGGGGAGTGGAAATAATCAGAATATCCCGTATTCCCGCCAGCATCAGCGTGGATAAAGGATAAAAAATCATGGGCTTGTCATAAATAGGAAGCAGCTGCTTCGATGTCACCCTGGTTAACGGATAAAGCCTTGTGCCGGAACCTCCGGCAAGAATAATACCTTTCATAATTTTCTCCATATTCCCTAATTTCTATTTATATAATGTGTTTCGGCGCAACAGAAACAGATTCTTCTAATTTGTTGCGTTCCTCATTATAAATCTGATCTGCAAATTCACGCACTTTATTAGTAATCCACATATATGCAGTAGTTCCCTCAGTATAATCAGCCTCTGCATACATATTAATTCTTCCATCTTCTCGTAATTTTTCTACCTGTTTAAACGCTCTTTCATCACCTTTCGGATATACCGCAAAAGTAGCTCCGCCAAATTTATTAATCACTGAAAATGCTGGCACGTCACTAGGTCCGTCAGCTATATAAATCATATGTTTAAATTTAACACGGCGAGACTGCTCACTCATTTTAGCATTTACGTCTATATCCGGATTCTGTGGAATTCCTTTATTAATCTCAAAAAGGGCTCTTGTCTTTGTCGTATTATCTATTGTATATCCAACTTCAGAGATTTCATCGTTCCCATCTACTTTTGCATCGATCAACTCACATCCCCATATCCCTGCAACATATGAGCTCAGCTCCGTCCCTTCAATTACTTTCTTAATTCCTGTGCTTACAATATAATTTTCTACCCTTATATTATACTCACTATAATTTTTTCCTTCCGAAGAATCCTCCAAATGCTTCTGCATATTGCGAATCAGCTCTACAACACCAGGATAAAAATCCTGTTCATGGCCAAATTCTTTTAAGGACTTATTACTGAGTCCCTTCAGTTTCCCATCTTTAACATATTTGATTAAATGGTTCAGATAAACTGTATCTTTGTTCACTTGAACGCCCTGCTCTTGTTTATAATAATCAGGCAAGCTATTAACCTCTTTCCAAAAAGCCGACTCATCTATTTTATACTTCTTGAAAATTGGTGTCTGCATATATCCTCGGATTAAGGTTTTGTCAAAATCCCATATCACCGCAATGACATTAGCCATATAACACACCTTCCCTTTAAGTTAAGAAATGAAATTATATAAAATCTTACGGGCAGCCAAGCCGTAGTAGATAAGCACTTTCATTAGAAATCTCTGCATGAAGTTTATTCGCTCATAATTAGCATAAAAATAATATCTGGACTTAAATAATTGTGCTGTTTTTCCATATCGTTTAATAGATTTATCAATGGAAACTGAGTGATTATGAAGATATGAAATATCTGTATTTATAATCATTCTATAGCCTAATTCCAGAAACTTTTTTCCTAAAATCTGCTCTTCGTAATACAAGAAAGCACGGTCATCTAAGCCATGAATGCGCTTGTACACCGCCGCATCAATAGCAAATAATGATCCCGGTATCCATTCCACCTGAATAATTCCATGGTTCGGTAAAACATAGTCATGATGAACGTGCACAAATTGCTTTAACAGAACAGTACATAATAATAACTCCTGCCAGTAACTGTTTATTTTTCTATTTCTTGCAAAAGACGGATCTGCTGGCATATCCATGTATCCGGAAGCTGCCTGCGCATTCCAATTTATCATATCCTGTACAATACGAATAAGAAATGCTTCGGAAAATTCTACATCAGGATTTGCAATGACTAAGGTATCCACCATATATTTATCAATCAGGTAAAATGCTCCATAGTTATTACCATAGGAATAGCCTCCATTTTTATCGGACTGAATAACATCCACCTTGCCCCCAGCCAAAGATTTCAACTGTTGAAATGAACCATCCGGAGATAGATTATCTACAATAACGATATGATCAATTGCGGAATAGTTACGGATCTGCTTCAAAATTTTTAATGTAGATGATGCATCATTATAATTTAGAATTATAATTCCAATCTTTTTTTGTTAATCATTAATTTTTCTCCAATCTTTTCGGTTGTGCTTCTAGCCTCCATTATGGCATCCCTTGTCGCTTCTAGATAACCGTACTTCCACTTCAAATCCGGTTCCAAGTAAGCACCCTCCGCCCATTCATTCCAGGCATTAACAAAAATAATCTTGTCATCAATTGTATCATTTGCCTTTGTTTCTAAAATGATATCAATTAACCACTGCTTATACAAATCCGGAGTCGAGCCATCAAGAATAAGCCCACGGTTCTTTTTACGTGCTGTATTGTCCCAAAGTGGAGATAACGCACGATAAAGGCCTTTTTTCTTTAACTGAAAATACCGTTTGTTTTTTACAAAATCTTTGTAATCATATACTTTCCCTAAGAATTTATCACATACAAACTGCTTTTTCTCATTGATAACATTCATCAGACGCATTTGTGGTCCTGGCGCAAATTCCGCAGCAGCGTCAAAGCCAAGTGCCTTATAATCAGCAGCATAGTCTTCTGCTTTATCTGACCGAATGTCCCCGATAATATAAAGTTCCAGCCCTGTATTTTTATAAACATACTGTCTCCAGTATTCTAAAACTTCCTGGGGATGCGGAACGTCGAGAGGTCTATATACGGTCAATACAGGCTTACCATTTATGCGTATGTAATTGTCATGTGTAAAAATTTCTACACATGATTTTATGAAGTTCTTATAACTATCAATGCTCTTATTTTGTACCATCAAAGGCACATTCGAGCTTCCTTCCCACTGCTTAGTCCAAGTCTCATTTACCCAGCAGATATTGAATGAAAAATGAATTGTCTTATCATTAATAAACTCATTAAATGGTAAATCCAAAAGTCTTTCTCCATCAAACCAATAGAAATAGAAAGAAAAACCATAGATACCATAAAAACGTGCCAGCTCAATTTGACGATAAATATTGTCTTTTATGCGTAAATCATAAAATCCCAGTTCCCCAGGAAGCCTGGGCTGGTACTGGCCTATATATTGAGGATAGGATTTCGTAATATTAGTCCACTCTGTAGATCCCCGTCCCCACCACTTTTCATTATGAGCATCCGGATAATACTGCGGAAGATAATAAGCAATGAGCTTTGGATCATCATCCTGCAACTTTATGAGTGGCTTTCTAGGATAATCAATAGAAAAGCTATTACTTAAATCCTGCGTAGCTAAAAGATCCTGAACATACCGTCCAAGCACATCATCCGAATGAATACCTTTTGTTTCACCCTTAATTTTCCCTTTTAGATAATAAAAGATTTCTTGCTTTTCAGAGTCAGACAGCAACGGAAGCTGCCAGAAAAGTGACTTTAATGATTCAAATAAAGGCATAATCTATTTTCTCCTAACCAGGTTGAATAATTATTTATATCTTCGCTGCCTAACTGCATTCCAAACTTTACCCATAATGTTAAATGAAAGGACTACGCTACAGAAAGATACAAGTTTTACTTGTAGTTCAGCATTCCTATCTTTGAGAATATCTATCAAATCATTTCTAATGAGTTTTCTGTAGTGACTTCGCTCTCTAGCTTGCTTCGGCTGATCTAAATTATTTAATGCTGCCAACAATGCCATCTTCCAAAATCCGGCTTTGGTGACAACATAGCCTGCTTCTTTAAATCTTCTATATCTCTCACCAGCGATGTGAGCTGCTATCAGCCTTTTCTGCATACTAACATGATTTACAAGGCTTTCTTTTCTTCGAACATAATAATATAGACAGTCTGGTATAGCTACGATATTATTTGCAAGTAAGGCAATATTTGTTGTCATCCCATAGTCTTCAAAAATAATAGCATTTTCATCAAACTTGAATTTTCTTAATATTCTAGTTAACGTAACCTTTAGCGGCATTCCTGATTTAAGTCTTTTATCTGATGATAATTCAAAAATTACAGACTCTTTTGTTACTTTTCCTTTTAACCCCGAATGTATTTCGTTTTTTTCTCCATAATAATCAGTATAATAATCAAAAAGAATAAGATCAGGAGAATCACGAACCAACACTTCTTTTAGTTTCCTAAACCAGTCGGGATGCACATAGTCATCCGGGTCGACCCAAGCAACATACTGCCCTTTTGCCATTTTTAAGCCAAGATTTCTAGCCGAGCCTACTCCCCCGTTAGCTTTATGAAATACATGTATATTAACTTTATATTTAGCATACTCATCGCAAATTTTACCGCTATTATCCGTAGATCCATCATCTATGCAAATTATCTCCACATCTGATGTAATTTGCTTCATAAGTGAATCTAAACATTTATTAATATACATTTCTACATTATATATAGGAATAATAATAGATAATAACATTAAATCACCTATTTCATAATGAACACCAGGGAATGTTTTAATAACTCAATGCCAGCCTTACTTTTCCCTAATAGAGGAGTTTTTATTCTTCAAATATCTCTGCGACCTTACCAATTCTCAATCTCATGTAAGGAAATATTATCTTGCACATTTTATACACTACCTTTCCAAAGGATCTGTTCATCCATAATCTTTCACATACCTAGAAACAAAAATCTAAGTACTCGGCTCCTACGTATAATACACCGACTCACCAGCAATGAAAGTACAATACCCATGATAATACATACCAGGAATGCCCCTGTATAGAAATGCATCTTGTTCCAAAGAATAATCCTAAAAGGAATTTTGATTATATCACTGAGAATATAAATATCCATGGACATAATTCCACAGTATCCCAAGTAATCTTTGACCGACAATTTCAGCATGCTTATTTGATAAGAAAGCCAAAATACAAGTGTCATTCCACTCAATGCTGTCAGAAGAAAAAACGCATGCTGCTGGATACTCAGAAGGCCATAATTGCCTGCAAGGAAAATAATTCCCAATAGAATAACGTGCTGTCCCTTAAGGTTTTCCACGAAACCACTGTGTTCTCGTCTCATGTAAATTCCAAACAAGAAGAAAAATAAATAGTTTGTCACAATGTTCCATGGATTCCAGACCAGAAGTGCTCCTGCTATCAAAAGTCCAAGCAGGGAAATTCGAAAAGAGAAAACTGCAGCTATGGCAGTAGTAACAAAGAGCGTATATAGAAACCACAATTCCCCATCCGGATTTACTCCAATTATTATTTTCCATATATTCTCAATATCATAAGGTTTATTAGCAAACTTTGAAAGCAATAATTTAAAGGGTGCATAACAGAGACCGACAAACATATATGGCACCATCAGCCTTTTCCAACGGCTCTTTATGATATCTAATGGCCGTTTACCTGCTTTCACAAAATTCTTGCGTACAATCATATAGCCTGACAGAAAGAAAAACAGAGGCATATGAAAGGAATAAATTATATCATGAAGCCAGCGATATCCCGTCACCGAAATGCCTGTACTGCTTGCTGCATCCGGAATACAGTGACCTATAACCACCAAAATTATTGCTATTCCCTTAGCAATATCAATCCACGCTATGCGCTGTCTGTCTGTCTGTCTGTCTGTCTGTCTGTCTGTCTGTCTGTCTGTCTGTCTG